>Ga0163144_10025482_pt1 | contig 11548 bp, 7 predicted proteins | sample OliLak19BULKMAT1_FD_123175 | JGI IMG/M metagenome (GOLD analysis project Ga0163144, IMG submission 123175) | Freshwater microbial mat bacterial communities from Lake Vanda, McMurdo Dry Valleys, Antarctica - Oligotrophic Lake LV.19.BULKMAT1 | ecosystem: Environmental > Aquatic > Freshwater > Lake... | reverse complement strand
CAACTCGCCCCGCAAGGCGGTGAAAGTGGAAAGCGGCGCGACGATCATGGTGCCGATTTTCATCGAACAAGACGAAAAAATCCGGGTCGACACCCGGACGTATGATTACGTGGAACGGGTAAAATAGTCGATAGGAATCAGTCGATAGTCGTTAGAAAAACCCGCTACCGACCAACGACTATCGACCAACGACTACTGACTAACGACTAATTTTTATGGAAACCAGAGAAATTCAGAAGCTCCTCGACTTCATCGCGCATTCGGGCCTCGACGAAGTGAGCATCGAAACCAACGAATTGAAAATCAGCGTGAAGCGCTACGGCGGCTCGACCCCGGCGGCGGCCACTGCGCCAGTCGCCTACGCCCCGGCGGTGCCGATGGCGGCTCCGGCAGCACAACCGGCTGCGGTGACAACCCCGGCCGCGCCGGTTGCGGCTCCTCCGGCTCCTTCCAACCTGATCACGGTCAAGTCGCCCATGATTGGGACATTCTACCGCTCTGCCAGCCCCGACTCGCCGCTGATGGTCGAGGTGGGCGATGAGGTGAAGCCCGGCAAGGTGCTGTGCATCATCGAAGCCATGAAGTTGTTCAACGAAATCGAATCGGAAGTGTCGGGTAAAATCGTGAAGGTGCTGGTCGAAAACGCCACGCCCGTCGAGTTCGACCAGCCGCTGTTCCTGGTGGAACCCGTTTAGTTTTCGGTTTTCGGTTTACAGTTTTCAGTTAAAAAGGCTGAGGACTGTCAACCGAAAACTGCAAACTGCAAACTGAAAACTGTTTTCCATGTTCAAAAAAATCCTCATCGCCAACCGGGGCGAGATTGCCCTGCGCATCATCCGCACCTGTCGCGAGATGGGCATCCGCACGGTGGCCGTGTATTCCACCGCCGACCGCGAAAGCCTGCACGTGCGCTTCGCCGACGAGGCCGTGTGCATCGGCCCGCCGCCGAGCCGCCAATCCTACCTGAGCATTCCCAACCTGATTTCGGCGGCGGAAGTGACCGGGGCCGACGCCATTCACCCCGGCTACGGTTTCCTGAGCGAAAACGCCGAATTTTCGCAAATCTGCGCCGACTACGGCATCAAATTCATCGGGGCCACCGCCGAACAAATCAATGGCATGGGCGACAAAGCCACCGCCAAAGCCACGATGCGGGCAGCGGGCGTGCCCGTGATTCCCGGCTCCGAGGGACTCATCGACACCGTCGAGGAAGCGAAGGAACTGGCGAAAGAAATTCGTTACCCGGTCATCATCAAAGCCACGGCGGGCGGCGGCGGGCGGGGGATGCGCATCATCCGCGAGGAAAGCGAATTCGACAAACTCTGGGTCGATGCCAAAACCGAAGCCGGGGCCGCCTTCGGCAACGACGGGCTGTACATGGAGAAATTCGTCGAAGAGCCGCGCCACATCGAAATCCAAATCGTCGGCGACCAGTTTGGCCGGGTATCGCACCTCAGCGAGCGCGACTGCTCCATCCAACGCCGCCACCAGAAACTGGTCGAGGAAACCCCCTCGCCCATCGTTTCGCCCGAATTGCGGGAGCGAATGGGACAGGCCGCCATCCAAGGCGCGTCGTCCATCGGCTACGAAGGCGCGGGCACCGTCGAATTTCTGGTCGACAAACACGGCGATTTTTACTTCATGGAAATGAATACCCGGATTCAGGTCGAGCACCCGATTACGGAGGAAGTCACCGATTTCGACCTCATCAAGGAGCAAATCAAAGTCGCGGCGGGGGTGCCCATTTCCGGGAAAAACTACACGCCCAAGCTTTTCGCGATGGAATGCCGCATCAACGCCGAAGACCCCGCCAACAACTTCCGCCCCTCGCCGGGCAAAATCACCAACCTGCACTTTCCCGGCGGGCACGGCATCCGCATCGACAGCCACGTGTACGCGGGCTACACCATCCCGCCCAACTACGACTCGATGATTGCCAAACTCATCGTGAGCGGGCAGAGCCGCGAAGAAGTCATCACCCGGATGAAGCGGGCCTTGCAGGAATTCGTCATCGAAGGCATCAAAACCACCATTCCCTTCCACATCCGCCTCATGGATGACCCCGGTTTCCAGTCGGGCCAGTTCACGACGCAGTTTTTGGAAACCTTTGATTTTTCGGGGTTATAGGCACGCTTCGGGCTTGCCTTACCCGGCCAACATCCAGCGGACAGATCAACACGACCGGAGTGATTGCTCCTTATCGCGAACAGGCCCGGGCTACGTTCCTTAGGGCCGACAGTTTCCGGGAGAGTACTCTGCGTACTGACCGAGAAAGGCTATAAAATCACCTGTTTTGGCCTGATCAGTCGCCGGAACCATAGTTCATTGGGCCACGAAGACTCGCAACATTACGGCTCAATTTGTTCTGGAGGAACTGCAGAACTTGTCGTTTCAGATTCATAAAGAGAGAACGTGGTAGTGTTGGATTGTGCCGCAGCGGCAGACCGCCCGGATTCATACCGGCAAGTTGTTGCAGCAACGGCGCTCCTGTTGACAGCAGCCCGGCATGTTCGCGTTTTTTCTGCCGCCCTATTTGCTGAATCTGAATTTAGCCGAAATCCTGTGGTGAAAACTCAGAACCGAGTGGTTAGTGCCGGAAGATTATCTGGAAAAAGAGGGGCTGTTCCATGCCGTCAACCGATGCCTATCCAACGTACCCAAGTGGTGTGAGCTGGTACGATATGGAGGAATTTTGTGGCTAAAAGGGGTGGCAAACTAACCAGCCGAAAAATAAACACCCGTTTTGGTAAGAGATAGCATTTATCAGATTACCTTGCTTGTAAAATCGAGTACCGTATCGTTAAGCAGTCAGAGTTCTGTTGCTTCCTTTACACTAACGCATAAGTACACCGCCATGTACGCCTTAGTCATCTCTTCTAAACCTGAGGCGCTTCGCTTCGACGGGTTAGGTTGTCTGCTCGACCCAGCCGCCTCCTTTTGTGTACAATCCCCTTCAGGACCGCCTACCTGGGCAGTTGATTTAGGCTACTCCTCTAGTAGCTTCCCTACGTACGAGTGTTCCGGTTGAGTGGCATTCTGTATGATTGCCTGCCTGCCTTTCCACTGGAAAGTGTTGCATCCAGATCCCGGCTTGGTTTGATTTGTGCCTCAGATAAGAAATACGTGGCAAAACCAATCCTATATTTCACATTTAGCGTATATGCCCGGAAGCGCAACGCATTCCTACCCATCATGAAACTTAGTTATCAACTTCTGTTCGTCGACGACGACGCGTTCATTCAGATGGTCTTGCGCACGATTCTGAAAGATCATTATCGCATCAAAGCGTGCAGCAATGGGATAGAAGCACTAACCTGGCTAGAAGAGGGTAATGAAACGGATGTAATTATTACCGACCTGGAAATGCCCCAACTTAACGGTTATGAACTCATCCGCCAGATTCGCGCTAGCTCGTTGTTCAATCGCATACCCATCATCGTGCTTTCAACTCACGAAAATAGCCTGACCCGAATTCAGTGCCTGGAAATGGGAGCGGATGATTTCGTCGTCAAGCCCTTCAACCCGCTCGAAGTAAAAGCTAAAATTGATGGAATTCTGCGGCGAAGAAATGCTTCAGGTATCGCTTCGTAACCCTTCACTCACGCATTCTGAAATCCCTTCCCGTGGAAAATACGACGTCTCTGACGTATACGCCCAGCCAGGCCCTCACCAATACGTTCCGGATTTTATACGTCGAAGGAGACCTGGCCACTGAGTTGGCTTTTATTCGGGCCTTCGGAGCCACCGTAGCTATTACGCCCGTCGATACCATCCAGCAGGCACTGGACTTGCTGTTGGAAGGGTTCGCGTTTGAGCTGATCATTGTTAATGTAAACCTGGGTGGTTTTAAACTATTGAATCTGGTCAAGGCTCACCCTGAGTGGAACCGAATTCCGGTTATCCTCACGGCCGACAACATTACGAACGACTTGAAGAAGAGGACGTTAAAAAACAAAGGATTGGACGTATTTGCCAAACAGGGCGACGAGAAACCCATTCGGATCAGGCTCGACTATTTGGCGCGCAAAAAAACCTATCTGCAGCCCGATACGGAGCCCATCCTCTACTCTGCCACTCAAATCCCCGTTGGGAAACGACTCTTCGATATTATTTTCTCGGGAGGTGTACTACTCGTGCTTTCCCCCTTGCTCACGGTTGTGGCTATACTTATTAAGCTGGATTCGTCGGGGCCGGTATTCTATCGCTCAAAGCGGGTTGGGGCCGGGTACAGGATATTCGATATGTTCAAATTCAGAACCATGCGTCAGGATGCCGATAAGCAACTTGCTAAGATGGCCTCACTTAATATCTACAATAAGAAACTGCCAGAGGATCACCCCACTCCGGCCCTGTGTGAAGCTTGCACGGCTATGGGTACGGCTTGCCAGCACCCGTTGTACCTAGATCACCAACAAGTGTGTGAAAAGGCTTATGCTACAACGAAGAAGGGCAAAGCCACCTTTTCCAAATTTCACCAGGATCCCCGCGTAACCCGGCTAGGAAAAATGCTCCGGGATTACAGTATTGATGAGCTTCCGCAGTTTCTCAATATTCTCAGGGGAGATATGTCATTGGTAGGGAATCGCCCTTTGCCGCCTTACGAAGCAGAAAAGTTAACACAAGTTGCTTACGCCCGGCGCTTCGCGGCTCCGGCAGGGCTAACGGGACTATGGCAGGTAACCAAGCGCGGCCAGACTAAGCAACTTTCCGATGAGGAGCGCATTCAACTTGACGTGCTTTACGCTCGGAAATTTTCGTTTTGGATGGATATGAAAATTATTTTGAAAACGCTCAAAGCAGTTTGGCAAAAAGAGAGTATGTAGCAGATTTCTGGATTAATATGCTTCTTAACCATAATTACTATTTTTGAACCAACCTAACTTCGGTTTTTCATTTTATGTTTTTCAACCTATCGTCTTTATTTTTGGAATATATAGATTGATTTAGTGCGGATCCCGTTGAATTACCAGGAATGGTATTATCGGCAGTATGAGGTGTATGAATAAAGCTTTTAAAAGCTTTTTTTATTCCAAACGCTGCTCGAATAAAATTAATCATTAAGAGCGGAATCATAAATAATTCACGAAACGTAATCTTTTTCCATAAATAGGTCGGAATACTAACCAAGAAAACGAAACAAAGCATGATCAATAAAATAAGGGGTAGTTTCCACAGAATAGACTTCTCTGTTAGTAGTCCAATTATAACTACAACGGGAAGTATTCCTAATAATAAAACTCTAGGTAAAATGAGGGCCTGAATAACTTTCGTAAAGCTTTTTATATTCCCTTTCAGTAACTCAGAAAATCCTATTCTAAAATAATTAACTAAAAACTGCCATTGCGCAGCTATCCAGCGCGTACGCTGCTTTTCGAATATTTCTCTTTTTGAAACTTTCTCGTCGTATATCATCGCCTGCTCTAAATAACCAACCGTGTGGCCATGCAATACAATTTTCATTTCAATTTCCTTGTCGTAACCACCAACCGTTAGTAGATCGGACATCACCTTCTTCATCAAACTAAATTCAATAGCCATTCCTGAGCCGATAATGGACGATGATAGGTTTAAGGCACGGTATCCTTTCCGGAAAAGATGATTGTTTATTTCTTCACTTACGGCATCAAGAACAGCCACGCTCGTATTACTGTTTTTTGCGACCCGATGCCCTTGCACTGCCTTCCATCCTAAATCGAACGCATTGTTTGTCCGGGTAAGAAAATCAGACGATAGGCAATTGTCAGCGTCTGAAACAACAATTACGTCGTAAAAATTGAGTGGTAAGGCCGTTAAAGCCGCATTGATGGCCTTAGTGACCGTAGAAACCTCGAAAACGACGGGAATTACGATTACTCGAAGTCCGGCAAGTCGTTCGATCGTGTAGGGCTGCAGTGAATCAGCAATCACGACTAAATCGAAGCAGGATTCAGGATAATCTTGCTTCAAATTCGTCAGAACTGAATCAACAAGTACCGCATCTTCTTTATAGGCTGGAATTAGAACAGCAATTTTTCTAAGCTTTTTGGAAGTATACGAGGTGGGAACGTCATCGGCTTTACCAAGCCGACCAGCGAGTGCGAGTAAAAACAAAAAAAGCACGCTAAATCCCAAGTAGCTAACTACTAATACCAGAAACGCGTAGACAATAACCATGGCCGATTTTTAACGTGAGTTAAACAATAATGCACTACTCTAGTTTCTGACTACCGTGTAAGCAGTTTAAGAACGCATTCTCCCTTTTTTATTTCCACTACCCCTGACCACGTACGTCTCTTCGATTTTGCGTAATAGCTGTAAATTCCAGTGGTGTTGTAATACGTGACATACCCATCCAGGCCACAACCAGTGGGGGCACCTGAAGTCTGGTATTTATTAATCAATCCCTGTAAAGATTGGTCAACAAATATCTCTACGTCAGAACTATCCCCTTGAGCGTTAGTCCAAAACATAACGCTGCCCGTAACCGGAACACCGATGACGTTGATACTTTTAGAAATAACATCCGTAGTCGCATCACTTTTAGCGGTTAGTGTAACGGTAAAAATCCCATTAGACGCGTACTGAACGGTAGGATTAGCGTCCGTCGTTGCTTGTCCATCCCCAAATGTCCACTGATACCGTTTAGCATTTTCAGAGCTATTAGTAAGTTTGAATTTACCCGGCGAATTGGCTAGTGATTCATAACTGAAGTCAGCGATTGGCCTAGGAGAAACCTGTGGCTGACCGCAACTTGTTTCGAATAGAAAAAGAAAAAGCAGGTAAGCGAATTGCGGCACCCACAAGAACAAGCGATATCTCATCGTGAATTAGTAATTGTTTCTTCAATATTACCAACCAATTCTATGTTTACCAAACAAGTTGAGAAGGATTGTAAAATAGTACATGATTTTTTGGTTGCGTGACTTTTATCCAGTGAGGAGACTTGGGAGTTGCGCTCCAGTGCAGTTCGATCGATTGTAGTGATGGTTATTGGGTGGCTGGTGATTTCTGAAAATACCCCGAATTCGGGTAGACATGCTCGACTGGGCCTCCTCTACAGACCGGCTTCGGCCCGAATACAATATACTTGGGTAATTCTACAAGTTGGTGTGGGTAGGAACCAGAGGTGCTTCTAAAACTGGAACACCCTACTCACAGCTTACGGTAACTACGATTAAAACGACAACCATCGGGCAGTTAAATAACTGAACGTCTGCAATTTACCAACTTAAGGACGAACTTGCCTGGAATACTTATCAGAAAAATTTCTTGTGAAATTAGTTGAATAGAAATGTTGTTTTTCGGTAGTTTTTTGAGGGACACGTAGCTTTCTTCGCGATTTTTATCCTCGTATCCTTAGTTTAAACCTCTTATTGAATAAATTTAGGCGTTTTACTAAGCCCACATCCATTCTCTTTGACCCTTTACCCGCCATGAAAAGGTCTGCCAGCGCACCGCGAGTTCAATCTGCTTTCCTCGGCTCACAACTCAAAGAACTCCATCATCACCCATTACCCATTACCCATTCGACAATTCATTTTTACTTACCTGATCGGTTTGTACTCCGTTCCCAGGTGTACCGAGTGGTTGTCGGTGTATTTGTGCTTTTGTTTCTGATTCTGAAAAGAAGGTTTGGTCAGGTCGCGGCTCAAAGGCTTTGGCTACGCTTCCGGATTTCCCGGAATACCGAAGCGCCTACCGGACAGACTACCTCTTTGTGCGTTTAAGCGATTGTAAGTATGTTTAGGTAATTTCAATCCATCAATCCTCCCAAACTCATCCGCCATTATGAGGAAAAACCTATTTGCTGCACTTTCGTCTTGCTGGGCCTTTGCTGCTTTTGCCCAATCCAACCCACCCTACGTAGCCCTGCCCGGTAAAATAGAAGCCGAAAGTTACCAGGCCATGAGCGGCGTTCAACCTGAATCGACCGCCGACGCAGGCGGAGGGCAAAACGTGACCTGGATGGATGACAACGACTGGATGGATTACCACGTCAACGTGCCCTTGGCCGGGATCTACACCTTTAACTTTCGCGTAGCAAATGCGTATGCTGACTTAGCAAAAATAGAGTTGCGCGGCACCGAGGGAGCCGTGCTGGGTAGCGTAAGTGTACCCCGAACCGGTGGCTGGCAAAGCTGGAAGACCATCGCTACCACGGCTTCCTTACCCGCAGGAGATCAGGTGTTGCGGATTCACGCCGTAAAAGGAGACTGGAATCTCAACTGGTTCGACGTAGCCGGATCGAAACCCTTCCCGGCAAAGATCGAAGCCGAAGACTACGCCGTTGCAACCAGCGTTCAAACGGAAACTGTCACCGATGCAGGGGATGGGCAAAATGTAACCTGGATTGACGACAACGATTGGATAGATTATAACCTCAATGTCGCCGCTGCCGGGTTTTACGCGATTCACTTCCGGGTGGCCAACTCCTACGGCAATGGGAAGATTGAGCTTCAAACTAGCAGTGGAACGGTACTGGCTACCCTGGACGTACCCCAAACCGGTGGCTGGCAGAGCTGGCAGACCATCAGCACGACGGCGACGCTCAGCGCGGGTAGTCAGGTAGTTCGTCTGTACGCAGTTCGGGGAGCCTGGAATCTCAACTGGTTCGAAGCAATGAAGACGAACGCCCTTCCGGGCAAAGTGGAAGCTGAGAGCTACTCCACCATGAGCGGCATTCACCCGGAAACCGCCCTTGATGAGGACGGTGGGCAGGACATCACCTGGATTGACGATAATGACTGGATGGATTACAACGTCAACGTCACTTCGGCAGGTCTGTATACGTTTCGCTTTCGGGTGGCCAACGCCTACGCCGATCAAGCCCGGCTTGAACTGCGTAATGCCAGCGGGGTGATACTGGGTTCGATACCGATTCCGCGAACGGGCGGTTGGCAAAGCTGGTCGACCATCAGTACGACGGCCTCCTTACCGGCGGGTAATCAGGTGTTGCGCATTCACGCCGTAAAGGGAGACTGGAACCTCAACTGGTTTAGTGCTACGGGGTCTAAGGCACTTCCTGGAAAAATTGAAGCCGAAGCAGTTGATGTGAGTACGGAAGTGCGAACCGAAACTACCGCCGACGCGGGCGGGGGCCAAAATGTAACCTGGATCGACGACAACGATTGGATGGACTACAACGTCGACGTCGCTTCGGCGGGCGTCTACACGGTTACGTTTCGGGTGGCCAATTCGTACGGCAACGGGAAAATCGAACTTCGTAACGCCAACACAACCGTGTTGGCTACCCTGGACGTGCCCCAGACCGGTGGATGGCAGAGCTGGCAAACCATCAGCACCACGGTGACGCTCAGCGCGGGTAGTCAGGTAGTGCGTCTGTATGCAGTTCGGGGAGCCTGGAATCTCAACTGGTTTGAGGTGGTGAGCGGTGGGAATATCGTCGTGCCGGTGCATGCGGTTATCACCTTTGAGGACCTGCCCACCAAAGCCGAAGACGATGCACCGTTTGATCTGACTGCCACCACCAACAACCCAACAACGCCCATCACGTACACGTCCTCCAACCCGACCGTCGTTTCCGTTTCCAATTCAACGGGAATCTGGAAAGCAACCCTGGTAAAGGCGGGTACAGCGACCATCACGGCCTCGCAGGCGGGCAATGCCAATTTTATTGTCGCTACCGACGTAGTCAGGCAGCAGGTGCTGCTGAGTTCGCCCGTAGCACCCGGCAAAAAAATCCCAATCACCGCCAAGCGCTGGTACCAGCTCAACAATGCCAGCAATGGATTAGGCGGGTTGTTCGACGGCGTAACGAATGTAACCGTCGAAACTGGCTGGGGTAAGATTCTCAACAATTACGATGCGTACTACCCCTTGCTGAACGGCGAATCCATGACGATTGAAAGCGTCCAGTTGTACGACTTCCTGGGGATGTTTCAAGACCAACCCATGACGTTGTCAGTCATCACGGATCAGTGGCAACGCATCCCCATCGCTACCTTCACTGGCCAGGATTACGATACCTGGGTGGGGCCATACCCCGGTCGACAAACAACCGGAACCGCTAGATTCAAGTTGGATACGGCGGTAAGCAACGTCCGCTACCTGGTCATCAACAGCTGGGGCAACCTGCCGACGGAGATAAATCTCTTTGGTACGTATACGCCTTCAAACATCATTCCGACGCCCGTTCCGGCGAAGTCCGTAAAGCTGAAAGATATGTTTGGAGTAAATGCCTACGAATGGAATTTTGAAGACGGCAACACGCCCTGGCAGATCAACGAAGCGAAGATGAACATCGTCAAAAGTTTCGCCGGCGTGCGGCACTACATGGATTGGGAAAAACTGGAATCGACCGAAGGGAGCTACTCTTACAACCCCACCCTGAGCGGGGGCTGGAACTACGACGCCATTTACGAACGCTGCAAAGCCGAGGGAATCGAGGTGGTGGCGTGCCTGAAAACCATTCCCGGTTGGATGGTTGATACCTACCCGAACGACGAAAAAGACGGTGAAAACGTGCCGCTTCGCTACGGGAAGGACTTTTCCGATCCGCTTTCGTACCTCGAACAAGCCAGGGTCGGTTTCCAGTACATGGCCAGGTACGGTAACAACCCCAACGTCGATCCGGCGTTGGTCAGCGTCAACACCACCCCCCGCTGGAACGGCGACAATCCGAATACAGTGAAGATTGGCCTGGGGCTAATCAAGTACATCGAATGCGAGAACGAACGCGACAAGTGGTGGAAAGGCCGCAAGGCCTACCAAACCGCGCGGGAGTACGCGGCGAACCTGTCGGCGTTTTACGATGGACATAAAAACACAATGGGAGCGGGTGTAGGGGTGAGAAACGCCGATCCGACCGTGAAGGTCGTGATCGGGGGGTTGGCTTCGGCTTCGATGGGGTCCGATTACGTGAAGGGCATGATCGACTGGTGCAAACAGTACCGGGGCTACAAGCCAGACGGCACCGTAAACTTGTGCTGGGACATCATCAATTACCACATGTATTCCGACAATACCTCGTCGTCGCAAAGCGGAAACTCCACCCGTGGCGCGGCCCCCGAGGTGACGCCGATCCACAAAATAGCAGAAGATTTTATGACGACGGCGCACCAGCAATCGTACGATATGCCCGTTTGGGTGACTGAAACCGGCTACGACATCCACCAGAGCAGTCCCCTGCGGGCCATTCCCATCGGCAGCAAATCGGCGCTGCAAACGCAGGGCGACTGGGTACTGCGGACGGGCCTTTTCTACGCCCGGCAGGGCATCGAGAAAGTTTTTTACTACCAACTCTACGATGACAACGACACGGGTGGAATGTTTGGAACGTCGGGTCTGGCCAATGGGGGGAACCTCACCCGCCGCCCCGCCGCCGATTACCTTTACCAAACCAACAAGCTGTTTGGGCAGTACACCTACAAAGAAACGCTCTTGCGGGACCCGTTCGTGGATCGCTACGAACTCGAGGGCAACTCCATTTACGTCATGGTAGTACCCGACGAACAGGGACGTACGGCCAACTACACCTTGAACCTGACCAACTTTAGTTCCGTCAAGGTGTACACCCCCAAGGTCGGCAGTGATTCGATGGACGTGGTTT
>Ga0163144_10025480_pt1 | contig 11549 bp, 8 predicted proteins | sample OliLak19BULKMAT1_FD_123175 | JGI IMG/M metagenome (GOLD analysis project Ga0163144, IMG submission 123175) | Freshwater microbial mat bacterial communities from Lake Vanda, McMurdo Dry Valleys, Antarctica - Oligotrophic Lake LV.19.BULKMAT1 | ecosystem: Environmental > Aquatic > Freshwater > Lake... | reverse complement strand
GTTCACCAAAACATAGCCGTTGATACCGCGCACTTGCACTTGTTCCAATTCGCCGCGTCCCAACTCGGACGAAATACGTTCGCCTAGCGAGAGCATGGCTGCCGACATCGCGCTCACGCGGTCTTCTTCGACACCAGCTTGCAGCGAGGACGCGATGCTCAAGCCGTCTACGCTGACAATCACGGCTCCTTCAATATCGCCCGTCGAAGCAAGCAGTTCGCGCAGGCGTTCCAGCAGTTGGTCTGTACGTGTCTTACTCAAGGCGTCGAACTCCTCGTTGGTATGAGCGCATCGGGGGCAGCAGACAAGTGATAATTCAGAAAACGATGCAGGCCGTTAAAAACAACCTTGTCTTGATTGCGGCCATTGTAGCTTAGTGTATCCAAAATTGCATGATGATGTCCACAATTGTTGATAGAATGGGCGACACAAAAGAGGCAGACTTTATGACCCGACTGTTAACACCCCTCGCACGCGCCGTATTCTTGACGGTATTTTGCGCGATTTTGATAGCCCCCTTATTGTCCGGCATGATGTTCGAGACGGCAGATGGGACGCTGCACCTGTACCGGCTGATTGCCTTACGCCACGCCCTCAGTGAAGGCGACCTGTGGGTGCGCTATGTCCCCGGCATGGTCTATGGTTACGGCGCACCGATGTTCAATTATTACTCGCCACTGTCATTATACCCCATGCTCGGCCTAAATTTACTTGGGTTTACCCCTACACACGCATGGTTGGTCGGGATGGCCGGATATTTAGTGCTGGCCGCCGGTGGGATGTTCGCCCTCGCCCGCCGCTGGCTGAGTCCGGCGGGCGCGTTGATTGCGGCTGCCGCTTACGCCGCCGCGCCGTATACGGTTTACGATGTGCTGTGGCGCGGCACGACCTCGGAAATCGCGTCGTTGGCGCTTCTGCCGTGGATTATGGCCGCGATGAGCGCGTTGGCCGCCCGCCCGACCCGCTGGCGATTCGCCATCGTCGCTGGGTTGGTCGCGCTGTTCATGCCGATGCACAACGTCATCACACTACACGCGGCGGTATTATTGGCGGCCTTTGGCGTGCTATTGGCGCTCCAATCAGACGATAAAGCTCGGACGCTGATTCGATTGGGGCTGGCGGGCGTGATTGGCGCACTCATGGTGTCATTCTTCTGGCTACCCGCCATTAGAGAGACAAATTTAGTCAAAATCGACGGGGTGACAGCGGCGCTCCCAGAGATTGAAGTGACGCGCAATCTAGCGCCATTGTCGGAATCGTTTGAAATCCCAGACACAGCTGACCCCGCCCGCCAACAACCCCCAGCCGCGATTGCGCTGGGTTGGCCTGCCTTACTCTTGGGCGCTGTCGGGGTAATTGCGCTGTGGCGAGATAAACGGCGCGGGCTGGCTCTGTTCTGCGTCAGCGGAATAGTCGTCCTGATTTTCATGAATACCCCGGCCTCGGCGGTGATTTGGCGCACCATCCCGCTGATTCGCTACAGCCAATTCCCCACCCGCTTGATCGGCCTCGCCAGCCTGCTCTTAGCGCTCTTGGCGGGCGCGGGCGCGGCGGCGCTGACTCAGCGACTCACCCGCCCGATATGGCGCGGCGCGGCTTATGCGGTCATCCTCGGTGGATTACTGGTTTACGTCATCCCGTATCTGTATCGCATCCCGACGCCGGAAACCGACCCGCGCACCCTTGTCGATAGCCAAAATTTCGAGCGCGAGTCAGGTTATATCGGCACATCCTCGTTTGGCGAGTACGTCCCACGTTGGGCGGAGACCTTGCCAGACGCAAACGCGCTTATTGAGCGTTACGCGCAAACTGAGATCATCTCGCGCCTGAGTCCGCCCGACGGCGTGACCATCACGCATCAGGAATGGGGTCTGACCTCGGCGTACATTTTTCTAACGGCTGATGCGCCAACTTCATTGGTGTTTGACTGGTTCTACCTCCCCAATTGGCAGGTTTGGGCGGGCGGAAAAATGCTTGAGACCTTGCCGAACCCATCTGATGGGCGTCTGCGCGTAGACCTCCCCGCCGGAGAAAGCGTCTTAGACATTCATTGGGGTTGCACAGAAATCGAGTGCAACGCCGAGTTCCTCAGCATGTGGGCGCTGGTCGGTCTGGTCATCACCGTCGGCGCGTGGTCGCTGTTGCGCCCGCTGATGGGACGCCTATCGGCTGATTCACAACCCGCCCCGGTTGATTCGGCCAATTTCCGCCCGTTCGTGATTGCGGCGGCGGTTGGCCTGTGCCTCTTGGCGCTCAAAGGGTTGGTGATTGACCGCGTTAACACGCCTTTACGTGCAGACCGTTTCGGTCAAGGCTACGCGGCGGGCGTTCAGACCGTGACCGACGCCAACCTCAACAACCAGTTAACGCTCATCGGCTATGACGCCCTCACCAGCAGCACACAGGCGGGTGACACGCTTAATTACGCCCTGATCTGGTCGGCGCGGATGCCCATCCAAGAAGACGTGCAAGTCATCGTCAAACTGGTGACGGCAGACGGCGTGCGCGTCTCACAAGTGGATGACCTCGCCCCCGGCGGCACAGGCACGCGCAATTGGCGACCCGGATATTATCTGATTGACCGGGTAGACCTCCCCATCCCGCCAGACACCCCGCCCGGTGAATATCACATCACGGCGGAGGTGTTCCGGTTGTCCGATTCGCAGACCTTGCCGGTCATCAACACAGCCGGAAATCCAGAAGGCGTCACAGTCTCATTAGGGTCTGTGACCGTCACAGCAAGCAACCTGTTCACAGACCGCCCCGCGACCTTAACAGCCGGAGACTCACTCGCGCTGGTTTTGGCCGCCGGTCTGCCCGAATCGGTGGGGGTTGGTCAGGAAATCGACTTACGGCTGACATGGCTGGCCGAGCATGATTTGACCGAGGCCGATTCCATCGTCCTCACATGGACTCGCGGCGGTGAATCTCTGGCGGAAACCGACCTATCTGATACTCTGAGTTATGCTGACTGGCCGAGTGGCAGAATCTACACCGCCCGTCATCGGATCTACGTCCCCGGTGATTTGACCAGCGGTGAAATCATCCCCGTTTTACGGTGGGCGGGCGCGGAATATGCCTTGCCCAGCCTAGATGTGACCACGCCGGACAGGATTTTTGCCATCCCTGACGCCTTCATCCCATCCGAAGCGGTATGGGATAACGGAATCACGCTATTGGGCTATCTGGACAGCGCGGACGGGATAACATTGGTCTGGCGGACGGACTCGCCACAGGCGCAACCGCTACGCCGATTTGCCCATCACATCGACGCGGCGGGGCAAATTCAACACGTCACCGATGGCGTGCCGGTAGACTGGACTCGTCCGGTGATGGGCTGGGCGGTAGGCGAAATCATCCTCGACCCAGTGGGCATCTTGGGCGAGGGCTTAACTTTGCGCGTCGGGTGGGTTGCCCCACGCACCAATACCCGTATTATCATCGGCGATTCAGATTTCTTCGATATTCCGTAGGGGCGTAGCGTGCTGCGCCCACACATCAGGATAACCCATGAACATTTCCCTCATCGCATCGTTTTACCGCGTCCAGACTCATCTCCCATCATGGATTGCCCGCGCTGAAGCATTGGCCGACGCGGTAGCCCGCGCCGGGGTCACGCTAGAAATCGTCATTGTCGCCAACGACGCCCAAGACGACGAGCGCACGCTGATTGACGCCTTCGCCGCGTATGTCCCCAACATCAATGTCCTATACGTCCCCCGCGAGTCGCTGTATGCGTCGTGGAATCGCGGCGTAAAGGCCGCACAGGGGGCGTTAATCGGGTTCTGGAACGCCGACGACTCTCGCAGTGTTGAGGCCGTCTTAGACGCTTGGCGCTTATGCCAAGCCGGGGCGAAACTGGTCTATTTCCCGTGGACGGTGGTGCGGCTACACGCCAACGGGCAAGGCAAACACGAGACTCAGGTCTACAGCCAAATCCCATTCGATGCCGCGTATCACAAGCGCAAATTCCGGGCGGGGCCGTTCTTCATGTTCACGCCGGGATTGTTTCAACAGGTCGGGGATTTCGATGCGCGATTCCGCATCATCGGGGACTGGGAATGGTGCAACCGCGCAATGAGTCATACCAATTTCACGCCCAGCTTGGTTAACGGCGGCGATTTCTTCATCCACGGCGGCAACCTGAGCAATACCGGCAGCACCCGCCAAGTCTGCGAGGAAAACGTCATGCGGATTTTGGGCGGTATGGCTGATGAGGTCATCCCCGCCCCGCCGGAGGAGATGCGTGCGGTTTGGAAATTGTGGGAGGCCGATGTCCAGATACCGTTCGAGGCCGCCGGAAAACTCTGGGGTGCGGGCGCGGCAGAGGTATGGGCGCGTTGGCAAATCGAAGAACCACGCCGCAAAGCGGATGTCGCCCGTCAGCAGAAAATCCGCGCCTTCCCCAAATGGTTGATCGATACCCTCGGTTTGCGCCCGCTGTTGGCGCGGCTTGGGATTGTGAAAACACGGGACGCAAAATGAGTGATTCGCCGCTTGTCAGCATCATCATGCCCGCCTATAACGCCGCCCGCACCATCGTCGAGGCGGTCAACAGCGCCCTCGCGCAGACCTATCCACACATTGAAGTTGTGATTGTGGATGACGGTTCAACCGACAAAACGCTGGCGATTCTGCGCGGGCGCTATGGCGGGGATGCGCGGGTGACAGTTGTCAAGCAAGCCAACGGCGGCCCCGCCTCTGCCCGCAATCATGCCCTGCGCCTCGCACGCGGGGACTGGGTGCAATTCCTCGACAGTGATGACCGGCTGCGCCCCTCCAAAGTCGCCCGCAGTCTGGAGCGTCTCGCAGAAGTCCCCGGCGCGGCAGTCGCTTATGGCGCGGCGCACATCATCAACCAAGACGGCACGCCCGCCCCCGATTGGAATTTTCCGATTTTCCCCAGCGGTGATGTGTTCTGTGAATGGATTACCGGCGCGATGGCGAATGGGAGTTACGGTGTATTGCCCAGTTTCATGGCGCGGCGCGAGGCCATCGACTCAGTTGGCGGATTCGATGAGGGGATTATCGGCTCTGAGGATTGGGATTTGTGGGTGAAATTGGCCGCCCGCTACCCATTCGCCGCCCTAAATGAGAAATTGGTTGATTACCGCGACCACCCCGCCGGATTGCACCGTAATCGCGTCAAGATGGCGCTCGCCCGCCTGAAAGTCATCCAGAACGCACGTCAGAATCCGCGTGCAGGGGAGTGTCTCTCACCGAACGGGTGGGACAAATTAGAGGCCGGACGTTGGCACGTCTTGGCATTGGCGCAATGGTCGGCGGGTCAGAGGGTCGAAGCGCGACAATCATTTGATATGGCGCAAAAACTCACTCCCAGTCGCTTACGCGCCGCCTACCGTACCATGTCTTACGCCCTCCCAGAATCCGCCGCTGCATGGATTGATAGCGTAATCCGGCGATTCGGGTCAAAATGAGGTAATGCGTGACAAGAAGGTGCATATCAGTTTTCTGCATTAAATTCTTTGCATATCAGGCCATTATAGTATTGCATATAACGCCTAATATAGGGTTTTTCTCATCACTCATCACTTGCAACTCATCACTAAAATCACCGGAGGTGATTGATGCGCCGCAGACTCGCCGGAATTAAACGCCAAGCCATCGAACTGGATTTTGACCTCTACCGCACCCACATCCCCATCCCTCGCGTGCCAGATGCCAACCTGAGCGTCATCGACATGCAGCCGGAAGGCGTCGAACAAACCATCGTGTTCATCCACGGATTCGCCGGATGCGCCGAGACGTGGGAATTTCAGATTAACCATTTTGCAAAGCGTTACCGCGTGGTCGTGCCAGATTTACGCGGCCACGGGCAATCCGACGCGCCCTATACCGATTACACCATGCCAGAAATCGTGGCCGATTTACAAGCGATGGTCGAACACCTCAAACTGCCGGAGAAATTCGTGCTGGTCGGTCACTCGTTCGGTGGCTCAATTTGCGTCGAGTACACCACCGCGCACCCAGAGCGGGTCGCCAAGCTGGTCTTAATCGCCACCGCTGGGGAATATCCCCTCCCCCGCGCCGCCGAAATCATGTTCCGGCTGCCATCCGCCCTATACAAACCGTTTTGGCGCTATCGCCCGCGCTGGAATGCCGAGTTACACGTCATGAAGCGCATGATGCTCAACAATCTGCGGAAGTGGCGCGGCTGGCCGCTGCTGCGGAACATCCAAGCCGATACGCTGGTCATCACGGGCGAACGCGATAATTTCTTCCCGCGTGCGGTATTTGAAGATGTCGCCAAGATGATCCCCAACGCCGAAGTGGTCGATGTCGGGACGGCCAAACATAAAGTCCAGCTAGAACGTCATCAGTCGGTCAACCGTTCGATTGACCGGTTTATCGAGGTTGAGCAGCGGCATGGCAGTTGGCGGACTCAAAAATCCGTTGAGGAAGTCAGCGAACGCCGCCCGTGGGTACGCAGTTATAGCGCTGGCACGCCACATACCATCCCCATCCCGCGCCAACCGCTGCACAAATTTCTGGAGTCCACCGCCGATTGGTTGCCGAATCGCCCCGCTACCGTATTCAATGGGCATACCCTAACCTATGGCAAGCTCAATGAGCAGGCCAACCAACTGGCTCACGCGCTGAAAGGTTTGGGCATCGGGTCAGGTGACCGGGTGGCGATTGTGCTGCCGACCTCACCAGAATTTGTCCTGTCGTATTACGCGACGCTCAAGGCGGGCGGGACGGTTGTCTTGCCCAATCCAGACGCCAGCGCCGCCAGCATCATCGAAGCCGCCCGCGTCACTGGCGCAAAAGTGCTGGTCACATTGCGCGAATATGAGCAATTGGGCGTGGCGCTCAAGGTTGCACTCCCGGATGTCAAAGTAATTCTGGCTGAGGTGATGGATGCTAAAATCGACCCGGAAGAACGCCGCCGAGTCCGCAAATTCGCCCATCATTTCGACGAGTTAATCTCGGATGTCACGACGGGCAGCACCCCGCCCGCCGTCAGCATCAGCATAGATGACCTCGCAGCCGTCGTATTCACCAGCGGCACGACGGACGCGCCTAAGGGCGTGTGCTTGACGCACGCCAATCTGGTCGCCAACACCATGCAGACCCGCCACTGGGTTCCAGACCTCGAATATGGCAAAGAGACTTTCCTTAGCGCCCTGCCGCTGGTTCATAGCTACGGCATGACAAGCGCTATGAATCTTCCCATCATCATCGGCGCGACGATGGTCTTGCTCCCCAAATTTGACTTGATGCAAGTGTTAGAGGCGATTAAAAAGCACAAGCCGACCTTGTTCCCCGGCGTCCCGGCCATGTATACCGCCATCAACAACGCCCCCAACGTCCGCAGTTTTGGCTTGAACTCCATCAAGGCGTGTATCAGCGGCGCAGCGCCCCTGCCGGTAGAAGTCCAAGAAGCATTTGAAAAACTCACCCGTGGTCGCTTGGTTGAAGGCTATGGCCTGACCGAAGCCAGCCCCATCACCCACGCCAATCCGCTGTACGGGACGCGCAAGGTCGGGTTTATCGGCGTGCCGCTGCCCAATACCGACGCCGAAATCATCGACATGGAAACCGGAAAAACCCTCCCGCACGGTCAAATTGGGGAGTTGCGCGTGCGTGGCCCTCAAGTCATGCGCGGCTATTGGGGCGGCCAAACCGAGCCGACTTCCGACGCAGAATCGGTGCTGAAAGACGGCTGGCTGTATACCGGCGACATCGCGCTATGCGACGCCGACGGGTATTTTCAGATTGTGGCGCGCAAAAAAGACACGATCCTAACCGGTGAATTTAGCGTCTACCCGCGTGATGTCGAAGAAGTGCTGTACGAACACGCCAAAGTGTTAGAGGCAGCCGTGGTCGGCGTATCAGTCGATAACGACGAGCAAGGCGGCCAGCGCGTCAAAGCGTATGTTGTGCCGCGCCCCGGCACAACCCTCAGCAAAGACGAACTGATCGCCTTGTGTCAGCGCCGCCTAGAGCCGCACGCCGTCCCGATTGATATAGAGTTCCGCGAGGCGCTCCCCAAGTCATTTGTCGGCAAAGTCCTCCGCCGTATGTTGGTGGAAAAGAAAGGTTAGACTTATGCGTCCGAAAATCGCCTTAGTCCTCGGCGGCGGCGGCAATCGCGGCCTCGCCCATGTCGGCGCACTAGAAGTCCTGCTACGCGAGAAAATCCCTGTCGATTTGCTGGTCGGGACGAGCATGGGCGGGATTGTCGCAGCGTTATTCGCCGCTGGTCACACGCCTGACGCCATCACAGACTATCTGATGAAGTTTCAGGGTGCGAGCGTGTTTAGTAACCTCTTCAGCAGCAGAGGCCGCCAACAACGCCTCATAGATGTCTTACGCACGGGGTTAGGCGGCATCCGCTTTGACCAATTGAAAATCCCGCTGGTCGTCACGGCGGTGGATATGGTGACGGGTCGGGAAATCGAACTCGATAGCGGTGAGGTTGTGCCATCAGTCGTCGCATCCGCCGCTGTGCCAGCCGCCTTCCCGCCAGTCGAGATGGACGGCATGATTTTGGCTGATGGTGGTGTGATTGATAGCGTAGCCACCCCGTCAGCCTATGCCCGTGGTTTCGGCGCAAAAGACGGTGGGCGCATCATCGTGGTCGATGTCTACCCAAAGTTGGAAATCGAACACTGGGGCGACCCGCTCAGTTCGACGCTCGGCATCGGCCTCCCATTCGATGTCCCATTCATGCGAAGCGCTCAGACCGGCAAAGCGCCCGGTAGCGTCGCGGCGTTATGGCGTGCCTACCGCGTGGCGATGTGGTATGTCCATGACCTACGTTTGAGGGATTACCCGCCGGATGTGTATATCCAACCCGCGCTCGGCGCACTGGCGTCGCTGGATTTCGGCGATATGCAAAAACCCATCGAAGCGGGGCGAGCCGCCACAGAAGCCGCCCTCCCCGCGATTCGGGCGTGTCTGGGTCTGTCCTAGAAATTATCTCAAGACACATCAGGCGGGGTGCAACGTACTGCGTCCCGCATGTGCGGATGATTTCTAAAACTTTGAGTCGGGTTTGAGGTGGAAGATTTGAATCAGGTTGCCGCAGGTATCGTTAAAAATTGCGCCGATGCTCATGCCCATATCCGTCGGGTCAATCGCAAATTCGACGCCTAACGCCCGCAGTCGGTCATATTCGGCGTAGACATCCTCGACCATGAACATAGTAAAGGGTATACCATCCGCCATCAACGCTGCTTTGAGTGCTTTCATGGCGGGATACTCGGCGTTTGGCTCTAGGAGGAGTTGCACACCATCCGGTTCCTCTGGAGAAACCACCGTTAGCCACCGTGCATCCCCCCCTAACGGAATATCGAGTTTGGTCACAAAGCCCAAAACCCCTGTGTAAAAACGCTCCGCCTTAGCTTGGTCTCCTACTGAAACACTGGTCACTGTAATCCGCATCATCTGTCCCTTTTCTATGGTTGCGATACCTGTCTGAGAAGTGCTGTCGCTGCATTACAACCCAACAAGCGAAAAACACGGGGACTGACGCCAAACTGTTTCTTGAAGGCTTTGCTGAACGCGGCATGGGACTCATACCCCGCCGCCAGCGCCACCTGCATGATGTCCACTGCCCCCATCCGTAATTTTCGACCCGCCGCTATCAGTCGAATCCGGCGCATGTAGCTAATCGCGCTCTCGCCCGTATGTGCGATGAAAACACGGTGGAAATGGGGTATCGAAAAGCCCGCGACATCTGCCAATATCTCCCGATTGAGAGGTTCATGGATGTGATGACGAATATATTGCTGGACACTTTCGATACAGTGTATATGGAGTTGTTTGAGTTCAAGTACGTTGTCAGTCACCATAGACACATCCTATCATCACAGAGCAGATGAGCATTATTCCAAATGTATCATGCTGCTGAATCAGGACGCATCCGAGAACAACTCCAATTGCTGGGCGGGGCGTTTTCCGTCCAACAAAATATACGGTGTGAGTGATTCTGGTGCTTTGATTCCGAGCGCTTTCAACTGGGATAAATCGCTCAGACGGTGCTGGCTGCGCCCTTTGATGATTTTATCGGCGCTTTGAGGGCCAATTTGCGGCACGCGCAAGAGCGTCTCACGGTCTGCCGTCTGAAGGTCTATCGGCGTCTCGCGCAGATTCACTTCCGCCCATGCACGCTTAGGGTCGAGGTCTTGGCGCAGGCCGCCTTCTTGCTGAAAGTTCAAATCTTCCAAACCGAATCCGTAATCGCGTAGTAAAAAACTGGCCTGATACAGCCGATGTTCCCGCAGAGGCGCTACCGCCGCCAGATTCTCAAACGGGGTCTGGCTGACCGGGTTGAAGGCCGAAAAATACACCCGCGACAATTGCAAGTTGTGATAGAGTTTTTCGCTTAATGACAGTAATTCTAGGTCGGTATCCCCCACTGCCCCGACCACAAATTGCGTGACCGTGCTGGCGAGTTTTTGCTGCGGATTCTCACGCCGGATTTGGTCGGCCAGTTGTAGCATCCCCAACAATTCGCCCATGAAAACTTTCATCGGCGCGAGCGCATCAAGACGGGCTTGAGTCGGCGCTTCTAGGTTGACCGATACGCGGTCTGCGATTTGCATGGCGCGATGCAGTTGGTCGCGCTCAATCCCCGGCATGATTTTGAGGTGGACATAGCCGCGATATTTATACTTGCGCCGCACGATTTCCACCGTGTCGAGCAATTTGTCTTGAGTCGTCACGCTGCCCTTGATAATCCCAGACGACAAGAACAACCCATCGACTTGTTTAGCGCGATACAGCCGGTCAAATGCTCCAGCGATAGCGTCGGGTGTAAAGGTTACGCGCTTCATCTTGGAACGTCCGGCGCGGAACGGGCAATAATGGCAATTGCGCTCGCAGGCCGTCGTAATCATGGTCTTGAGGACCGGCTTAGGGCCTTTGGGCGTTTGCAGATGGGTGATACATTCCAACATGCTTTGCGATTGATAGCGGGTCGGGTCGTCACGCTTCTCATCGTGCGGAGAATCGCCACCCGGCTCAAAGCGCGTGACATCACCGATTTCGGAGAACAATTCTAAGGCTTGGCTTGGGGTGGTTGCGTGTTTGTCCATATAGATAATTGTATAGAACAAATGGTCGTAAGTCAATCAGCATCGGCATAAAAATAGGGCGGTATCCCTACTACAGACACCGCCCATGCTCGTCGCTGCTCTATCTCACCCGCCGCGCCCCATGAACTCATCGCGGTCTGACTCGTTGAAGCCGCCCACGACGGTGATTTGCCCCTTAATCGACGGATGCGGGTCGTAACCGGACAACTCGAAATCCTCGTATACAAAACTGTCGATATCGGTCTTGGCCGGATTGATGGTCATGGTTGGGAACGGGCGCGGCTCACGCTGAGTTTGCAGTGCGACCTGCTCATAATGATTGCTGTAAATATGCGCGTCGCCCAACGTATGCACGAATTCGCCGGGCTTATAGCCGCAGACTTGCGCCACAATCATCGTCAACAGTGCATAGCTGGCGATATTGAACGGCACACCGAGGAACATATCCCCGCTGCGCTGGAACAACATACAGCTTAATCTGTC
>Ga0163144_10025479_pt1 | contig 11549 bp, 6 predicted proteins | sample OliLak19BULKMAT1_FD_123175 | JGI IMG/M metagenome (GOLD analysis project Ga0163144, IMG submission 123175) | Freshwater microbial mat bacterial communities from Lake Vanda, McMurdo Dry Valleys, Antarctica - Oligotrophic Lake LV.19.BULKMAT1 | ecosystem: Environmental > Aquatic > Freshwater > Lake... | reverse complement strand
GGCATGGCCATGCGCTGGCACGTCCGGTTCATGCGGGCATGGTTGGCGTCGGGACGGAACAGCACCGCGCCGCCATCGGCTCGCGGGAAGGCCTTGAAGCCCTCGAAGATCCCTTGGCCGTAGTGGGCGACGGCGGGAGCCGCGGCCATCATCTGGGCGCCGTAGGGCACAATCTGTGGGTCGCCCCACTTGCCGTTGGCCCAATCCGCGACCAGCATGTGATCGCTGAAGACGGCGCCGAAGGCCGATTGGTCGCGGAGCGCCGGCGTCAGCCGGGAAGACGAGGTCTTGGTGACGGGGATTGTTGCGAGCATGTAGCAGTTTATCACCACCGATGGGATGGCGACCGAAGACCGTTCGGTGTCCAATCGGCGTCTAATCGGTGGCGGTCTGAGCGCGCCGGTTGTGGGAATTCTGTGGCGGTCTGAATCTGCGGCCCATCCCGAAGTAGAATCCGAGGCATTCGTGTTCGAGGCCATTTTCAGATTTTTCTTCGAACTCTCCCCGGTGGTGTTCAGCCAGGGGGAATTCCGCTTCGCCCCGACCACCGGCTCGTACGTGGCCGCCGCCGCCGTGCTGGTCGCCGTCGGCCTCACCCTGTCGGCCTATCGGTCGGGCCGTGGCCGCCCGCGCGATCGCGCGATTCTGACGGTGATTCGTGTCGCCCTGCTGGCGATCCTGCTCGTGTGCCTGTTCCGCCCGTTATTGGTGGTCAAGGCGGCCGTCGCGCAACAAAACTTCCTCGGCGTGCTGCTGGACGACTCGCGCAGCATGCAGATTGCCGACTACAACGGCCAGCCGCGCTCGGCCTTCATTACCGATCAGCTCACCGGACCCAACGCCGCGCTGCTCAAGGCGCTGTCGGATCGCTTCACCGTCCGCATCTTCCGTTTCTCGTCGGCGCCGTCGCGGACGACAGCGCCGGGAGAGATGACGTTTGGCGGATCGCAAACCCGTCTCGGCGCCGCGCTGTCGGGCGTCCGCCAGGAGCTGGCCGGCCTGCCGGTGGCCGGACTCGTGATGGTCAGTGATGGCGCCGACACCGCCGACGCTGCGCTCGGCGATGCGTTGCTGGGCCTCACGGCCGAAAGCCTGCCGGTCTTCACGGTGGGGGTCGGGCAGGAACAGCTGTCCAGGGACATTCAGGTCGGCCGCCTCACCACGCCCAAGACCGCGCTGAAGGGCGCCACGCTGATGGTGGACGTGGTGCTGTCGCAGTCGGGCTTCGACGGCCAGCAGATTACGCTTGATGTCGAGGACGAAGGCACGCTGGTCAGCACGCAACAAGTGACGCTGCCCGATGCCGGCATGCCGGCGTCCATCCCGGTGCGGTTCACCGTCACCGAGGCCGGCCCGCGCGTGCTGCGCTTCCGGGTGTCGCCGCAGCCGGGCGAGTTGGTCACCGAGAACAACGCGCGGGAAGCGCTGATCGACGTGCGCGACCGCAAAGAGAAAGTGCTCTACTTCGAAGGCGAGCCGCGCTGGGAGATGAAGTTCATCGGCCGCGCCATCAAGGACGACAGCAACCTGGTCTTGACCGTGTTGCAGCGGACGGCCGACAACAAGTACCTCCGCATTGGCGTCGACAACGCGGACGAACTGGCGGCCGGGTTTCCCAAGACGCGCGAAGAACTGTTTGCCTATCGCGGCTTGATTCTCGGCAGCATTGAAGCCGGCGCGTTCACCGGCGATCAACTGCGGATGATTTCGGAGTTCGTGGATCGGCGCGGTGGCGGCCTGCTCACGCTGGGCGGACCGCGCGCCTTTGCCGAAGGTGGCTATGCCGGCACCGCCGTTGCTGACGTGCTGCCGGTCGTGCTCGACCGCACGCGCATCCAGGCCAAGGACACGGTGTCGCGGCTCACCGTCAAGCCGACGCGCGCCGGCAGCGCCACCGCCGTCACGCAGCTGGCGGCCAACGAAACCGCCTCGGCCGAACGCTGGAGCACGCTGCCCGGCATTACCGCGGTCAATCGCATCGACTCCGTGAAGCCGGGGGCCACCGTGCTGCTGACCGGCACCGATGACACCCGCGCCGAACGTCCCATGCTGGCCTTCCAGCGCTACGGCCGCGGCAAGGCGTTTTCGTTTCTGCCGCAAGACTCGTGGATCTGGCAGATGCACGCCAGCATTCCGGTCGAAGACATGACCCACGAGAACTACTGGCGCCAGCTGCTGCGCTCGGTCGTGGACGATGTGCCGGATCAGGTGGAACCGAGCCTGACCACCGAGCGCGTGGAACCGGGAGAGGCGGCGACGCTGGTGGCGAACGTGGTCGATCCGTCCTTCGTGGAATTGAACGATGCCATTGTCATGGCGACCATCACCGGTCCCGATGGCGCGATCTCGGACCTGCCGCTGTCGTGGGACGGCGAGCACGCCGGCCAGTACACCGTGTCGGTACCAACGAAGGCACCAGGCTGGTACCAGGCGAAGCTTGAGGCCACGCGCGCCGGCCAGACGATCGGCACGACGGTGACGCACTTCCGCGCCGCGCCCGGTGAAGCCGAGTTCTTCGACGCGACGCTGCATGCGGCGACGTTGCGACGGATTGCGGAGGACACCGGTGGCCGCTACTACGAGGCCGGCAACACCGCGACGCTCGCGGACGACCTGCGCTATACCGGACGCGGCGTGACCAGCGTTGAGGAGCACGATCTCTGGCACATGCCGATCGTGCTGATGCTGCTGGTTGGCCTGCTGTGCGCCGAATGGGGGTACCGACGTGTCGTCGGCCTCGCGTAGCCTCATCGTGGCGGCGGCGCTGGTCGTCATGACCGGCTCGGCACTGACGCTCGGTGCGGTCGATCAGGACTTTCGCGGTTTCCAGCGGCGCCCGCCGCCGATGATCACGGAAACCAAGGCCGACTACGACGGCCGCTTCGTGTTCATGCGACTGCGCTACGGCGCTGCCGACTTGCGCCTGATGCGCCGCGAGCCGCCGTGGGCCCACGACTTTCCACGCGCCGACTTCCACTTCATGAAGATTCTGTCGGAGCTGACGCTCACCCGGACCTGGCTCGATCAGGGCAATGTCAGGGCCCTCGACGATCCCGACATGGCGATGTTTCCCGTGGCCTACATGTCAGAGCCGGGGTTCTGGACCTTGAACGAATCGGAGGCGGCTGGGCTGAGGGCCTATCTGCTAAAGGGCGGCTTCATCATCTTCGACGACTTCCGCGAGAACCACGGCGACAACCTGGTGTCGCAGATGCGGGTCGTGTTGCCAGACGCCCGCTGGGTGCCGCTCGATGTCTCGCATCCGATCTTTCATTCGTTCTTTGACATCAACTCGCTCGAGGTCGAGGGCTACTACGGGCCCACCGAGTGGACCGGAATCTTCGAGGACAATGACCCGGGCAAGCGGCTGTTGGCCGTCGCCAACTACAACCACGACCTGGGCGAGCTGTGGGAGTTTTCAGACACCGGCTACGTGCCGGTGGATCTTTCGAACGAGGCGTACAAGTTCGGCGTGAACTACGTCATGTACGCGATGACGCACTAGTGTTACTAACGGCTTGAGGCTTGCGGCCTGGGGCTTGACAGAATGGCCCAAGTCCCAAGCCCCAAGTCCCAAGCCGACTAAACTCGAGAGGAGCCTCCGTGGACACCGTTGACATGAACTCGCCGGACGATTTGGCCCTGGCCGACCGGATGAAGGACGGCCGCGACAAGATCATTCGCGAGTTGAAGAAGCTGATCGTCGGGCAAGACGAGATCATCAACCAGGTGTTGCTGACGCTGTTTGTCGGCGGCAACAGCTTGATCGTCGGGGTGCCCGGACTGGCCAAGACGCTGCTGGTCCACACGATGGCGCGCGTGCTCGACCTGAAGTTCTCGCGCATCCAGTTCACGCCCGACCTGATGCCATCTGACATCACCGGCACCGACATCATCCAGGAGGACGCCGCCACCGGCCGCCGCCAGATGGTGTTCTCGCCAGGGCCGATCTTCGCCAACATCGTGTTGGCCGACGAGATCAACCGCACCCCGCCCAAGACCCAGTCGGCGCTGCTCGAGGCCATGCAGGAACATCGCGTGACCATCCAGGGCCGCACCTACAAGCTCGAAGAGCCGTTCTACGTGTTCGCGACCCAGAACCCGATTGAGCTCGAAGGCACGTATCCGTTACCCGAAGCCCAGCTCGATCGCTTCATGTTCCACATCGTCATCGAGCATCCGCCCGAAGACGAGGAGTTCATGGTCGTGAAAACGACGACGGCGATTCTTGAGCCGACCTTCGAGCGGCCAGTGACCGGGCCTGACCTGGTGGCGTTCCAGCGCCTGGTGCGCCGGGTGCCGGTGGCCGATCCCGTCATGCGCTACGCGCTCGCGCTGGTGCGCGCCAGCCGGCCGAAGTCGCCGACCTGCCCGGCCAACGTCGGCAAGTGGGTGGCGTTTGGCGCCAGCGTCCGCGCCGCGCAGTTCCTGGTGCTCGGCGGCAAGGCCCGTGCGCTCACCAGTGGCCGCTATCACGTGAGCTTCGAGGACATTCGCGCCATCGCGCACTCGGCGCTGCGTCACCGCGTGTTGACCAACTTCCACGCGCAGTCAGAAGGCGTGACCAGCGACGTGCTGATCGATCGGTTGCTCGAAGCGGTGCCGGCGCCCAAGTCGGGCATGTAGAGGCACCAGGAGGGCGGAACTTGAGTTCCGCCGTGGAGAGACATGGCAGCACATCAACCCATCCCCGGCGCGCGCTTCGTGGACCCGGCGGTCCTCGCGCGCATCGGTAACCTGGAGATGGTCGCAAAGACCGTGGTCGATGGCCTGATCAACGGCACCCATCGCTCGCCGTTCTTTGGCGCGTCGGTCGATTTCGCCGAACACCGCGGCTATGTCGCCGGCGACGACATTCGGCGCATGGACTGGCGTGTGTTCGCGCGCACCGACAAGTACTACATCAAGGAGTTCGAGGCCGACTCGAACGCCAACTTCTCGGTGTTGCTGGATATCTCGAAGTCGATGAGCTTCGGCGAGAGAATCTCGAAGCTCGATTACGCCAAGACCCTGGCGGCCTGCCTGACCTACCTGGCCAACCAGCAGCGCGACCGCGTGGGCCTGGTCACCTTCGATGACGGGGTCGTCGAGCACGTGCCGCCGTCGGCGAAACACCTGGACGTGATCCTGCACACGCTGGACCGGGCCAGGGCCGAGAAGCCCGGGCATCTGCTGGCGCCGCTCCAGCGGCTGGCCGAGCACTTCGGCCGGCGCGGAATCATCGTGGTGATCTCCGATTTTTATGCCGATCCCGACGAGATCTTCGAGGCCGTCGGGCCGCTGCGCTTTCGTGGCAACGACGTGATCCTGTTTCATGTCCTCGACCCACAGGAAATCGATTTCTCGTTCAGCGAGCCATCGAGTTTCGAGGACCTTGAGAGCGGTGACCAGATCCCGATTGTGCCGGCAGCCCTCGCCGATCAGTATCGTGCGCTGGTGGCGGCGCACATCGAGGCGCTGACCACGCGTTCGTCGCAGCAGCGGATCGACTACATGCTGCTGAACACCAGCCAGCCGCTGGATTTCGCGCTGTTCCGCTTCTTGTCGATGCGTGAACGCCTGGCCAGGACGAGGTAGCCCGTGTCGTTCCTGACGCCGCTGTTCCTGCTCGGCCTTGCCGCCCTCGCCATTCCGGTGCTGGTGCACCTGACGCAGCGCGAGCGCAAGTCGGTGATTGCGTTTCCGTCGCTGATGTTCCTGAAGAAAATTCCGTACGAGTCAGTGCAGAAGCGCCGCATTCGCGATTGGCTGCTGCTGGCCCTGCGGCTGGCGGCGCTGGCGTTGATCGTCTCGGCGTTCGCGCGTCCCTTCCTGCGCGGTTCGGATGTCGCCGCGGCTGCCGGTGGCGCTCGCGACATCGTGGTGCTGCTCGACCGTTCGTACAGCATGGGCTATGGCGACTCGTGGTCGCGTGCACAGCGGGTGGCCGGCGAGGCGCTGGCGAGCGCGACGGCTGCGGATCGCATTTCGCTGGTGCTGTTTGCCGACCACGCGGAGGTCGCGTTGCGTTCGACTCCGGACCGGTCGCGCGCGGTGTCCGAGATCAATGCCGCCTCACCCGGACCGGGATCGACGAAGTATGGTCCCGCGTTGAAGCTGGCCGGCAGCCTGCTGGCGGAATCGATGCTGCCGCGCAAGGAAGTGATCGTGGTGTCGGACTTCCAGCGCGGTGGGTGGCAACCGGATGACACCCTGCGCCTGCCCGGCGGCACGGTGATCACGACCGCCGTGGTCGAAGGCGCGTCGGGCCCGAACCTGGCGCTGACGCCGGCCACCTTGTTGCGCACGCGTGACGCGGGGCAACCGGAACGCGTCACCGTCACCGCCGGCGTCCTGAATCGCACGGCGACGGCCGCCACTGCCATCCCGGTGCAACTCGAGATGGATGGCCGGATCGTCCAGACACTGTCGGTCAACGTCGAGGGCGGCGCCTCCGCGACGGCCACCTTTGCGCCGGTCTCAATCGCGGCCACGACGACGCGCGCGACCGTGCGCCTTGGCACTGACGCGGCCGCCGGCGTCGCCGTGCAGACGGGCATGGCGCCCGCGGCTTCGGCGATCGATGCGCTGGCGCGCGACAACGTCTTCAACTTCGTGATTACGCCGACCGCGCCGGTGCCGGTGACGGTCGTGACGCAGGGCAATCGCGCCGACGCCAACCTCTACCTGTCGCGTGCGCTGGAAATTGGCGAGGCGCCGCGCTTTGACACCTCGTGGCAATCGATTGATGCGCTGACCGGTGATGCCACCAACCGTACGCGATTGCTGATCCTGAACGACGTCGCGGTCCCCGAGGCTGCGGCGGCCCGGCTGGTGACGTTCGTCGAGGGTGGCGGTGGTTTGCTGATCGCGCTCGGGCCTCGGGCATCGTGGCCGTCGGCTCGTGAGGGCTGGCTGCCGGCCGTGGTCGGCCCTGCGGTCGATCGCACGCGCGGCGCGGCGGCGAAGTTGAGCGGCATGGACTACGGCCACGCCGTGTTCGAGCCGTTCCGTGCGGCTCGCAGTGGCGATTTCTCGACGGCGCGGTTTTATTCCTACCGCGGGCTCACGCCGGCCACTGGCGCGACGGTACTGGCGCGCTTCGATACCGGCGAGCCAGCCCTGGTCGAGAAGACCGCCGGCTTGGGGCGGATCGTGATGTTCGCGTCGACGATCGATCTCAGCTGGAACGACCTGGCGCTGAAGCCGGTGTTTCTGCCGTTTGTGCATCAATTGGGCCGGCACCTGTCGGGCTTCCGCGAGCAAGCGGCATTCTTGACGATCGGCGAAGTGCTCGACATTACCGCCGCCGAGATCGCGGCCGGCGCCACCTCGAGCGCGGCGCGCACCGGGGGTGGCCGGACCGTGCTGACGCCGTCTGGACAACGTCGTGATTTATCTGTGACAACTGCGGCCAGTGGCGCGACCAGCCCGACGGCGGCATTAGAGTTGGGTGAACAAGGGTTCTACGAAGTGCGGGGCGCGGGACGGGAGCCGGGGCCGGTGATTGTGGCCGCCGCCAACGTCAACCTGGCCGAGTCGAACCTCGATCGAATGGACCCGAAGGAACTGGTGGCGGGAGTCACCGGCAATGGCACGTCCGGCTCAACGGGAACCCAGGACGTCTTACCGGATGCGGCCCAGGAATTGGCCCAACGGGTCTGGTGGTATCTGCTGTTCGCAGGTATCCTGCTGCTGATCGCCGAAACCGTGCTGGCGCAACGACTGTCGCGCGCCGCGCGGTGAGATGTCGGAACGACGGCCGCCCACAAGGGGCGGCCCTACATCGGAGATGCCGTAGATGGGTGAGCTCAATCCCCGCGCGCAACTGCTCGAAGTGGTCCGGCAGGTACGCCGGCGATGGCGACTCAAGTTGGCGCTGCGTGGCGCGGTCGGCTTCCTGATTGCCGGGGTGGTGGCGCTCGTCGCCATCGCCTACGGGCTCGAGGCGCTGAAGTTCACGCCCTCTGCCATTTTCTGGTTCCGCATCGCGACTGGCCTGGTGCTGGTGGCCGCAGGCGCGTGGTTCTTTGCGCGACCGCTCTCCCGTAAGGTCACGGACGAACAGGTGGTGCTCTATCTCGAAGAGCACGAACCGTCGCTTGATTCCACGATTCTCAGCGCCATGGAGGCCTCGGAGCGTCCTGGTGACTGGTCGCCGGTGCTGATTCGCCGCCTGGTCGAGAACGCCATCGATCGCGCGCACGAGATTCAGGAAGGCCAGCGCATCGAGCGCGACCAGATGATGCGGTATGCCGGCATCGCCGCGGGTGTCGGGCTCGCCGCCGCCGCGCTGTTCACGTTCGGCCCCGCCTATCTGCGGCACACGCTGTCGGCCATCTTCGTGATCTCGCGCGATGTCGAAGCGGCCGCGCCGTATCGCATTACGGTCACCCCCGGCGACGCGAAAGTGCCGAAGGGCGCCGACCAGATGATCAACGCCACGGTGTCGGGCTTTGATGCCGCCGATGCCACCATCCTGATTCGCAAGGCCTCGTCGTCCGCCTTCGAGCGCGTGCCGATGGTGAAGGGCGAGAACGGCGCCTACGAAGGCATGCTGTTCGACCTGGCCGAACCGCTGGATTACGTCGTCGAGGCCGCCGGGGTCCGCTCACCGGTGTTCAAGCTGAACGTGGTCGAGTTGCCGTACGTGAAGAAGCTCGATCTCGAGTTCACGTATCCGTCCTACACCGGTCTTGAGCCGCGCAAAATTGAAGACGGTGGCGACGTGGCCGTGCTGAAGGGCACTGACGTCCGCCTGACCATTACGCCGACGATGGCGTCGAGCGGTGGACGCGTGGTGTTAGGCGATAACGAGAGTGTGCCGCTGTCGGCCAATGCCGATGGCACGCTGTCGGCGCAGTTCAAGGCGCAGCACGACGGCTTCTACCACGTCGAGCTCGACTCGGCCGGCGGCGACCGCCTGCCGGCGTCCCCGCAGTACACGGTCGATCTGCTGTCGGACCTCGCGCCCACGGTGAAGCTGTCGAAGCCCGGCCGGGATACCGACGCGACACCGGTGCAGGAGTTCTTCGTCGAGGCCCAGGCCGACGATGACTACGCGGTGAAGAACCTGCAGTTGGTGTATTCGGTGAATGGCGGTCCCGAGAAGACCATCCCCTTGTTCAGCGGCGCGCGCCCCGTGACCGAAGTCACCGCCGGCCACACCTTCTACATGGAAGAACTCGGCGTCAAGGCCGGTGACTCCCTGTCGTACTACGCCAGGGCCACGGACAACGATGCGGTGGCAGGCGCCAAGCAGGCGACCAGCGACATCTTCTTCCTGCGCATCCGCCCGTTCGACAAGAACTTCAAGCCGGCGACCTCGATGGCCGGTGGCGGCGGTGGTGGTGGGGGTGGCGGCCAGGAAGTGGGCGCGCTGTCGCAACAGCAGCGCCAGATCATTTCCGGGACCTTCAACATTCAACGCGATCGCAAGACGCTGAAGGCCGACAAGTTCCGAGCCGACATGGTGGTGCTGACGCTGGCGCAGAGCAAGTTGCGCGATCAGGTGAAGGGCCTGGTCGATCGCATGAACAGTCGCCTCGTGGTGTCCGATCCATCGTTCAAGAAGATCGCCGACTTGCTGCCGAAGGCCGCCGAGCAGATGACGCTGGCCGAGAAGCAGTTGCAGGCGCAGAAGCCCGACGGCGCGCTGCCGCCCGAGAACCTGGCGTTGCAGTTCCTGCAGCAGGCCGAAGAAGAGTTCGAGCTGCAAGTGCAGACCGGCCGGCAGGCCGGCGGCGGTGGTGGCGGTGGTGGCGCCGGTTCGATTGCCGAAGACCTGGGCGACTTGTTCAAGATGGAAATGGACAAGATGGCCAACCAGTACGAGACCAACTCGCAGGCCTCGTCTCAGCAGCAGGATCAGCAGATCGACGAGCTGGCCGAGAAGCTGAAGGAACTGGCGCGCCGGCAGGAACAGGAAATTGAACGTCAGCGTCGCCAGGCGGCGGGTCAGTCCGCGGGTGGTGGTGGCGGCGACCTGCAGCGTGCGCTCGCCGAACAGGCGGAAGAAGCGGCGCGGCAGCTCGAGAAGCTCTCGCGCGATCAGCAGCGGCCGGATCTCGCCGACACGGCGCGACAGCTGCGCAGCGCCGCCGAGTCGATGAAGCGCGCCGCTGCCAAGGGCGATCCGTCAGCTGCCGGCCAGGCGTCGGCCGCCGCTGAGCGACTGCGCGAAGCGCAACGCCAGTTGACCGGCAACCAGCAGGCGCGCGGTGAGCGTGATGTGCGCGAGGCCCAGCGCCAGGCGGACGAGATCGCCGAAGAGCAGCAGGACATTGCCGGCGACGCGCGCGGCTTGCCGCAGGCCGGGCCCGACCGCCTGCAGCAGGCGCAGTTGCTGGGCCAGCGCAAGGACGCGCTGGAGAACAAGGTCGCGAACCTTGAGAAGCAGCTCGAACGCATGGTCGGCGAACAGACGCGCGACGCGAAAGATACCGCCCGCAAGCTGGCGGAGGCCGCGAGCGGCATCCGCGACAACAAGGTGAAAGAGAAGATTCGCTACTCGAAGAGCCTGCTCGGCTCTGGTGCGCCCGAGCAGTACGCGCGCAACTTCGAGGAAGAGATCGGCGCCAACATCGAGGCGCTCCGCAAGAAACTGAGCGACGCCGCCGGCACGGTGGGACAGCAGGGCCGTGATCGCAGCACCGAGGCGCTCGACAAGGCGCGCGAACTCGCGCGCGGCATGGACTCCATGGGTCAGCGCATGGCCGAACGCTCACGCCAGCAGGCCGCCAACCAGCAGGGTCAGCAGGGCCAACAGGGACAGCCAGGCAAGGACGGCCAGCAGGGCCAACAAGGCCAGTCCGGTCAGCAGGGCAAGCCAGGTCAGCCGGGGCAGGGCGGCCAACAGGGTCAAGGTGGGCAGCAGGGGCAAGGTGGCCAGCAAGGCCAGGGCGGTCAGCAGGGCCAGGGTGGGCAACAGGGTCAAGGTGGCCAACAAGGCCAGGGCGGCCAGCAGGGTGGTAACGCCGGCAGCGACCTGGGTGGTCGCGCGTCCACCGGTGGCTTTGGCGATGGCGGCTGGAATGGCAGCGACCGCAGTCCCGGTCGCATGTCGGCCGATGACATTCGTCAGTTCCGCGGCGAGGCCCGTCGCTGGGCGCAAGAGGGCCAGGCGTTGCGCAACATGCTGCGAGAGCAGAATATCGATCCCAAGGAACTCGACGAGATCATGAAGCGCCTGCGCGAGCTCGACTCCGAACGGGTTTACCAGGACGTCGCGGAGCTGGAGCGCCTGCAGACGTTCGTGGCCGAGGGCATGAAGCGGTTCGAGTACGGCTTGCGCCGCAAGGTCGGTGACGAAACCGAGCGCGCGCTCGTCAACGGCTCGGATGAAGTGCCTGCCGAGTTCAAGGCGCTGGTCGAGGAATACTACCGGTCGCTGTCGAGGCAAAAGCCGCGGCAATGATGGTTCGACTCGCCACGGCCGTGGTGGTCGCCTTCCTGCTGGCGGGTTCGCTGGCAGAGGCGCAGCGCGGCTTCCGTGGCGGTCGAGGGCGGTTCGGGAGCGAGTCGGGTGCGCCGCCCCGGTTTGCCAGCGAGACCGACTTCGACGGCAAGTT
>Ga0163144_10025477_pt1 | contig 11550 bp, 6 predicted proteins | sample OliLak19BULKMAT1_FD_123175 | JGI IMG/M metagenome (GOLD analysis project Ga0163144, IMG submission 123175) | Freshwater microbial mat bacterial communities from Lake Vanda, McMurdo Dry Valleys, Antarctica - Oligotrophic Lake LV.19.BULKMAT1 | ecosystem: Environmental > Aquatic > Freshwater > Lake... | reverse complement strand
TGTATAACGGAAAAAAAGTCCGACTGGAACTTCACCGGTTTGAAAACGACGACACCGGCGTGAAAACTCAGCGCGAGGTAATCGTGCATCCGGGCGCGGTCGTCATCCTGCCTTTCTTAGATGCGACGACGATCCTGCTGATCCGTAACCGCCGGCCGAACCTGAACCAATACCTCATCGAACTCCCCGCCGGTACGCTCGACAAAGGCGAGGAGCCGATCAACTGCGCCGGGCGCGAGCTGCACGAAGAGACCGGCTACATCGCCGGGAGGCTCAAGAGCATCGGTAGCTTCTTTTCTTCGCCGGGCATCATGACCGAGAAGATGTACGCCTATGCCGCCTACGATCTGCAGCCCGTGGAGCAGCAGTTGGAAGACTACGAGGAAATCGAAGTGCGACCGACGCCCTTCGACTCCGCCGTCCAAATGATCCGCGAAGGCAGAATCGTGGACGGTAAAACGATCGCGACGTTGTTGTGGTACGAGAAGTTTTTGAAATAGGAGAGGGAGATCGGAGTCAGGAGACAGTAGGAAAGGAGACAGGAGACAGAAGCCGATGACGGCTGACTCCTGACTTTTGACTGCTGACTCCCTCGCTCTGACTCCTCTGCGTTATGGCCTGGCAAGACCGCCCCTATTACCGCGACCGACCGAACTCCGGCGGGAATCCACTGATGTGGCTTCTGACCGGGTCGGTCCCGTTGTTTACCGTGTTCGGGATACGCGTGCGCGCGCACGCGTCGTTCGTGATCTTGGGGGCGATGGTGTTGCTCCTGGGCTTCGGACCGGGCACGAGCGTTGAAGTGCGCGTGCAAAGTCTGACGATGCTTTTCGCCGTCGTGCTGTTGCACGAGTTCGGTCACTGCTTCGCCGCCCGGAGTGTGGGCGGGAGCGCGAACGAGATTTTGATGACCCCGCTCGGCGGACTTGCGATGGCGATGGCGCCGCGCCGGCCCTGGCCGACGTTCGTCACGGTCGCAGGGGGCCCGCTCGTCAACGTCGTCATCTGTCTCGTCTGCGCCGCGGGCATCTTCGCACTTAACCGCACGGTGTTGTTTACGCCCGGCCAATTCAGCCAAAACTACGACCCCAACCCCGGCTGGCTGAGCCTTTACTCGTACCTGTATTGGATTTACGCGATCAGCCTCGGGCTGCTCCTGTTCAACTTGATCCCGGTCTTCCCCCTCGACGGCGGGCAGTTGCTCCAGTCGATCCTGTGGCGGCCGATGGGCTACTTTAAGTCGATGCTGCTAACGCTTAACATCGGTATCGTCGGCGCGATCCTCATGATCATGATCGGCGTCGCGACGCTCAGTAGCGGCGGAGGCCTGCTCCTAGCCGTGATCGGGGCGAATTGTCTGATGAACTGTATTCAGTACCGGACGATGATCCGCTCGGCTGGCGAATTCGGTTTGCAGGAGGACGAGGCCGACTACTCTGCAAACCTGTGGAATGCCCCCGTCGCTAAGCCGACCCGCGCGTCGCGCTCCGCCGCCCGACGCGCCCAGAAGCTCCAAAACGATGAACGCGCCGAGCAGATCAAGATCGATCAGATTCTCTCCAAGGTTAGCGCAAAAGGCATGCACAGTCTGACGTGGATCGAAAAACGCACGCTCAAAAAAGCGACCGCCCGTCAGCGTGAGCGCGACGCCGAACTCTCCAAAGCCCGTAGACCCCGTTGACCGAATGCGCGGAGGGGTTGCTTCAGCGATCAGTTTGATACGGTCGGGGATTGATTCACACGCGGCAGTTTTCGTATCACGGGCGCCTCGCCCGTGTCTTTCTTCACTCAAAAAGACCAGCCACGGGCGAGGCGCCCGGGATACCACAGATCGTCTGAAGCAAGCCTCACGCGTTTGACCCCTAAACCAGCGCCCCAAGCAGCGCACGTAATTCGTGCAAGTCCTTCACACTTTTCCAAGGCACGGCGTCGAACGGTCGTTCCCGTCCACCGTCCAGCCAGACGGTTTTGATCGACGCGGCGTTCCCCGCTTCGATGTCGTACTTCCAATCCCCGACCATCCACGCGTCGGCGCGGTCGACGCCTAGTCGCTCGCAGGCGTGCCACAGCGGTTCGGGGTCCGGCTTGTACTTGCCGTTCAGACAGTCGCGCGACAAACGGACCTCGAAACTCAGACCGTGCCGCTCGAGCACGGTTTCGATGCTTCTCTTATTGTTGCGCGTGATGAGCGCGCTTTTGATCCCGCGCTCGCGCACCCACTCCAGCAACTCGACACACCCCGCCGCCAGAGCGCACGCGGCGGCGCCTTCGGCTTCCCAACGGTGCAGCACCTTCTCGATCCGCTCCCGCTCCTCTGGCTCGAGCGTGGGCAGGACTTCGAGCACGGGGGAATCTCCCAGCCCGATCTCCTCCTTGATCTCGTCAAAATTCAGACAGTCGTCGGTCAGCGTCCCGTCCATATCGAACAAAATGGCCCGCGGGAGCAACAACGGCGATACTACGGGGGTGGTACGAATCATGGTGGTTCAAATCGTGAAACAAAATCTCGTCAGAAATCAGAAGTCAGGAGACAGGAGTCAGGAGTCGGAGGAATGGAGACAGGAGCCTGAGGGCAGGAGTCAGGAGTCAGTAGTCAGGACTCAGAAGGAAAGACCACGTCCGCAACGTCTTCTCCTGACTTCTGTCTCCTGTCTTCGGACTCCCTTTCTCCGTCTCCTGACTCCTCGCCTCCGTCTCCTGACTCCTGTCTACTGTCTCCTCGCTTGCGTCTGCGGTCTCCTGACTCCTCTTGCCGCGCGAGCGGCATGGTTCGACAACGCGTGGACTTTGCGCCGGCCCGTCGACGTGACTTGGAACGCCGAGGCTGGCGCGGGGGACGAGTTGTGCGTTATTGAATTATACACCGCTGGCCGGCAACTTCCGAACGCGGACGACGTGCGCGTCACGACCGCCGACGGAAAGGTCGTCGCGTCGCGCGTGCTCATGAGCGGGCCGGGCGATTCGACGCGCGTGTTGTTCGCGTTGTCGAAAAATGTGCGCGGCTATTTCGTCTACTGGTCCAACCCTAAGCCCACAGCGCCTGCGCCGAAGATCGATACGATCCGGAGCGGTCTGCTCTACGAGGCTAAATCGTTCGGCGGAGGCGCGGTCGACAATTTCGATCAAATCCAACGCGCCTGGGAACGCTCCAAGCAGGCCCTCGGCACGACGATGCTTCAAAAGCCGATGTACGGACTCAACCCCTTCGGCCCGCAGGAATCGACGATCGCGAACGTCACCGGATCCGTCTTCGCGCCGGCGGACGGGGAGTACCAATTCGCACTCGCCTGTGACGACCGCGCGGGACTCTGGATCGACCAGAAGCCGGTCGTCTTTGCCGACCTCGGCCCCGCGGACGTGCGTCATACGCGCAAGGTCACGTTGTCGCGCGGGTGGCACGCGCTGCGCATCGTGCACGTGAACCAGGGCGGCCCGGGTTGGTTCACGCTCGGGTGGCGCGGGCCGGGCATGTCCAAATTCGAGGGCGTCGGACGCAGCGTCGGGCTGCTCGTCACCGGACAGGTCGGCAGGCTCGATGAACGTGGCAAAACGTTCGTCGCCGACTTCGATGCGGACTACCAGAGCGAATGCGAAATCGATGGTCAGTTCACGCATTCAATGCGCTTCACCGGCCGAGTCCCGGAGAACCTGAAAAAACTCGCCAAATTCGAGTGGGACTTCGGCGACGACCAGACCGTAACCGGTGAAACCGTCGATCACGTTTTCCTGACCGAAGGCGTCTATCCGGTGCGCCTCACGACACGCGTCGGGGGAAACGTCGACACGCGGACGACCAGCGTATTCGTGTCGCGCCAGTGGGCGCGCAGTGACGACCCGCCGACCGAAGCGCCGGTGGCGCACAGTGCGCGTGTGGTGAAGATGGACGTGTCGAAGATGTCGGGCAACGCCCTGGTGCGCGCGACGCGTCTGCACATCGCGGCAGGCAACCTCGACGCCACGTTCGCTTCCGCCAAGCAGCTCGCGAGTTCGACGATCCGTATCGAGCCGGCGGAGGTATTGAAGGCGCTCAAGCTCGCGACCGACGCATTACGTGAGAAAAAACGCGCCGACGACGCGCGGGCGGTGTGGGGCGCGGTGCCGAAGGAGTCGGCGCTCCAGCCCCGCGCCGCCGTCGCGCTCGCGGAAACGCTCATGTGGTGGACGCCGGATTTTAAGAGCGCCGTCGACGTGCTCCGGCCGTTCGAAACGTCCGACGACCGGGGCGTCAACGTCACGCTCGGTCAGGCACTGATCCTGGCCGGCCGGGCTGAGGAAGGGATGAAGCGACTGAGCCGACTGTCCGACAAAAACGCCCCCCAAAAGGCCGCCGCCCTGACCGGCGCGATGGCGCGAAGCATCGAGTTTTACATCGACGAAAACGACACCGAGACCGGCGAGCAGGTCTGGGACAAGTGGCAAGGCCAATACCCCGCGACGTTCGGCGCGGGGTACAGTGTGGTGCTCCGGACCAAGCTGATGGAACGCCGGGGCGCCCAACAAGCCGCCGCTATAGTCGCCGAGGCATTTTCGTCGGCGGTGCCCGGCTCGACTTACGCGCCCGTGCTACTCGACAACGCTTCGAAGCTGCTGTCCAAATCCGACCCCAAACGATCGGCAGAACTCCGCAAGCTCCTCAAAGAACGCTATCCCGAAAACCCGCTCAGCCAAGAATAAGAAAAGAATCACCACAGAGACGCAGAGGACGCAGAGAAATTCGTGGGTCGGCCATCGATACTCATCAGGCTTGGGTCACATGCTCCGATGGATCACGTGCGCCTCGCCCGCGTCTTGTCTTTCTGAAAGAAAAGAAACGGGCGAAGCGCCACAGATACGAAGCATGCCGCGTATGAATCAATCCCAAACCGCATGACTCTCTGCGCCCTCCGCGTCTGTGCGGTGATTCCCTTTTTCTAGCGTCAGAATGGCGTGGCGGGTGTGTTCCACCGATTGTGGATAACTGGTTGACTTCCACCACCAATAGTTGTTGACGAAGGGCTGACCGCGTAAATTCTGTTTCAGCAGTGAACGAAACAATCAAACGCGACGACGGACCGTCCTGGTGAACTTCAGGGATGGTTGCGAAAGGATTCGCAGGCTCCGACGACCGGTGTGCATGATGCGCGCCGGTCGTTTTTTTGCGCGTCCATGAGGGGTTGATCGTCAAGGGTTCGATTTACCGTCGGCCTGCGCGTAGAGCAGCATCTTCTGCATCAGCAGCGTCGCCGACGCGGGGGTGTATCCGTTGATGCCGTCGACGGGCATTCCGCCGAGGCCCGTCGACAGGTCTTCGGCGCTGAAGAAGATGGCGATACGTTCGGTCGTGCCGGACTTGAGCTTCACGCCTTTCAGTCGGGTCGAGCGGGATTCGGCTCCCAACAATTTACGGGCAAACGGACGAAACGAAATGTCACCGGGCTTGAATGGGGGACCGAACCGTGTGTAGAGAATGTTGTCGACCGGGATCGGACTTTGAAGCGACCCGGCGGCTTCGGGGAAGATCGATTCCAAGGCCGCCTGCGCGTCGATGGCAAATTCCGATGCGTTTCCGGCGGCGTCGACGATGAGGTAGCCCCCGCCGTTGACGAAATCCTTGATCTCTTTCTTCTCGACTTCGCCGAGGTTCAACTTCGTCGTGCCGGTCAAGTGGGCAACTCGGTAGACCTTCGGATCCAGCTTCCCTTGCCCCGGCTTGACCGGTTCGACGATGAGCTGAACCTTGTTCCGATTCCGCAGGATCGTGGCCATTCGTCCCCACCCACCCGGCTCCGGGTCGGGGTTGGAACCGGTCAGGATGCGGGCGAGCTTGAGCGTCGACGTCGTCGACTGATTCGGGGTGGACTCCTCGAGATACGAATCGCCTTTGTAGCGAAGCTCGGACTTGTCGACCGCGTATAAAAAAATGTTGGCGGCGAGTTCGAACCACTCGGCCTTCGTCCCGCCGGCCTGGACCTGCCACGACCGCGCGGGGTCGCCTTGCGGGCAGAGGATCATCAGCTCACGCGTGTCGTTGCTCAGCCCCTCGACGACGGGCTTGATCTTCCAGTTCGTTCTCAAAAACTGTTGATTCTTATAAATCACATGGTTCTCGGGCAACGCGCGAAACTCGTACTTCGGGTACATGGTTTTCGCCAGCGCCCGGACGGAGTCGGTGAAGACCTTGTTCGCGCAGTCGGCGTTGAACAAAATCATCCCGCCGTCGTCGATGAAATTCTTGAGTTTGGTTTTGTGCTCGTCGCTGAATGTGAGGGCTTGGCTCCCGGCGACGTAGAGAATCGGCGCCTCGTGGAGGTCTTTACGTGGAACGGTGAGATTGACGATCTGGAAATTCAGGTCGCGCTCGGTCTGCTTGCTAAGCCAACGAACTAAGTTGGCGGCGTCGCGCGGTCGCTGGTTCCATGCGGGAGCGTCTTTACCGGCTTGGGGGGCAGCGCCCGTGGCGTAGTCGAGTTTGTTGAAGACGACCGGCGCGCGGCCGCGCTGGAGGAACAGGATGCCCCACGCCGCGCCCGTGATCGAATTGATCGTCGGCGGGCCGTGCCCCTCCCAAGAACCGTCGGGGCGTTGATTTCTGACAAGCCAGTCGGCCCCGGTGTCGTACCAGTCGGTGGAGCCGAAATATTTGCTCCCACTGGCGACGCCGATGCGTTCCACCCCGTAGAGCGTGTAAAGCCGGTCACCGAGTTGGTTCTGCTGGAGGGCGGCCGGGGTGAAGCGGTCGGCCATCCATTTCATACCGCGCTCGATGTTGGGGTTCGATTGATTTCCACGACAATCGAGCCCACGGTCGGACATCGTGTAGTCTTGGGTGATGAACAGGCTTGCGATGCCCGCCGCCGTCATGGGGGGAGTCGATCCAGCCCACTGCGGGGTGCCGCTTCCAAACTCATACGGCCACCCGCCGTCGGGGTTTTGGGTGCGTCGCCAGGCTTCGTCGCAAAGCCGCCAGAAGGGTCCGGGGACTTCCGCGCCACTTTGTTCCAGTGCCCAGACGCCGAGAACGCCGTACTGACTGACGCTGGCGTCGATGCGCTTGTTCGGATCGCCGTTGTAATAGTTGAACTGGCCCTGCGCCTTGCCCGATTTCACGATACCGAGCCTCAGGGCCTTGACGTCGCTTTGGATCATCGCGCGGGTTTGAGGTGTTTTAGGGAGCAACTGCCAGACCGACGCGCGCATGCCCAACGCGTAGGTTCCGCGGATGTCGGCCCTCTGGAGAAACGCAACCGCCTTCACCAAACGCTCGTCCTGCGGACTTTCGCGCCCCGCGAGAAGCGCGTAGGTCGCGATCGAAGTCAGCCCGCCCCACTGCCAGCCTTCGACCGACGCGTGGCTTGCCGCCGGGTTCCGCTGGGGCACGACTTCCCAGTTGCCTCCTGCCTGCTTGCTATACAGAAACGCTTTGGCCTTATCGATCGCCTGCTGCACCTGCGCCGATGTAGCGCCCGGCGTAGACCGCGGCGCCATGATCACACACAGCAAGCCCGTGATGACACCAATCAGTCGACGCCGTAAGGCAGTTTGAGGCCGCATAGAATTATTTTCTCCGCCCTCCATGCTATCAAACGATCGCGCCGTGCGATCATCTGTCACACACAATATCAAAAGTATGCCGCAGTTTCGAGCGACGGTGACGCCCGAACCGTATCGCGTATCGCCAAATGCGTGGCGTTAACTAACCGATGAAGAAAGCCTACGGCGTGACGTTCGAGACCGAATCCAGGCCGGCGTCGACCACGCCGGTGTTCACGCCCGACCCGCCGTCGACGCTGTCGGCCAAGCCGTCTTGGGCATTGAGGGTGTCGTTTCCTTCGTCGCCTTGAAGGATGTCGTTACCCACGCCACCGGTCAGCACGTCAAACCCTTTTCCACCGACGAGCAGGTCGTTGCCCTGCCCGCCGCCCATCGTGTCGCCTTGGTCTCCGCCGTAGAGGGAGTCGTTGCCGGTGGAGCCGGTGAGCACGTCAAAGCCTGCACCCCCGAAGATCGAATCATTACCATCCGAGCCGTCGAGCGTGTCGTTGTCTGATCCGCCACGAATCGTGTCGTTGCCGAGTCCACCGACGATCGAATCATTGCCCCCGTTGCCTTCGATCGAGTCAAAACCCTTCCCACCCGACATGACGTCGTTGCCCGCGCCGCCGAAAAGCGAGTCGGCGCCGAGGAATCCGAACATCGTGTCGTTCCCGTCTCCGCCGAGCAGGCTGTCGAAGAAATTACCGGACGACAGCACGTCATTCCCCGCCCCGCCGAGCAGGGTGGATGCGAAGTCGGCGCTGAAGATTGAGTCGTCCCCCGCGCCCCCGTCGACGCGCACGCCGGTGATCGCGTCCGTGCGGAAGATCGCGCTCTGCGTCCCGCGCGCCACGGTCGTGACCGCGCCCGCGGACGTGACGGAGATCGCGTCGCCGGCTTCGGTTCCGCCGACGTCGAGCGTTTGACCGACCAGTTGCGCGAAGGACCAGACGAAGGCGTCGTTGGCGTTGTTTTCGTCAGTGACGGTCGCCAGGGTCGTCGCCGCCGAGTCGAAGACGACCGTGCCACCGTCGGCGGACAGGATCGGCCCTCCCGAGCTGAAGTTGCCACTGGCCTGACCGTCTTCGGTCAGGGAAAGAAGGATGGTCGTGTCGGTCGAGAGGTCGCGCAGGAAGACGTCATTGACCGCGTTGGCGTCGGTCGCGCCGGCGACGAGGTTGGTCGCGTCGGACCGGAACGCGACGAATCGCCCGTCCCGGCTGAGGGTCGCCTGCGTGCTACCGAGCGACGAGTTCCCGGTACTGGTCCCGTCGACAGTAGCGCTGACGACGCGCGTGGTGGAGTCGCCGAGGTCACGAATGAAGACGTCCTGCACGCCGTTGTTGTCGATCACGCCGTCGACGAGATTGGTCGAGGTGGACAGGAACGCGATGCGCGACGAGTCGGCGCTGATGGACGGCCCGAACGACACGCCGTCCGCCCCGCCGAGTGTCGTCGCGACGCTGACGAGCGTGGTCACGCGATTGGTCGTGTCACGCACGAAGACGTCTTCACGCCCGTTGGCGTCGAGCGTGACGAGGTCGGACGAATCGGACGAGAACGCGACGTAGCGTCCGTCGGCGCTGATCGAAGCGCCCCCGGCCCCTCCGCCGGGGGCCGTACCGGTGGTGTCGACGCTGACCATTTCAGTCGAGCCGGTCGAAAGGTTTCGACGGTAAATGTTCGCCGGGCCACCCGTGATGGCGGTGACGTTGGTCGCGTCGGAGGTGAAGACGACGAACGCGCCGTCGGGCGTGAGGATCGAATCGGTCGAGCCCGCGTTGGCGGCGCCGGTGCCGGAGGTGTTGATGCTGACCAACGCGGTCGTCCCGGCGGTGCGGTCGCGCACGTACACGTCCGGCGACCCGTTCAAGTCCGAAATGTTCGCGACCAAGTTCAACGCCGTCGAACTGAACGCGACGTAGCGCCCGTTGTCACTGATCGAAAGCCGTAGCCCCGTGCTGCTGTCCCCGTCGGCGGTCGCGCCCCCGGTCGCGGCGACGCTGACGAGCGTGGTCGTACCGGTCACCAGATCACGCACGAAGACGTCGACGGCATTATTGTTGTCCGAAACTCCCGGCACGAGATTGGTCGCGTTCGATAGAAACGTCACGTACCGGCCGTCGGGCGTGACGGAGGCGTTGTAGCTCGACCCGTTGCCCGCCGCCGTGCCGGTGGGCGTGGCGCTGACCAGCGACGTGGTTCCGCTGAAGCGGTCCCGCACGAAGACATCGTCGGCGCCGTTGGTGTCAGTGGTGCCAGCGATCAGGTCGGTCGCGCTGCTGGTGAAGACGACGTAATGTCCATCCCGGCTGACCGCGCTCACCTGAGACGCGCTCCCGCCGGCCGACAGCCCGTCGGGCGTCACGCTGATCAAAGCCGCAGAAAGCAGACGACGACGCTCGAGGAGTTCGATGTATGACATTGAATAGACAATCTGAAAGTTTTAACGGACAGCCCGACCGACCCACCCGACCTTCGGGCGGCGGCCTCCCGTCCCCGTAAGCAAAGACGCCGACGGCGAAACGACATAACAGGGAAATCGACCAGAGACGACGAAGTCGGTTAAAAAATGGGGGCCACGTGCCAGACTCTGAAACCGCCCACCCGCGCGTCCTACGCGAATCACGGGTCCGGTGCTATCATCCGGGCAGTGAAATCACCCGTCTCAATCCCGTCCCCGAGTACGTCCCCGACACAATTATTGCGCGATTCGGGCCTGCGCAAAACGCCCGTACGCATGGGCGTGCTCGACGTCCTGTCCAAAGCCATACGCCCGACGACCGTGCCCCAGATCCTGACCAAGATGAAGGGCGTCGACAGCGTCACCGCTTATCGGACCCTTAACACCTTCGTCAAAAAAGGCCTCGTGCATCGCGTGCGTGGGGAAGACCGGAGCTGGCGATACGCGCTCGGGGATTCCAACCACACTCCGGAACACCACCACCCCCACTTCGTCTGTGAAGCCTGCGGCAAGGTGGAATGTCTGGAACAATCCAATCTGCCCGGTAACTTCGTTGAACAGTTGGCGGTAAAAAACGGGTACCTCGTCTGTCACGCCGAAGTGGTGTTGCACGGGACGTGTCCGAAATGTGCATGACGGCGCGCGGACTTCTCAAACCGAGATTTCAATGAACCTTCAAAAACTTGCAAGCTGGGGAATGCTGGCGCTGTTGTACTGTTCGACATGGAGCCACGCGTGGTCGGCTAAGGAGCACATTCAATTCACGCGCCTCGCCGCCGAGCGGATGATCGATGACCCGGCGACGCCGACGGGATTGAAAGCGTTTCTGACCGACGCGCTTCCCAAAATCTACTCCGCCGACGAGGAAAAAAACTACTACCTCACCGCCCGCATCGGCGCGACGCGTGGGGACGCGCAGACGAAGCTCGAATACTGGGCCGTCGCGCCCGACGTCCACGCGATGCTCGATGAAAAAAATTCCGTCGTGCAACCCTTCGGCGTGCACGAACGCCTGATGCATTTCATCGACCTCGAATACTTTCAGAAAGACCGTAAACTCGGCTATCGGGACGACCTCTCGGGCAAGACCGAACCCGCCGACGTGCCGAACGACGCCAAAGACTCCCGCTGGGCCCGCGCCGGGATGTTGCCGTTCGCGGTACAACACAGCTACGAAAAACTAATCGAAGCATTCCGCGCCGGACGCGTAACGGTGACCGAATCGAAAGACCCCGCTTCCGACGACGCCGTCCGCTGGGCCGGGTATCTGGCCCACTACGTGCAGGACAACACCCAGCCGCACCACGCGACCATCGACTACAAAAGCCAGACCTACTTCCCCGGAATCAAGAATCCACCGAACGTGCACGCCGAGATCGAGTACCGGATGGTCGACGACGACAAAGGCGATTTCAAAGACCTGCGCGAGCTGTATTGGCCGATGTTCAACGAATTCCTGAAAACCGTCGTAGACCCGGTGAAGGCCGACAAGCCGTGGGACCAGACGATCGAAATCGCCCACTACAGTTACGACGCCCTCCCCCTCATCGGGCGCGCCGCCGCGTCGGCGAAGG
>Ga0163144_10025476_pt1 | contig 11550 bp, 8 predicted proteins | sample OliLak19BULKMAT1_FD_123175 | JGI IMG/M metagenome (GOLD analysis project Ga0163144, IMG submission 123175) | Freshwater microbial mat bacterial communities from Lake Vanda, McMurdo Dry Valleys, Antarctica - Oligotrophic Lake LV.19.BULKMAT1 | ecosystem: Environmental > Aquatic > Freshwater > Lake... | reverse complement strand
TATGATGATACATATTACAAAAAAATTAAAATGATTATTAATGGCACTGAATGGAATGGTGATGGGCAAACTGGTGCGGAAAAAATTACCGATTTTGATATTGAATATGCTCCTGTCTGTACCAGAAAAATTCATTTGTATAACCTAAATTGCGCAAATTCAAACGATACATTAATGCTTTATTCTGAAAATTTAGTTACTGGAGAGGGTGGCTTAATGCAAGAGTTTGTTATTGGAGTAGGTCCCATGGACTACACAGCAGTTGGTTGCTTTGACAAAATTAGTGACGAATTTCTGCCAACAAATGCTGGTAATTATCGATATCACGGATTCATTAAACGTGATTCAGGAACCACACCTATTGACACCACAATTTTCTTTCAACCTTGGCAAGATAATCTAATAGAGTTGTTTTTTTAGATGAAGTATTTAATGCTTTTACCCCTATTAATTTTATTGAGTTGTAAAAAACCATTCAATAAAAACGTTGTTAATGTACAGGCCTACAATGTCCTTGATGGTTCAGGGCTTGATAGCGTTTATGTGGCTGTTTATAAAGAACCAGCCGGTGATTTAGGCAATAGTAAAACCGTTGCGGAAGGTTATACTGATAGTGATGGAAACCTAAAACTTATTTATAGCAAATTTAAGCTGTTTAAATCATTTAATTTATATGATTATTATGATGATACTTATTATAAAAAAATTAAAATGATAATTAACGGCACCGAATGGAATGGTGAAGGACAAACAGGTGCTGAAAAAATTACAGATTTTGAAATTCAATATGCGCCTTTCACAAATTACAAAGTTCATTTGAAAAATGTAAATTGTTTGAATGCATATGATACTTTATTTTTGGATCAAATTTATATTCCCACAGGTGAAGTGACTCCTGTAAAAAATGGAATAATAGGTGTTGGATTAATAAATTATGCCGGATGTTTCGATAAACTTCAAGCAGATTATATTCAAATACCCGCAGGTAATTACCAATATTTAGGTAGAATTGTTAGAGATAATGGCACTACCTATATTGACACAACAATTTTTGTTCAACCGGGTATTGATAATTTTATAGAATTGTTTTTTTAGAGTAAAAAAAAATTATAAATATTTTGTGAGACGAATTTTTTATAAATGCAAATCGTTGTGGCACAATCGTGTTATCTCAAGATGAACACCGTATTTACGAGTTAGATTATTAATGCACGTGCTGTACTTAATATCGCTTCCATTATTATTACTGTTTTCTTGCAAAAAAGAATACAGCAAACTCATCTATACAATCATCACTCCGCAGAAAAAACTTCAACCCCATCCAAAAATGTTTTCTCAACAAATGTTTTTAGAATTTCGGATACGGGAATTTCCATAATGTCTTTTGTAAGAATTACAAAATCGGCGGCTTTGCCGGGTTCTAAACTGCCTTTTTCTTTGTCTTCAAAATTGGAGTAGGCGGCCCAGCGTGTCATTCCTAAAAGTGCTTCTTGTCTGGTTAAAACTTGTTCGGGAAAAAATCCGCCAACTGGATTTCCTGTTTTATCCATGCGTGTTATGGCGGCGTAAAAAGTTTCTAAAGGTGAAATATTTTCTATGGGGAAATCTGTTCCTAATGCTAACAATCCTGCTTTTTGTAATAAGAGTTTATAGGCGTAAGCATATTTAACGCGCTCTGTTCCCAAGCGGTCTTCGGCCCAGCGCATATCGGATGTGCAATGAGTTGGTTGAACAGAAGGAATGATGCGAATGGTTTCAAAATAATGAAAATCATCTGGTGATAAAACTTGAGCGTGTTCAATTTTCCATCGGTGATCTTGTTTGTCTTGTACTAAATCTGCATAAATTTTTAGCATAACACGATTGGCAGAATCACCAATGGCATGTGTGTTTATTTGATAATTTATTTCCAAAGCAAATTCTGCAATTTCACGAAACTGACTTTCACTCTGCAGTAAAAATCCGTGGTTGTGTACATCGTCGTGATAAGGCTCTAACAAACAAGCACCGCGCGAGCCCATTGCACCATCTGCCACTAATTTAAACGAACGAATGTGAAGATTTCCAGTTTTAAAAATTCCATTGTCGCTGGCAAATTTTAAATTGTCATCGTCTGGAAAAAGCATACAATAATCTTTGATTGTTAAGTCGCCGTTTTTGTACCACGTAATAAAATCTTCACGGTATTTACTTTCAATTCCTGCATCGTTGATAGATGTTAAACCTACTGCAAATAAATTGTATTCGGCATCTTGCAGCAATTCTAATTTTTTATCTGATGCAAAATCGGGAACATATTTCGCTACAGAATCAAACGCATTGTCTAATAATAATCCGGTTAATTTTCCATTTTCTATTCCAATTAATCCACCTTCTATTTTTGTGTCAATTGTTATTCCAGCAATTTCTAAAGCTTTAGCATTTGCAAGGGCTGCGTGACCATCAACTCTACGAATTAAAATAGGTTTATCAGGAAATAAAAAATTCAAAGTATCATTTTTTGGAAAATCATTTTCAGGCCATAAAGTTTGATCCCAACCTCTGCCTGTTATCCAATCTGATTTATTTTCTTTTTCAAAATCAACAACTCTTTCAACAACTTCATCAAAAGATTTTGAACCATTTAAATCAACTTCACTCAATGTTTGAGCATAAGCCCAAAAATGGCAATGCGCATCATGAAAGCCTGGGTAAATTGCTTTTAATTGAGCATCAATAATATTGTCACAATCATACCCATTTAATATTTCGCGCTCAGGACCAAGTTGTAAAATTTTTCCATCTTTAATTGCCATCGCTTCATAAATTGTAAAGTCTTCATCGCACGAATAAATTTTTGCGTTATGAATGATGAGGTCGGCTTCTTGACCTTGATAACAAGAAAATAGAGATAGGAAAACGAAATACAAGTATGGATTTTTCATAAGCTATTTTTTTTTTGAAGAGGTTTGATTAAAATATGTAAGGCAACAAGAATTAAAATTTCTGCCGGAACTTTATAACGAATAATGGCGCCAATTACTGGACTTGTCCAACCAATAATTAAAATTAAAATCAGCGCAGATGACATTAATAAAAAGAACCAATTTTTTTCGATGTTAGAAAGTTTTTTGCGTAGATAAATACTACATGCAATAAAAATCAATAAAGAACAATTTACCACAAAAATAAAATAGCCGTAAAAATTATTGACTTCACCCGGAAATGGCCGAACGGTTGTATTAACAATACTTTCTGAGATGTTTTTAACTAATTGAATTCCTGAATTATTGATGGGCGTGATATCAATATAAGTTTGCGAAGGTTCTTGCACAAGGTATCTTTCATACAATTTTTCGGAGGGAGAAATGTTGAAAGGATGAAAAGGATTTGGACCAAATAATTTATAATCGCCTGGTGTTTCTTTTACAACTTTAATTTTATTAGTTGCGAGTGTATCAAAATGATTGAAATAGCTATAATCAAAGGCGCAGAACGAACTATCTGTGACAAAAAATAATCCGCCTTTTCCTAAATTAATCATATCCCTTTGTCTAAAAGATAATTTATCTACCAAATTTATTTTTTCGGGCAGATAGGATAAAACAATGCTTCCAATTATAATTACAACAATCCAAATTGGAATAAGAACTGGTTTCCAATTAATTTTTTTTGCAACGAATAAAAATAACATCGAGGGTATCAACACAATGCCTACATAAGGTTTGTTGAAGAGTAGTATGAAGCAAGCAACAATTAATACTATGAAAGTTAAAAGGGATTTTTTGTCAAATAAAATTTTGTTTAGAGAAAAGAAAAACAAACCAAGACCAAAAATGGTAAGCGTTTCTTTTGTTAAACCACTTCCCCAAAAAGCGATAGAAGGAAATAGAATTAATGAAACGAGGAATATTTTTTTATTTGATACGTAACTTTCAAATGCCTTGTAAATCATAAGAATTCCGGTGTAAGCCAAACCAGAAAAAATTAAAACATGCACATAAAAATTTCCAAATGAAAAAAAATGAACGACAGAATTGATTCGAATTATAAGACGGTTGTCATTTATAAAATCACCATTGTTTCCATAGCTCCAAATATTTGTAGCAGCTAAATGGGTTGACATTAATTCTGTTTCGTTTGTGTGAAAACCGAATAACAATTGAAAATAACCCCAAAAATCTTTTTGAGCATGATCAGCTAAAATTCCGCTGTCAAAAAAAAAATTGTAAGAATCTCCTTGAATCGATGTTCCGTCTATTCCTGAAAGACTAAATATCCAGACAAAAATTATACTGCACACCAACTTAAAAATCCAACCTGATAAAAGTAAAAACAGATTCACGTTTAGCTTTGAAGCCAATTTCGCCAATGCGTACAAACCAAGTCCAAAGATGGAAATTGCTACAAAAAGTCCCATGTATATAGTCGTAAAAGTACAAATAAACACAATACAGGAATTTAATTTAATTGTTGAAAAAATGAATGCAACTCTGTGTTGAAAAATCAATGAAACTCGCAAGAATCACTAATTTTGCACTGATTCACACAGAATAGGATATGGAAAACAAAACAATTTCATTAGCAACAGTAGAACAAGCAGTCGAGCTAGGCCTTTTGCCTGCTGAGTATGACAAGATCAAAGAAATTCTTGGACGAACACCAAATTTTACGGAGTTGTCGGTTTATTCTGTGATGTGGTCTGAGCATTGTTCGTACAAAAATTCTATTAAGTGGTTAAAAACATTGCCAAAAGACGGTCCTCACATGCTTGTTAAAGCAGGAGAAGAAAATGCCGGATTGGTTGATATTGGTGATGGTGTGGGTTGTGTTTTTAAAATTGAATCGCATAATCACCCAAGTGCGTTGGAGCCTTATCAAGGAGCTGCAACGGGTGTTGGAGGAATTAATCGCGATATTTTTACAATGGGCGCTCGACCAATTGCACAACTTAATTCGTTGCGTTTTGGTGAAATTGATAAAGCACGCACAAAGTGGTTGGTAAAAGGTGTTGTAAAAGGAATTGGTGATTATGGAAATGCGTTTGGAATTCCGATTATTGGCGGTGAAGTTTTCTTTGATAAATGTTACAATACTAATCCTTTAGTGAACGCTTTTTCTGCTGGAATTTTAGAAGGAAAAATGATTTCTGCAAAAGCAAAAGGTCCGGGAAACCCTGTTTACATTGTTGGTTCTGCAACGGGTAAAGATGGAATTGCAGGAGCGGCGTTTGCAAGTAAAGATATTACTGCCGAATCTGCTTCTGATTTACCTGCTGTTCAAGTTGGCGATCCTTTTCAAGAAAAATTATTGTTAGAGGCTTCGTTAGAATTAGCAAAAACAGATGCCATTGTTGGTATGCAAGATATGGGTGCTGCAGGAATTACCTGTTCAACTACAGAGATGAGTGCAGGCGGTGGAGTAGGAATGGACATTGATTTAAGTAAAGTACCAACTCGTCAGGATAACATGAAAGATTGGGAAATTCTTTTGTCAGAGTCGCAAGAAAGAATGTTGGTTGTGATTCAAAAAGGAAAAGAAAAAATTGTTGAAGATATTTTTAAGAAATGGGATTTACACGCTGTGCAAATTGGTGTTGTAACAGAAGGTGGCACAGTTAATTATTTTATGAATGGAGAAAAAGTTGCATCTGTTCCTGCTGAATCATTAGTACTTGGCGGCGGTGCTCCTGTTTATGAAAGAGAATTTAAAGAACCTGCTTATTACAAAGAATTTAAAAAATTTAAAATAGATTCAATCGAACAACCGGAAGATTTAAAAGCTGTGGCCATGCACTTGATGAAGAATCCAAACATTGCCTCAAAGCGTTGGATTTACGAACAGTACGATTCTATGGTTGGAACAAAAACAATGACAACCAACCGACCATCAGATGCAGGAATAGTCAACTTAAAAGGATCTAACAGAGCTTTAGCAATGACAGTGGATTGCAATTCACGATTCGTAAATGCAGATCCGGAAATTGGAACACAAATAGCAGTTTCAGAAGCAGCAAGAAATTTAGTTTGTTCGGGTGCTGTTCCTAGTGCAGTTACAAATTGTTTGAATTTTGGAAATCCTTATAACCCTGAATGCTATTGGCAATTTGTGGGCGCAATAAAAGGAATGAGCAAAGCTTGTTTAAAATTCCAAACACCAGTAACAGGTGGAAATGTTTCTTTCTACAACCAAACAAAAATGGATGGAAAAGAAGAACCAGTTTTCCCAACACCAACTATTGGAATGATTGGAATCATTTCGGACAAATCAAAAATAATGACCTTAGATTTTAAAACAAAAGGCGATTTAATTTTCTTAATTGGCGAATCGCATGATGATATTTCTTCATCTGAATATTTGGTTTCTTATCACGGTGTTAGAGAATCTCCGGCTCCTTATTTTGATTTAGAAAAAGAATTTGCGATGCAAGAAATTATAAAAGGTCTTATTCAAAATAGATACATCAATGCAGCGCACGATTGCTCTGACGGTGGTTTGTTTACAACATTGACCGAAATGTCATTGCCAAATAAATTAGGTTTTGATATTGTAACTGATTCAGAAGTGCGTGAAGACGCATTCTTATTTGGCGAATCGCAAAGTAGAGTAGTAGTTGGCGTAAGCGAAGATCAAGAAGATGATTTCATTGAATTTATGATGAAACAAAAAACACCTTATACGTTGCTTGGTCATGTTACAAAAGGAAAAATTTGTGTAGATGAAGAACAGTTTTGTTTCATTGATGATTTGAGCAAGGTTTATAATAACTCGTTGGCTGAGGCTTTGGGTTAGTTCAGAGTTCAGAGTTCAGAGTGGAGAGGGGGGAGATTGTTCGATAGGTTTAAACGTATTTCCTATTCTACGATTTTGGACTAAAGCTTTAAACTAAGATTTATTTACTAGATTTGAATGACACCAAATTTTACTTCTATGATACGTCCTGCAACTGTTGCCGATGCCAAACAATTGGCAATCCTCTATAATTATTACATCAAAAACACATTGATAACTTTTGAAGAAGTTGAAGTAACGGAATCAGAGTATGCGGAGCGCATCGAAAAAATTCTGGCTGAATATCCATTTATTGTATTCGAAGAAAAAGGAGAAATTTTAGGTTTTGCATACGCACATAAATGGCGCGAACGTTCAGCGTATCGATTTGCACTTGAGAGCAGTGTTTATGTAAAACAAGGTTTTTTTGGAAAACGAATTGGAAAATTGTTGTACACTGAATTGTTTTCAGAATTAAAAAAACAAGGTTGTAGGCAAGTGATTGGCGTTATCACATTACCAAATGATACAAGCGTAAAAATGCATGAAAAATTTGGGTTCTTCAAAGCGGCACATTTTAAATCTGTAGGAATTAAATTTGACACGTGGTGTGATGTTGGATTTTGGCAGTTGACGCTTTAGTCGCATTTATTGTTGCCACAAAAAAAAACAAAAGCCGAACAGATCGTCCGGCTTTTTGTATGGAGAGCGATTAAAACGAATTTTATTTACGGCAAACCGTTAATCAAAACTGCAAGATCCGCTTGTGTTGTCGGAGCCAATTCCGTTATTGTTATGATTCCCCCGGCTGCAATTGTAACTGCTTTGATCGAGTAATGAAGTACATCGTCAATAATTGTTACCGCGATTACATGAACATGCAAACCGATTGGAATTTGCCCGTAATGTTCAGAGAAGTAACCCTCTGTTGTCATTGCATCCAGCTTTGCAAGCGCCGTTGGTTCGCCATCATACGTCAAAAAAACTTCGCTGTTTGTCATGTCATAACCTTCAGGAAGTTCAACCAGCAAAGTTGTTTTAGGATTAGGATCAGAATAAAAGCGATCCACATTTGCCCATCCCCATTCACCGTCAAGAATTGAATACGAACCACCCAAGAACATGCTGTCTGCTACAATTTCAATGGAGTCATTTTCAAATTCCCAGAGCAATTCTTCTTCTACAATTGCTCCGCGAAATAATTGCATTCCCGTATCAGTACCTCCGGTAAGCGAAGTGGGAATATGTACTTCCACATACGAATCGGTGTGCAACGCGGCACCATTTTGTTTGATGCTTAAAAAATATTCACCGCCCGAGATCAACACCGAATGATCACCACCGGACATAACACCCACAGTCGGTTTATTTGTCATCATCATTGTGGCGCGATCAAAAATTTCAATCAATTCAACTGTTACGTTGCCTGTCACAAGGTTGTTTGACGCGTCGAGTAATGTGTTGGGATAAATTTGAATGGTTGTTCCTGCGGCACCATTTACATAACCACCTGTTGATGCGTCAACGGTAAATGTTTGTATTTTGGAACTGAGGTTTGATTCAAAAAAATTGTCTAAAGCTGCTCCATCCGGAGTTGGTGGCGGAACCACTTCGGGTTTATTACATGAGTAAATAACCAGGAAGGTAGGTAAGGCGAGTAATAGAATTGACTTTTTCATGATAAGTGTTTTTATAAATACAATGGTTGAATCATAAAGGTTGTCTGGCAGGAAAAATGAATTTATCTTATTGCCCGAAATACCAATCAATACTCAGTAGGCGCACTAACTATTTTATTTTAGGAAAAGGTTTATCGGCTTAAATTTATTCGGTTGTTCTGCAAAAAAAAAGCGAAGCCGGTTTAGTGTCTTCGCTTTTTTAATAATTAATGTGATTGGAATTAATTCTCCGCCAATTCCATTCCAAATTGTTCGGCCAACAAATGATCGTAATGATCTGATTTTTTGAACAGCGCATCAAGAATTTCTTTTCCGCTTTCTTCGTTTAGGTCATCATCAAAAAGAATTGTGCCAAGAATAATATTCTGACGATCTACGCTAAGCGTTAAATTCTCCAGTGTATAATTTTCGCGCAACATGAATTCGTACATTTTTCCAATGTTCTCTTTTGGCAATGAACCCAATGTTGCATCGCAATAAATGAATCGGTTATTTGTGTTGTAACTGATCTTGATCAAAGCGCTTCCGTTTTCAACATCCCAACCCACTTTTCCTACGCGTGATAGCTCCACATTTTTTCCGATCGATACCAGAATTTTTTCAATGGTGTGCGAAACGCCTTCGGCCTGATAAGGAGTAGATTCAAATTCTTTCACATCAAATTGATTTCCACAGTGTGGGCAATAACCATCTTGCAAAGAAGATTTAGTTAAAATATTTGTACACGAAGGACATTTTGAAGCCCGCTCGTTATTTGCTTTCTGCGCGTACTCAGTCAAAATTTCATTCAACGTAACAGAAGGAAGTGCAAATCCTAAACTTTCGCCGTCGCGATATATAAATGTATTGACACCTACAACTTCTCCCTGCTCATTAATTAATGGTCCGCCGCTATTGCCCGGATTAATTGCCGCATCTACCTGAATGTAATCAACGTTATTAAATTTTCGTTCGGCTTTGGAAACAATTCCTTGTGTGGCTGTAAAACGCAATCCCATTGGGTGACCGATCGCCATGATTTTTTCGCCGGCTTCCACTTTTGCATTTGAAATTGCAACGTTGGTTGACTTTTCATATCCATCGGGAACACGTAAAAAAGCGATGTCGTTTAACGGATCGGTGTAGATCACCTCGGCCATTGTTTTAACAAAATTTTCGCCGCGAACTACTACGCGCTCGTTTCCAAAAATTACGTGTCGGTTTGTTACGATCAGATTTTTGTCTTTCACAATAAATCCACTTCCGGATCCGCCGGGAGTATGAATTTGAACAATGATGTCTTTGTAGTTATTTATAATTTCTTTCATAATGGCTGTCTTAATATTTTCTTAAATCTAGTTTGTCTAATTCTACAATCAGCGAATCAATAAAATTTGTTGTATTCGTAAAATTAAGCATGTTCACATCCAGCTTTACGTACGGATATTCAGGCAAACTTTTTGTAACAATGCGATTGATTTCTGTTTTTATGTTGACCGGACTCAATGCTTTATTCGCATCAAGTAATTTGTTGGTCGCTCCAAATTTTTCGTAATAATCATTGTTCATTAATTGCATAGCAAGATTGAGCAGATCTGTTACCGGGAAAACCATTCCATAATTAAAATAGGCGTAGCTGATCATGTAGCTATAAATCGCTTCAACAATTTGCGGATAATTATTGTCTCGGTACCACCCCAGTTTTGTTCGTTCGTTGAACATCATGTCCATTACGGTTCTATGAGTGGCAGCATTGGCAATGGCAAACGTACATTTTACGTCGTACAATCCTTCGTAAATTTTTTCTTTTGGTGCTGCAATGATCTTATCAAATTCAGCGATAATTTGTTTGTTGCGCTCGTGTGTAGAAAGATCGTTCTGAGCAAAGAACATGTGTTGAATTTTCTCTAATGAATCCGTCAAACTTCCTTGCGGGCAAATTAAATAATCAATTTTATAGGTCAGATTCAAAAGTAAAAATGCAATTCCTCCCGACATATAAACAGGATCAGTTTGTTTTGCTATCTCAGCTTTTGTGTCATTGATCCACGAGATCAAAGCATTGTATTTAATTTCTTTTTCTGTGTCCGTCAAAACAATGATCTGATCGTTGTTTGTTGATTTCAATGAACTGAATTCAGATGCCAATAAATCATCTTGCTGATCTGCTTTTTTAGCCAATTCTTTTAAGGCAGCATAGAGTTTATTTGGAGATGCATCGATAGTGTGCGATGCGAAGCGCATCAACAAAGCATTTTCTTTCAACGCAAATTTTGAGTATAACAAGGTATAATTGATCGACATCAATTTACGCATGACAGGAATACTCGGATTGTCCATTAAAATAATTGGACATTCCGCAAAGAAACTTTTTCCATCTCCTTTTCCGCGTACAACTTTTGAACCCTGCAATAATTCAAATTCAATGCTGTCTCCCGTTCGAGTAATTTTTACATTGTTTAACTCTTCATCTCGAATGTAATGAAGAAAAGCCTCGAACGAATCGACGTATGCTTTTTCCTTAAATTTTGCAACGGCGTTATTCCAATGCTCAATTTGTTTTTTGTTTTTATTGCAATCTGTGAATCGCCCGAATTTTACTTCGCTAACGGAAGATCCCGAATTCGATTTTTTTTGAGTGGGTGTTTCAGTATCAGAACTCTCTGAACCACCAAACATTTTTTTGAATATTGACATAAGCAAGATTGATTTATACGGTGCAATTTATATAATTTGTAGTTCACATTGGTACAATTGTCAGTTAAATAATTTACTCCTAGGCTACTAAATTGATTTAAGTCCAACAATTATTCATTTTTGGGTACTTAATTTGTATGGATTTAAAATTATCTTTGTTTACATGCTAAATCGCGTTTTAATCTTGTTGTTTGTAGCCTTCACAGGTAATTTGTGGAGTCAGCAATTTCATTTTAAACAATATTCGCTTGAGCATGGCCTTCCTCGAGTAGGAGTTTACGATATTTTTCAAGACGAAAATGGCTTTTTATGGGTAGGTACTGAAGGTGGTGGTGTTTGTAAGTTTGATGGTAATAGATTCCATTCCTATACGCGGGTTAACGGTTTACCTTCTGACGATATTCGGATAATTTTTCAAGCTTCTGATCATACACTTTGGTTCGCC
>Ga0163144_10025475_pt1 | contig 11550 bp, 5 predicted proteins | sample OliLak19BULKMAT1_FD_123175 | JGI IMG/M metagenome (GOLD analysis project Ga0163144, IMG submission 123175) | Freshwater microbial mat bacterial communities from Lake Vanda, McMurdo Dry Valleys, Antarctica - Oligotrophic Lake LV.19.BULKMAT1 | ecosystem: Environmental > Aquatic > Freshwater > Lake... | reverse complement strand
GCACCTTTCTTCAAGTGAGAACTGCCTCACTGGCAGCTTCATTTGAGTGGGAACTTTGTCACTGACAACTTCCCTTGTGTGACACGCGCGCATATCCAGGCGTGCGAACTGCAGTGTGCGAAAAGCCACAGACCTTTTGAATTGTTTGCAAATGAACATTGTGAGCTCAGAATTGGACCAAAACCAATGCAATGTTTGAGAGAGGTTCAGCTTCAAGATCCCTTGGTGCAATCCTCTCTCTGTTGAGATGAACAATGCTTCTGCGTGAAGAATCGGCGTGTCTTTGTTGACTTCTTTGTCCAATTGGGAAAATTGTTGGTCACAACCGACAGCTCAAGAAAGAGTTGAACTGTCAGAACTTTCCACTCAGTTTTTAATTAGCTGTGTGTTGCCTTTGGGCACAACCCAAGTTTCAAAGGCATGCGAAAGACAGCCCCCAATGCTGATGAATCTGCCAGTGAAGAAAGAAACGATTCAAAAGAAAAAGACACTGCAGATTTTGAATGTCAACTGACTGTGTCAAAAAATGCACAAGGCCAGACATTGCACATGTGACTGATTGATGCCATCACTTTGCATCTCAAGGCTTTCAGAGAAGCAAAATGTCAAGTGAGATTTGCTAGGTTTGGTCATGTGTCTCATTTGTTTGATCATTTTGCATTTGGCCATGTGAGTGTCAACTGCTTTCCACTGTTGTTTGTTTTTGAAGGTTTGCAGGTTGCTGGCCAACTGTTGGAGACAGCCCAAGGCCAAAAAATGACACTCTCAAAGTCTGGGTGAATTGAAATGTTTTTTCAAATTGAATTCACAAAGAAACAGAAGAAGATTCTGACAAGGCACAATTGAGATCAGCTCACTTGGTGCCCTCCCCAGGGCGCCCACTGGCAGTTCTGTGGAAGTCACAGCTTCAGACCAAAGTTGCATCAAGCAGCAAACAAATTGAGTGCGTGGCCTTCAGCCAGGCAGCAAAAAAAAGCAAGCTTCTCGTGCTTTTGATCAAGAAGATGAAACATCTGAGCTTTGATGTTGAGCAGAGCAGTCACTTCAAGTGTCAAGTGTGCATTTTCAAAAACAATTGTGGGGCAGCATGTCCGTTCCCTCTCTCTGAGACAGCGGCTGAGGTCTCAAGCCAGTGTCCAAGACATCCACATGCACGCTGAAAACAATGCGTTTTGGCAGTGAATTTTCCATTCAATGCAACCACGAAGGACCTTTTGCTCTCTTCTGTGGTTTCACGTCTGCTCACTGTGAGAAAAAAAATGTGGCAAGGAACAGACACACAATGATTCCAATCAGAGCTGATGTCATGTCTTGGCAGCTTCAAGCCATCAGCAAGGACATTGTCAAAGTTGCAGTGGCACCAAAAGAACCAATTGGTTCATCTGGACAGCTGGGTCACGAGCCATGGGCCATCAAGGAAATGTTCAATGGGTTTGTCAGAGCATTTGTTTCTGGCTCCCCACCCAGAACAGTTTGTCAATGACCAGACCATTTGACAGCTGGATCCGTTGAAAAATGACCCATTGAAGTCTTCTCAATGATCAAGTGGCTTGTGACATGTGACCTGCCAGATCTGGGATGTTTTGAAATCACATGTTCTGCTGGAATGAGCTGCTCCAGAGAAGCACATTTTTCTTCCATGACAATCTTGGTTTTTTGCATTGGCCAAAAGTTTGTCGCTCTCGGCTCAACAACAAGAAATGTGACAAGCTTCAAAAGAACATGTCAGCTTCTCATGTCAACAATCAAAAGAAGATGAAAAAAGTTGGCAAACTTGCTCAGCAAGATTGCTGCAGCTTCTTCCCATGAACTTCAAGTTGCACACTCTCAAAGGTTTCACCATCAAAACATCATTCACCGCCACCACATGTTGCCCAGTGTGAGTTCATGTCGACCCATGCAAGTTTTCCTGACACAATGCATTTTGGTGGCAGAGACATCATGATGCAAATGTCTGTCCAACTGCACATGAACATGCTTCTGCTCATTGCTAGATTTCTGATGCAGTGTCCAAGAATGATGCATCTTGAACAAAGAATCACACACAACTGACTGGGGCACTTGTCAGCCACACAGATGTTCTCTGTCAAACACGATGTCCAATGAACTTCTCGTGCCCCATCCATGCTAACTTCCTTCTGCCTTGCATCCACTCAGTTTGCCCACTGCTCCCGCATTGTTCAGACATTTCTTTTTTCCCTTGTTCCCGCCTTCCACAATGACACGTTTGCTGCGTTCACCTGTGCGCAACAGCAAAAGTGACACATTTCAGCAGGCGGTCTAGCAAGCCCCCAGACAAAGGCCAACCACTCAGCCTAGTGTTCCAGCTACTTCAGGAGACCAGACTTCCTCCTGGGCTAACACATGCTAGCTTGTGTGACATGAAGACATGCCGCACAGCCAACTAGTGACATGTTAGCAATGCACTTCCAGAAGCTACAACCACTGTGGCAAAAGACGACTACTTTCATTTGTGCTCACTTAACAGCCGGCACGACTAATTATTTTAGACGTTTTACCGAAGTTTCAATTAGAAGGCTAATTCCAGTAGAAAAAATGATATTAAGGTTAGACATGCAAGTCAATCTGAAATGCTACTTCTGCTAGCACTCGGCGGCGTTTTCCATTTCATGTAGATGGTCCTCAAGTTCTGTGAGAATCAAAGGAACACTTTCGCAGATATCCTGCATGGAACGACGGTCTTCGTGATTGGGGCACCAAGATTGTGTGATCATCTCCTTGAGAGCCTTTGGCGCATCCAAGTGCGACAAATGAGGGCGGATACCGCGCTTGTAGACAAAGTCATACATCGAGTCGATGCTGAGTGTTGGAAACGCTTTGCCCTCGGCGAGCATTTCGTAGCACACCATGGCGTAGCTGTGAACATCGACTTTCAGATTGTACCGTCCATTGGACATAATTTCTGGGGCCATGTACCTGGTAGTACCGGCAATCGACATGTGATATGTCGCATTTTCGTTGCCGTCAACGACGGGTGGAAGTATACGAGCAAGTCCAAAATCAAAGAGCTGGAGTGGTTGGCATGCACTGTCGAGGAAACCAATGTTTTCTGTCTTGAGATCACGATAGCAAATTCGCTTTTCGTGTAAAAACGCCAAAGCCAACGCCAACTGGTGCATATACTGCGTCTTCATGATCGTCTTGGGAGTCGTCTCCATTGTGTGGTAGGCGGGAGAAGTCCGCCATTCTTTAATGCGCTGCTGCAGCGTATCAGAGAGGCGGTCTGTCACAACAAAGTAACTGTCAAAATGTCCTGTCTCGGCAAAGATAGCTGTCCCTCCACGAGAAACGGCTCGGATGCTCAGGATATGTGGGTGCTCCAGCCTCGACATGATGGCTATCTCTCGGCTTAGGTCCAATGCGGCTTGATAGAAGCCTTTGGGAGTTTTTACAAGCCCGCGGCGCAAAAACTTGATCGCGTAACTGGCGTCCGTAGCACGACCGTGATACATGACTTCTTCCTTGTAAACGGACTGGACAAGGTCCTTGCGAAGCTCCTGCATCTCATTTGAGTGCACCGCGGCACTATTAATCTTGAGTTTCAGCCCCTTCACTTCGTGTACAACGGAGAATGCTCCCTCACCAAGGAGCGCGCCTACTTGAACCTCTTCTCTGCTCAGAGTGGGAAAAGTTCTCTGACGAAGCTGTGCCTCAAGCGCCGATGGGCAATCGTCGAGCCGATCGGCATCAAGGACACCCGAACCCCTTGAAGACTGATCACTGCACGCTTCGACACCTGCCAGTCCACAATTGTTCGATTCACGTTCCTGGTCTTGCTCCGATGCCGATGCCAGTGTTGGCGCACACTTTGACTGCAGAGGGTCTTCTTCTCGGAGACTCAGAGTCTTGTCATCTTCATCATGGTTGCTGAAGTCAGACAGCATAGAAGAAGTCTTCCTGACAACACGCTTATGCCGACCAACCCCAAAGCTGATCTTTGGCCCACGCTGTCTTCGCCCGGCCGTCAACATGCTTATTAACTGCCTTGTATATTCTTTTTTAGAGAAATGAGTGTTTGGAAAAAACTTGCTAGATAGATTGAAAAAAATGTGTTGAGGCCAACAAGCCATACTACTCGAGTATGATGGCCTCAATCAATGGGACCAAAGCATAAAAAGCAAAAGGTACTGTGCGTGGTACAGTAGTGCAGTGCAGTACAAGTACGACGTAGTAGCTTTTGCAGCCTCGTACCGTCCCAAAATACCGCAGTAAAGGAGACCGAGTAGCCAACCAGTACGTACAAGTAACCACCCTATCCGAACCGGTGCGTGGTGGTGGTACCACGCACTAAGGCGCCTCATTTTATTTGAAACATTTCAGTGTAAGCCCAGTTGAGTGAGTGCGAGGCGTGTGCATTATTCCTTCCACACAGTTGTCATTGTTGGCATCTTTTTTTTTGGAGTGAGTCATGGATGCCGACCAACTTCAACACTGACTGGGGGAGCAGGCCTAAAAAAAGCAGAACACTTGAACCAGCGCACTTCTTTATTCTTGTTGTCTTCCGGCCTTTTTGCATTTTACTGTCGAAACTGAAAATCCTCAAGTGTTTGTGACATTTAACGATCAGTTTTTGAAAAGAAGTTTGCGTTTGCAAAGTAGAATTGTGTGTAGACTTTCATTTTTCTGTTGTCGCGTCGCGCCTAAATAATAAGAATGAGACATTGGTGGAAGACCGCACAAAAATGACACTGCACTTAACCACTGGCACTGTCCCTTCGTTGGTTTTGGGCCACATGTGGCCCAAAATTAACAATGCTATGGAGGCTCACAGCACGCCAAGCATGGGGTGCAATCCCATGCAAAGTGCAAAACTAAGGTTTTCACACACAATGAAGGGGGTTTTCTGTAAAATGGAGGGGGCAATTTTGACTGGAAGGGGGTGATTTCTCCTGCAGAACCATGCGAATTGATCCCATTTTGGACCCTTGGCCCAAAATCCTGCAAAACCTGAATCCCCCCTTTGAACAGCAGAAATCCACTCAAGAATGAAGTCGTGCATGCACACCTTCCCTTGTCTTGGTGTTTTCCAAAATGTGAGGCCCTGCCCGCTCTGTGCCAGTCGGATTCTATGCCAAAACAGTGCAAAAAGTTTGGGCCACATTTGGCCCAAAACGAACTCCAACAAAGGGACCCGAGTTTCGCAGAGGCCACATTTGGCACTGCTGAGGAACGAGGAAATTGAAACACAAACGGACACACCGCTGTGCAGCAAATTGAGAACATTGCTCTGGAGCAATTGCTTGAGTCAAGGTTTCCTTTTCATTTTCGTCTGATGGGGCAAGGAGCCGCTGCCGCATTGAAGAAGGTCCCCAGATCTCACTGGTTGTGAGCAAGCAACAAAGACATGTTGATCTTCCAACACAGAACACATCATGCAGGATTGAATCCTGAGTCCGCTGAGGGATTGGTTGACAAATTCTCATCTCAAAAATGGTTTGAGAGCTTGACACCATGCCACAGGTTCACCAACATTGGAGAAGTCTTTCAAACTGCCCTCTCCAGAACATTCATTGTTGGCATTGCATCTGAAGACTTTGCGCTCACACCGTGCAGCTGCTTGCTGGAGACAAGGTGGTCAATGTGACTGCAACAACACGTGCAACACCTCATTCACAGCATGCAAAGTCAAGCGCAACTGCACAAAGCCAATTGACGTTGAAAACGCCCGACAACACTTCAAAAACAGGACAAAATGATGTTTGGGCAAAATCCAATGACTTGTCAATCTTGGAGAAAAATCTGACTCATCGTGTGTCAAACATTTTGACAACTGGTTCCCTGAGAATTCAAACCCCAGCCCAGCAATCCGATGTGAAGGTTTCCCCTGACAACATCTTCCAAGGTTTGTCAATCTGCACATCAATGACATTTGCTGAAAATGAGTGACATGTGTCAGAGAAAGAATTGAGCCGTCAGAACTTTTCAAACAATGGTCTCAGTTCTCAATCCGTTCTCTGATGTCTTTGGGCACAACCCAAGTTTCAAAGGCATGCAAAAGACAGCCCCCAACACTGATGAATCAAGCAGCAAAGAAAGCAACAACCCAAAAGAAAACAAAACCACAGATTTTGAATGTCAACTCTTGAAAAATGTTCAAGACCAGACATTGCACATGTGACTGATTGATGCGAGCACTTTGCAACAAGCAAATCTGCATGAGGTCACGCCAAGGTTTTCGAGAAGTGAAATGTCAAGCAACATTTGACAGGTTTGGTCACATGTCTCATTTGCTTGACAATTTTGCATTTGGTCATCTGAGTGTCAACCACTTTTCTCTGTCATTTGCTTTTGAAGGTTGCAGGTCACTGACCAAATGGTGGAGACAGCCCAAGGCCCAAAAATGACACCTTCAAGTCGGGGTCAACCAACATGATTTTCAAAAATTGGCTCTCCAAAGAAACAGCAGAAGATTCTGACAACACGGGGTTGAGGTCGGCCAAATGCCCAGGGTGCCCAGCTCTGTGGAAGTCACAGCTTCAGACCAAAATTGCATCAAGCAGCAAACAAATTGATGGTGTGTCCCTTGACAAGGAAACAAGAAAATCAAGTTGTGCTTGTGATCAAGGAGATGAAATGTTTGAGCTTTGACATTGAGCATGCCACCATGAGGGAAAAGAGCACACTGATGAAAAACAATTCTGGGGCAGTCTGCCTTTCAAAAAGCACTCACCATCTGACCTCAAAACAAGCATGCAAATGCAAAGTGCTGTGACTTCCGAGTCATGCTCAGCAAGTCCCTTCTCATCAAGACAATGACATTGGAAAACCAACTCGCTGACATGCTCACAAAACAGATCACCCTTGACTTGTGCCTTTGCCCACAGGTGGGCAGTCATGGGGCAACAACATCCATCCAATGTGACACAAATGCCATGAGATCTCAAGCACACCAAAACAAGTGCAACACAGACAGCAACATGTTGTTCCAGTTTTGGTGCCCCTTTCCAGAAGCAGTTGAAGAAACATGTGAGAAAGCAACAGCAGATTTCAAAACGTGCAATGGTTGCCTTGCTGAGGTCTTCATGGAAGCGCCGCGATGCCAACAATCAAAGAAATGTTTCCTTTGTCCCCTTTTCCTAAAGCAATGGCTTTAGAAAAAAAACAATGAGCTCTCGCACATCAGCCAGTCTTTGGGCTGGTTAGCACAACATGAGTGCATGCAAGATTCTGGGCATCTCATTTGGGGATTGTTACTGGGTGCTAGCTGCCCCCTATGAAAGAGGCAATTGCCAACAAGTCCCTGCACACTGGACATTTTGAAGGGCCTATGCCCTTACCAACTGAACAGTCCACAGACACGATCTTGGTGCAAAGACAGATGCAAAATGATGCATTGGTGTGAAGTCCCCGCAGTGTGAACTTCAGTTCGAAGCAACAAGGGTACTCTTCCAGGCAGAGGCAAAAAACATTCCTGTTCTGTCATTGAATCAACATAGCTGCCGATGAAAAGATGGCAAGAGAAAAAAGCTAGGGCTCATTAATGTTTTCACATCTGATTCGAGAGTAGATCAGTAAAGTGTTTTTATTAGAGGAGTGTATGTTATAGTTCAGTGTATTAATGCAATATACTGTTCTCGCGAAAAAATGGAACGTTCCGTCAATGGAATCTCTGCTCCCAACACTGCTACGGATTCGTCCGGCAGCCAGATTCAGGCAGCCACGCCAGACGGACAGCAGGGTTCCACTTCTTGTCCCGACAAGGTGCGGCCCGGGAGTTTTCTCCTGGTGCTCTCCACGTCTTCGCTGATGTCCTTATTTTTAGTTTTGGGCACGGTCGCCGCCGTGGGTGGACGAGTGACTTTGCCCGGCATGAATTCATCAAAGTCTTGATCTCTCCAAGAGGAATGGAGCGATCGATTACTGCTACCCGTTGTAGAAAGTCTGCCTGAAAGCGATCGAGTACTACTTCCAGTCGAAGCAAGAGCAGCAGTGGTTGTGGTGGTTGGCGAGAAGGATGAAGAAAAGGAAGATCTGGAAGTAGGACGGCGAATCACTCGTCCATGGAGGGAACTGGAACGAAGGTCCTTCCCAGTGGCGGGACGAGTTCCACCGCCAGCATAGCTACCATCCGCAAACATTTGAAAGGATTTGGATCGCCCCCGGAGTTGCTTGCTGCGTGGTGTGTTACTTTTGCTAGTGGTTGTCGGTGCTTTTCCTGGAACAATAATGTCTCTGGAAGACAGCGTGGTATTTGGGGTTGTCACCATGGGGGCTTCGGCGACATCAAAGGACTTGTTTCTTTTCATGGCTGGCTTATATCTGCTCGCAAGACGCGCCTTGGCAAGACCAGAATCCAGAGATGTGTGTTTGGGTGGTAGGCGGCGGCGAAAGGGCTGGCGTTGGGCAGGAACTCCTGAAGGGGAGGATGCGGAGATGGTGGGAAGTCCACGAGAGGACGAGGCACCCAGAGAGCGATTTTTGGGAGGAAGGCGGCGAAAGGAGTGACGTTGGATGGGTGACGCTGAAACCGAGGCGGAAGGAGAAGCTGCACCAACATCGGAATGGTGGCGACCGAAAGCAGACCCCCTTCGAAGGCTTGTCCCCAAGCGGCGACCACTCCTGCGTCTCTGCGAGCTTCCCCCGAGCGAGCTTCCCCCGAGCTCATTATTGTTAGGGCTGGCAGTGATCCCACTGCTAAAGCTGCTGCCATGGCTGGTGCTGCTAGTGCTGGTGGTGCTGATGCTGTTCCGACCTAGACTCTGTTCTTCTTGAGACTTTTGGGCTTGATAAAACGCAACGGCAACGTCCACATCTTGTCCACACACGTCCAGCAAAACTTCCGCCACGGAGTCTTCTACTACGAATCCAGAGGACTTGGAAACGTCTCGCAGACTGGCATTTAACCGTGCCACTAAATCACGCTGACTATGATGTTGACTGCTGCTGCAGCCCATGGCCCCTCTTTGACTGTGGTTGCTTTGGCTCATGTTAAAAGCTTGTTCGGCCTGATCTGTCCAACAAAAGCTGTCATTCATATTGGATGTCTTTTGATAAAGGTTGTTGTTTACTTTTACTTCGCTGGGTATATTAGTCTTCGCTTGGGGTGAACCTTGCAGCAATACTTTTACTTCACTAGTTAGTTAGCTCGACTGTGAAAGTGATTAAAAATGTTCGATTTTGGCTGGTAGTCAAATTTGTGACCTTTCGCTGTACTGTAAGTATCTTCAATCCAAACGACCACCACCATGCACGCACTACTACTGCGTCGGACTGGAATAAAAAAGAGAACCGATGAACGGATAAGGAGTAACCAGTTGGCGTACATAAAACGACCGGCGATGACTATTTTTGTAAAAAGAGTACCTATTATGTCCCTTGCTGACGCAGTTTTAGTTTTTTACCTAAATCTTGCGAACAACTAGTCAAGCATTCTTTCTTAAGAATTCATTCAAAACAACTAATGAAATTCTTAGGAGCACTCTTGGCTGCTCGTTGAATGACGTTTTGAACTAAATCTTCAAATTCCACCATCTTACCGGCATTGTCGTGGTTACTGTCACACTACAATGGTGAGACGACTACTGTATCTTGTCTCGTCGCGATGAGTTCATAACAAGCTACTTAACTGTACATCAATGAGTTATGAATAAATCGAAATTGAATTACAGGACGCTCAATTGTCAAAATCTACTACTGTAGGGTACTCGGAAGACAAGATACCTAGTAGAACTGTACCACCAGATATGGGGAGGTAGCTGGGACCTAGACCTAGACTAGTATGAACGGCCTATTGGGCTGTGGGCCGTAGTTTGCTCACCTAGTAGTAATAGGCAACTAGTGAAGACTAGGAGTGAGTCAATACTTATTAGGCTGGCTTTTCAATACTCTAGCACCAAGCAATGTGCAAATTTCAGAACTCGCCTAGCCGACTGCCTCCTACTCTTGTTTAACCTGTCGAATCCATGCAGTGCAGATATCAGTGGAGACGGATGTGGCTACTCTGGCCAGTGGTTACAATGGTATGTGTTTATAGCAAAGATAGGCGACACTTAAAATGAGAGTAGCATGGTGGGGAAACCAGTCTTGCGTTTTTGTTTGGAAATGAGATGGAAACAATGGGCCAGTGACAGAAAAGGGAGATTCATTAAACAGGTTCACAAAAAGTAAAGCAACATTCCCTGATGGAATTTTTACCGTTCTTACTGAAGCCAAGAAGCACCTGTAAATTGGTTTGGAGGGCCTGATTTTGTCTGTTTGAACAAGAGGAAAAGCAATGTGTCCAATTCTAGATGATTAGCATGTTAAGCTAGTCCACAATGCTTGTCTGCAAGCTAGTAGTCTAGGTGTCTTGCATTTGAGAACAGCAAAAGCAGCTTAATTACGTTGACGCATTCCACGTGGAATTTTTCGCAAAAATTATTTCTTCTCTTAATGTAGATAGATGCTATTAGCTAGCTAGCTAGAGCGAATTTAGTTTGGCTGCGGAGCTAATCTTATCTAGTAAGAATTATGTGCGGATTGCGTCGCTGAGTAAGATGGACGTCGACAGGGAAATGAAGAAACTATCCCTCCATTCTCCCACTCCAACGACTCCATGGATAGTATGGATAATTATTTGACCACTTCCGTTGAAACAGTCAATACGTCCAACAACTCGGTGGACGCCATGGTCCGAGACGATCGCCTCAATTTTTATGCCGCCACTGCTGATTGTTTCATGTGTGAGTGTGCCAACAAAGGATACAACTGTGGCACCGGCAGATTGGACTCGTGGGAGACAAGAAAATACTTGCATGCAAGCTAGAGCCAACGACTGTTCCTACTACTCAGGAAACTTCATTAAATTTCATATACCTCTTCTTTGTCATCGTCGGACGAATCTCCAGACGATCCGGATTGAATGGCCAAACCACTATAATGGTGTGCACCCCCCTGTGTCAATAGGGCTTCCATGTTTCTAAGAGTCGTTTGCAAGTCAGCCGGTAGCTGGCCTGCCGGAATTTTTCCAACAGGCCCATTTCTCAACAGTCCTCGAGCTATCGCCTCTGCGTTTTCTTCGTTGGGTTCACCTTGTATACCAAGAAGGACTTCCATTAGATTACCTTGCCCAATTCGTTCACACAGGTACTGAAGGAACGGGTCCAGATCCCTATCATACAATCCTTGTAGGGTCCAATAATTCACAAGTTGGTCTAGCAGCATCATTTGATTCTCGTGCAAACTCTTGTTTCCCACAGGGAGTCGCAAAGATGACACCACATCGCAAAAAGATGTCAACTGTCTCGGAGCAGCAGCAGCGGCGGCAGCGGCAGCTTGTTGAGGAGTCTGGCCTCTAACGACAGGGGTGGGGAACGTAAGAGCCACGAATGGCATCGATCCATTCGCAGAGATCTCCTGACGAAGCCGAGTGAAATCATCTTGCTGATTGGGACCAACATCAACAAGAGTGTTCTTCAAGAACTCAAGAAAATATCGAACCTTCTCCTTTCGAATTTGTGCAGCCAACTTCCTTGCCTCCTTTTTCTGTTTCTTCAAGACCTTATTTGCATTTCTCTTCTCGGTCTTCTGCCTCTCTATCTCGTCGTCAAT
>Ga0163144_10025474_pt1 | contig 11550 bp, 11 predicted proteins | sample OliLak19BULKMAT1_FD_123175 | JGI IMG/M metagenome (GOLD analysis project Ga0163144, IMG submission 123175) | Freshwater microbial mat bacterial communities from Lake Vanda, McMurdo Dry Valleys, Antarctica - Oligotrophic Lake LV.19.BULKMAT1 | ecosystem: Environmental > Aquatic > Freshwater >... | reverse complement strand
GTTTGCATCTATAATTACCATCAATTACATTCTTGATCTGGACCAAGCATTACTATCAATTCTATTTTTTGTTTGTATTGATGATTACCAACAATTCTATTTTTGATTTGGACCAAGCATTACCTACATTACTATTTTTAGTTTGTACCTGATAAAAACTGCAAAGCCGTCTCCCTACCTCTCAATCACAAACCGAGAATAGATTTACAGCCCCCAGCCAAAGACCCACAGCGCCGCCTCTGTGCTATCTTGCCCCCTGTATGTACACCGCCCTGCCTATTGAGCTTGTAGTGGCCAACCGTGCCCGCCTGTCTGCTAGCCTGCCGCACCGTGGCCTAGCCATTATTAATGCCAACGATATTCTGCCCAGCAATGCAGATGGCACCCTGCCTTACAAGCCCAATACAGACATGATATGGCTCACGGGCATAGCCCAAGAAGAGACCATACTGCTACTGTTTGCAAACGCACCAGACCCCGCCGATAAAGAAATCCTGTTCTTGCGTGAAACCAGCGAGCTTATAGCCAAATGGGACGGCGACCGCCTCTCTAAAGACCAAGCCAAGGCCGCCACCGGCATACAGCGCATATACTGGAGCCACCAGTTTTGGGATGTGCTCCGCCGCCTAGCCCCAGATGCCCAAACCCTGCTGCTAAACAGCAATGAGCACAAACGTGCCGATGTACTTGTAGAAACCCGCGATGCCCGCTTTATAAAAGAATGCCAGGCCCGCTACCCCCTGCATACGTACGGGCGGCTTGCCCCGCTACTATCTAATCTGCGCAGCATAAAACACCCGCATGAGCTAGCCCAGATGCAGCAGGCAGCAGACTTAACAAAAGATGCCTTTTTGCGGGTGCTCAAGTTCTTAAAACCGGGCGTAAACGAGCGCGAGGTAGAGGCAGAGATTGCCCACGAGTTCATACGCAAAATGGGCTCATATGCAGACTATAAGCCCATTCTGGGGTCCGGCAAAAACGCTACCATACTGCATTATCATGATAACAACCAGGTATGTAAAGACGGGGAGCTCATACTCATGGATTTTGGCGCGGCATGGGGTGGCTACAATGCCGATATGACCCGTGTAGCGCCCGTAAACGGCAAGTTCTCTGCCCGCCAAAAACAGGTTTACAACGCCGTACTCCGCGTTATGAAAGAGGCCACCGCCATGCTGCACCCCGGCCTGCTCTGGAAAGACTGGCAAGCCGCCACAGAAAAAGCCATAGAGCGTGAGTGCCTTGCCTTAGGCCTTATCACTCAGCATGATATAAACGCGCAAAGCGCAGAAGCGCCCGCCTTTAAAAAATACTTTATGCACGGGGTGGGCCATTTTTTAGGTCTATCTGTGCACGATGTAGGCAGCTTTACAGAGCCGTTTAGCGCGGGCATGGTGCTCACCGTAGAGCCGGGCATTTACATAGAAGAAGAAGGCATCGGCATACGTTTAGAGAACAACATACTCATTACAGAAAGCGGGCCGCAAGACCTCATGGCCCACATTCCGCTAGAGGTAAAAGAAATTGAAGCCCTTATGGCCCGCCTTTAAGCTTTTTTGTTTTCTGGCACAGACAAACACACAATGCAGCTACTTGATAAAGAATTTACACCGCTCTTCTCGCCAGAGCAAATAGCAGACCGCGTGGCTGCCCTTGGGGCAGAAATCTCTGCCGACTATGCCGGCCAAGAGCTGCTCTTACTACCCATACTAAACGGCTGTTTTTTGTTTGCAGCAGATCTGGCCCGGCACCTTACCCTAGCCTGCCAGTTTAGCTTTATAAAAGTAGCCAGCTACCAGGGCACCGCCAGTATAGGGCAGTTGCAAGAAGTACTGGGTCTGGTAGAGCCCATAGCCGGCCGCCATGTGCTTGTGCTAGAAGATATTGTAGATACCGGCCTTACCATGCACACGCTGCTGGCGCAGTTGCAAGCCAAGCACCCTGCAAGCCTATCTGTAGCCACCTTTTTGGCAAAACCAGGCTCTATGCAGCACCCTGTAGCCCTGCGTTACACGGGGTTTCACTTAGGCGGGCAGTTTGTTGTTGGCTATGGCCTAGACTATAACGGCCACGGCCGGCAGCTCCCTGGCCTTTGGGTGGCAAAGTAGGGCATTGGGTCTGTACTGGCTTTTTTCTTTAAAACCGTAAATGTGGCCTACTTTTGCCTGCACAATGGTGCGGGGTTTTAGGGTAGTTGTTTGGGCTTTGGGGCTAGGTATTGCGTTTGCCACTGGGCAGGCGCGTGGCCAGCAGGCCTTTGCTACACGTGTTAGCCAGCCCACCCCGGCAGCAGACGCAATGGCCCGCTGGCTGCATGTAGTAGCTGGCAAGCGGGTAGGGCTTGTAGTAAACCAAACCAGCCTGGTGCGCACCTCCACAGGTAGCCGCCATTTGGTAGACACGCTGCGCAGTTTAGGGGTTGCCATTACGCGCGTATTTGCCCCAGAGCACGGCTTTAGAGGCGAGGCCCAGGCCGGTGAACATGTAGCCAGCGGCATAGATGTGGCCAGCGGCCTGCCCATAGTCTCTTTATATGGCACCCATAAAAAGCCTCTCCCATCAGATTTAGCCAATATAGACCTGCTTATTTTTGATATTCAAGACGTTGGGGCCCGCTTTTACACCTATATCTCTACGCTGCATTATGTGCTAGAGGCTGCTGCCCAGCAAGGCATACCCGTGCTGGTGCTAGACAGGCCCAACCCTAACGGCATGTATGTAGATGGCCCCATGCTAGAGCCAGAGCATCGCTCTTTTGTGGGCATATGGCCCCTGCCTGTGCTGCATGGCTGTACCGTGGGTGAGCTAGCCATCATGGCCGCAGCCCAGCACTGGTTTGCGGGCGCAGATTCTTTGCAACTTACCGTGGCCACCTGCCTGGGCTACAGCCACGCCAGCCAGTATGTGCTGCCCGTGCCCCCCAGCCCTAACCTGCCCAATGCCACGGCCATCCGCTTGTATGCCTCTTTGTGTTTGTTTGAGGGTACCAGCCTTAGTGTGGGCCGGGGCACAGATTTTCCCTTTCAGGTAGTGGGTGGGCCAGATAGCGCCCTAGGTAAGTTTATGTTTACCCCCACCACGCGCGCCGGTAATGTACCCGTGTTGGCAGATAAAACATGTTATGGCCTAGATTTCCGTACAGACTCGCTAAGTTATGGGGTAGATCTATCCCCCATCATCACCCTATATGCCCGCAGCCCACGCAAAGGCAGCTTCTTTACCCCCTTCTTTACCAAAATTGCTGGCACAACAAAGCTGCGCCAGCAAATACAAGCAGGATTATCTGCGCAGGCCATACGCGCCAGTTGGCAGCCTAGACTTTCTGCCTACAGAGCATTGCGGCAGCAGTATCTTTTATATCCAGATTAAAAACAAAACAAACTAGCTTTTTCCCGGCAGTTATTGGGTTGCCCGGCAGTTATTGGGTTTACCGCCAATTAATGGGTACCCACGGCAGTTGATCATTTAACACATTATTTGCTTAGCATGGCGCGCACCATCCAAGCAGATTTTTCACGTGCTTCCATTAGCCCAGTTAAGAAATCTGCCGTGCCTGCATCGCCTAGGTCGGCAGCTTTATCCACGTCTCTGCGTAATTCTTCTATTAGTGTTTCGGTATCGGCCAATAGGTTCTCCAGCATAGCCTCTGCAGCTAGCCCCACATGGGTTTCTTCTTGCAAGCGGGCGGCATCTAAATAACTTTGCATCGTGCCATGCGGGGTAAATCCTAAACTGCGCACACGCTCTGCAATGTTGTCAATATCCTCGCCAAGTGTTTCGTATAACTTGCCAAAAAAGCGGTGCATAGATGCAAAATGCAGCCCAATCACGTTCCAGTGGTAGTTTTTAGCTTTCTGCGCCAGCACGGCATAGTCTGCCAATAAGGTGTTTAGCAAATCAGTTGTTTGGTGGCGAGAGGTCTCTGTGAGGCCTATGGCCACAGGGGCAGATTGTAGGGTGGTATTCATAAAGATGCGGGGTAATACCCTGTCTGTTTAAAAATTAATAAAGGCATTAGTTATGCCTTATAAATCTGTTAACACACACACGTTTATAAAAATTCTACCTATAAAACCACTTCTTTTGCTTTGCTAGCTCCAGATAGTGCCGCCATCTGCTTTAGAGGGCAGGCTGCCCATACGGGGGGCAAGAGCTTGGTTAAGTGGGGTCAATAGGGCCTTGGCCTCACCGCTGGCTTGGTGGGCCAGCCACAGGCGGGCTTCTGCGGCACGGGCAGCAAGGGTGGTGGGCAGCGTGCCCATTGGCAGCCGGCCAGCCAAATTATAAATTGTTAGCTGCAATACGGCCCACACCAGTTCTGTATGGCGGCCATCTTTTTGTTGCCAATAGATGGTATCATACGGGCTAGACCCTGCCGGCACGTTTTGTAAAGCCACAAAGGGCAAGGCTTCATGCACTACGCGCGCCCCGGTTGCATACGCTATATTATTGAGAAAATCTGCCAAACCTGCAAGCGCAGTACCGGTAGTAAACCCCGCCAGCATCCGCCGGGTTTCTGCCAGAGCCAAGGCCTCGGCGGCGTTGGTAATTTCGGGCTGGTTGGTTTGCAGGGTCTCGCGGTCTGCATCTATGAGATACCGCACAAAATCGTTTTCAACTAAAAATTCCATGTGCCCAAGGTGGGCCGCCCAGCTGTAGTAAGCCTTTTTTTGTGCCTGTTTGTTTGTACAAGTACCGCTTACAAGAGCCAGAACAGGTTTTTTTAAAAACCAGTCGGCACAAAAGTGCCTGCACAAACTTAAATGCATTTCTTTAGGGCTATATGCAACCTTTTCGTATTGCCACATCGGCAGCCTTTGCCAGCCCGCAAGAAAGAAACCCCGTAGACTTTATGGCCCTAGACCTTGGTGTGGGAGACCTTAACCCCTCTTTAATCTACCAAGCGCCTTATCCTGTTAATGAGATGGATCTCTCTAACTTCTTGGCAGAAATTTCCATTGCTACTGGCCAGGTTACCCAAGAAACCACCCTGTGGGTTTTAGTGGCGGGCTGCTCTTATTTTTTTACCGTTTCTGTGTGTGACTGGGCCTGCTTTACGTTTGCCATCCGTACAGACGGCAACCAAGCTCCGGCATTTATATACGCGGGCTATGCATCTTACAATGGCCAGGTTACGGCTGCTTTGCCTGCCCTTAGCCAGAGCACATTGCTAGGCCAATATTTAGTAAACCGGTATTTAGATCTGCGCATACAATGGCAAAACATAGAGCTAAAAATGGTGCATATCCGCGGCCGCTTTGCAGACCAGATAGGGGTATTAAGCTGATGGGCTCTTGCGGGCCCGCACTGCCTCTATAAGTATGGGCAGCAAAGAAATAAGCACAATGGCAATAACCACCAGCGAGAAATTTTTCTTTACAACCTCAAACCCACCAAAGGCATAACCGGCACCCAGCCCAGCCGTTACCCATATAAAGGCGCCTACAAGGTTGTAGGTAATAAACTTGCGGTACTCCATAGTGCCCACCCCAGCTACAAACGGGGCAAACGTGCGTATTATAGGTATAAAACGCGCCAGAATTATGGTTTTGCCGCCGTATTTGGCAAAAAATGCCTCGGTTTTTTGCAGATGTTCTAACTTTAAAAAGGGTAACTTGCCAGAGAACGCCCGTGGCCCCACCGCCTTGCCAATGGCATAGTTTACGGTATCGCCTAAAAATGCAGCTATAAAAAGTAACCCACCCAGGTACCACACATTAAGCTCGGCACCCGGCAGGGCACACAAACTACCGGCCATAAACAAGAGCGAATCTCCCGGCAAAAAAGGGATTATAACAAGGCCTGTTTCGGCAAAAATTATTGCAAAAAGAATGAGATAGGTAAGGGTATGATACTCATTTACAATCTCGGTTAAATGTTTATCTAAATGCAGAAAAACATCAATAAATAGGCGCAGAAACTCCATAAGGGGGTAGGCTGACGGTGCCCAAAGGCCTACCGCTCACCCCACAAAAGTAGCGCTTTGGCACGTGAGTTTTGCCAGACACCTTGTGAGCCCCATATATGCCACTATAAACTATCACAGCTTGCAACACCCATTACCCCCTCCTCCAATAAAAATTAGCGCAAACACTAAGGGCATCATAGCTGATAAAAATCAAGATTATCAACAGTATAATAAGGGTGCAATTTTATAATAATTGGCTAATTTGTGCTAGGTTTTTTATATTGTTTAATCTGGTTTAAGCCACAACTCTGCCTTTTTTCTAAGGTTTTAAGGTATATTTGCCTTGTTTAGAAATTGTTATAAAAATGATTTCTACTAGCAATGAGGCACTAATTAACATTTTTATGTATTTCTTAAAAACCATTACTCTCACCCTTTTTTGTGCTCTCATAGCCTTGCCCAGCTTTTGCCAGCCAGTGCAGAAGGCAAGCACCCCCCAGCTACAGGCATCTGTGCTCAAACTCTTAGCCCACCCTAAAGGCAAGAATGTAGCTAGGCCATCATTTTTTTCTAGGTTTGATATCGGCTTAAGATCTCGGCGGATTGGCCGTGCTCAGCGGGTATTAGCAGAAACCGCCCCTAACCCCGGCGATATCTTGCGCCCCTCTTATGCTTTCACCGTTTTGTATGATGCAGCCGATAGACCCATTTCTATCTCCTTTTACGAGCCAGATACAGCCAGTACACCCGTTGTGCGCCAGCGCATACTCGCCTACAATGCTGCTGGCAAACCTTTAGAGCAAGTTAGTGAAACCGCCAACGGCTCTGGTGGCTGGGATTTAAACGAGCGCCAGAAGTTTATTTATGACCGGACAGACACCATCGCCATTTCTGAGCTTATCTACGATGTAAGCCTAGGCGGTGCAGAAACACTTACCTACAAAGAAGCAAGAAGCAACACCTATGATGCGCGAAACCGTTTAATCTCCACCGTAGACTCTATAAGTGATGACCCGGCAGGCGCTTTCTTTCCTGATTTTAAAACAGATTTTACCTATACAACGACAAGCAGATCGCCCAGCCGTATCTTAAACTCTGTATATGATAGTACCACCGCTGCCTGGGAGGTTCAGATCCGGTTTAACCGAATTACTTGGGTAAACTTTGATAGATTCTGGATCAGAAATGCAGTCTTAGAGTTCCCTGTATTTGGCACTTTTTTACCTGTTGGCCGTTCAGAAGGTCGCCAAGATGGAGAGTTATTCTACACTACAGTCTACTTTCAGGAAACACCCACAGCCCCAGTGAGCCCTGCTTTTCGCTCTACAGAAGGGATTAATAGCTTTGGAGACGTTTACCTAAACAAGCAAGAAGATTATGACTCTGCCTCAGCCACGTTTACAGTTGCATCCTTAGATTCTACAGATTTTACCTACAACACCGCTGGGCTAGTAACAAGCCAGACAGACTACGTCTGGGATGATGACAGCAGCACAGCTCTTGCTATAGCCCGTTTCTCAGTGCCAGATCGCATAGTTACGGCCACACGCCCCCGCAGCCTAGCCACCTGGCAGCTAGCCCCAAACCCCAGCCGTGGCAATACCATTATCTCTGGCTCGGCCAATACGGCCCTGCAGCTACTTACCCCCACGGGCCAGCTCTTGCAAACCTTCACTACAAATGCGGCTGGCAGGGCCAGTATTACTACGTCTCATTTGGCTAAAGGGCTGTACACTGTGTTAGCACCAGCATTAGGTACAAGCCTGCGCTTGGTGGTAGAGTAAATCGTGCCAGCAGCTGTCTCTTGGTAGGGGGTTATCTCTTTAACCCCCACTTTTTTACGTATGGCCTTGCCTTTCCCGTATTTCTGGCAAAATTTTGGCCATACAGAAACCGCCGCCCGCGCCCTGTTAAGCCGGGCCAGCATACCCTGGCAGCAAGAGCGTATTACCACGCCAGACAATGACTTTCTAGATCTTTTCTGGTACCAGCCCCCCTTAACTAGCTCTTCATCAGTTAGGTCTCCATCGGCCAGCCTGTTAGTTTTCTGCCACGGCCTGGCAGGTGATCATGCCAGCACCTACATAGGTATAACGGTACAGGCTCTGCAGCACACGCTGCCCTTGCATTGCCTAGCATGGAACTACCGCAGCTGCTCTGCAGAACTCAACAAACAGCCCCGCTTTTACCATCTTGGCGAGACCCAAGATCTGCGCACCGTACTGGCCCATGCCCGGCATAAGGGCTACACCCGCATCATTCTGGTGGGCTTCTCTGCAGGTGGCAGTATCGTGCTTAATACGCTTGGCAAGCATCCAGAAGCTGCCCTAGCCCTTGGGGTTGTAGGGGCTGTGGCCATAAGCACCCCCATAGATCTAGAAGGCTGTGCCCGCCAGCTAGAAACCCCCGGCAGCCTGTTTTATAACCACCGCTTTTGCAAAAATCTTAGCGCAAAAGTGCTAGAGAAAGCAGCCATGCTGGGCTCAGCCTTTCCGCTTTCAGTAAAAGGAATAGGTCTAATCAAAACCTTGCGCGCCTTTGATGAGGCCATCACCGCCCCTTTGCACGGGTTTGCCTCGGCTTCAGATTATTACCAGAGGTGCAGTGCCCTCGCTTTGCTGCACAACATGCCCGTGCCAGTTACCCTAGTTGCCGCCCGTAATGACCCTTTTCTCTCGCCAAGCTGCCTACCCTCTGTTTCAGTGTCAAAACACTGGCCAGCAGTAACCACCCAACTCTTGGCCTTGGGCGGCCACTGTGGCTACCCACTCTGCACAGGGGCAGCCATAGTGGCTTTAGCAAATAGGGTATAGGCGTATGCGCCAGTGCCTAAGCTAGTGCTTGGGCTCGTTTGCAACTTGGTGCACCACATTTAGTTGGCGCAAAAAAGCATCTACGTTTGGGTCAGACTCTGGCCCAAAGGCATCAATAAGGGTACCGCGCACCCCAGTAGGCGTTTCTAGCGCATAAATCACAGCCTGATCGGCAGGGTCTGAAGCTCCTTCAAACCTATGAAACTCTATCAAAAGCACCTTGTTTGCAGCAAAAGACTCGGCGGTCTCAGGATGCTCTTGCAGGCAATCATGTGCATTTATGTAAAAATTAGCCTTATACCCTTTAGCCTCTAAGGCTTGGGTTGCCTCTGTTAGGGTATTATATGCGTTTGTGCGTCCAGACATAGTTGTAAGTTGTTAGTATACTATAAGGTACAAACCTCTGGCCCAATACGTAGGCACGGCACGTAATAAGTGTACAAATTTCTACTTCAAATTTCTTTTCTTTTAGATGGCTGATATTTTTTGCCGCCTTATATGCCCAGCTTTCAAGATAAGGAAACTGCAAACCTTACAGGCCAAGCTACTAGCTATAAGCAGGTTACAGGGTGTATAAAAAGAAAACCCGCGATCATCAGACCGGCGGGCTTTCGAGTTTACAATCACACACTATTTTTTCAAAGGTACCACTTACAAAATATTTGGCAAGAGTTCCTAAAAAAAAATCGATTATTTTTATTTATTTTACTATATTTTGCTATATTTCTAAAAAATACCCTAAAAATGCTCCATCATTATTTAAAAATAGTAAATAATATAGCAATACACCAAAGAGGCCCTACCCATAGATAATTTTCAGTTATGTCTTATATGGCCATTTTTCTTTTAGCGCTACCCATTTTGGCAGCATTTCATTTGGTTACACAATATGTATTAGTGCATGAATAAGTAAACGAGCTTTAGGGTAAGCTACGGGTACTTGCCAGGCACCCGTACACTTTTAAACTACTACTTTTTAAATAGCGGCACTACCCGCATTATTAGCCAATAGGCTCTGCTTCAATGCCAAACTCTTGCTCTAGCCAAGCTGCTGGTATGCGGTAGTAAGGCAACAGGGCCTTAACCACATCTAGTTTTAGCTGCGGGGGCAAGGCATTCTCATCAGGCAAAAAGCTAAACACCACCCCCTCTACAGGCATACCTAGCCGCACCATGCGCGGCAGCAGTTCTGTGTTTACTACATCTTGCAGCCACCTAGCATCTGCTCTAAACAGCGCCTGCCCCGTGCGCTCATGCACCTGTGCTTGGGCAAGGCTACCTCCTTTATCGGTGGTCATGGTTTGGCCAAGTATCAGCTTAGAGAGCTGCTCATCGGCAAAGCGGCACAGACTTTCATAGCCTTGCTGGCTGCGGCCGCTGGCATTTGTTTGCACAAACTCCACCCTGTCATCCTGGTCAAAAACGCCCCAGCCGGCACTGCCCATCTTGGCCAGCATATCGGCCATACGGTTTAGCTGGTCTGGGTCTGTAAGGTCTGTGTGTGCCATACGGAACGGCATACCAAACACCTCTAGGTATTTGCACCACCCACCTATAGCCTGCTGTTTAGCCAGCACAAGTGGCACGGCCCTAGCCAGCAAGCCAGCATCTGTGCTCTGGCCAAGGGGCACGGCCCAGTCTGCATAGGGCGCCTGGGCATAGCTTAGGCGCTTGCCAGTGTCTAGCTCTACCTCTTGGGTTTCTGGCCACAGCTGTACCTCTGGCACAGAGGTAGCAAAGTTAAAACCACCTTGTGGCCTAGGTGGCCCCAGCTGCACTAGCCCTGGCCCATAAAATATAGACCGCAGCGCCAGCCGCATAAAGGCCATAAACCAAGGCCCTGCTAGCGCATCTTGGGCGGCAGCTAGTTGCTCTGCCGGGCCTGCCAGCACATAGGGCCGGCTAAGAGTTGCCAGCATACGCTGTTGCATTACGCTCATTAGGTGGGCATCATGCTGGGCTTGGTCATAAAGCCCTAGCAGAGTGCGCCGGTTTCCGCTTCTGGCTTGTTGCATGGCACTGCGGTAGGCCACCAGGGTAGGCTCTGGTATAGCGGCAGCCCGCCTAGTCTTAGGTATCTGGGCAGAAGCAGCCACCTTATCGGCAGCCACAGCCTTGGGCTTGGGGGCCCACTGGTTTAGCAGGTTTTGCACTATACCCATTGTGTACCTCCTTTCTTGCTGGCACCATAGGTAGCTTTATAAAGCTCTGCAAACTGGGCCGGCTCTTCTTTTTGCAAGCGTACCAGTGCGGCTGGGTCTTTTTGCTCCAGTTGTCTAAAGCTTAGGCCCGCGCCCTTTCCGCTGGCAGCTGGCACCGGGGCATACGGCTGTGGGGGCGGTGGGGCAGGGGTTTGCAGCCGCGTTTCTAAGGCAGATAATTGAGCCTCTAGCAGCCGCAATTGCCCTAGCAGGCTCTTTTCAAAAGCCCGCACCTGTTCCCAGCCTAGGCCTGTACCTTCTGTGGCAAGGGCTAATACGTCAGCGTAGGTTTCTGTTAGCGGCGGCACCCCTTCTGGCCGGGCCAGCAGCACGGCTTCTTCTAGTGCGGCAATACCAGCCTCTGCCTGCCCCCTTAGTGCCAGCTCAAGCTCAGGCAGCGGGGTTTGCCCGGCTAAGTCTGTAGCTAGGCCAAGTGTTACAGCCTCACTTGCTGTAAGCCAGGTTTCAGCATCCATCATGGCGGCCAGTTGCCCTTTAGCCAGCGGCGTTACGCCTTCATACATTTTTAAAATAGACTGCCGCACCCGCTCCAGAATGAGGGCGTTGCCCGGCTCTGGCTGCTCGCCCTCTGCCACTAGGCTGGGGTTGTGTAGCATAAGCATGCTCC
>Ga0163144_10025473_pt1 | contig 11550 bp, 16 predicted proteins | sample OliLak19BULKMAT1_FD_123175 | JGI IMG/M metagenome (GOLD analysis project Ga0163144, IMG submission 123175) | Freshwater microbial mat bacterial communities from Lake Vanda, McMurdo Dry Valleys, Antarctica - Oligotrophic Lake LV.19.BULKMAT1 | ecosystem: Environmental > Aquatic > Freshwater >... | reverse complement strand
CCGATGCCGACGATGGCCATGCCGAGCACCGGGTGCGCGCCCAGCAGCAAGCTCACCACGCCCAGCACCTTGACGCCGTTCATCAACGCCATCACCCGGGCCTTGGGCAAGGCGTCGGCAAACGCGCCGACGAAAGGCGCCAGCGCCACGTACGAAACCGTGAAGCCGAGCTTGAGCACCGGCGCCCACCAACCCGGCAGGCCGCGATCCTGCAGCACCAGGATGGCGACGATGAGCAGCGCGTTGTCGGCCAGGGCCGAGGCGAACTGCGAGGCGATGAGGCAGCCGAGGTTGGCGGGCCAGGGGTAGCGGCGAGAGGGGGCGGGAGGCATCGGCGGTGGATTCTGCGCGGTGGGGTGCACGCTAGCTTCGCGCTGCGGAGCGGCCCCTGCTCAAAAGCCCGACCCTGGCGCTCTTGCGCTCGACGCATTCGAACGCTCGCCGCGCAGCCGCAAAGTCCCAACGCTCGATGCCACAACCCTCGGCGGCGGCCGAGCCGTTCCAGCGCAGCAGATTGACCGAATTCGGCTCGCCGTCGCGCACACGGGATGACACGGACGTGCCCGCCTGCACCACCCACATCTCGCGCGCAAGACCCGGTAACGGTACGGCAAACGGCAAATGGATGTGGCCGCCCATCACCAGGTCAGCGCCCGCCGCGGCCCAGGCCTTCTGTGCGGCCGCATGGCCGTGCAGGCGGTCGTGCTGGTCTTCGCGGCGCAGCACCTCGATGGGCTGGTGCACGACGACCACGCGCAGTTGCTCCGTGCGCGCGAGCGCCAGCCGCTGCGCCACGCGCTCGATCTGTGCGGCCGACACTTCGCCGTCCTTGTGGCGCCAGGGCCGCGTGGTGTTCACGCACAGCACCAGCAGGTCGGCTGATTCGTGCTCGGGCTCGAGCTCGTTGCCGAACACCTTGCTGAAGCGGGCGTACGGTGCGAACGCGCGCGTGGCCAGGTCGAAGAGCGGGATGTCGTGGTTGCCGGGGATGGCCAGGCACGGCGCGCCCAGGCGATCGACGAACGCTCGCGCGGCCTGGAACTGCCTGGGCCGCGCGCGCTGCGTGATGTCGCCCGACAACACCACCAGGTCGGGCCGCTCGGCTTTGGCCAAGGCCACCAGGGCTTCCACCACCGGTGCCTGCTCGGTGCCGAAATGCGGGTCGGAGATTTGCAGCAGCGTGCTCATTCGCTGGCGGCGCCGCGGTCGATGCCGTTCACGACGGCCGAGGGCGCCGCCTTCAACAGCAACAGCGGCCGCTCGTGCACCTTGAACTCCAGCGGTGGCTGCATCCACGCCACCTCGCCGTCGAACGCCACCTTGACGCCACGCCCGCTCTGCACGCGCGAAGGCCTCACACGAATGCGGTCGAATTCGAAACGCTCGATGCTGTCGGCCTCGCCCAGGCTGCCCACGGCACCGTGCAGCATCAGGCGCAACATGCCGAGGGTGCCGATCGGGCGCAGCATCACGGCGGTGAGGTGGCCGCCTTCGCCGATGGCGCGGCGCTGCGCTGCGGTGTCCACGCCCAGTTGCGCGAGCTGCAGCCGGTTGTTGCCGATGAAGAGCGTGAGCGTCTTGACTTCGCGCACGCGGCCGCCATCGTCGATCGACAGGCGCAGGCGGCGCTGCGCGCGCAGCAGCGTGGCGCAGCCGGCGCCGAAGGCGACGAAGCGGTTGCGGCCGAAGCGGGCCTTGTAGGTTTCGCGGTCTTGCAGCAGGTCGGGGTACAGGCCGAGGCTGGCGTTGACCAGGAACAGCCGGTCGTTCAACGCGGCGACCTGCACGGGCACCGGCTGCGCCGTGAGCAGCAACCGCACGGCAGCGTCTACTTCGGCTGGAATGCCATGCGTGCGGGCGAAGTAGTTGAACGTGCCTTGTGGCACCACGCCCATCGCACAGCCTTCGGCGTGTGCCGCTTGGGCGACGGTGTTGAGCGTTCCATCGCCACCCACGGCCACCACCGCGCCGCCCTGCTCGCGCGCTTGCGCTGCGGCCTCGCGCGCGGAAGACGTCAAGGTGTCGGCGGCGCACAAGCGCAACTCACCGCGCCGCCCGGTGTCGTTCAACACGGCTTCGATCGCGCGGCGTTTAGCTTCGCCATCGGCGCTGCCGGAGGCCCCGTTGATGATGAAGACCAGGGGCGCCTCAGCCCTCATCCGCACTGCCCCACGTAGCCGCAGGCGGTGCAGAAGTCGCAGCCGTCCTTGTGGATGACAGTGGCATTGCCGCACTCGGGGCAGACGCGGCCGGGTTGCACAGTGCTGGCCGGGCTCAGCCCCTCGCGCGGCGCGTCGAGCACGCCCATCTCGCGCACCGGGAAGCCTTGTTCGTCGAGCACGCCGAGCATCGCGTAGCGATGGATCACGAGGCGCGCCAGGTAAGCGACCGTGGACGGCCACACCTGCTGCTTGCGGGGCGCGCCGGGTGCGGATGGCGTGAACGCCATGAAGTGGCCCAGCGGCTCGGCGTAGTTGAGCAACTTGCGCAACTTCATGCCGATCCAGGCCGGGTCGATGACCCGCATGTCGAGCGAGAGCAGGCGCGCCAGGCCGTCGAGCGCGCGCGGGTAGTTGCCGGCGAGTGCGATGGCACAAGGGCGCGTGACGGACTGTCCATCGGCGCCGGGCAGCGTCACTTCCTTCAGCGTGACGGTGAAGGCTTCGCCGCTGGCGGGGTTGTCGATGTCGACCGCCCAGGCCAGCGTGCCGGAAGGATCGGTCTGCGGTTCGTCGCGCGCAAAGAGTGCGTCGACCACCGGTGTGGCACTGCCCGGCCGCGGTGGCAGCGTGCCGAGCTGTTGGCAGCGCCAGCCGATCACGGCCGCGCTGGCCGCCACCACGCCGGGGAACAGGCGCCGCTCGCCGTGCGGCGGGAACGGCATCTCGAACGGATGTTCTTCGGCCACGGTGGCAAGGGCGTCGAGCTTGAGCTGCAACCAGGCGGCGTCGTTGGCGCGCAGGTCCATCGACAACGTCTTGGCCAGCGCGCCCAGGCCGCGCGGTTGCTCGGCGCCATTGACCCAGATCTCGAAGGGTTGTTGGGGCTGTTGCGGCGCGCGGCTCGCATCGATGCCCTCGCCGGGCAGCTCGCCGACGAAGAGCGCGAACGCGCCGTGCGGATGTTCGATGAAGTACGTCCATGCCGCGTTGCCGCCGGGCAGCTCGGGCCGGCCGGGCCAGCGCAGCGATGCGAGCACCGGCACGGCCGGCGCATCGAGTGCCAGGCGCCGGTTCGGATCGTTGACCTGCAACGGCGCCGGCTGCGTCGACAGCACACTGCCCAGCACCGCATTCGGCCGGTAAGTGGCCAGGCCTTTCAAGCCGAGCTTCCAGGCGGACAAGTAAAGCCGCTCGAAGTCGGCATACGGATAGTCGGCCGGCACATTGACGGTCTTGCTGATCGCCGTGTCGATGAAGGGTGCCACGGCCGCCACCATCTCGGCGTGGGCCTGTGCGCTCATCTCGAGCGCGGTGACGAAGGCCGGCGTCAGCGGCGCGTCGGTGCCCTTCAGGTGCCGGTACAGGCGCCAGGCATGGTCTTCGACGTTGTGCTCGACGAAGCTGCCGTCGGGCTGGCGCTTCTTGCGCCGGTAGCTCCAGCTGTAGGCCGGCTCGATGCCGTTGCTGGCGTTGTCGGCAAAGGCCAGGCTGATGGTGCCGGTGGGCGCGATCGACAGCAGGTGCGAGTTGCGGATGCCGTGCGCGCGGATGCGTTCCTTCAGGGCCTGCGGCAAGCGCGAAGCGAAGTTGCCGCCCGAGAGGTACAGGTCGGCATTGAAGAGCGGGAATGCGCCGCGCTCGATGGCCAGGTCGACCGAGGCTGCATAGGCGGCATCGCGCAGGCATTCGGCGATGCGCTGCGCCATGGCGCGGGCCGGCGCGGTGTCGTAGTGCAAGCCGAGCATCACCAGCGCATCGCCCAGGCCGGTGAACCCCAGGCCGATGCGGCGCTTGTGGCGCGCTTCGGCCTGTTGCTGCGGCAGCGGCCACAAGGTTGCATCGAGCACGTCGTCGAGCATGCGCACCGCAGTGGCAGCAAGCTGCGCGAAGCCGGCTTCGTCGAAGGCCGCATCGGGCGCAAAGGGGCGCTGCACGAAGCGCGTCAGGTCGATCGAACCGAGACAGCAGCAACCGTAGGCGGGCAGCGGCTGCTCAGCACATGGATTGCTCGCCGCAATGCTTTCGCAATAGGCCAGGTTGTTGTCGCGGTTGATCGTGTCGAGGAACAGCACGCCCGGTTCGGCATGGTCGTAGGTGGCCTCCATGACCTGCCGCCACAGCTCGCGCGCCGGCAGCTTGCGGTAGACCCACTGGCCGTCGGCGCGGCGGTACGCACCAGCCGCTTTCTGCGCAGGCCCCGGCTCGGCGCGGTGCAGCAGTTCGACGTCACCACCCGACTCCACCGCCTGCATGAACACATCGCTCACGCCGACCGAGACGTTGAAGTTCTTCAGGTCGCCGCTGTCCTTGGCATGGATGAATTCTTCGATGTCCGGGTGGTCGCAGCGCAGCACCGCCATCTGCGCACCGCGCCGTGCACCCGCAGACTCGACCGTTTCGCAGGAGCGGTCGAAGACGCGCATGTAGCTCACCGGCCCCGAGGCGGAGCTTTGGGTTGCCGCCACCCACGCGCCGCGCGGGCGGATGCGCGAAAAGTCGTAGCCGACGCCACCGCCGCGGCGCATGGTTTCCGCGGCTTCGGCGAGTGCCGTGTAGATGCCCGGGTGGCCCTCGTCATCTTGGGTGATCGAATCGCCGATGGGCTGCACGAAGCAGTTGATCAGCGTGGCCGCCAAGCCGCTGCCCGCGGCCGACTGGATGCGACCGGCGGGAATGAAGCCTGCGGCCAGTGCTTCAGAGAACCGCGCCGTCCAGGCTTCGCGTTGCTCGGGCGCTTCGACGGCGGCAAGCGCGGCGGCCACCCTGGCCTGTACGTCGGCCACGCTGCGCTCGGCGCCCTTGGCGTACTTCTCGAGCAGCACTTCGACGCCGATCGGCTGGGCGGGAAGCGGGGCAGCGGCGCCGGCTGTAGCGTGGGCCGGGGCGCCATTGATTGAAGGGCTGGAAGAGGCGTGCATGGCGGATCTCGATGTACCGGCGGGCACACGGCGTGCCGGCCAGACCAACATCTTGGAGCGGCAAGACTAGCACGAAGACTGTGTATTTAAACAGTCTTTTGCCCCCCCTCCATGAACGTGACCACCGCCGTCCAGCACTTCAAGTTCGAGTTGCGCGGCAAACGGCGCAGCCACAAGACGCCAGCCCAGCAGGAGGTGCTGGCCTGCCTCGACAGGCGGCGCAACCGCCGCCTGCGTGAACAGCTTCAGGCGCGCAGCGTCTGCGCCTGGCGTAGCATCGTGTCGGCGTCGCTCACCTCGAACTTGCCCGGCGCTTCGACGTTCAGCGACTTGACGACGCCGTCGACCACCAGCATCGAGTAACGGTTGCTGCGCAAGCCCATGCCGCGGGCGGCGAGGTCGAGTGTCAGGCCGGTGGCCTTGGCGAACTCGGCGCTGCCGTCGGCCATCATGCGCACCTTGCTGTAGGTCTTCTGGTCGCGGCCCCAGGCGCCCATCACGAAGGCGTCGTTCACCGAGACGCACCAGATCTCGTCGACCCCGGCCGCCTTCAGTGCGTCGGCCTTCTCGACATAGCCCGGCACATGCTTGGCCGAACAGGTGGGCGTGTAGGCGCCGGGCAGCGCGAAGACGGCGATCGTCTTGCCAGCGGTCGACGCGCCGACCTCGAAGGTGTTGGGCCCGAGCGAGCAGCCGTTGCCTTCGACTTCGATGAACTCCTGCAGCTTGCCCTCGGGCAGCTTGTCACCAACTTTCAACATGCTGAGCTTCTCCTTCGTAAATGAAAAACGGCCGGTCGCGAGTGTCTCGCGAACCGGCCGCATTGCCGATGGCCAGGGGCTTAGCCCTTATACGATCTTTGCTTTCTCGACCAGGCGGGTCACGACCCACGACTTGGTCTTGGAGATCGGGCGGCTTTCGGTGATCTCGACCACGTCGCCCATCTTGTACTCGCCGTTCTCGTCGTGCGCGTGGTACTTGCTCGAGCGCCCGATGATCTTGCCGTAGAGCTCGTGCTTGACGCGACGCTCGACCAGCACCGTGATGGTCTTGGCGCGCTTGTCGCTGACGACCTTGCCGACGAACGTGCGGATGACCTTGGTGGCCTTGGCCGGCGCCGGGGTCGGCGTGCCGACAGTCGCTTGTGCAGCAGTGCTCATTTCGCGGCTTCCTTCTTTTTCTGCGCCATCACGGTCTTCGTGCGGGCGATGTCGCGGCGGGTCTTGCCCAGCTGCGAGTGGTTGGAGAGTTGCTGCGTCGCCTTCTGCATGCGCAGGCCGAAGTGGGCCTTGAGCAGTTCGGAGACTTCCTTCTCCAGCGCGGGCAGGTCCTTGCCACGCAGTTCGGATGTTTTCATCGGATGTCCTTCACTCAGGCGCCAACCTGGCGGGAGACGAAGGTGCACGACAACGGCAGCTTGGCTGCGGCCAACGTGAACGCCTCGCGCGCCAGCGCTTCGGGGACGCCGTTCAATTCGTAGAGCACCTTGCCGGGCTGGATCTCGGCCACGTAGTACTCGGGATTGCCCTTGCCGTTGCCCATGCGCACTTCCGCCGGCTTCTGCGAGATCGGCTTGTCGGGGAAGATGCGAATGAAAATGCGGCCGCCGCGCTTGATGTGGCGCGAGATGGCCCGGCGGGCGGCTTCGATCTGGCGCGCCGTGAGGCGGCCGCGTTCGGTGGCCTTCAAGCCGAAGTCGCCGAAGGACACCGCGGCACCGCGCGTGGCAATGCCGGTGTTGCGGCCCTTCTGCTCTTTGCGGTACTTGCGGCGTGAGGGTTGCAGCATGCTTATTCTCCTTTGGTGTCGCCGCCGGCAGCCGGAGCCACCGCCTTGCGCACGCGCTTCATGGCCGGCTTGGGTGCATCGCCAGCACCGGCCGCGGCCGCATCGGCCGGACGGTTTGCGCTTTCGGGCGCAGCACCACCCGGGGCGGTGGAGCGCGTCGGACGGTCGGTACGGCCGCGCGGTGCGCCGCCCGGGCCGCCAGGAAACCCACCCGGGCCGCCGGGACCGCGTCCACCGTCGGGACGCGGGCCGCGCCGCTGGCGGCGATCGTCGTCGTTGCCTTCCGGCTTGCCAGCGGCCACTTCGCCGTGGCCGAGACGGTCACCACGGTAGACCCAGCACTTGACGCCGATGACGCCGTAGGTGGTCTTGGCTTCCGAGAAGCCGTAGTCGATGTCGGCCTTCAGGGTGTGAAGCGGCACGCGGCCTTCGCGGTACCACTCGCAACGCGCGATCTCGATGCCGTTCAGGCGGCCCGAGGACATCAGCTTGATGCCCTGCGCGCCCAGGCGCATCGCGTTCTGCATCGCGCGCTTCATTGCGCGGCGGAACATGATGCGCTTTTCGAGCTGCTGGGTGATGCTGTCGGCAATCAGCTGCGCATCGATTTCAGGCTTGCGCACTTCCTCGATGTTGACGGCCACCGGCACGCCCAGGCGCTTGGTCAGCTCGGCCTTCAGGTTCTCGATGTCCTCACCCTTCTTGCCGATCACGACACCCGGCCGTGCCGAGTAGATGGTGATGCGTGCGTTCTTGGCCGGACGCTCGATCAGGATGCGCGAGACCGCAGCGTTCTTCAGCTTGGTCTTGAGGTAATCGCGAACCTTCAGGTCCTCGATCAGCATCTGGCTGAAGTTGGCCTTGGTGGCGAACCAGCGCGACGACCAGGCCCGCGTGACGGGCAGTCGGAAGCCGATCGGGTGGATCTTTTGTCCCATGTGTTCTTCCTCAGTTCCCGACGGTCACGTAGATGTGGCAGGTGCCCTTGCTGATGCGGTTGCCGCGCCCCTTGGCGCGTGCAGAGAACCGCTTCAGCGTCGTGCCCTGCTCGACGTAGATGCTCTTGACCTTCAACTCGTCGATGTCGGCGCCGTCGTTGTGCTCGGCATTCGCGATGGCGCTCTCGAGCGCCTTCTTGACGATGCCGGCCGCCTTCTTCTGCGTGAAGGCCAGGATGTTGAGCGCCTGGTCGACTTTCTTGCCGCGGATCAGGTCGGCCACCAGACGACCCTTGTCGCTGGACAGGCGCACACCGCGAACGATTGCTTTGGTTTCCATGGTCGTGGCCATCCTTTACTTCCTCGCAGCCTTCTTGTCGGCCGGGTGGCCCTTGAAGGTGCGGGTCAGCGCGAACTCGCCGAGCTTGTGGCCGACCATCTGGTCGCTCACGTAGACGGGAATGTGCTGCTTGCCGTTGTGGACAGCGATCGTCAGGCCGATGAACTCGGGCAGGATCGTCGAGCGGCGCGACCAGGTCTTGATCGGCTTCTTGTCCTTGATCGCGGACGCCTTCTCGACCTTCACCAGCAGGTGGTGGTCGACAAACGGGCCCTTCTTGGCTGAGCGTGTCATGACGGCCCCTTATTTCTTGCGACGCGAGACGATCATCGTCTGCGTGCGCTTGTTGCTGCGGGTGCGATAGCCCTTGGTCATCGTGTTCCACGGCGACACCGGCACTTGGCCCTCGCCGGTGCGGCCTTCGCCGCCGCCGTGCGGGTGGTCGACCGGGTTCATCGCGACACCGCGCACCGTCGGGCGGATGCCCTTCCAACGCTTGGCGCCAGCCTTGCCGTACTGGCGCAGGCTGTGCTCTTCGTTGGACACCTCGCCAATCGTGGCGCGGCAATCGATATGGATCTTGCGCACTTCGCCCGAGCGCAGGCGAAGCTGGGCGTAAGTGCCTTCGCGCGCCATCAGCGTCACCGAAGTGCCGGCCGAGCGCGCGATCTGCGCGCCCTTGCCGGGCATCATCTCGACCGCGTGGACGATCGAGCCGACGGGGATGTTGCGGATCGGCAGCGTGTTGCCGGCCTTGATCGGGGCCTCGGCGCCGCTCACCACCGTGGCGCCGACCTCCAGGCCGCGCGGCGCGATGATGTAGCGACGCTCGCCGTCGGCATAGCACACCAGCGCGATGTGGGCCGTGCGGTTCGGGTCGTACTCGATGCGCTCGACCTTCGCCAGGATCGCGTCCTTGTTGCGCACGAAATCGACGACGCGGTAGTGGTGCTTGTGGCCACCGCCCTTGTGTCGGATCGTGATGTGGCCGTTGTTGTTGCGGCCGGCATTCTGCATTTGCGGCTCGAGCAGCGACGCTTCGGGCTTGCCTTTGTGCAGGTGCTTGTGAACCACCTTCACCACGGCGCGACGGCCGGGCGATGTGGGTTTGACTTTGACGACAGCCATTACGCGGCCTCCCCGGAGAAGTTGAGCTCCTGGCCCTTCTTCAAAGACACATAGGCCTTCTTGATGTGGTCTCGGCGGCCGATCGATTTGCCGAAGCGCTTTTCCTTGCCTCGCTGGTTGATCGTCTGCACCGACTCGACTTCGACCTTGAACATCAGCTCGACCGCGGCCTTGATCTCGGGCTTGCTGGCATTGCGCAGCACCTTGAACAGCACCTGGTTGTGCTTCTCGGCCACCGAGGTGGCCTTCTCGGACACGATCGGCTCGACCAGCACCTGGGCCAAGCGGCCTTCATCGAACTTCTGTCCGACTGGGTTGATGCGACTCATTGGGAAACCTCCGCGCTGCGCGCTACGGTATTCGTCTTGGAAACGGCCCTGCGACTCATGCGAACATCTCCTTCAACTGCTCGATCGCGCCCTTGGTCACCAACACCTTCTTGTAGAAGACGAGGGACAGGGGATCGGCGTAACGCGGCTCGACGACCAGCACGTTGGCCAGGTTGCGCGAAGCGAGCAGCAGGTTGTCATCCACCTGGTCCGAGATCACCATCACCGAGGCCAGGCCCATGGCCTTGAACTTGTCGGCCAGCAGCTTGGTCTTGGGTGCGTCGATCGACAGCGAGTCGACCACCGCCAAGCGGCCGTCGCGGGCCAGCTGCGACAGGATCGCGGCCATGCCAGCGCGGTACATCTTCTTGTTGACCTTCTGCGAGAAATTCTCGTCGGGCCGGTTCGGAAAGATGCGACCGCCGCCACGCCACAGCGGCGAGCTGGTCATGCCGGCGCGAGCGCGGCCGGTGCCCTTCTGGCGAAACGGCTTCTTGGTGGAATGCTTAACTTCACCACGGTCGAGCTGGGCGCGCGTGCCTTGGCGTGCGTTGGCCTGAAAGGCCACGACGATCTGGTGCACCAGCGCTTCGTTGTAGTCGCGTGCAAAAACGGTGTCGGGCACGTCAAACTTGGACGTGGCCTGACCCTGCTCATTCAGGAGCTCGAGTTGCATCACTTGGCTCCCTTGGTCTTGGCCGCGTCGGCCGCGGGCTCGGCGGTGCGCGCCTTGATGGCTGGCCGTACGACCACATGGCCGTTCTTTGAGCCGGGCACCGCGCCCTTGACGAGCAGCAACTGGCGCGCTTCGTCGACGCGGATCACATCGAGGTTCTGGGTCGTCACGGTCTCGTCGCCGCGGTGGCCGGACATCTTCTTGCCCGGAAACACCCGACCCGGGTCCTGGGCCATCGAGATCGAGCCCGGCACGTTGTGTGAACGGCTGTTGCCGTGCGATGCCCGCTGCGACTTGAAGTTGTGGCGCTTGATGGTGCCGGTGAAGCCCTTGCCAATCGAGGTGCCCTGCACGTCGACCATCTGGCCCGCGGCGAACATCGTGACCGGCAGCGCACTGCCAGGCTTGAATTGGTCCGCCACCTCGGCGCTGACGCGGAATTCGCTGAGCACCTGGCCGGCTTCGACACCCGCCTTGGCAAAGTGCCCGGCCTCGGGTTTCGAAACGCGAGAGGCCTTGCGTTCTCCGAAGGCGACCTGAATGGCGCTGTAACCATCAGCGGCTTCGGTCTTGATCTGGGTGACGCGGTTGTTCGACACGTCGAGCACCGTCACGGGAACGGCATAGCCGTCGTCCGTGAAGATGCGCATCATGCCCACCTTGCGCCCCAGCAAACCGAGTTGGTTGGCGAGACTCATATTGGCTCCAATGCCCCACATCGATTGGCGGGGCTGATGAGTTTGGGATGCTAGCTTGGCTTAACCAAGTTCATGCACATCCGGAAAAGCCTGCGATTCTACTGCAGCTTGATTTCGACGTCCACACCGGCCGGCAGGTCGAGCTTCATCAGCGCATCCACCGTCTTGTCGGTCGGATCGATGATGTCCATCAGGCGCTGGTGCGTACGGATCTCGAACTGGTCGCGCGAGGTCTTGTTGACGTGCGGCGAGCGCAGGATGTCGAAGCGCTGCATGCGCGTGGGCAGGGGCACGGGGCCCTTGACGATCGCGCCGGTGCGCTTGGCGGTGTCGACGATCTCGATGGCCGACTGGTCGATCAACTTGTAGTCGAACGCCTTCAGGCGGATGCGGATTTTCTGTTTGGTGGCCATGACAGCTCCTTAAGCGATGATTTTGGCCACGACCCCGGCGCCCACGGTGCGGCCGCCTTCGCGGATGGCGAAGCGCAGGCCCTCTTCCATGGCGATCGGGTTGATCAGCTTGACCGTGATGCTGACGTTGTCGCCGGGCATCACCATCTCCTTGTCCGTG
>Ga0163144_10025472_pt1 | contig 11550 bp, 9 predicted proteins | sample OliLak19BULKMAT1_FD_123175 | JGI IMG/M metagenome (GOLD analysis project Ga0163144, IMG submission 123175) | Freshwater microbial mat bacterial communities from Lake Vanda, McMurdo Dry Valleys, Antarctica - Oligotrophic Lake LV.19.BULKMAT1 | ecosystem: Environmental > Aquatic > Freshwater > Lake... | reverse complement strand
AATAGTGCCGTCTGCTTGTTGGTAATTTTCTATGATAGCAATCATAAGTCGAGGTGTCGCTGCTGCAGTATTATTAAGAGAATGAGTATACTCGAGCTTTCCATGCGCGTCTTTATAACGAATATTCAAACGACGTGTCTGAAAATCATGGAAGTAGCTTGCTGAATGTGTCTCTCTGTATTTTTCTTGCGCTGGAAGCCATGCTTCAATGTCATACTTCTTAACCTGACCTTGACCAAGATCCCCTCCACAGTTTACAACAGTGTGATATGGAATACCAAGTTCTTCCATCATCTCTTCTGCATTGCGAGCGATCTCTTCATGATGCATTACTGATGTTTCATGACTTGCTTCACAGAGAACTACTTGCTCACACTTATAGAACTCATGTACACGCACAAGACCTTTCACATCTTTACCATGACTCCCCGCTTCTTTACGAAAACAAGGGCTCCAAACAATGTACTTACGAGGAAGTGTTGTGCCATCTAGTACCTCATCACTATGATAAAACATCGTAGCGACTTCTCCTGTCCCCGCTAAATAATCATTACCATCTTTGTAAAGGTCGTCTTCGCCATGTGGAAGATATCCAGTACCTAAGAGTGCTTCGCGCTTTACAAGCGATGGCACGAGCATCGGTGTAAAACCTTTACCTTGCCACTTTTGCATGACATACTGCCATATTGCCATTTCGAGCATTGCTCCGTCATTTTTAAGGAAATATCCGCGGAACCCTGAAGTCTTGGTCCCCCTTTCAAAGTCAACCATATCACTTCCCTCCATAAGCTCTATATGATCAAGTGGCTTAAACGTGAATGTTGGGATATCTCCCCATTTTCTGACTTCCATATTATCAGCATCACTTGCTCCATCAGGGACCGAAATATCTGGGATATTAGGTACAGAGAGCATGAGAACTCTCCATGATTTCATGACTGTTTCGAGTTCCTCTTCTTGTTTTTTAAGATCTTCCTTCACTGACTTCATGAGCTCAATCATGTCTGCACGCTCAAGTGCTGAAGCTTTAGTGATAGCGTCACTATTAATATTTTGCTTTGCCCGAAGCTCTTCAACAGATTTAAGAAGTAGAAGACGTCGTGTGTCTAGTCCAAGAAGTTCGCTGACATTAAACGTCATTCTCTTTTTGGTTGCCGCTAAGGTGATAAGGTCACTGTGCTCACGGATAAATTTGATATCTAACATGGGGTACATTTTACCACGGTTATAGGGGATATTAAAAGTTTTTCATTGTGCTCTATATATTGTACTGTATACTTACGGGTATGCCTGAAGAACACAATGAATCAATGTTTAGTCATTTAGAAATCGTAAAACCTCATATCACATTACGGCGTGAGCATTTCCGACACAAACCTAAAGGTCTGCGAGACAAGGTGGCGAAAACAATTGTGCATTTTTCTGCGTCGTGTGCTGATTTCCTTTTTCAAGAACGATACGGTCATCGAGCAGTTGTCCTTGAGACCATAGCTTCAGTTCCAGGAATGATTGGAGGATTTTTCCAACACTTAAAGTCACTACGATTTATTCGTGATGATTATGGATGGATTAAGACACTCCTTGATGAAGCAGAAAATGAGCGCATGCATCTTCTCATCTATAGTGAAGTTGCAAAACCAAATACTGGTGAACGTTTTCTTATTATCATTGTACAGTTTTTCTTTTCTTGTCTTTATTTCTTGTTGTATCTTCTTTCTCCACGTACAGCACATCGAGTCGTGGGATACTTTGAGGAAGAGGCTATTCATAGCTATGAACACTACCTGGAACTCGTCCATGAAGGAAAGCATGAGAATATCGAAGCGACTCAACTTTCCAAAAACTACTGGGGGTTGCCTGATGATGCACGGCTTACTGATATGATTGAAGTGACTATCATCGATGAAATGGCTCATCGTGATGTAAACCATAAATTTTCAGAGGATGCGTACGGTACCAGAATGTGGAGATAGTAGTGCAAAGCGCGGCCTTCGGCCGCGCTTTGCATGTATTTCCATTCCTTCTACCCATTAGAACTTACACACCAGGATTTTCTTTTTCATTAATCACCTCTTTTGTATCTTCCACTTGTAATGGTGTAATGTCTAATACTTCTTCACTGAGCTCTGTTGATATTAGGTCTACATTGACTTCTCCTAACTTTTCTTCGGTAATTGTACTTGTTGTACTTATTTCATCTGAGGTTGTTTCTTCTGACATATGTTTTTATAAATAGTGTCGTGATATTTTCTTTTCACGCGACATACTTGATATTATTTATTAATCATTAAACAATACCACATATCACCCCTCATCGCATCTTTGCTTTGCTTTGTGTTCAAGGACTTCAAGTTCACGCTTCATATCTGTAATCGCAGAAAGAACTTTTTCAAGATCTTCCATTTCTGCTTCTTCATTTGCTAACGTTTTTTCTATGATTTTCTTATCATGTTTTATCCCAGACATGATAATAGAATCTCCAATAAACACAGAAACAAAAAGACCTGTAGAAAGAAGTATCACAACCGCAAGTATGACGCACCCAAGTGGGGAAAAAATAATACCTCCAATTGGCCCACTTTTTTCTAAGTAATCTGCCATATGCCATATGCCTCGCCAAAAGAGTACAATCGCAACACCACCTATAAATGTGTAAATAAATGGATGACGGGATAATCGTGCACGAATATGATCCTCCATTTTATCGAAAAGATAAAAAATACTATTGTATATTTTCATATTGCTCAAGTATATCTAAACTTCAATATTTCTAAAAGGAAAAGTATTGCTTACTTTTCTGCTAGAAGCTTTTTAAGAGGTATGGATGCCAGTCGATATGACAATACATATGAAAATACACACACGATAATGATATTACCGATAATAATATAAAGCGGGAACACAGCGAAAGAAAACAGTTCGAAAGAAAACAAAAATCTATTAAGCAGGAAGGCTGCGATATGAGCGATGCCGTATGCAAGTACCCCAGATAGCGCGCTCAATAAGCCTGTTTCGATGATGAAAAGTCTTGTCACTTTATTTCTTTCAAGACCAAATGCTCGCATAACAAGCACGTCACCACTTCGCTCATAGAGCGACTGCCACAACATAACCAATATTAAAAGAAGCCCTAAGATACTACTTGGTATACCAACCACTGAGACAACAGTAATTGCCGTCTGTAATAATGAAGAGATAGTGGCGATGATAATCCCAGTAGCAATTGGAATAACGTTTGGATATTCTTTACCGACAGCATCCTCAATGTTTTTTCTTTCTTCCTCAGGAACATTTGCTGTTGCAAAGTATGATGCAGGAAATGATGACAGCACTGAAGTAGGAAAAACAAGATAGAAAAATGGTGTACCACTTCTTGAATCAACCTCCCTAATACTCGTGATAGTTGAGGAAAGGGTGACGCCTTGAATAAAGACAGTGAGCGTATCTCCAATCTTTACACCTCCTATATCATCTGCAAATGCTTTATCGATTGACACTGAATTCTTGACTTCATCAGTATTTCCAAAAGTACCTTTAAGGACTCTCTCTCCATCAATAAGAGAATCCCTGTACGTCATATTAAATTCTCTACGTAATTCTCGGTCATCATCTTCAGTAAAATTTCTTTCATTTAATGAGACGAGTCTCCCGCGAACAATTGGATACTCTTTATATGAATCCCCCACGATACTTTTAATCGATTCTTTGTCTTTCTTTGCTATGTCGATGAGATAGAGCGATGGCGCTGTTGTTGCAACATTATTAGTTAAATTAAATGCAATGTTATGCTGTATCGTTATCACGACAAATACTCCACAAAATGCTGTCATAATAGATGCCACCGTAATACTCGTCCGCATACTTCGAATATACAAAAAAGAAATAATCGCCTGAAGGATGAAGGAAAATTTATGCCGTACCTTATACACGTACTTCAGTAGTCCATATGACATAAGCATAAACACAATAAAAAGTACGATACACGTGATAACACTGCCTAGAGATAATAGTATATCTCCTGTGATAATGTATAAAATTACGACAAGAAGCACAGGAACAGGAAAGTATGCAAAACCATCTTTCCACCTGAATCCCTGTTTACTTTGTGACTGATTCATAAGCAACTCTTTTGGGTGTATCTTTGTAAGAGCCACAAGAAACGGAAGTGAAGAAACGAGAATAAACACAGCCCCAAGAATGCCTCCTAACGGGACAACATAAAGAGCACTTGTTTTTGTGAGTGTTATCTTCAAAAGATTTTCCACAATACCTGTACCAAGTGATATGAGAAAAACTCCAATCCATGCCCCAAGAGCCCCTGCCACGAAACCAATCACTCCCAGAAGGATTCCGTAAATGCTTTGAATTTGTCTATTTGTTGCCCCGTTAATTTTAAGAAGAGCGATTGTCTTTCTAAACCGTGCAAGAACATACACAAGATTAGCCCCAATATTGATGACAACCAAAAAAAGCGTTACCGAAAGTACTATGCCAATAAAATCACTTACCGAAGAGAGACCTCTTACAAGATTATTCGGACCATTTGTTGCGTCATCGTATCGTATCTTTTTTTCCTTTGCAAAACTCTCTATATTGTTTTTTTCTCCGGCAGTTAAAGGACGTATACTACTTTGTTTGATATATACTTTATAGGTAACTCGGCTCTGTGAAAAAAGTGACGAAAGAGCATCAAAATCCTCCTCAAATATGATTACTTTTGGGGTAAACGAAATACCTATTGAAACAGCATCAGGCTCTTTGAGAAGAATACCTTTGATTGTAAACTTTTTATCTCCAAGAGTTATGACATCCCCTATACCTGCTTTAATTCTTTCCAAGAAAGCCTTTTCAGCATAGACACTCCCTAATGTGTATGTAAATTTCTGATTATTTTCCAAAAGAACTGCACCGTAAAGTGGAAAATCCTTACTTACAAGACGGACACTAGCAACGGCAGTCGAAGAGGAGACAGAAGATGAAAAGACTGCTTGAAGATTTTTACCCGTTGAGATGATATGTCCTTCATTTTGTAAAGCAAGAAACACCGGAGCATTCGTATCGATAGGATATGGTGACCCAAGCACAACATCTCCCCCTGTTAATACTTTACCTTCAGAAAGAAGGTACGTCGTAGCACTTTTTGTAAATGAAAAGACTGCCCCGAAAAGAATGCCTCCGATAAGCAAACTAAAAAAAGTCAGAAAAAGAAATGAATATGATCTACGGAACAATAGACGAATAAAATAAGCTATCATAGATGATTAAGAGGTGCGCTTATACACTGTATTGTTTCGTAACTCATAGATGGTATCCATTTTTTCTGCAATTGCCATATCATGTGTAATGATAATAAATGTCTTTTGATTATTTTTTACTGTATCTAAAAAAAGTTCAAGTATTTTTTGTCCAGTTTTTGTATCAAGATTCCCTGTAGGTTCATCAGCAAAAATTATTTCTGAACCCGAAGCAAGCGCGCGAGCTATCGCAACACGTTGTTGTTCTCCGCCTGAGAGTTCAGAGGGTAGACTATCTTTTCGATGGATTATCCCAATATCAGTCAGGAGTTTGTCCATGAATACAGAATCTTGTTTGCCTCGTATAGCAAGTGCAAGCATGCTATTTTCGTACGCAGTGAAAAAACTAATCAACTCAAAAGACTGAAAGACAATACTTACTTTCTTATTACGAAAATCTGAAGACTCCTTTTCTGACAATGTATTAACGTCAACACCGTCAATCACAACCTTACCAATATCAGGAACGTCTAATCCTGCCATGATAGATAGCAGTGTTGATTTACCTGAGCCAGATGGTCCAACAATTGCCACAGTCTCCCCTTTTTGTATATTCAAAGTGACGTCTTGTAAAACAGTAATAGTTTCCCTCCCTTGTGTATATGATTTTGAAATATTTTGTATGCTAATCATAATGGTATATAGTTATAGTATCACATGAGGTGATGGTATCTATGAACTATAAAATCCTACTTATTGTCGTTAGCCTAGCATTCCTTGCTCTTTTTGCATTTATTATGTTTAAACCTAACAATAGCAATATTACACCTCAAAATATCACAAAACCAATAGAACAAAATGCGAGTAAAAAAATTATTATTGCTGCATTTGGTGATTCACTTACAGCAGGATATGGTGTCAATCTTGAAGAAAGTTATCCGAGTATTCTAGAAAAGTACTTTCTTGATAAGAAAATTAATGCACGCGTCATCAATATGGGAGTTTCAGGTGAGACAACTGTCCAAGGTGCTAATCGCGTCGAGTTTGTACTTAGTCAAAAACCTGACATTATTTTACTTGGATTAGGTGCAAATGATATGTTAAGATCGCTTCCTCCTTCACAAACACGTGCTTCATTAGAAACAATTATTCAAGCAATCCAAAAAGAAAATGTAAAAATTATTCTTTTAGGCATGAAGTCGTCACAATCAAATGGTGAAGACTACATTGGTGAGTTCAATATAATCTATCCAGATCTTGCACAAAAATATAATCTGCCTCTTGTACCATTCTTTTTGCAAGGGGTTGTACTTAATCAAAACTTTAATACATCTGATGGTATCCATCCAAATACAATAGGATATGAAAAGATTGTGACTGAAAACATACTTCCGATACTGCTTCCTGTACTGGAACGTTTCAAATGACCCCCTTTTACTCTTATCAAAAATATGGTAGTATTGTAAGCGTTACCGTAATCAAATATGTGCATAGGTAAATCTATGCACATATAATAAAAGGACAATTAGCTTATATTGCACGAGGTAGTACACCGAGAAAATGTACTGTCGAAGTTTTTGCAAAACTGACACCAGGTTATATGCGCAAAGTGTTATGTCTAGTACAAAATATAATAAGGGCCCTTAGCTCATATGGTAGAGCGCCGGTTTTGCACTCCGGAGGTGAGGAGTTCGATTCTCCTAGGGTCCACAAATTTAAAAAATACGAATCATTATGATTCGTATTTTTTAAATTTGTGGACCCTAGAGTTCATGCCTAAAGGCATAAACGTGAGAATCGAAGCGAAACGTCGGTCTACGAAATTTTAAAATATAAGCTGAGCCCACGGCTTATATTATTCAAATTTTGTCGACGTTTCTTTAGGTCAAAACTTTGAGTGTTTTTAGAATAACGAAGTTATGAAGAAAAATACCAAAGTAATGACAGATTCTCCTAGGGTCCACAATAATTTAAAATCACATCTTTCCAAAAGATGTGATTTTAAATTATCAGTGGGCACGTACAGAAAGCCAACTGCTTGGCTTTCGGGAGATGATTAGCAAATCACACCGAGAGGCGCTCGAATAGGGGTCGCGGAGTCTCCTGTTTTGTAATCAAAACGAGACGAGGTGACCGATTCTCCTAGGGTCCATAAATACCACTTGATTCACAATAATACATACTTTTTTAATTATCTTTACTCCACTCTCTTCTTCCTATAGAATCAACCAAAACATGTGTTCTTTTTTATTTTGTAATAATTGGAGGTACTGTGAGCATAACTATGTTCGATAACAAGATTATTGTCAGAATATTACGCTTTTTTTCTCACAAGTTCTTACTGTGGAAAGGCTGGGAAATCCCATCGAAATTACCAATGGATCTTAACAAGTGTGTAGTGGTAGCAGCTCCGCATACAACTAACTGGGACTTACCATACATGCTTATGTTTGCCCTTATACTGAGAATGCGAGTCTACTGGTTAGGTAAGGATACGATGTTTGAATCTCCTTTTGGTTTTATATTTCGGTGGTTAGGAGGCATTCCTGTTAATCGTAAAGAATCTACTGGAATAGTGGAAATGTGCTCAAACATGATTGCATCATCATCAAAAAAAATACACCTAGTAGTTGCTCCATCTGGTACCCGAAAAAATATTCCAGTGAAAGATTGGAAACTCGGGTTCTACAGAATCGCAAACAAAGCAAAAGTTCCTATTCTTTTGGCAGCCATTAATTACAAAGAGAAGAGACTGAAAATGGATATCCTTCCCTTTATGGTAGAGAATGAGAGGCGAGACCTCTGCTTAATTACAAAGTTTTATCAACCATTTATGGGATAAGTACCATGATATATGCCGCCATTTTTAAGGCGGCATTTCTTTGTCTGAATTAATCACAAATAAATAGCAGATATTTGGTTTTACTGTAAACAGTTAAACTTTTTTCTCATATAGACTTGGTATATACTTATATCATGAAACTGTTCTTACTATTTCTCGGGCTTACATTTATCGGTCTCGCTTTTGGAAGCTTTTATTACACAAATATACGGTCAGCTGACAATCAGGCCGTTGTTTCAACGAGTACAACACCTGTTAATTCTATCTATGTCTATCGAGAATATGGCGATGTGTTCTATAAAAATAAAACACAAAGTTCCTATACTAAAATATCAAATCAAAAAGTGCTCATTGCCAACTACGCAAGTGTTAAAACTGGTGATGGTCGTGGGTATGTTATCTTCCCTGATAATTCAACGATTACACTTTCATCAAGTACTGAAATTGAAATAAACTACGAACCAACAAAAATTTCTATCATGCAGTTACTTGGTTCCACGTACCATCGAGTCACGGCACTTGCAACTGGAAATAAGTATGAAATAAGAACACCAAACACACTCGCTGCTATTCGAGGTACAAAACTTGCTGTCATCTATAATCCTATAATTAAAAGGACACTCGTTGCTGTCACAGAACATTCTGTGGAAGTTACTTCAACCAAAGATGATGGGACAATGAGCAGAGCGCCGATTATGGTCCAAGAAAGAAGCGCTGCGGAAATTCAATCAGCAACTTCTACTTCAAAAACTACGACAACACCAACTACAGGTGGTTCGGTAACCGTGCGTCCAATCGTAGAGGTTAAGGAAATTAAAAACTTTATTGACGAAAATCGTCTAATCGACAAGAGTTATGATGCAACACCTCAAGATGAACGAAGAGTCTTCATAGAAAGAATAATTGATGCACTACAAAAGGATACTGAATCTCAAGGTACACTTCCGTCAACAACACTAGAGATCAAAGCAGAAACTCGGGTAGAAACTGTTACTCGTGTTATTCAAGAAGTTACCAGAAGTGAAGCGCTGACTTCAAAAAAAACAACTATCAGTATTCCAGATACAGATATAGTAGTCTCGTCTTCACAGAAAGAACCAGTGCCATCTTTACCTACTGTCACCAAAGTGACTTCATCTGTATCAACAAATACAGAAGATCCGAAACTTATAACTCTTAAAAGTTTTATGCTAACTGAACAGCGACCTACCGCTACAGAACAGGCATTCGTAGATTCATTCTATACACAATATGAGAAACTATTCCTTGTTAATGACCCAGTCACATACTGTAGAAATTTAGGTTCAATAACCGCTCAAGATATGGTGTCTAGACTACTGCTTATCACCAATACTGCCGGTTATATCCTCCCAAATCAAACAGAGCTCATCACATTTGCAACTGAGCTTATAAATGCATGTAATGATGGAAGTATGGGAGCTCAGGCATCAAAATTTAAAATACGATTTGACGTTGCCTATTCATTTTAAAAACTATGAACAATAAGGAGAAAATTGGATTTACACTAGGATTACTCATCGTCCTAGTGATGTCACTTATCCTTGCCAACTCTGTGCTTGGTGTTCGTGTTGATCGTGTTATCAGAGACACTGTAACAGATACACATGCGCGTGATGAAACAGTGTTGGTAGGAATTGATGATGCATCCTTAGCACAGATAGGTGCTTGGCCGTGGAAACGTGATGTCTTTGCACATGCCCTTGATACGCTTTATAAACATGGTGCTCGACTTGTTGTCTTTGATATTCTATTTCTCGAAAACCGTGAAGGAGACAAAACACTTAACGCCTCACTTTCGGACATAGGTCAGCCTGTTGTATTTGCTTCAAAATTTGATCAATCAGGTACACTCCTTACGTCTGTTTATAACAAAAATAAGTACGCGCGCGCAGGAGTAGCACATGTCTACCCAGATGATGATGGGAAAGTACGCACCATACCGTTATTTCAAAAAGACAGTCTAGGAAACTGCTTCCCCAGTCTTTCTTATGAAGCTTTTATACTCTACGCTCAACAAGAAATACCTGAGAATGAAGCGTGCGATACGAATAAGAAAATGTTTCTCTATCAGTCGTCTCCCCCACTAACGCTTTCTTTTGGTAATGTCTTACGTAATGAAATACAGGAGAATGCAATACGAGGCAAAGTAGTATTTATCGGAAGTAACACACTTGATATTGAAGATCACTTTGTTGGTCAGCATGGCGAAAAAATTCCTGGTCTCTACGTCCATACAAGTGTCTTTAGCACACTTCTTAATAACTCATTTCTTACTCCTCTACCGCTAATTTTTATAGCAATCATTATGGTTGTGTCGCTTATATTTTCATTATGTATTACCCTTCGAGTTAAACGTGCCTTAACACAGGGAATACTTATTGTTTGTGGCGGTTTATTTCTGGTTGTTCTTACTCTTTTTATCTTTTCTCTTCATATATATCTTTCATTATCAATAATTATTTTTCCATATATTTTGGTTAGTATCTACAGCCTTATGTATCGCTACACAATGGCTGAAAAGAAAAATAATTTTATTAAAAAATTATTTGGACATTACGTACACCCAAACGTACTCTCAACAATACTAAAAGACAACGACTTGCGATTAGGTGGAGAACGAAAATATATTACTATTTTATTTTGTGATATTCGTGGCTTTACCACGATGACAGAGAATATGACTCCCGAAGAACTCGTTTTGACACTAAACACGTACTTAGAAACGATGAGTCCTATTATTATGAATCGTGAAGGTGTCATTGATAAGTACATTGGGGACGCGATTATGGCATTTTGGAATGCTCCAGTAGAAGTAGTGCATCATGAAGAGAAGGCTGTTCGTTCTGCGCTTGCTATGGTCGAAGCTCTTACAACATTACAAACAACAACCCCACTTGCAATTGGGATTGGACTCCATGCAGGCGAAGTTATCGTTGGGAATATTGGTAGTCGTACACGTATCAACTACACCATTATCGGAGATGCAGTAAATGCATGTTCGCGACTTGAAGGACTTACGAAGAAATACGGCCTCCAGATTATTGTCAGTGAACAGATTAAAAAGGCTATTCATACAGATGACATCCTGTGGCGAAGTGTCGACCGTGTTCGTGTAAAAGGTAAGTCAGAGATAATGATGCTTTTCGAACCCGTTCTAAGAAGCAAAGAAGGAGAGAGAAGGCTGGAACTATCCGAGAAAGCATTTGCACTCTACTGTGGTGGAAAATTCCAAGAGGCCAAGCTTGCCTATACCACAATCGGTGATGCTTACAGCATGAAAATGGTGGAACGTCTAGAGCATTTACTAAAAACTAGCAACTCTTCATGGACAGGTGTTTGGGACTGGGATGAGAAGTAACTTCAGAAGACTATATACTGAAGATTCAATATAATTAATATTTCATTGTTTCCTAGCCGTAAATTAATTAATAGCTAAATTTGTAGCTTCAATTT
>Ga0163144_10025471_pt1 | contig 11551 bp, 9 predicted proteins | sample OliLak19BULKMAT1_FD_123175 | JGI IMG/M metagenome (GOLD analysis project Ga0163144, IMG submission 123175) | Freshwater microbial mat bacterial communities from Lake Vanda, McMurdo Dry Valleys, Antarctica - Oligotrophic Lake LV.19.BULKMAT1 | ecosystem: Environmental > Aquatic > Freshwater > Lake... | reverse complement strand
TGTTGCCATTCTTCCCGTCAGGATATTCGCACGCCCCGAGGTTTGATCACGGCTCGGCGGGAGCCTCGCCCTACCAACGTCTGGTAGGGCGACGCTCCTGCGGAGCCCACTTCAAGCCTTGTGGCGAACTGTCTTCCAGTCCCGCATCCACCGGCAACGGCCTGCCCCGCGCTGAGCAGGTCGTTGCGGCTGGCCGCAATGCTCTGCCGGACACAAAACAGGTCGATGCTGGCGCTTGCAGAAGTTTGCCTGAAACCAAGCAGGTCGTTGTCGGAGCTAGCAGAGGTTTGCCTGACGCGGAGCAGGTCGTTGTCGGAGCCAGCAGAGATCTGCCTGACACCAGGCAGGGTGTCGTTGGAGCCCGCAGCGTCCAGTCCACGGACGGCGGTGTCTTGGAGTGTCCCGTTTATGGGCATTCGGCCGGGGATGGAGGTGATTTTCATGCGGGCGGGGCGGCGCGCGACAGTTGGCCTTCCGCTTGCTTTAGAAGGGTCAGCGCCGGATGTCGGCGCGAAACTAAATACCAAGCATGAAAATCAACTACACAGATTATTTCGATAACGCAGAGCGGGTGTTGCGCGGCCTCACGGCCCTGGGCGTGCCGCTGAACTTGAAATATGTAACGAAGGCGATCTATGAACCTTTGTTCCTCGACGCGGAGGCGAAGCATCAGTTCTTCGAACAGGCGCGGCTGGGCAAGGCGGGCGGTTACACCACGCTGCGGGCCAAGCGGGCGACGGCGCGCGAGTTCCTCACGAATGTGCGGAATTATCTCACGGCCTTCCTCGGGGACACGTATTCCCCCGCGTGGGCGCCGTTGGGTTTCCTCAACAACACGCTGGAGGTGCCGCGCTCGGATGCCGGTGCTTGCCAGATGCTGGCGAAGGTGAACCTCTATTTCACGAACAACCCGCAGTTTGAGAATGCGGCGAAGGACTACACGGCGGCGAAGGCGCAGGAGTTTTGCACGCCTTTCAAGGATGCGCGGACGAATGTGGAGAATTGCAAATTCGAGACGCGCACGAAGCGCGATGCGCGCGACGCGGCCATCGTGGCGCTGGACGCCAAGATCGCCGATCTGCGCGAGGAACTGGGCCTGGTGCTGGCGCCCACGGACCCGCGCTGGCTCAAGTTCTTTGATCGCATCCCGGGCGATCTGCGCGCGCCGGAAAAGGTGGAGGGCGTGACGGCGACGGTGCAGCCGGGTGTCATCGTGCTGGATTGGAATGATGCGGCCCGAGCCGCGCGCTATCGCGTGCTCAAGCAGGTCGTGGGCGTGGACCCGGAACTGGTCCTGGCCGAAACGGTGAACGAGAGCGACGCGCAACTCATCGGCGTGCCCGCGGGCGCGACAGTGAAGCTGCAGATCGTGCCGGTGAACGGCGTCGGCACCGGCGTGCCGAGCGACGTGATCGAATTGCAGGCGGCCTGAGCGCGGGCAGGGTGAGGGCGCCTCCTCTCCCGCCCTGCGGGCACTCTCTCCTCAGCTCGGCGTGGAGGAGAGAGGAATGGGGAGAGGAGACGCCTTGAAGCGTATCCGCCGGATTCAAACCGATTTCCGAAGCACACCTCGCGCAAAGTCGCCAAGACGCAAAGCCAGAACAGGAAGCAGTGAGCGGTCCAGCCCAAAACTTCCCGCTGGCTTGCGGTGGAGTTCTTTCCTCGCTGTTTTGGGTGGAATGGCTTGGGCGGTGGGAGAATTGGCCCGCCCTCACCCTTAATCCCTCTCCCCCGAGGAGAGGGAAACCAGCGGGGCCGCTCGTCGTCGAGTCGTTGATCGTGGGCGCACTGCATTCCAGCGGGAATGAACAACACCACGGCGGACTGCGTTCCTCCCTCTCCTCGGGGGAGAGGGCCGGGGTGAGGGCGGACTACACTATCGAGACTTCTCCCCCTCCCGCTCTGCGTTCTTTACGGCTAAATTCGGAGTTTGGTTTCAGTCCTTCTCCGCGATCGCATCGACGGCCACGCCGGCGGCGGCGAAACCAAATGCACCCGTCACGAACGTGGCGGCACCGTAGCCGCTGGCGCAGTTCAACCGCAGGCTCGTGCCTTCCTCGCGGCGTTCGCACACGGTGCCGTCGCTTTGCGGAAACATCCGCGGCTCCGCCGAGCAGACGCACTTCACGCCGAACTTTTTCTTGCCCGAGGGGAAGCCGTGATTTTTGCGCAGGCCTTCGCGCACGCGTTGCAGCAGGCGGTCGTGAGTCACGACCGCAAGGTCCAGCACGCGGACGGCGGTGGCGTCGCGGCGTCCCCCAGCACCGCCGCAGACGATCATCGGCAGGCCGGCTTTGTGGCAACGGGCGATGAGCCGGACTTTGTTGGGCACGCTGTCGATGCCGTCGATGACGAAATCGTAGCGCGGGGTGAACAGTTTGTCCGCCGTGTCCCCGGTAAAGAATTCCATGAGCGCATGCACGCGGCAGGCGGGGTTGATGGCGCGCACGCGTTCCGCGAGCACCTCGACCTTGGCGCGGCCGATGGCGCCGACGATGGCGGGGAGCTGGCGGTTCACGTTGGTGAGGCAGACCTCGTCGAGGTCGATGAGGGTCAATTCGCCCACGCCGGAGCGCGCGAGCGCTTCGACGGCCCATGAGCCGACGCCGCCCACGCCCACGACGCAGACGTGCGCCCGGCGGATTTTCTCCAGCCCCACCGTGCCGAACAGCCGGCCTATGCCGCCGAAGCGCGCTTCATAATCGTTCATTAAGGAAGTTCTTTTGTACTCGCTGCGCCGCCGGGTTTCAAATCGTCAGACGCCGTGCGCGCGCCGCGACGGACCAGCGCGCCTCCGCCTTGCCGTTTTTCACCACGAAGACCTCCGAGTGCAGCGCCACCGTGGGGCAGACGTGCCAGGGAATTCCGTAGAGCACATCGCCCACTTTTAACCGCTGGGCCTCAGCCGTCTCCAGCACCAGATGTTCCTCGCTGTGCATGACGGCGCGGGCGTCCGGCAGTTCGGGAAAGATCACGCGCGGCTGCGGCATCTCGGAGGCGATGGCCTTGTGTCCGAGATCCAGGCAGATGCGGCCCGGTTGCGGCTTGCTGACCACGCGCGTGAGCAACACGGCGGCGTGCAGGTAATCCAGGTCCGGCAGCTTCGTGGAATAACCCGCGTCCCACAGCACCAGGGTGCCGGGGCTGCACTCGACCCCGGGGCGCTTCGCGTGGAATGGGAACGTCGGCGTGCCCCCGGCGGCGATGCGCGGCACCGGCATTCCTGCCGCGATCAATTCATCCCGCAGCGTCAGCACCGTGGCGAAGCCTTCATCACACTGCTGCTCGCGCAGCGCCGCATTGGAATCGTGAAGATGCCCGTCGTAGGCGTGCAGCCCGCCGGGCTTCAATCCCTTCAGCGCGCAGATTTGGCGATACACCTCCACGGCGCGCGGGCCCGGTGGCACGCCGGTGCGATGCTGTCCGCAATCCACATCGAGCCACACCTCGAAGGTCACGCCCGCTGCCAGCGCGGCTTGCGAGAGTTGCGCCGCCGCTCCCGTGTCATCGACGAGACAGGCGAAACGCACCGAGGGAAACTTCTGCATGAGCTGGGCGAAGCGCGCGATGTGCGGTCCTACCGGCTGATACGCCAGCAAGACCTCGCGCGCGCCCGCTGCCGCCGTCATCTCGGCTTCGGCGATGGTGGCGCACTTGAATTTTTCGATGCCGCTGGCCAGTTGCATGGCCATCAGCTCGGGCATCTTGTGCGTCTTCATGTGCGGACGCAGCCGCGCCGGGTCGCCGATCGTGCGGATCATGCGGCGGATATTCTCCTCGATGCGGTCAGGGAAGATCAGCAGGGCTGGGGAGGGAATCTCCGTGGCGTTGGCGACGTGAAACCAGGATGAAGAATCTTCAGACATGACGAATTGCGCGCAATCACGCCCGCCGTCCGGCTCCGCGTCAACTGTGGAAACCATCGCGCGCCTGCTCCCCCGGCCATTGAGGTGGCAGCCCGCCCTGCGGCATCACGGTTGCCGGCCCACGCGATAGAAGCGCTGCATCGATCCGCTGAGGGAGGAATCATCGAGAATGCCGAGGGTGTTCGTCGCGGTCACGCAGCCAAGATTCATGCTCATGGCCCAGGGCGTGAGGAGATTGGTCTTCACCTGCACACAATAGGTGCGCCCCGCGACCGCGTTCCACAAAAGGCGCACACCCGCGCCGAACTTCGCGATGGTGGTGATGATGGGCTGGTCCACGCTGACGAACCACACGTCCTGCTCGCCGTTGAACGTGGCCGTGTAGGCGATGCACGCCGCGTCATCGAGCGAGATGATCTGGATGTAGTCGCCCATCTTCTGCTGCATGGGATAGCCCAGCGTGTGGTTGAACGGCTGGCTGATGGGCCGGTTCGTCGTCCAGGTCACGCCGCCATCCGTGGAGGAGGTGTAATAGAGTTCGGAGAAGAGATTGTTCGTGTTGCTGCGCGTGTCGTTCCAACACACATCAATGCGGCCGTTCGGCGCGACCGCGAGGGTGCCGAACCAGTGCCAGGCGTTCTGCGTCGGGGAGTCCGTGTTGAGGCGCACCGGCGCGCTCCAGGTGCTGCCGCCGTTCGTGCTGCGGGCGAACATCACATCGACCGGGTTGCCCGCGACGCTGACGCTGCATAGCGCGTAGATGTTGCCCCGCGTCGGACCGCTGGATTTGTCCACGGCGATCCAGGGCTGGCCGAGCAAGCCCTCGGGATTGATGGAGCCGTTGGCAAAGATGAGCGAGCCACCCAGGCTCACCGAAGTCGTGAGATCGAACACCGGGACCGCCGCGCCGTTCGTAGCGTTGCGCGAACGGTTGAACCAGAACCCGCTGCCGTTCCAGCCCAGGAGGCAGACTTCACCATTCGTGCCCACGTCGAGCGTGCTCCAGAAAGGAGTTTGTGGCTGCGTGATGGGATCGAGCCAGTTCGTGCCGCCGTTGGTCGAGCGGCTGAAGATGCGGCTGCCGAAATCATTCGCCGCGGTGCTCCAGCATTGATAAATGTTACCGCGACCGGGGCTGGTCGTCCGGTCGATGGTCATCCAGGCTTTGTCGCCGCCCACCGCTTCCGCGATGCGCCGCCAGCTCGCGCCGCCATCGGTGGATTTCCATAGATCATTGCGGAACGAGGGCGTGGTCTTGAGGCTGAGATAATAGAACTGCCCCTCCGCATCACTGGCCAGCACCGGGTCGCTGCGATAAACATTCGTCTCGAGCGTGCCGCCGAAGTTCCAGTTCAAGCCGCCGTTGGTGGTGTAGGCCACACCGGCCTGGCGAAAGTTGTTATTGATGTTCGTGAATTGGCGCCAGCCCACGGCCATGCGCCGGGGATTGATCGGATCGACGCACAGCGAGGGCTCGTTCGCGGCGTCATTTGGAATGTTCTGACCCGCCACATTCACATTCACCTGACGGCTCACGGGCAGGGGGGGATTCTGGGCGCGGCCCGCCATCAAACCACCGAGGAGCAGAATGACGGCAAGGCGGAGGCAACAAATACGACGTGGTGACATGGTTTGGCGTTGGTAAAAGCGAGACGGGCCATGGGAACAGCCGTCCTATTTCATGTCAATGGAAGGGAGTTGGGCGGGCACGGGCACATCTCTGACTGAAGTTGGTGCCGACGGAGGGGGTCGAACCCACACACTCTCACGAGTACCAGATTTTGAGTCTAGCGCGTCTGCCAATTCCGCCACGTCGGCTACCGTCCACACTGTAACCAGCCTCGCGCGGGGGGCGCAAGCTTCAAGGAATACCCCGAGGAATGAATCAAGAACCTGGACCCGGCGAATCTGCGCCGCATGGGCATTAGTCATTGAGCATTGGTCCGGGTCATTCAACCTTCCTTCTTCACCGCCGCCTTGACCTCGAGGTGCAGGTCGCGGAGTTGGCGCGGCGTCACCTGGCTGGGGCTGTCGGTCATCAGGCAGACGCCTTTCGCGGTCTTGGGGAAGGCGATGACGTCGCGAATGCTCGGCGTGCCGCAAAGGATGGCAATCAATCGATCGAAGCCGAGCGCGATGCCGCCGTGCGGGGGCGCGCCATACTTGAAGGCCTCGAGCATGTACCCGAAGCGCAACTGCGTTTCGTCCGGCGGGATGGCCAGGATGTCTTCGAAGACGGTCTTCTGCACGTCCGGCTGGTGAATGCGGATGCTGCCGCCGCCCAACTCGACGCCGTTCACGACGATGTCGTAGTGCTGGCCGCGCACTTTCTTCGGGTCGGTCTTGAGCAGCGGGATGTCATCGGCCACGGGCGCGGTGAACGGATGATGGCTGGAATACCAGCGGTTCATCTCGCGGTCGAAACCGAGCAGCGGGAATTCGATCACCCACAGGAAATTGAACTGGTCGGAGGGGTTGGTCAGCTTGCCCTGCGTCTTGAGCACGTCGGCGCAATAGAGACGGATCTTGCCGAGAATCTCGCAGGCGTTGAGCCATTGATCCGCAGCGAAGAGGATCAAGTCGCCTTCTTCGATGGCGAGCTTCGTCTTGAGGGCGGCCTTCTCGGCTTCGCTGAAGAATTTCACGATGGGCGATTTCCACTCGCCGCCTTCGACCTTGATGTAGGCGAGGCCTTTCGCGCCAAAGCTCTTGGCGTAGTCGGTCATGGTCTCGATCTGGCCCTGCGTGGCGCAGGCGAGGCCCTTCACATTCATGGCTTTGACCACGCCGCCGCTGGCGATGGCGCCGGAGAACACTTTGAAGGTGCTGGCGCGGAAATCATCCGTGAAGTCCGCCAACTCCATGCCGAAGCGGGTGTCCGGCTTGTCGATGCCCCAGCGATTGAGGGCTTCTTCAAACGAGATGCGCTTGAACGGCGTGGGGATGTCGAGGTTCAACGCCGTCTTCCAGACGCGCTTGAGCAGGCCTTCGATGAGCGCGTAAATGTCTTCGCGGTCGATGAAGCTCATCTCGATGTCCACCTGCGTGAACTCGGGCTGGCGATCGGCGCGGAGGTCTTCATCGCGATAGCAGCGGGCGAGTTGGAAGTAGCGTTCGACGCCCGCGACCATGAGGATTTGCTTGAACTGCTGCGGCGACTGCGGAAGCGCGTAGAAGGTGCCCGGCTCGCGGCGGTTGGGGACGAGGAATTCGCGCGCGCCCTCGGGCGTGCTCTTGAAGAGGGTGGGCGTCTCGACTTCGAGGAAGCCCTGTTCATCCATGAAGACGCGCGTGGCGGTGGCGACCTTGGATCGAACGCGGAGGTTGCGCGCCATCTCGGGTCGGCGCAGGTCGAGATAACGATACTGGAGGCGCAACTCTTCGTTGACCTTGTTCGCGACCTCCGGGTCGTCCACGGGGAAGGGCAAGACCTCGGCGTGATTGAGCACGGTGAGTTCCTTCACCAGCACTTCGACTTCGCCGGTGGGGATCTTGTCGTTGTTCGTGCCGGTGGGGCGCACGCGCACCTTGCCGATGATTTCGATGACGGATTCGCTGTGGAGCTTGGTCGCGCAGTCGAAGACTTCCTTCGCCAGATCAGCGGGGTCGAACACCGTTTGCGTGCGGCCCTCGCGGTCGCGGAGGTCGATGAAGAGCACTCCTCCGAGATCCCGGCGCGAGTGGACCCATCCGGTCAAAGTGACTGTCTGCCCGGCGTGTTCCGGCCGGAGTGCGTTGCAATGATGCGTGCGTTTCATGCGTTCAAATCGAGCTTCGGCGCAGGCATCCCGCGCCGGGTCAGAGAACGCGCATGGTGGCGGGCGGACGGGGACAATTCAAAACAAAATTGGGACGACCGGGCTAGGAATGACCACTGTTCAATCGCCAATGATCAGGGAATGACCCATCAGCGTGGATCGAGGGCCATCGCCGATCGATCATTGAACATTGGGTCATTGGTCCTCGGACATCACTTCGTCTTTTCCCAGCGGATGAGGATGTGCGGCTCCTCGTAGTCATCGCGGAAGCCACCGATGGTGCTGAAGGTCGAGCTGTCCTCGATTTTGTAGATGGACGAGCGGTTCTTGCCCTCGGTGAGCTCGGTCTCGCCTTCCTTCGAGCCGGAGAGATGCTTCATGTTTGAGTAGGTGAAGGCGCGGAACTTCCCGTGCGGCTCGAGCTTGAAGTCGAACTCGCACTTGAAGACCTCGCCGCCATCCCTGTCGCTGATGGTCAGCGTCGCCTTGCTGCCCTTGATGTTCATGGTCCATTCCGAACTCTTGTCGTCGTAGGTGACGGTGCTTTTCCATTTGCCCTGAATCTTGGCGAGGTCGGCTTTGAACTCGGGTTTGGCTTCCGCCTCCGCCGCGCGGGCCGGCGCGAGCAGGGCGCAGAGGAACAGGACGAGCAGTGCGGGGAGCAGGAGGATGTTTTTCATAAGTGGAGTAGTGTTTTGGGTTCCGGGAGAGTTCAAACCTCGATCGCCTTTGGGTCAAGGCTTGAAATCCTGTCCTCAACGGCCGCGAAGCACACACACCCGCCTTGCGCATGGAGCGGCGTTCCGTAAGATTCGCGGCTGACCTGAATTGCCATGCCGACCTACGAATACATTTGCGACAAGTGCGGACACCACTTTGAAAAATTCCAACTGATGGCCGACCCGCCGCTCAAGACCTGCCTCAAGGAGTCGTGCGGGCAGAAGCGCTGGGGCAAGGGCAAGGTGAAGAAGCAAATCAGCGCGGGCGCGGGCCTGATCTTCAAGGGCAGCGGATTCTACATCACCGACTACCGCAGCGAAGGCTACAAGGCGGCGGCCAAGAAGGACAGCAACGCCTCGTCTAGTTCCGGTGGCGAGAGCAAGCCAGCCGCGTCCGGAGGCGAAACGAAAACCCCGGCGAAGACCGAAGCCAAGTCCGAGGCCAAAGCCACGCCCGCCCCCACGAAGCCAGCCAAGCCGGCCAAGAGCAAAGAGTGAATCATCGCGGTCCATCCTGTGCAGTGCGACTCGCCCGTTGCGGCGCGTGGCTGGCATTGCTGATCGCGGCCTGCCTCCCATCGGCGCGCGCCCTCGAGCCGGTCACCATGCGCAGCCAGTCGGGACAATTCACCGTGCGCGGGGTGCCGTTGGGACCGCCGCCCTCGGGCTACTCGACCTCGACCGTGAGTTACCTGCGGCTCGATCCTTCGCTGACCGCCGTGTCACTGGAGCGCATCCGGCAGGCAGTCGCCGCGGAGCTCGGCCTGAACGACCGGTGGCGTTCACCGGTCCACGTCACCACGCTACCAGTGCGCGAAGACAACCCGCGCATCCTCATCACCTCCGTGCATTACACCGACGGCTGGGGTTATCGCCTGGACGTGCCGGAGATGGTGGACAAGCCCAGCTTTCTCCTCGCCGTCGTGCGGGTCATCCTTCTGGAGATAGCCAATCGCAACGCCTTGACCCGCGAATCCGAGCTGCCTCCCTGGCTGGCCCTCGGGCTGGTGGAGGAAATCCAGGTCAATTCGCTACCCTCGCTGGCGCTGGAACCGGAGACCGCGATGGCCGGGCGCGGAGTGAGCGCGGATTTGATGCGCAAAGCCCGCGGGCTGCTGCGCAAACGTCCCGCGCTGACCTTCAGCCAGCTCAGCCTGCCCGACGAGGCGGCCGCTGATGAGGCGGATCAGGAGCTTTACGCCGCCTGCGCGCACGTCCTCGTGCATGAACTCCTGCGCCTGCGCGGCGGGCCGGAGGCCATGCGTGACATGCTCAATCGTCTTCCGGAAAACCTGAACTGGCAGACCACGTTCCTCCGCTCGTTCAGCCATCAATTCCAACGATTGATCGACGTGGACAAATGGTACGCCCTGGCTGTCTCCCACCTCACCGGGCGCGAGCGTCTCTCGCTCTGGCCGGCGCAGACCACGTTCGAGCGGCTCGACGAAATCCTCGCCACCTCCGTGCAAGTCCGCGTCGACAAGGGCGAGCTGCCCATCGCCACCGAGGTGAAGATCCAGCGCATCCTCAGCGAGTGGGAATTCGAACGCCAGGCACCCGTGCTGGAGGAAAAACTGCGGCAGCTCGACGGCCTTCATCTGCGCGCCGCCGGTGAATTGTTGGACCTCATCCGTGAGTATCAACAGGCCATTGACCGTTACGCCTTTCGTCGGTCACGAGCGGAAACGCAGAGCGCCCAGGCGCGCTTCTTCACCGGCAACAGCCCTCGCGTCGCCGCGCGCGACACCATCCGCCGACTGGATGCGCTCGACCAAAAGATTGAGACGTTGCGCGCGAAGCTTCTTCCCCCGGCCGAGGTTGCTGGAAGATCAGCGCCGCCCAAGCCCTAGTTCGTCCCGGGCTTCAATCGCTCCTCCAGCCACGCCAGCGTCCGCTCCCACATCTGCGGCAGATACACATGCCCGACGCCGGGGTAAATGATGCTCTTGAAATCGGAATCCTTCCCGGTCACTTGCCACGCTGGACGCGCCTTCTTCTCGATGAAGCGGATGCCATCCGCCGGTGAGCCGCCGTCGGTTTCGCCGGATTGGAACAGCAACGCCCGCGGTGCGGCCAGCGCCACCACCGCCTCCGTGTCGAAGTGGTTCAACATCCCCGGCACGAAGTAATAGATGCCGTGATACTTCAATCCCTGCTGCGCGATGAGATTCTGGTAACGCGTCAGGCAGCACACCGCGACGCCTGCCTGCAATCGCTCGTCCAGCGCCATCAACCACCACGTCCGCGTCGCCCCCATGCTGATGCCCGTCACGCCCACGCGGGCCGCATCCACCTCGGGCCGTGACGCGAGGTAATCCAGCGCCATTAAATCATCGCGCAGCATCATGCCCCAAAGCGAACGCCCCGCCCAAAGCTGGAACTTGCTCGCGGTCATCTCTCCCGCGCCACCTTTCTCCGACGGACCGCCCGGGCCCATGCCGTTGCGCTCGCCGAAGCAATACGCATCCACGGCGATCACCACGTAGCCGCGCCGCGCCAACTCCGGGCCGGTCGGCACGGGCGTCGCGTTCGTGCGGAACAATTCCTCCTTGCCCACGTCGTATTGCCCGCCGTGCCAGTGGCAGTAGAGGATGCCGGGCGCCTTGCCTTTCGCGTTCTTCGGCAGCAGCAGATAGCCAGGCACGGTCGCTCCCGCGCCGTTGTCGAAGCGGAATTTCTCCACGACGTAGTCGCCTCGGTCCTCACGTGACAGCGTTTCGACCTTCGGCGTCTTCGGCCGTGGTGGCAGTTTCCCGAGCACGCCCCACAGTTGCTCGCGAATCTTCGCCCGCTGTTTTAGCCACGCCGCCTTCGTCTTCGGCACGGTGAACTCCGGCGCAGGCCCGAGCGCATCCAGCCAGGGCGACGGAAGGTTGTTGTTCGTTTGAGCCATCAGCGCAGCCTCATTCCCGGGGAGAAAAGCCGCGAGCAGCCACGCGAGGGCGAATAGTTTTTTCATGGAGCGACATGGAGGACGTCCCGTTTCTAGCAAAGTCCCCCGCGTTCCGCAAACGTCCCTGCGCTTGACCGTCGCGCCGGGTCAGGCCGAACATCCGCGCGCGAAACAACGCATCCATTCGCCGACATGAAAGCCATCCAACTCGAAAAGCCCCAGGCCTTCCGCGCCATTGATGTTCCCGAACCCGCCGCGCCCGCCGCCGGCGAGGCTCTCGTGCGCGTGCTGCGCGTCGGCATCTGCGGCACGGAC
>Ga0163144_10025470_pt1 | contig 11551 bp, 11 predicted proteins | sample OliLak19BULKMAT1_FD_123175 | JGI IMG/M metagenome (GOLD analysis project Ga0163144, IMG submission 123175) | Freshwater microbial mat bacterial communities from Lake Vanda, McMurdo Dry Valleys, Antarctica - Oligotrophic Lake LV.19.BULKMAT1 | ecosystem: Environmental > Aquatic > Freshwater >... | reverse complement strand
GTCCCGTGCGGAATCGGCGGCGATCTGTCTCTCCTTCTGGTCATAGGTGCGATCTGAGCGGAGGCCCACATCGCTATCTTTCGAAAACTGACGCTGGATATTCATAAGTCTCAGCTGCGCGTCGGCATCCATGAAAGCACCGCCCGCACCGCCCGCACCGCCGCGCAGTCCGCCTTGCTGCGCCATCGCGTACAACGCGTTGTCACCGAGACCCGCACTGCGAAGCCCTCGGATGTTTTGCTCCAACTCGTACTGCTTATATGCCTGGACGTCATCGAAGCCATACTCACGCGCCATGCGCTGATCTCGGAGATCCTGCGTCTGACGGTCGATTGATGCAACGCGCTCGCCCACGCTCGCAGATTGCGACGGTCCGCCGCCACTGCCTCGCAAGCCGCGATCTGAGAATGCCGCAGCGCCCGTGCTATCAAACCCGTCGTAGAACATCGGAGTGCCGTTGCGGTCCACACCCATAAGCTCACGTCGATCGGACTGCGCAGCGTCCAACGCAGTACTGCCGCCCAGTCCGGGCTGCGCAGTACTGCCGCCCTGTCTGGGCGAAAACACCGGATTGCCATTCGCGTCAATTGACGTCGGCGCGTTTGCTTCGGCATTCGGCGTGGGCCTGGGTTTTTGTGCTGAAGGCTGCACCGGCGCGTTCACATCATTGAAGACGGAGTCTGTATCACCCGTCAGCGCATTCCATGCGCGAACAGGCGGAGATAAAGTGTTGGCCGCGGCGCCAAGCCCCCGACTAAAGGTGCGCTCTAGCCAGGAATATTTCCCCACGCCGCCGAGATATTTATTTCTGATGTTATCCCCGATGCGCTCGTTGCCCCCGTCTGCAATTCCTTCGAAGGTATTGGCAATGCCTTCGCCAAGCGCAACAGGCAGCGCGGCTCCTCGCAAGCCACGCACCACAAAAGATCCTGCTCTCACCAGCGGGTTCTTGCCGACAGTTGCACCCACTTTCACTGCCGCGGCAGCAGCGCGGGCAGCAGCGCGGGCAGCAGCGCCCCCGGGGATGAATTTGGACCAAGCCCCGCCGCGTTTAATCGCGTCGCCTAGATTTCCGCCCTTAGTTCGCCTCAATGCTTCTCGGAACGTTTCCGCACCTCTGCCCGCTGCGCCTTTGACCGCATCCGCACCTTTGCCCACTGCGTCTTGGGCCGCATTCGCGACTTTTTCAGCGGCTAGTCTCGCCCTCCTTCGCTCCCCGCTGGTCGAGTCTATCTTTTGGCGCAAGCCTTCGGCGGCTGTGGTGCCCGCGTTTCTGACAGCGTCTGCGGCTTTTCTGGCAGCGTCTGCAGCTGCGGCACCCGCGTTGGTACTCGCGTCTCTGACAGCGCCTGCGGCTTCTCTGGCAGCGTTTGCGGCGCCGGGAATTCGTTTTGTAACTTCGTCCTTTAAGCCGCCCAGCTGATCGCCCGCGCCTTTTGCAAGCCGCCTACCTATTGCCCGCCACTTGTTAGCAGCGGCTTGTTGCTTTAGGTTTAGCGGGTTTTCGCCACTCGCAAATCTGTCCGTCATATTTTTTTGCATGCTGGTTCCCCCTAGCCGCCACTTTCCGAGATAGTTTCATTTCCGATCTTGCCCAGCGACACCGTCGAGCCCAGCGCAGCCGCAGCGGCCTGTGCCATTGCCTGCGCGGCTGACACCGCTGCGTTAACTCTGTTCGATACCGTACCGATAACTTGGTCAACTGTCAGCTTGTTAGCCTGTACTCCACGGTCGATGGCCAGCGAGTCGTACTTCAAACTCAACTCAGCTGCGGAGATCAGAGCGCTGTAATACGCCGATGACGACTGCCACAATCGGCTCTTCGCATCAACCAACGCTTCTGCTTTGCGAATAGCCAATTCCCAAGGCGCCATATAAGCGCGCATGTAATCGACAAGCGCAGCGACGACGCCCAGGCGCATCTGCACTCCCTGCTGTACAGCGAAGCGAATGGTCTCGATGACGACTTCAGCCTGCTTGATGGCGATCTCTCGAGCATGAAGGGCAGCGCGCGTAGCCGTTTCCTGATTAAGCTCGAGCAACTGATTAGCCAACATACCTGTCGGCATGGACCACCCGCGAGACGCCCATTGCGTTGTGAGCTGGTTGCGACTGCGCGCTGCGTCCAGCAGCTCTTTCTCACGAGCGCGGTTCCAGATCTGATTTTCCACCGCCACCGGTATGCCGGTGCCCTGCCCCTGAATGGTGTTGCAGATCCAGTCGTCGACTGACGTCCGCATGCACCCAGCAAAATTCGGAAAATACGTGTTTAGAAAATTACCAGCTTCCGCTGCAAAGTCCGGTCCAAACGCTTCGAACGCGTTGTCGAACGCTTGGGTAAACTCGCCACTCAGATCTACGTTCGGGTTGAACGGCGGGACTTCGACTTCGACGAAGTTCGGGTGTGGGATGGCGGGTAGACCCACCAACACAGAGTTGGCCGCAGTCGATGCCTGCTGCGCATACGAGATGGCCTCGTCGAGCGCCGATTCTGCAGCGGCTCTCGCGGCGGTGATTAGTGAGTTAACAGTTTCTTCAGCGCTCACGGCGAATCTTCCTCGTAGTGTGTAACGACACGACTTCTATCTTATCGACACCCAGATCATCGCCCGCAATGTTACGAACTTCAAACTGCCAATACTGCGCTATCAGACCACGCCCAAGTTTCACGCGCTGAGCAGTTACTTTATCGCCAAGCTCCAACTCCGAGCGATACGTGTGCACATCATTCAGAGGTGTGATGATACGCACCTCAACTTTTCGATCAGACGTGCCGTGTACATACACGCGATCTACTCGTTTTTGCTGACTCGAGTCGTAACTCCCACGGCGCAACATAAGCGATGCGTCGATGTTGACGCCGTCATCGGTTTCGCCCGCCAATTTATAGAGACCCGCGTCCGTGACTCCGTAGTACGCCCCGCCAATATCCGCGTAACTGTCGAACCCGTAGTTCGTGAATCGCGTGGCCGCCCACAGCTCAGTGTTGACCATCCACACAGGTGTCTCTGCGCCCTGCACGCGGACGTACATGGCCGCGCCTATGGACGACGAGATGAGCGTGTGCAACGTTTGGTTACCGACCGTTGCGTCCACTATCGCCGCCACCGAGGTGCTCGTTCCGTCGACGTGCTTACCGGTAGTCGCACTACTGGTAGCATTGGCAGTGCTCGCGGCTACCAGTGTTTGGAACAGCGTGCCCGCCGCCGTCATCGACGCCGTGATGTTACCAACCTCTGACAAATCTCCTTCTACGATACCGCCCAGGATGTAACTGAAATGCAGCGCGCCGTAGGAGACCACAAAGGTGTCGAGCGCGTAAGAAAAATGCAGCGCGCCGTACTCATGGAGCCCCGTGCCGTTGATGAGCATTGGCATGCCAGGAGAACGCTTCGTCCAATACGCACGCAGCGTCGGCGCACCAGATATGTGCCAAAGCAGGGACTCGTCTTCCCCAAACGACCGCAGCAACGGAGTCGTTAGGGGCGTGGCGCTAAAACGGAATGCCATTAGCCAGCGATCGCGATTAAATTGCCGTTGAACACCGGCAGCGACGTGCCTGCTGACAACACTGCCAGCGCAATGCATGCGTTGTCACGGATGCGCGGCATTTTGATTGTGGCAAGCACGAGATCTCGCTCGACATACACATTCGCCGAGTTCATCGGCAAATACGTAAGCGGGCGTGCTGCTACGATATTCATCTTGGCCGCAGTTGTAGAAGAATTCGCTGTCAGCGTTACCGACTCAATCGACCGCACTCCAGTATCACCGGCTTGCAGGTTGATAAAGAACCTGTTGGTGTATGGGAACCGCCCCGCTGCCTGACTTGCAACGGCATTGCAAGTGACTACCTCTGACGCGCGCGCCGCGGTACCAGCTTGGTTCGTATAACTGCTGATTTGAAAGACGGCCCCTGTCGCCATTACAGTGTGTGTGATTTCAGCAAAGATCTGCGCGCCCTCGCCTGCAGCCAGTCGCGCAGTAAAATCTGACGAGACTGCCGTGACTTCTGGTAACGAGCCGTCGTTCAGCGGCAAAAACTCAACCTGCCCGAGCCTGTCATATATCAGCATCGTGCCGGCGCTCGCGGCGTTGGGCACACACCCCGCAAGCACCAAGTGTAATGTGTCCGGCCCCGTCGGATTTGCAAACGCAATAGCGCCTGCCGTAGAACTATTTTGCGCAGTCCACACGCCCGCCGATGAGCCGCCAAATGACCCCTGGCCCGGTGCACCGGCCGCGTTCCACAAAGAATGCCCAGCAGACGCAGCCGCTAGTGAAAGAGTCGTTTTGTTAAAAACGTAGTCTTGACCTTTACCCGCTGTAAATGCGGCGATAAGGGCATCGTAGCTGGCAAACGACATAACTAACCCTCTACCGCAGAAATTGTGCCGATGATAGTGCCCGTAGTGCCACTGGTGGACATCAAGAAAAACGAGATGCAGTGATCGCCCGGCAGCAACGGCAATCGGGGAGTTTGTGTAACAAAGTCTTTCTCAACCACTGCACCAAGGCTTAGCAACGGAAGCGACGCAATTTGTTTCGCAAGCACTAAGCGCCCTGTGCCACCACCCGACGTACTGAACGTGATGGAGGTAACTCCCCGCACGCCCGTGTCTCCTGCTGCAAGTGGGAGGTAACTTAAACCGTTATACGCGAACCGCCCCAAGTTATTTGCAGAGCACGTTACGGCCGGAGTTACGCCTGCGCTGCCTGTCTGGTCCGTATAGGAGACAGTAAAGATCGGCGCACCTGTGATAGTGGTCGATACTTCAAGGAACATCTGCACTCCCGCTCCGGTTGCGTATCGCGGCAACGCGCCCATTGATACCGCCTGAGGGGACGTGATACCCATATCGATCCCGCCTATATCTAGGACGCGGTCGTATATGATGAGCGACCCTAGATTTGCGGCAGTCGGCATAGCCGTGATGTTAATGACACGGTTCTCGTTTGGAGCTGTCGCATTCGTGAACGCAAGGGCGCCCGTGATCGTAGAATTGCAGTTTCGTCCGGACAGCGGTGTACCGCTACCTCCCGCCGGGGGCATTGAATTGCCTTCCCATAGCGATACGCAGGTCCCGGCTGCCGGTACAGCCGGCAACGTCTTTAAAAAATGAAGGTCTGCTATTCTTCCGGCGCTGGCCGCAGAAAGAATATCGTCGTATGAAGTAATGGCCATAACTGTTCCTTACACCAAAATCCTAAATCGCAGCCAAGAGTGGTCATCGGCAACTGCCGTGCTTGTGACTGCCGGCACTGTGCGTCTCGCCCAAATAGCCACGGCTTGTCCAGCGGTCATGGCTGCGATAACGAGCGCCCCCGCTTCCGTGTTCGGCGTAGAAAATGTCACGCCCACGGGCGCGGTAGTTTCATCCGCAATCGTGGCACCCGTACCGCCGACACCTGCAGGATCTAACCCCAGTGAAATATTGTCCCCACCAACCGAGTCGGCGTGGATCCAAATAGCAGCAGCGGATACGGCGTCCGTGCCGTGGTCGTTTCTCAAGTAGAAACACCTGTATTCAATATCTCCGGCCAGCGCCTCTGCTTTTGTAACGTCGTCGAACAGCTCGATCGCGTCGCTCACCACTGTGACCGTGCGCGTTTGGTTTGTAACGGGCAGCGATCCGAATGTGATGGTGAGCCGCAGATACCCAGCGAACGTCCCTGATCCACGCACGATCATACTGCCGGACCCGGCGATTGTCGTAGAAGGTCCTTCAGCACCGCCCGGAGGTTTGTAGTAAAGAGCAACCTCTGCCGCTACATACCGCAGCGTCCCTGTTGTGCCCAAAGCGTTATCGGCCGCATCCGCTACTACGACACCGGACATGCTCGCGGACAGCGTGCCTATCTGGGACAACAGGCTAGTACTCGTTCTAACTCCCCCGAGCCCGCCAGTAGATTTGTAGACCGACATATCGCTAAGTACTACAGGCATTACGGAACCCCCACAAACAAAAACGCACTGCTGTTAACGTCGGAGAGATCGTAAGGCGCGAACGCTCCCCCTTGGTTCAGCTCGAAACCACGCGGCTTGTTAGGCGAGTTGCTATACGCCGCTCGTGTGGGCTTAAACGCATCGCGCACTATTACAGCCGTCTGGTCGTTCATGCCCGACTCGATAAAGTTCAACCAATCACCAAGCTCAGCTAGAGACGCGTCGACGCCTCCTGTAAAGCCCCCTGAACCGCGCAATGTAACGCTGCGTTCTATACTACTGCGCGCGTCCAAATCGACGTCGGCGCGTTTTACATCATCAAAATTGCCCGGATAAAAAACTGTATTTCGCTGCCAGATCTCAAGGCATCCATTATGATTAGGGATATACCCATTCTGCTCTTTCCATTTAATTACACTGCCCGGTCCTGTCCCTGGAAAAACATGCAGGCCCTGTTCTGCGAATCGCTGTCCGGACGGGCATAGACCGTCATTAAAAAGGTTTGCCCTGAAATCTTCGACTATGAAACTGATCTCCCCGCCAAACGTGGAAGTGCATGCTTCTTGCTTCCTACGGAAATACGTAGCCCTACCCATGCCATGCGCTTCTTCTGTGTAGCTGTATCCACCATTCGAGTTAGAAATACTTTGTGCTAAGTACGCAGCTTCTCGCTCATACCCGGTTACGATCAGCACGTTTGTGCGCCCAGTCAACAAGCCTTTGTCGGTTTCGCGCGTAAATACATAGTTCCACGATTCAAGTACAAAAGGGTCTCCGTCAAAATCTCCAGTGTTCGAACCCATTCCAAAGGGGCCTTCGGTAGTCATCAAGCGCGTCGCTCTATTATCTGAAATGCTGCTGAACGCTTTTGTGGAATTAAGTTGAATTACTGGAGCGGCGGATTCTGAATATGATCCCGAAAATAGCATCACGCCCTCGAGTTCTGAGCACGATCCAGGTATAGAATCATAATTATCTGTGCGGCTGAACGAACCACTGGGTGCAAATACGTAGTAGTAAGTTTGAAGCGTTTCTCCGGCGTAGTAACAAAACACTGGCGATGCACAATCGTCGCGATAATTTGCATCGCCGTTATACGGATTGAAGCTAAACACCGCCGTGGGAATATCGCCGCGTGGGTACTTCATATGCGTCGTCTTGGGTCCGTGGATGAACCCTTCAGACGCAAGCGCCATCGATGCAGAAACCGGGTCGCCTGTTTCCGAATCTGCGCTGATGTTGATGATGTACTGCCACGAGTAGGAGCGTGTGTCATCCGACCCTAGGAAACAGTTAGCGGCTTTCGAACCGTTCTCGCTGAAAGCCCATCCACACGCGCCGTAAAACGCTCCTTTGCCCGTGTACGCGTCTTTGACCCCAGCGGCGTTAAGTAACACACGCGGCTCTTCGGGCTCAGCGGTCGGTAACGGCGTGTACCCAAGCCCGCCGGGTGAGTTCTTGCCGCTACACACGTTCATCAAATACGCGACCACACCAGCGCTCGATATGCGGATGACCCACGGTGTTCCTTGCGCAGTGCGGTACACCCCATGAGTAGTACCTGAGCGTGGCGAATACGGCACTTCCTTTCCCTGCCCAAGTAACACCTGCACCACTTTCCGCATCTCGCCGGAAAACATGCCTGGGCGCACCGTCAGCATCTGCGTAGCGACGTTCGCAAGTTTTGCTACATTGACCTCAGTAGTAGGCGAGTCCTTTGGATACAGCGTACGCAGATACTCCACGCCGTCTTCTTCCACCGTCGGATCGAAGAAGCTCTTAATCCACACCATTCCGCTTAAATACGTCGGGCACTTCGTGCTGTCGATGTAAATCCACACCTGTGGGCGTTGGATGCGTACCTCAACGTAAAACGTCTTCCTACGTTCAGTAACCTCGAATCTATGCGCCCCGACGTTCTGGTTCAACGACACCATACGGTCGTACAAAAGCTTCGCGCGCATCCGCGCGATTGGAAGAAACGAAGCTCCGTCGCTGTCAGCTAGGACTATGTGTGTGATCGCAGTCGTCACAAAGACATCCTTTGCCGTTAAACAGATAGTCCTGCACTTGCGCAAGCACGTCGGCAAGCGCCATGTGCGCCTCGCCTTTCACGCCATGCCGCATACACGTTTGCTCAGCGGTCGGATCAAAGACCAGATACTCCACCAGAAAACCGCCATTGGCCATTTTGCGGATGCGGACATCCGTCGGCGTTTGCGGCCCATTCATTAACATGCTCATGCCTAGCTGCTCGTTATGGTTAGCGATGCAGTGACGCGCAGAATGTCGCCGCTGTCTACGATTTTGGCTGTGCCAAACTTCGACGCTGACAGCAACGTGCCGGTCGTAGCGCTTTTAGTCGAAACTGACGTCAAAAACGCACCGTAGATAGTTTTCGTAGCATTCATCGTGAACTCAGCTTTACTTGCCGAGTTCGTCGTTGAACCGCCTGACGGCGTCGACTCAGTCCACGCAGGACGAGCAGCCTCAGCGTATGCGGTCGACTCAGTCGAAGACGCTACAAACGAAGCCGCGGTATCCCCAGCGATGGGCGTGTAATTGGCCTCGAAGATACCAACAAACCATGCTGTAACCTGCGAACCGGCGTTACACACCACCGCTAGGATGTGATCTAATCCCTGGGTAGGGATGATGTTGTGGCACGCCCACGTGTCTATGAGCTTGCCGTTGCGCCATTGCTCAAATTCGTAAAGTGTACCCGCGCGCAAAATACTATCCGCATCATTCATGTTTCAGCTCCTGCGGATAACTTCCGCGTCTACGAAATCTCCAGCAACCGCCACCGACTGCTGTCCGTCACGCAGTGATGCGACGATAAATGTTTCGCCATCGCGCTCAGTGTAGAGAGCCGCGCCTTCAGTGGCTTCGTCGATAAACAACGTATCCCGCAACTGCACTTCGAGCTGGCCGCTCCCGGACGACGTGACCATGCCTTTGTCCGTCACCCACGCTCGCGTAATTCCATCCGGCAGCTTAACCAACGTACCTCGTACACCTCGGTGATCTAATATCGCGCTCATGCTGAAATCAGCAGGCGCGCCGCCTGCGAGGTAGTAGTGCTGATCTGCGACGACATGCAGTCCGCCGTTCGCTGCACGCGACAAAATGCTTACCGTGTCCGGAAACATCATGAAGCTGTCTGCCTTTCGCTGACCGTAGCGAAATGGTTCAGAAAACCACACAAGGTTGCCCACAGCGATGTACAGGCGGCCGTTGAACTCTTCTATGACGTTGCCAGCCGGCATGGGATACAGGAACTGCGTAGACAGCTCACGTCCTAGCGTCGTTGACCGGTTAATGATTACCGTAGTCGTGCCCACTGCGTATGAACCGTAGTGGTAAAGAACTGCGCCGTTTGTCGCTGACACATACAGCTCAATGGACGCCACGTCTAAAGAAGCAGGCTGCGGGATTACCGCAGCCTGAATACCGCCGCCACTAGAGATCGTGATCGCAGCGGCGGTGGTAGTCCCGCCTTCTTCGCCATCGGCAAAGGTATAGGTGATTGCTACCTGATACGTTCCTGCATCCAAGCCGCCGTTTGCCGTTTGGGAGAGTACAGGCCGATTCGCATGCTCTACTCCCCAGCCACGCACAGCGCCATTAACATAGCGACCTGTGATAACGCCGTTAGAAAAGTACACGCCCAGTGGGGTGTACTGGTAGACCATGCGGTTGCCCAACGACAAGTTGGTCAGCAGCGTAGTTTCGGAGAGATCTGTCGTTGAAAGCGCCGTCAACGCGTCGCCCTTCATAACCAACGCAATGTCGTTCTCACACCAAAGGCTGTGGTAGTTCCCCGTCGCTATCTCGGTGAACCCAGGCCGACGGCGCACCCCACCGTCGTTACGCAATTCTACGTTAACCGCATTGCGTAAAGCGTCGAACGGGACGTGACGGTCTGCGGTTCGGTTGTTGATTCCCTTCGGCCACGGACCTTCAGTACTCTCCCATTTCTCGTCTGGGACTCCTGAGCGTCCGCGCTCAGATCCAGGCACAGCGAGTGGTCCAGTTCTTGTCGCGCTTGCGACCCAGCTCCCACTTCACTTCCTTACACGCCCCGTAAAATTTATTGCTGTACGCAACAGCCAATTCCTCGTTACGCAAATCCGAGTCATGCGTGTCGTATGCAAGCGCCTTCATGCCCATCAACAAATAACGTTGAAACCGTACGTCCAGTATTTCAAGCTCGGTCGACGCACTTGTGATGTCGTTCAACGGCAGGCGGTACACCATCAGCTCCAATGTGTCCGCAACAGTTGGGATTGGGATCAACCGACCTTTGTCCTGCTCGATGTTAGTCACAAGCAGGCGTGGCGTGCCAGTCAACGCGTCCCAGGACGCGCTGCCGCCCGATATACCGTAGTCGTTTGTGCTCAGCGCTTCGTCGATTTTGTCGAGAGACGTAATGCGCATCGTCCGCGACTGCGACAACAACTTGGCACGTCGGATCTCAACAATAAGCGGGCTCAGGTCTACGAATTTCTCAGCAGCAATGACAGTCACCGAACAGGTATCAGCAGAAGTCGCATCTGAGAAACACCGCGTTTCCTGGGCGAACGTCTTCTGCGCCGTGTCGAGGTAGTGATAGACCATGTCATCCGTCCAAAGATACGGAGACTCGCGGTCATCTACCTCGCGACGAAACAGCGATACCAGTTCAGCTGGCGTCATGTCTAGCCATCACCCCGACGCGCTTCGTCATACGCAGTCCACAATATATTGCGTTCCTTGGTGTCCACATCAAATCCCAGCAACTTCTCCAACACGTGCTTGCTCGGCAAGCCTGAGCCAGTGAAGTCGTCGCGCTCATTACGCTCGACCATGGCTGCCATCATCTTGGTAATCTGCGTCGCGCGCTCATCGCCCACCGGCGTCGTCGGGATCACGGGCTCCGGCGCAGTGTTTGGGTTAAATCGCTGGTCGTCTTCGTCAGTCACGAACGCGCCACCAACTCCAAGCATGTGAGCGACCAAGTTGGGAGGAACGAACGACGGCACGTCTTTTTCAAATGCAACGGAGTTGCCGTTCAGACTGATGTGACGATACTTCCGATTTAGAGTCATCATTGGCATACGGTGTCTTCCTTTTTTTATATAAAGTCAGGGGGCCGGAGCCCCCTGACTGTCTTCATCAGATGCTGGAATTAGTCGGTTGCACCTCATGCGCGCGACCCTGCCCTGAAATCAGGTACCCAACTCGCAACACCCCCACACCAGCCGCCGTCGCACCAACCACCGTGATCACGATGTCAACCGAGTTCGGCGTGGTGTACCTGTGACCAGTGATAAGCGCTTCCGGCGAAGCGCCCGTGCCCTGCAGAAAATTGTTCGCCGTCTTCAGGTTGAAAGTCCCTGCGGCGTAGTATCGGTCGGGGTCGAGGTCATCACCAATCGTGGTGATAACCGCAGTCGTGGCCGAATCCCATGCCGTGGTGACGGCAAACTGCACGTCGACAACAACCGCTCCAGCAGGCAGCAGGATTGCCTTTTCAGCAGCGCCGCTAACGACGTCGCCGAATGCAATCGCGACTTCCGCGTACATCGGATACTGTCGAGCACTCTCTCGTGTAATTGGCAT
>Ga0163144_10025466_pt1 | contig 11552 bp, 9 predicted proteins | sample OliLak19BULKMAT1_FD_123175 | JGI IMG/M metagenome (GOLD analysis project Ga0163144, IMG submission 123175) | Freshwater microbial mat bacterial communities from Lake Vanda, McMurdo Dry Valleys, Antarctica - Oligotrophic Lake LV.19.BULKMAT1 | ecosystem: Environmental > Aquatic > Freshwater > Lake... | reverse complement strand
TTTGTTAAAAATGGGATAATTAAAGTTGGTTTATCATTTTATCCCGAATCGTTTTTCGTGCTCTGTGGAGGTTAACTTTCACTTGCTCAAGGCTGATGGAAAGTGTCTCTGCAATTTCATAGTAAGTCAGTTCTTCAATATCGCGGAGGTGCATCACCAATCGTTGTTTTTCTGGCAGTTCCTGCATGAATTTTTTTACGTGCGCTGCCAAGTCTCTGTTTTCTGCTGCCTGCGCTGGAGAGGCTGTGTCCGCACTTCGTTCTTGAACACCATCCAGTGTTGCGGTGCGCCGCAGCGTCTGGCTCCGGGTTTTGTCGAGCGAGCGGTTGCGGGTTAACGTCATGCACCAGGCTTCCCAGTTCAATACCGCTTCTGCTTGTTCGGGCGCTGTCTTCCATACCTTTTCCAACACTTCTTGCACCACATCTTCCGCCTCATGTATGCTCCCCGTAATGCGCAGGGCAAATCGGTAGAGTTTGTGTCGAATTGGAAATATTTTTTCTTGGAAGATTGTCCGAGTCATATTGGTCTCTCGCGCTGATTTGAAAAGGAGACGGTGTAATGGATGGGATGTTACAGCAGTTTGAAATTTTTTCGAAAATTTTACCACACACACATCACTTAGCCGACTAAACGCACACAACCCTATGTGTACTATGTGCGCTACGTGGTAAATAGTAAGGTTGTGAAATAAATGGTACTGGAATAAAATTACGTTGATCGAAAAACTTTTGTATTCTTGTCTACGTTCGTTACTTTTGAAAGTCAAAGTGTATCTCACTGTATTCAAAATATTGTTAATCACCGCACCATGATGAAAAACATATTGTTCCCCGCTTTTTTAGTCCTGCTGTTTGCAGCATGCCAAAACGACAACGCTACCACAACCAAGCCTGATACGCCGAAAAAAGGATTAAGCCTCCAACTGGAATCCAACCCAGAATGGCAATACAAAAACCTGCGGCTTTATCCAGTGCTAGCAGAAAATGAAAGTACCAATAATAAGGTGTCCCATTTAAAGACATTGTCAGAAGCTATGAATACCCCCGGATTTCGGGTGCTGGAGCGCAAACAATTTGGCCGCGAAAGTGATACCTGGTATCATGGGGTCACGGTTCAAAACAAAACACAAGACACCATATTGTTGATGTCGGGAGATGTGGTCACTGGTGGCAATCAAGACCGTGTAATGGCTTACCACGAGATTGTTCTGCCTGGAACAGTGAAAAATGTGGAGGTTTTCTGTGTAGAAGCAGGCCGCTCACATTATTACGACCAGTCGGCTTCAGCTGCGGAAAAGAGTGTGGGTGCCTTCAAAGGATATTACAATGTGGCCAGTCCACAGGTGCGCCATGCCATTCAAACTACAGGAAACCAAGGAGACGTTTGGGCTGCCGTTGCCAAGGTGACGGAGGCCAACGGGGCCACATCCAATACCAAGGCTTATGCCGCAATGGAAACAGCCAGTGAGCAAAAAGCGAAGCGCGATGCCTATCTGAAGTTCTTCGATGGGAAATTTAGCAACGACTCCAAGGTGGTAGGTGTGGTCGCTGTTTGTGGCGACAAGGTATTGGGCGTAGATATTTTCGGCGATGCGAATTTGTTCCGGCGCCAGTTGCCCGCGCTCCTGCACGGCTATGTTGCAGAAGCCGCCACAACTGAAACGCAAACACAACTTGGAGATGACGTAGTGCAGTTTGCTTTTGGAAAGGTAGCAAAACTTGCCGCTCCCGCTGAAAAATCAACGGAAGCGGCTGGTAAGTTTAGCATTGGGGGTGATTGGGTGCATTTGTACAAGAAGTAAAATCTTACCCTAAAACCACTCAATAACTTACCTTTGCAACTTAACGCAAATTAGCACACATAAATGGGCGACACACACGCACTAGACGACTGGAAACTCGAACAGGAAGAATGGCTGGAAGCATTGGAAGAAGTGCTTGAAGGCGAAGGCAAAGGCCGGACAGCTGAACTTTTCCAACGCATGCGCTATATGCTGGCGCGCTATGGTGTGGCCAATGGCGGCGCAGCACTCAACACCCCTTACGTCAATACCATCGGCGTTGAGGAGCAACCGGAATACCCGGGCGACCTGGCTTTGGAGCAACGCATCGAGCAAATTCTCCGCTGGAACGCTCAAGCCATGGTGCTGCAAGGTGCCGATAAAGACTTGGCACTGGGTGGCCACATTGCCACTTATGCCGCCTGCGCCACCATGCTGGAGGTGCTGTTCAACCACTTCCTGCGCAAGCGTTCTGCCGATTACGGCGGCGATTTGCTGATGTTTCAGGGCCATGCATCCCCTGGTGTTTATGCCCGTGCTGCCTTTGAAGGGCGTTTGAGTATGCAAGCCATTGCCGATTTCAGGCAGGAACTCCTGGGCGGGGTAAGTTCTTACCCGCATCCACGCCGGATGCCCAAGTTTTGGCAAGCACCAAGCGTGAGCATGGGCCTCGGCCCCATGACGGCTATTTATCAGGCCCGATACATGAAGTACCTTGAAAACCGTGGCTTAAAGCCTGAAAACGGCGGAAAAGTGTGGCATTTCATCGGCGATGGCGAAATTGACGAGCCTGAAATCTACGGCACCATCGGCTTGGCAAGTCGGGAAAATCTGGACAATATCGTATTTGTCGTCAACTGCAACCTGCAGCGCCTCGACGGCCCTGTACGCGGCAATGGCAAAATCATTCAGGAAATAGAGCGCCATTTCCTTGGCGCGTCCTGGGAGGTGATTAAAGTTGTTTGGGGCGGCGAATGGGATGAACTGCTCGAAAAAGATGTTGATGGTGTTTTACTCGCCCGTTTGGAACAGCTCGTTGATGGTGATTTCCAGGAAATAAACTCTGTCAGCACAGGCGCGCACATGCGCAAAAAACTTGTTGGCGACGACATCCGCATTGAAGCCCTGCTCGCTGCTTACACTGACGATCAACTCCAGGCCATGCGCCGGGGCGGTCACGACGCGTTGAAAGTGTACACCGCTTATGAACGTGCGGTTAGCGCTGGCAAACCCGTTGCCATTATCATACAAACAGTGAAAGGATACGGCATGGGCCAGGCAGCCGAAGGGAAAAACACCGCCCACCAAACCAAAGACTTGCAGGATAAAAATCGCCTTGAAACCCGCACCCGGTACAATATTCCACTGTCGGATGAAGAAGCCTTGGCAGCAAAATTCTATTTTCCACCAGCTGACAGCCCGGAAGCAAAATACTTGCACGCAAGGCGCAAGGCACTCGGTGGTTACCTTCCTGAGCGCAGCGACGAATACCCACGTTTTAAGCTGCCAGGGGTAGCGCTTTTTGAAAAACAACTTAAGCCTGACGAAACAGCCAAACCGGTTTCTACCACGGGTGCTATGGTGGATATGATGACCCAACTAATTCGCAATCAGGATATTGGAAAATACATTGTGCCCATTGTGCCTGACGAAGCACAGACTTTCGGGATGCACCCAATGTTCAATTCGGCGCAAATCTGGAACCAACGCGACCAGCTGTACACCCCGCTTGAAATCGGTTTTTCTACTATAAAATACAAGGAGTCCAAAACCGGCCAGGTGCTGCAGGAAGGCATCAATGAAGATGGAGCTACTGCTTCGTTCACTGCCGCAGGCACTGCTTATGCCCTCCACGGCGTGCCCACCATCCCGTTCTACATTTATTATTCCATGTTTGGCTTCCAGCGTGTAGGCGACATGATTTGGGCAGCTGCCGATATGATGTGCAAAGGATTTTTGTTGGGCGGCACTGCTGGCCGCACCACGCTCAATGGCGAAGGGCTACAACACCAGGATGGGCACTCCCACCTGATCGCGCAGACGGTGCCCAGCGTATTGTGTTACGATCCGGCATTTGCCTACGAATTGGCTGTTATCGTGCATGAAGGCATCCGCCGCATGTACGTGGAGAACGAAGCTAAATTATACTACATCACGCTGTACAACGAGAACTTGCAAATGCCTGCCATGCCCAAAGGTGTGGAAGACGGTATTAAAAAAGGTATTTATCGTTATCAGGCATCGTCCAAAAAATCAGCTCAGGCGGGTGTGAAAGCCAACCTGCTGGGCTCTGGCGTTATCATGAAACAAGTGCTGGATGCTGCCGAAATTTTGGAAGCGGAAGGTGTTAGTTCTGATGTTTGGTCCGTTACTTCCTGGACCGAACTGTACCGCGATTGCGCCGCCTGCGAACGCTGGAACATGCTGCATCCAGGCGAAAAAGAAAAGGTGTCCTTCCTGCAAAACAGCCTGAAAGGCGAAGAAGGCGTATTTGTGGCCGCCAGCGACTGGGTGAAACTCACGCCAGGACAATTGGCCCCCTGGATGCCTGCAGATTATACGGCACTGGGCACCGATGGTTTTGGTCTGTCAGAGAGCCGTGAAAGCCTCCGCGATTATTTTGAAATATCACCCAAATACATTGCATTTGCTGCTGTTCGACTGTTGAACAAACAGGAAAAGGTCAGTGACAAAGCAGTGAAGGATTTTATGAAAAAATATGGTGTGGATGGAGACAAAATGGATCCGATGACGGTGTGATCGACTGGCACCTGAAACCTCGCAGGTCTTGAACCTCAGAAACCTTAAAAGCCTTTTGGCTTTTAAGGTTTCTGAGGTTCAAGACCTGCGAGGTTTTGGCTTTAATTATTCAGCATCACCGGCATTACCAGCATCAAAATCTCCCGGTTGTTGTTGTTCTCTTCCACAGGTGTAAGGATACCCGCACGACTTGATGTGGAGAATTCCATTTTTACTTCATCGGAGCCGAGCACGCCCAGCATTTCAGCCAGGAATCGGGCATTGAAGGCGATTTTCATGGGAGCACCTTCGTATACGCAGGCCATTTGCTCGGTGGCTTCATTGGAAAAATCCAGGTCTTGCGCACTGACAGTCAGGCTTTTATCGGTAACGTCCAACACTACCTGGTTGGTGGTTTTGTTGGCGTAGATAGCGATACGTTTCAAGGAGTTTTGAAAGTCGGCGCGATTGGCCACCATGTTGTTTGGGTTGTCGACGGGGATGACAGCGTTGTAATCCGGGTAGCGGGCATCGATGAGACGGCAAACGAGACTCATGCCGGCAAAGGTGAAAAAAGCGTTGGCTTTGTTGAAGGAAAGCGTAACGCCATCGTTGGCCGGCAGGGCGTTTTTGAGGAGGTTGAGCGCTTTTTTGGGTACGATGAAAGTGGTACTCACTTCACCGGCAAGTTGGTGCGTGGAGTATTTTACCAGCTTATGCGCATCGGTGGCGACACAGATCAACTTGTTCATGTCCAACTGAAAATATACTCCCGTCATGGCAGGGCGCAATTCATCGCTGGAGGTAGCAAACACCGTGTTGCTGATGGCATCGAGCAGGTATTGGCTGTTTATTTTGACGGTTTCGACCGTATCAGGCACCGGGATTTCAGGGAAATCAGCGCCATTTTCACCGGCGAGTTTGTACTTTCCGTAGGAGGAGGTGATTTCAATGCCCCAGTTGTCGGCATTCACCGTAAAAGTTACGGGTTGTGGCGGCAACGCCTTGAGGGTGTCAAGCAAAATTTTTGCTGGGATAGCAACGGAGAAATCGTCATCGGCCAATACTTCAATGGTGGTAGCAATACTGGTTTCGAGGTCGGTGGCACCGATGGTGAGTTTTTTGTTTTCTATTTTAAAAAGAAAATCCTCCAAAATGGGCAACACCGGGTTGGAGCCGATGGCACCATTCGCGATTTGCAATTGCTTGAGGAGTTCGGAAGAGGAGATGCTGAATTTCATGTGTAGTATGGTTAGTAGCTTGCGGCGAATTTCATTCATCACCAACAATCGCTGCAAAAGTATGTTTTTAAGGCACCTTATTGCGTTGAAAAAACTAACATTTTGTGGAAAAACGAAGTAAATCTATCTTCGCGGCCCCAAACAGCCCAAACAGTCAAACTTTGTAAATGCCGTCAACCCATTTTCCCATGCTCAATCGCCAATTGGCACCCCCTGTTTTTCAAATCAACAATTTGCTGCTTCCGCACCCGAAAGTGGTAAAGCTCGACAACGGCATTCCATTATATGTGCTTGATTTTCCCGATTATGAGGTACTGAAAGTAGAGGCGGTGTTTCATGCTGGCCGGCCCCAGGAAGAAAAAAGGTTGGCTGCGCGGGCGACCTCCCGAATGATGCGGGAAGGCACATCGCAGCGTTCGGGGGCAGAGATTGCAGAGCATTTTGATTTTTACGGTGCTTCCCTCAGTGTGCCCACCAACCTGGACATGGCGAACTTCATGTTGTTTTCCCTCACTAAATACGCTGCTGATGTGATCCCTGTTTTTGCTGAATTGTTGCACGATCCTATTTTTCCAGAGGTTGAATTGGAAACTTTTCGCCGCAACAGCATTCAGGAACTGTCTGTTGAATTAGAAAAAGTAGAAACCCTGGCCTATCGAAAAGTAACGGAATTGATTTTCGGGGAGAATCACCCGTATGGCTACAATTCTGTTGCGGAAGACTATTTGGCCATTCAAGCTGCTGACCTTCAATATTTTTACGATCAATGGTATGCTCCTGCCAATTGTCAGTTGTTTGCCAGCGGCCGGGTGGATGAAGACACCATCAAATTGCTCAACCAGTATTTCGGGGGTAAGGGGGTAAGCCTTGTACGTCAGAGCAGCCAAAGCAATTGGAAAACATTTAATGAGCCCAGCCACGCTGAAACTATGGTTGGCAAGCAACGAAACATCCACTTGCCCCATCCTGGTTCCTTGCAAACAGCGATCAAGATTGGCAGGAGGACTTTTGGCAAACGGCACCCTGATTTTAATGGCCTTTTCGTGCTCAGCTCCATGTTAGGCGGCTATTTTGGCTCTCGCCTGATGGAGCAGGTCAGGGAAAAGAAGGGCTACACCTACAACATCTACTCGACACTTGATGCGTACCTAAATGATGGCTGTTTCTACATCGCCACAGAGGTCGACCCCGTAAATGCTGCGGCTACTGTGAAGGCTATTTTTGCTGAAATGAAAAAACTGCGCGACAAGCCAGTGCCGCCTGAGGAGCTGGAAATGGTGCGTAATTACTTGCTTGGAATGCTGTTAAATGGCCTTGATGGCCCCATAAACACTTCTGACATGGTTCGCAGCATCATCGCCGAAGACTTGCCCTGGGAAAGCTTTGCCACCATGGTAGAGGCGATTCGCACGATAACACCGGAAGAAATTCAAGTGTTAGCGCAGCGGTATCTGCAAGTTGCCGATTTTTGGACTGTTACAGTTGGATGATGGAGTGCGGAATATTTTGGCTTGGCGATTCAACTGGCCCAAACCGAATATTTTTGCCAAAGCTGCCAGCGAAAAATACCAGAGGCTCCAACAAATGATGTGCTTATTCCGCATTCCGCAATCAGCAATCCGCATTTTCATAGGGGTTTACCCGGAATCTTTGGTTGCACATCCAAAATTAAAGAGAAATAAAATTTTCAATCTTTTATTTTTGGCATAAAATCCGCTAAAACATGCGTAATTTTGCCCGCTTTAATGCAATAGCCCCAACTTGCCGATCATTATACCCCACCCCAATTTCGACTTGCCTCACTTTCTAAACAGACCGTTGTGTTCAATTTTCTAAAATTTTTCAAGCAGGAATTAGCAGTAGACTTAGGCACCGCAAATACGCTCATCATGGTTGACGATGTGGTCGTGGTAGATGAGCCCTCCATTATAGCCATTGACCGTCGTACCGGATTGACCATTGCAACTGGGCACCGTGCCATGCAAATGCACGAAAAAACCCACGAAAACATAAAAACTATACGCCCGCTCAAAGACGGCGTTATTGCCGATTTTCAGGCTGCCGAGGCCATGATTCAGAGCATGATCAAAATGGTGGGGCGGCGCAACAACTTTTTCAGCCACCTGAAAATGGTGATTTGTATCCCCAGCGGTATCACAGAAGTAGAAAAACGTGCCGTATTTGATTCAGCCGATCACGTTGATAGTAAAGAAACCTATTTGATTCATGAGCCGATGGCTGCAGCCTTGGGTATTGGATTAAATGTAGAAGAACCTATTGGCAACATGATTATTGATATTGGCGGTGGTACCACTGAAATCGCGGTAATTGCTTTGTCGGGAATCGTATGTGACCAAAGTATTCGCATTGCTGGTGACGAACTCACCAATGATATTATGAATTACCTGAAGCGCGAGCACAATATTCTAATTGGCGAGCGCACAGCCGAGCAAGTAAAGATCCATGTAGGTTCTGCATTGCACGAATTAGAGAACCCGCCGCCAGATTTCCCGGTAAATGGTCGCGATTTGATGACGGGCATTCCAAAACAAATCAAAATCAGTTATCAGGAAGTAGCTTATGCGCTCGATAAAAGCATCAGCAAAATTGAAGATGCAGTGTTGAAAGCACTGGAGCTTACACCACCGGAACTTGCTTCCGACATTTACAAAACCGGACTTTACCTCACTGGAGGTGGCGCTTTGTTGCGTGGTTTGGATAAGCGCTTAGAGGCAAAAACAAAACTTCAGGTTCAAGTTGCGGATGATCCACTCCGTGCCGTTGTGCGTGGCACAGGCCTCGCATTAAAGCACTCAGAAAGGTACTCTTTCCTGATTGATCGCAAAAGCGTATAATTTTGAGTGGTGAGATATGAGTGATGAGTGATGAGTAGGCACGACACTCGTGCTTTGGCTAGAATTTAGTTTTTCAGCACTCTTATCACAGAATTATCCTTATTGAAGGGGTTTCAGCGTTTAGGTGCTGAAAACCTTATAAAAAGTTAATCGGATATTGTGCATCACTCATCTCTTATAACTCATAACTCATAACTCTTTAAATGGGTCGGCTATTTCAACTCCTGCTCCGAAATGGGGGCTTTGTTACCTGGATATTTGTGGAGTTGTTTTGCTTTGTCGCTATAGTGCAATACAACAACACACAAGGAGCCGTATGGGCCAACACAACGGAGATATTTGGTGGTAGAATACTCGAAAAAAGGCAAAATATCTCCGACTACTTTAGTTTGAGCGAGCGTATTGACAGCCTGAACCATGTCATGGACAGCCTGCAATCGCGCCTTGCCAATGCCCGTGTGATGCAGGTTTCAGTTCGGGACACTCATTTTTTGGTCACGTATGATTCGCTGTCACTCAGTGACTCCATCCGGCACAAAACGATTCGGCCGGAATACGAATTTATTACCGCCAAAGTCATCGGAAATTCCATCACCAGCGCCAACAACTGGCTCATTATCAACCGTGGAAGCAATGATTTGGTGGCACCACACATGGCTGTAGTAAGCGCAAATGGGATTGTGGGTATCATAAGACACGTTAGCCCCAACTTTTCCATCGCAATGTCGGCATTGCACCGCCAAACAAAAATTACGGCCGCGCTTCAAAAACAGAAAACATTCGGTTCGTTGGTGTGGGAAGGCGGCGACCCACAAGTAATGACGTTGAAAGACATATCCAAACACTTTGAAGATGTGATCAAACCTGGCGACCCGGTGGTAACAAGTGGTTACTCTGTCATGTTTCCCAAAGACATCCCGGTTGGGAAGGTGCTGAGCAAAGCAACACCTGACCCAGAAAATCCCCACTTTTTAGTCGTCAAGGTCCAATTGAGCCAGGACATGTCAGATTTAAATGACGTTTCCATTGTTCGCAATCTATATTCTGTTGAAATAGATAGCCTGAAAGCAAAAGTAAAGCAATGAACAGCAGCACACTCCCCATCATTTGGCGCTTTTTAGGTCTTTTGGCCGTTCAAGGCCTTCTGTTGAAGCAGATGGGTATGGCGGTCGATTTGACCTATTTTAATGTGTTGCTTTACCCGCTATTTATCCTGTTATTACCCTTGCAAATGCCCGCGCCGTATGTGGTGTTGCTTGGGGCGCTGATTGGCGGAGCTGTTGATGTTTTTTACGCTTCTCCGGGAGTACATGCGAGCGCAGGTGCTTTTTCAGGATTTGTGCGCGGCGTTGTTATTGGTATGTTTTCCCCAAAAGGTGGGTTTTCGTCAAAAGAGCTTATTTTTTCACCAGCACATGTTTCATGGCCCACCTACCTGAGGGGTGCAGCCATCTTTTTTTTCCTGCATCTTTTCTGGTACTTTTCGGTAGATGCTTTCACATTTGTCTATTTTGGGTCAATTATTGGCCGAACCGCCGCATCCTGGGGATTAACCATGATATTTGTGGTGCTTTATGGCGCTATGTTTAATCCCAAGAATTGAGGTTTCAGGTTTCAAAGGGTTTCAGGTTTCAGGTTTACGCGATTGGTTCGTATCCTTGAAACTGCATACCAAAATCAATAACAGATCGCTGAAACCTTGAAACCTGAAACTTGAAACCTTTTTTAAAGTATGATATCCGGTTTAGATCGTCAAAAAAACATCCAGATTGTGTTCCTGATTTGTGCCATTATCCTGGTGGCCAAAGCAGCGCAGTTACAGATATTTGACGATTCCTTCCGCCGCCGGGCAGATGCAACCGCTATTGAAAACCTGACGGTGTACCCGCCGAGAGGCTTGGTCTATGACCGCAATGGCGAACTTATCATCAACAATGAAGCGACTTACGACCTCATGGTCACCTACAACCAGGTGAACCAGAAAACCGCGGATATTGCCAAGTTCTGTGGCATATTGAACATTACAGAAGAGGAATTCAGGCTGTACTTGAAGAAAGACTTTAGCAGTGGAAAGTTTTCCCGGTCGGTGCCCTTCGTTTTTATGAAAAAATTGGCACCAGTGACATATGCCCGCTTGCAAGAAAGCTTGTATGAATTCCCTGGCTTTTTTGTGCAGGTGCGCAATATCCGGGGCTACCCACACAGTGTTGGCGCGCATGTGCTGGGATATATCAACGAGGTCGACCCGCGCGACATCGCGCGGAGCAATGGCATGTATGAAACAGGCGACTATATTGGTGCTGCAGGGCTTGAGGCCGAATATGAAGACTATTTAAGGGGAAAAAAGGGGGTAACCGCCTTGCTTCGCGACAACTTAGGTCGTATTGTCGGTAAATACCAAAATGGGGAGCTTGACACCGCTGCCATTGCTGGCCATGACCTGATATCGTCCATTGATATTCGCCTACAGGAATATGGCGAATACCTGATGCAAAACAAAACAGGTAGTGTTGTGGCCATTGACCCAAAAACAGGCCAAATACTTTGTATGATCAGTGGGCCTACCTACGATCCTAATTTGTTGGTGATGACCCAGGAGCGCGGCCAGGAATTCAGTCGTCTGCTAACCCACCCGCTCAAGTATTTTTTTGACCGAACGGTCATGGCCAAATACCCTCCCGGTTCCATTTTTAAACCTGCTGTTTCCCTCGCAGGCATGCAGCAGGGCGTCATCCAACCGGATGGTGGATTCAATTGCAGCGGCGGTTATTTTTATGCTGGCAGGTTGTATAAATGCCACCACAGCGGCCACCTCAATGGTGTTGTAGATGCCATAGCGCAATCTTGCAACACTTACTACATGAACAAATACCGAGACATCATCGACCAATTTGGGTACTCAAATCCCCAACAAGGGCTTGATAATTTCAATGG
>Ga0163144_10025464_pt1 | contig 11552 bp, 10 predicted proteins | sample OliLak19BULKMAT1_FD_123175 | JGI IMG/M metagenome (GOLD analysis project Ga0163144, IMG submission 123175) | Freshwater microbial mat bacterial communities from Lake Vanda, McMurdo Dry Valleys, Antarctica - Oligotrophic Lake LV.19.BULKMAT1 | ecosystem: Environmental > Aquatic > Freshwater >... | reverse complement strand
TGCGAGTTCATGGCGCTGGTGAGAGGAACCGGTGCGTGGGCAACCACCATGCCGCGAGTCGTGCGCACCGCGCGTCGTCGTCGCTGCGCAGGGCAGCGGCCGCGGCGCAGCGCGCGCAGCACTTCGTCGATGCCGAGTGTCGAGTGCGCGTGGTTACTCGCGGGTAATGCCGTGTCGCCGATCTGCGCCACCACGCCGGTGCTGGCTGTCGCGGGCTGCGCAGTGCGAACACCTGTACTACGCCGAAGGAGGCAGCGTTCGCGATCTGCACGGCGGCGCGGTCGCATGCGCGACCGCCCGCGTCGCGATGGTGCGGCGCCGCGCTGCAATCCGGTTCACGGCCGGCGCAGCTGTCATTGCAGGAACGCGACCATGGACGGCGTTCCCTACGAGGACTCGCGCGGCTCGAACTCCTGACGGAGTAGTGGCACGCCCTCGCGCCGCGCTGCGGCTTCGAGCGCGTCATCGTGTGTGGCAAGAGGCAGGCTCTCCCGAATGGACAGGTGGAGATAGGTCGCGTCGTAGGAAGTGAGGTCGTGCTTGGCCGCAAGCCGAGAGACCTCATCGAGACCTGGACCAGGGACCGCGTGACGAATCTGGAGAGAACGAAGGAGCTCGCGGAACGTCTCGGGCGTGAGTCTGCTCGGACGGCGACGTCGCGCACTCTTCAGCATCCCGTTCGCCACCTCGAGTTCCCACAAGACCGCCGGCACGACAGCCCAGTCGCTCGCGAGGCGCGCGAGCACCCAGTCGCCGAACGCGGTCACCTCGTCTTCGAAGAACCAGGAGAGCGTTGTGGATCCATCCAGGACGAACTCGCTCACTTCCGGCCTTTGTCGATGAGATCGCGAACGGTGGTGTCAGGGCCGAGAACGTTCCCGATGCGGAGCCGCCGAATCTCAGCGATCGCCTTCCGCGCCGACTCGCCACCAGCGCTCCCTTTGCTGAAGGCCTCGAGGAGCTTTGCTTCGAGCTTCGCCTGCTCGCGGCGCTCCTTGGCTTCGCGGAGGAGCTCGCGCACGAACTCACTTGCGCCGCTGTAGCCGCGAGCGCGCACTTCCTCTTCCACGAACACCTTCAAGGTGTCGGGGAGGGAGACGTTCATCGTGCTCTGCTTCGTGCTTCCGTGGTCAGGGTCCATGGAGGAAGGGTAGCCCGAATGGCATGGTATGGCAATGTATGCTATGCAAGCAGGTCTCGATGGGAGGGCAGCCCTTGGCAGTGCCGACGGAAGCGCTCGACGCGGCGGCCGCGCATCGACTGGTAGCGCTGCGCCGACGCGCTGCGCCGCGCTGCGATCCGGCTCACGGCCGGCGCAGCTGTCGCTGCAGGAACGCGACCATGGCCGGCACGTCGACGACGTGGCCGCCGTCGTGCACGTGCAACACCGCGGCATCGGCGGCGCCGAGATCCGCGTAGGTTCGGGCGACCTGCCCCATCGCGTTGCGCGCCAGCGGCACGCAGAAGTCGGCCGGTGGTTCGGCGAGGCCGTTCTGGCACTGCAGCGCGCGCGGCGCGATCAGCGCGTAGATGTCGGCGAAGTCGACCCGCTCGCGCAGGCCGTCGATCTTCCAGCACATGCAGTGGCCTTGTTCGAGCTGGTCCATCGTCGTCAGGAAGCCGCAGCTCACCGTCGCGGCGATGCGTTCGTCGAGCGCAGAGAGCCACATCGCCATCTCGCCGCCGAGGCTGAGCCCGGCGCAGCCGATGCGCGCCGGATCGACGTCGTCGCGCGCGGCGAGCAGGTCGACGCAGCGCTGCAGGTCCCACAGCCGTTCGCCGAGCAGCGTGCGCCCCGGCTCGAACACCTCGTGCTGCCCGACGTCGCACGCGATCGTCACGAAACCCTGCTGTGCCAGCGCCGCCGCGAAACCGCGGTAGACGGTGCTTCTGTCGTGCACCGAGGCGCGCGTGCCGCCGTGGCCGTGGATGCAGACCACCGCGGCGAACGGCCCTTCGCCCGTCGTCGGCACGGTCAGCAGCGCCTTGATGCGCCGGGCCGGTGTCGAGGCGAACTCGATCTCCTGGTGGCGCGCGCCGTCGCGTTCGGCCACCTCGCCACTCGTGGTCGCGAACGCGATCTGTTGCGTGCCGAAGTCGTCGACGTGCAGCAGCCGGCGCAGGTCGCCGCGCACCTGCTGCTGCCACGACGTCGCCTGCGTCGCCGAACCGGGCCGGTACTGCTGCTGCCGCAGCACGAACCCGTCGCGCGCCGGCGCGACCTGCAACATCGCGCTCTGGCCCGCCTTCAGTTCGTAAGGCAGGTTCCACAACTGCGCGCCCGTGACCGCACGCACGGCCTCGCCATCGGTCAGCGTGAAGCGTTCGTGCCGTGCGACCGGACGCCACTCAGGCCACTGGTTGATGCGCGGATAGTCGCACGGCAGGTGCATCACGGTCTCGGCGCGCGGGCGTTCGAAGCGCAGCGTGCCGCGCCACGCGAACTCCGCATGCAGCGCCACGTGCATGGTGCCGTCCATCGCCATGGTGGCGCCGAGCGCGAGGTCCTCGCGCCACGGCTGCGCCGTGATGCCGAGCGTCTTCGACAGCGCCCACATCCACATCGTGCGCGCCGAATTGCCGTCGCCGTACCAGGCTTCGAGGATGCCGTCGGGCCGCTGCGCCGCGAACAGGTGCGCGATCTGCTGGTCGACCCACGCCATCACCCGGTCGTCGGGCAGCCGTTGCAGCAGGTTCAGTGCACCTTCCAGCGTGTCGGCGCAGCCGTCGGCGCCGCCGAGGCCTGGCGTCTTGCTGCAGTCGACGCCGGTGATGCTGGTGAGGCAGTCGCGCACCGTGTCGCGGTAGCGTGGGTAGCCGTCGAGGTCGCCGACCGTCAGCACGGCGTCGAGCACGTAGCCCCAACCGTCGGAAGCACCGTTGCCGATCGGCTTGCCCGTCCTGGGATCGATCGCGTCGTGCAGCAGCCCGTCCGGCCGCACACCGTAGGCGAGCACGTAGTCGAGCAGCTTGTGCAACGGGGCGCGCCACCGTTCGCGACGTTCCGGGTCGGTGTGGGCGGCGAGCACGTAGGCTTCGCTGAGCCCGCCGATCACCTCGCAGCCGTGGTCGCGCAGCGACAGACGCGGCTCGGCGAGCAGCGGCCGGTGCAGCAGGTAGTGATCACCGAGCCGGAACGCGAGGTCGCGGAAGTGCTCATCGCCGTGGAACCACCAGGCGCGGCTGCAGGCCTGCAGCAGGTCGCCGTTCACCTCGAGCACCGCCGACGGCAGCTTGCCGGCCGGCGAATCGACGGTCGCGTGCCGTTCGATCGCCAGCAGCAGTTGCACGAGGCGCTGGCTCCACGGCCCCGGGCCGGCCCACTCGGTCATCGGCAACAGGCCGTCCTTGCAGTACTCGGCGGCGCCGAAGATCACGTCGTCGAGTTTGGGCTCGCCGGGCCGGAACGACTGCGTCGCGAACACGAAGTCGTCGGGCATGCCGTCGACGCGGTTGCACAGCTTCTGCTCCTGCTGCAGCAGGAACTCGGCGGCGCGACGCAGGTGCGGCTGGCCCGTCATCAAGCCGGTGAGGGCGAGGAACGGGAAGTTGTCGGCGGCGCAGTCGCGTGCGTTCCAGAACGCGTCGCGCTTCAGCGTACGCGGCAGCAGGCCCGAGCGGGGATCGGCGTGGCGCAGCCAACCGTCGGCGTAGCGCAGGCAGAAGGCGACGGCGGCCCGACTCTGCTCCGCGTTGGCGCGGGCGAGCGTGGCACAGTCGGTGGTGGGAGCCTGCGGGACGAATACGAGCGCCAAGGCGAGGGCGAACATGGACCGGAGTCTACGGGCCCGATGTGCACGCCACGCGCACCGGTCCGCGTCGGTGATGGCCGCAGGAGGTCCTCACCCGCGTCGGGCCACGCGCGTGGCGCTACTTCTTCGCGTCGCGCTGGACCGGGCGCGGTGCGGGCTGCTTGGGCACGACGACGATCCAGGTGCGTTCGATCGTCAGCTTCTCGGTGGTCTTGCCGGTGCTGCTGCCGGCGGCCGCCAGCGGCGGGATGCTCCTACCAGATCTCCTGCAGCTTGTTCGTCGTCGTCTCCCATCGACGAGGCTCGGCGACCACCCGCAATCCAGGTTTCGCAAGCGGGTGAGGCGGGGGTTGTTCCGATGCCCGCTCCTCCCCGTCAAGCCGCCCGCTGACCCCCGCCGACCCGAGCCGTGTGATCGCCCGGATTCTCGCCCACCCGGCAGACCCCGTCCCCACCGCGACCTCACGATCACGGCCCGATCACCGAGCCGGGTCGTTGCGCGGAGGCTCGTCGGGCGGGATATTCGCGCGGTCGCCGGCCCCGGCCGGCGCGACCGTACCCGTCTCCGGAGGTGCTCGTGATCCGTCGTCCGCTCCTGCTCTCGCTCGTGCTGCTGGCCGCCTGCGCGAGCGGCGGTTCTTCGTCGATGTCCCTGCGTGAGTACCATGGGCCGCATCGGCGCCCCGACGAGCTCGCGGGCGGCGTCCGCATGATCCCGGTCGAGACGCCGAAGGGCACGTTCCGCGTCTGGACGCGGCGCGTCGGCAACAACCCCAGGCTCAAGGTGCTGCTGCTGCACGGAGGGCCCGGCATGACGCACGAGTACATGGAGGCGATGGACTCGTTCCTGCCCGGCGCCGGCGTCGAGTACTACCACTACGACCAGCTGGGTTCGTTCCGCAGCGATCAGCCCGACGAGCCCGAGCTGTGGGAGATCCCGCGCTTCGTCGAGGAGGTCGAACAGGTGCGGCGCGCGCTCGGGCTCGACGAGGACGACTTCGTGCTGTTCGGCCACTCGTGGGGCGGCGCGCTGGCGATCGAGTACGCGCTCCGGTACCCGCAGCACCTCAAGGGCATGGTCGTCTCCGACATGATGGCCAGCATCCCCAAGTACAACGAGTACGCGCGCAACGTGCTGATGCCCGAGATGGACCAGGCGGCGCTGCAGGAGATCCTCGCGCTCGAAGCGGCCCACGACGTCGAGAACCCGCGCTACATGGAGCTCCTGATGGGCGAGCACTACGTCAAGCACTTGCTGCGCATGCCGCCCGATCAGTGGCCGGACGGCGTCATGCGCTGCATGACGCACGTCAACCACAAGATCTACGTGACGATGCAGGGGCCGAGCGAGCTCGGCGCCAGCGGCAAGCTCGAGCACTGGGACCGCACCGCGGACCTCGCCCGCATCGACGTGCCGACGCTCGTGATCGGCGGCCGCTACGACACGATGGACCCCGAGCACCTGCGCTGGATGGCGGACACGCTGCCGCAGGGCCGCTTCCATCTGTGCCCCAACGGCAGCCACCTGTGCATGTACGACGACCAGGAGAGCTACTTCGCCGGGCTGCTCGGCTTCCTGCGCGAGCTCGATCGCTGACGTCGCGCGACTCCGAAGGATCAGCCGGCGGGGTGCTCTGCCGCGGCGGACTCCCGGGCTCGTCGACTCGAGGCGGGGCTCTCCCGCAGCAGCACGAATGCCCAGCCGCACGAATGCCAGGACCGTGCCCCTGGGCCGGACATCCGCGCCGTCTACGCCGAACGGCGTACCGCCCCGCAATCCCGGCCCGCCGATGCTGCGCGGGAACGACTGCCTTCGCCGGACCCCGTCACCCAAGTACGCCCCATGGCCACCCTCAGTCCCTTCCTGATCCGCGACCACCGCGCCTGCGACGACCTGCTCGCCACCGCCGAATCCCACGTGCAGGCGAAGCGGTGGCCGCAAGCAGTCGCAGCATGGACGGAGTTCGAACGCGCGCAGCGCTGCCACCTCGCGCGCGAGGAGGAACTGCTGTTCCCCGCGTTCGAGCAGGCGACGGGCCACCGCGGCGGACCGACCGTGGTGATGCGCATGGAGCACGAGCAGATGCGCGCGCTGTTCGGTTCGCTCGCCACCGCCGTGCACGACCGCGACGAGCGGCGCTTCCTCGGCCTCTCGGAGTCGCTGATGCTGTTGATCCAGCAGCACAACATGAAGGAGGAGCAGATGCTCTACCCGATGTGCGACCAGGTGATCCCTGACCAGGCCGCGTTGTGCGAACGGCTCGCCGCGCTGCGCCCCGACCAGGGCTGATGGAGCGCACCGTGCATGCGCGGTTCGTCGACGTCAGCGAGCTCGAGCCGCCCCGGCCGATGGAGGTGGCGCTCTCCGAGTTGCGCAGTCTCGCGGCGGGTGAACACCTCGTGCTCGCGCACCGCCGCGAACCGGTGCCGCTCTACGCGCTGCTCGCGGCGATGGGCTTTCAGCACCGCGTGCGAACGGGTCGCCGCACCGCGTTCGAGATCGTGATCTGGCGCGCCAGCGAACCACCACCCGGGGACGGTGCATGAGGCCGCCCGGCCTCGCGTTGGCCGCGACGCTGACGCTCGAGAGCGCAACCGTCGGCACAACCGGCCAGGACGGGCTGCCGCCGCTGCACGTACCGCTGCGCTTCTTCCTGACGGCGCCGCTGTTCGGCGTGCTCGCGGGCTTGCTGTGGCTCTACGACGGCGACGCGGCGTTTGCGACGCGTTGGGCGCCGGGCATGGTCGCGGCAGTGCACCTGCTGACGCTCGGCTTCTTCACGATGGTGATGTTCGGCGCGCTGTTCCAGGTCGTGCCGGTGCTCGGTGGCAGGCCGATTCCGCACGCGACACTCGTCGCGACGGTGGCGCACGTGGGGCTCACCGGCGGCACGCTCGCGCTCGCGGCGGGGTTGTGGATGGGCGCGCGCGGTTGGTTGGTCCTGGCCCTGGTGCTGCTCGGGCTCGCGTTCGCGGTGTTCGTTCCGGCCGTTGCGTGGGGCGGGCTGCGCCGGCGCGCGGCGGGACTGCGCCCGGTGCGGCTCGCGCTGCTCGCGTTTGGCGCGGCGGCGCTGCTCGGGGCGACGATGGCGGCGGCGATCTCCTGGCCCAAGCTCGGCATCGCCTTCCGCGACTGGACGAACGTGCACGCCGCGTGGGGCGGGCTCGGCTGGGGTCTGCTGCTCGTGATCGGCGTCGGCCATCAGGTCGTGCCGATGTTCCACGTCACGCCGCCGTTCGGTCGTTTCGCGGTGCGCGGTACCGCGCCCGTAGTGGCGATCGGTCTCGTGCTGCTCGCAGTGCCCGCGCCGTTCGCATCCGGTGCTGGAACTCTGCTGATCGCCGCAGCGGGTCTGTTCCACGTCGGATCGACCTTGCGCCTGCTGCGGTTGCGCCGGCGGCGCCGGCGCGATGCGACGGTGTTCGCGTGGCAGTGCGGCTTGTCGTGCATCGGGGTGGCGTTGCTGCTCGCACTGGCCGAGTTGCTGGTGCCTGCCGCGTGGCGACCGCTGGCGATGCTGCGCGAACCCGAACTGCTGCTCGCCGTCGTGTTCGGCTTGCTCGGGCTCGGCACGATCGTGCTCGGCATGCTGATGAAGATCGTGCCGTTCCTGGTGTTCCTGCATCTGCAGCGGCGCTGCCTGCCGGCGATCGGCGCGGCGAAGCATCTGCCGTCGATGGACGAGATCGTCAGCGGCCGCGCGGCGTTCACCCTGCTCGGCGTGCACCTCGCGGCAGCCGCTGCGGTGGTCGCCGCCGTGCTCGCGCCAACCCTCGCGCGGTTCGCCGGCGCGCTGCTCGTCGCCGACTTCCTGCTCTGCTTCGCGATCGTCGTCACGGCCACGCGGCGCTACCGGCGCGCCGGCGCTGCGATCGACGCGGCCGTTGCCGCAGCGCCGGGTGTGGGGTGAGGTCACCAACCGGCGATCTTCGGATCGCCGCGTCGACCGGCCACCGTGCGTGGTCGCGTTGGTGAGAAGGGACTGCCGGGCCGACCTCAGAAGTAGAAGTGCAGGCCGACGCCGAAGAACTGGATGCGATCGGTGTAGAACTGACCGTTGGGCGAGCGGCCGTCGTAGAACTCCGCCATCAGCGCGATGCTGCGGCTGAACTGGCCCGGATCCTCGAACTGCACACCGGCGCGGATCGAGTAGTCGGCGTCCATGTCGTACTCGTCGCGATGCTGGAAGTCGGCGGCGAAGATCGGCCGCAGGCCGCTGTCGGCGCCGAAGGCGAACGGCGCGCGCCATTCGCCGCCGTACTGCGCGATCCACGGCTCGAGGCCGGCGGGATCGGTCGCCATCAGGTACGCGCCACCGGCGTAGAGGCGGAAGCCGCCCGGCAGTTCGTAGCTGCCGAGCACGTCGATCGCCTCGTAGCTGAGGTTGACGCGGTCGCCGCCGGTGATCTGTTCGCGCAGGATGTACTCGTCGCCGAGGTGCGAGCTCTGGTGGTAGATGCGGGTCAGGATCGACAGGTCGCCATGGCGAAGTGCAGCGTACGGGCCGAGCGTGTAGTCGGCGTTGATCAGGTCCATCGACTCGCTGTCGAGGTCGAAGATCGAGAACACACCCGCCTGCAGCCCGGCTTCCCATCGCCAGCCGTTCGCATGGCTGCGACGGATCATCGACAACGTTTCACCAAAGCCCGCCGAGCCGACCTGCTCGATCTTCTTCGTGCTGCCGCCGCGGGCGCCGTCTTCGAGGTAGTAGTCGAACGCCGCGTAGAAGTGCGGCCAGCGCGGATCGGCGAGCAGCGCGTCGAACAGTCGCCCCGGGGCGAGGAACGCCGTCCGTGGCTCCGCGTCGGCCCGCAGGGACGGTTGCGCGGGGTCGAGGTTCGAGGCGGCATCGCCGGTCGCGGGAATGATCGTCACCGAGCGCACGCCCGGGATCGCGCGCAGCGACTTCTCGATCTGCTCGCGTTCGAGCGTGCCGAAACCGCGATCGGGATAGCGGACCTCGCCGGCGACGACGACCAGTCCGGTGGCGCGCAGCGAGAACTCCCGCTCGAGGACCGCCGCGGCATAACCGGCGAGGAAGCGATCGTCGGGTGCGGGGTCCTGAGCGTGCAGGAAGGAACCGAGGGCGAAGGCACACGCGAGCGCGGACGGAAGTCGAGGCATTGCCGCAGAGGCTAGAGCACGACGATGTGGCGCCATCGCGAGAACGAGCGGCGACGCCGGCAACTCGCCCGAGCCGCGGCGCTGGATTCCACGCCGGGCCGCTTCATCATGGGCCGGCCCGGTGCCGCTGCGCCACACAGTCGATGCCGGAACCTGACGTCTCTGCGGCAGTCCCGCCCGGGCGTCGGCTACTGTGGCGCTCCGCGCCTCGCCCCCGGCATGAAACGCACAACCCTCGTCATCCTCGCCCTCCTGGCCGTTGGCCTCGGCGGTGCGATCGCCTGGCAGGCCCTCAAACCGAAGGAGCCGACCAAGGTCGTGCTGGCGAAGGCCGAGAAGGTGCCGCACCTGCGGTCGATCGTGTCGGCGACCGGTGAGATCCGCGCCAAGGAGTTCGTCGACATCCAGACCGAGGTCGCCGGCGTCATCACCGAGCTGCTCGTGCGCGAGGGCGACACGGTCGAGAAGGGCACGGTGCTGCTGCGGCTCCAGGACCGGCAGGTCAAGGCCGAGGAGGATCAGGCGCGTGCGCAGGTCGGCTCCGCCGAGGCCGAGGCGGCGAATGCCGAGGTCGGCATCGCCACCGCGATCGCCAACCTCGCCGCCGAGGAAACGGCGCTGGCCAGTCTCAAGGTCGAACTCGAGCAGGCGCGCACGACGCGCGACCGTTCGCAGGCCTCGTTCGTGCGCAAGAAGGACCTGTTCGACAAAGAACTGCTCGGCATGGAGGAGTACGAGATCGCGACGGCCGATGCGCGGTTGACCCAGCAGCGGTTCGAATGGAACGAAGCGCGCGTCAAGCAGGGCGCGGCAAACCTCAACGCCGTCGCGTCGCGCGTCGACGCGGCGAAGGCCGTGCGCGACGGCACCATGAAACGCATCGACGCGGCGAAGGCGGCGCTGGCCCGCGCTTCCGACATGGTCACCAAGACCGTGCTGCGCGCGCCGCTGACCGGGCTGATCACCAAGCTCAACGTCGAGAAGGGCGAACGCGCCGTGCCCGGCTTACAGAGCAATCCGATCGCCACGTTGATGACGATCGCCGACATGTCGGTGATCGAGGCGGAAATCAGCGTCGACGAGGCCGACATCGTCACCGTCACGTTGGGCGCGCCGGCCGAGGTCGAGCTCGATGCGCTGCGCGGCGAGAAGATCCAGGGTGTGGTGACCGAGATCGGCCAGAGCCCGATCCAGCCGAGCAGTTCGGCCTCGGGCAACAGCGGCAATCAAGAGGGCAAGGACTTCAAGGTGGTGGTCCGCCTCACTGCCCCGCCCTCGAGCCTGCGGCCCGGCTTCACCGCCACGGCCGACATCGTCACGGCGGTGCGCACCGATTGCCTCGTCGTGCCGCTGCAGGCATTGACCGCGCGCGAAGTCGAGGTCGACGACGGCGGCGGTTACGTGGCCCCACCCGAGCCGGTCGGCGACGACCTCGTCGCGTCGGTGTCGGCCGCGCCGCGCAAGAGCAAGAAGGAGTTCGAGGGTGTGTTCGTGATGCAGGGCGGCAAGGCGCATTTCCGGCCGGTCAAGGTCGGCATCACCGGGGAGATGGACATCGAAGTGCTCGCCGGTCTCGAGCCCGGTGAGGATGTCGTGCGCGGCCCGTACCAGACGCTGCGCACGCTCAAGGAATGGGATGCGATCGCCGTCGACGAGAAGCGGCAGGCCGAGGACGCGCAGCGCCTGCAGCGCAAACGCCGGTGAGCCAGGTACCGGCGATGGAGCAGGGTGCGAACCGGACCGACGAGGTGATCAGGACCGTCGGCTTGACCAAGTCGTTTGCGATGGGGTCGACGGTCGTGCACGCGCTGCGCGGCGTCGACCTCGTGATCGCGCGCAACGAGTACGTGGCGATCATGGGGCCGTCCGGTTCGGGCAAGTCGACGCTGATGAACCTGATCGGCTGCCTCGACACGCCGACCAGCGGCGAGTACCAGCTCAACGGCCAGCCGGTGGCCAAGCTGGCCGAGCACGAACTCGCTCGGATCCGCAACAAGGAGATCGGCTTCGTCTTCCAGACGTTCAACCTGCTGGCGCGTGCCTCGGCGCTGCGCAACGTCGAACTGCCGCTGATCTACGGTTCGGTGCCGCCGGTCGAACGCAAGCGCCGCGCCGCCGAGGCGCTCTGCGCCGTCGAACTCGGCGACCGCATGGACCACCGGCCCAACCAGTTGTCGGGTGGCCAGCGCCAGCGTGTCAGCATCGCGCGCGCACTCGTGACGCGGCCGGCCCTGCTGCTCGCCGACGAACCGACCGGCAACCTCGACAGCGCGACCTCGATCGAGATCATGGCGCTGTTCGACCGCCTGCATCGCGAAGGCAACACGATCGTCGTCGTCACGCACGAACGCGAGATCGCCGACCGCGCGCACCGCATCGTCACGATCCGCGACGGCCGCATCGAGAGCGACCACGCGCGCGCCGGAGCCGCCACCCGATGAACGTCGCCGAGTCGACGCGGCTCGCGCTCGAGTCGATCTGGGCCAACCGGCTGCGTTCGTTCCTGACGCTGCTCGGCGTGATCATCGGCATCGCCTCGATCATCGCCACGGCCGCCGTGATCCACGGCCTCAACCTCTACGTCTCCGAGAAGTTGAGCAACCTCGGCAAGGGCGTGTTCACCGTGCAGCGCGTCGGTCTGATCACCAACCGCGAGGCGTTCCTCGAGGCGATCC
>Ga0163144_10025463_pt1 | contig 11553 bp, 12 predicted proteins | sample OliLak19BULKMAT1_FD_123175 | JGI IMG/M metagenome (GOLD analysis project Ga0163144, IMG submission 123175) | Freshwater microbial mat bacterial communities from Lake Vanda, McMurdo Dry Valleys, Antarctica - Oligotrophic Lake LV.19.BULKMAT1 | ecosystem: Environmental > Aquatic > Freshwater >... | reverse complement strand
AGACCCACGCCACCATTTACACCGACGATCACATTGTCTTTTGGTTATTCTTGCTGTCGGCCAAGTATGTTGCAAAATCAAGGCGTTGCTGAGTCCAACGAGAAAGGGGCCCGGATTGCGCCGAGCCCCTCATCTTCCCACCGAACTTGCGTCGGGAAGCTTAGTCGCGATCACTCGTCAGAAATGCAGGTGCGAATTCTGGTGCTGGACCATCATCGCCGCCGCCTGAACGCTCCGGGCGCGGGCCGCGATCACGGCCACCGCCGCCATCGCGACGCGGGCCACGATCACCACGGCCACCACCGTCGCCGCGACCACCGCCGTCACCGCGACCTTCGCCTCTGGGACCACGACCGCCATCGCCATCACGACGCGGGCCTCGCCCATCGCCTCTGGGACCACGGTCACCGCCTTCGCGCGGTTCACGCGCGGGGCGGGTGTCTTCGAGCTCGGCACCGGTTTCCTGATCAACAACGCGCATCGACAGGCGAACCTTGCCGCGCGGATCGATCTCAAGAACCTTGACCTTGACCTCCTGGCCCTCGCTCAGCACGTCAGAGACCTTCTCAACGCGATCAGCGCGGATTTCAGAGACGTGGACGAGACCGTCCTTGCCACCCATGAAGTTTACAAACGCGCCGAAATCAACGAGGTTGACGACCTTGCCGTTATAGACCTTGCCAACTTCGGCTTCCTCAACAATGCCGCGAATCCAGGCAATTGCCGCCTCGATCTGGCTGGTGTCGGACGAGGAGACCTTGATGACACCTTCATCATCGATATCGACCTTGGCACCCGTTGTCGCAACGATCTCGCGGATGACCTTGCCGCCTGTGCCGATGATGTCGCGAATCTTGGTCTTGTCGACCGTGATCGTTTCAATACGGGGGGCATGCGCCGACAGTTCTTCCCGCGTGTGATCAAGCGCCTTTGCCATTTCACCCAGGATATGCGCACGGCCTTCCTTGGCCTGCGCCAGCGCGGCACGCATGATCTCTTCAGTGATGCCGGCGATCTTGATGTCCATCTGCATCGTGGTGATGCCATCAATCGTGCCTGCAACCTTGAAATCCATGTCGCCGAGATGATCTTCGTCACCCAGAATATCGGACAGAACCGCAAAGTCCTTACCCTCAAGGATCAGGCCCATCGCGATGCCCGAGACGGGGCGCTTCAATGGCACACCGGCGTCCATCATCGACAGCGAACCGCCGCAGACCGTCGCCATCGACGATGAGCCGTTGGACTCGGTGATGTCTGACAAGACGCGGATCGTGTAAGGGAATTCCTCCATCGACGGCAGCACAGGGTGCAGCGCGCGCCAGGCGAGCTTGCCGTGCCCGACTTCACGACGGCCGGGCGCACCAAAGCGGCCGACTTCACCGACCGAATAAGGCGGGAAGTTATAGTGCAGCAGGAAGCGCTCGTACGACAGGCCGGTCAGCCCATCGATCATCTGCTCGGCTTCCTTGGTGCCAAGCGTGGTCGTGCAGATCGACTGCGTCTCACCACGCGTGAACAGGGCAGAGCCATGCGCGCGCGGCAGGAAGTGGACCATCGCCTCGATCGGACGAATCTGCGTGGTGGTGCGGCCATCGATACGCTGACCATCCTTCAGGATCGCGCCACGAACGATTTCTGCCTCAAGCTTCTTCATCAGCTTGTTGGCGGCCATCTGATCCTGCGGCGAGGCATCGGCAAATGCGGCCTTCGCCTTGGCGCGGGCATCATTGAGCAGGTCCGAACGGGCTGACTTGTCGACGACCTTATAGGCGGCGGCAATATCCTTGCCGATCAGCTTCTTGAGCTTGTCCTTGGCAGCAGAGAGATCGGCCTGTGCGGCCATTTCCCACGGGTCCTTGGCGGCTTGTTCAGCCAGACCGATGATCGCGTCTGCTGCCTCGCGGCAGGCCTTGTGTGCGAACTGGACGGCACCGAGCATGATTTCTTCCGAAAGCTCCCTGGCTTCGGATTCAACCATCATCACGGCTGAATGCGTTGCCGCAACCACCAGATCGAGATCGCCGGTCTTCACCTGCTCCAGCGTCGGGTTGAGGATATATTCACCGTCGATATAGCCGACGCGCGCGGCGCCAATGGGCCCCATGAACGGCACGCCTGAGATGGTAAGCGCCGCCGAGGCTGCAACCATCGCGAGCATATCAGGCTCATTCTCGCCATCATAGCTGAGCACCTGACAAATCACGTTGATTTCGTTGTAGAAACCTTCCGGGAAGAGCGGGCGGATCGGGCGATCAATCAGGCGGCTGACAAGCGTTTCCTTTTCGGTCGCGCCGCGTTCACGCTTGAAAAAGCCACCGGGAATGCGGCCAGCTGCTGAATATTTTTCCTGATAGTGAACGGTGAGCGGGAAGAAATCCTGGCCCTCCTTTACTGATTTGGCGGCAGTCACCGCGCAAAGCACAACTGTTTCGCCGAGCGTCGCGAGAACCGCGCCGTCAGCCTGACGGGCAACACGGCCCGTTTCCAGAGTCAGCGTCTTACCGCCCCACTGGACACTTACTGTTTTTGTATCGAACATTTTATTTCCTTCAACGCCACGCGCCCAATGCGCGTGGGGCCTATCTGCAGGCTAAGCCGGCCTGCGCGGTTATGGGTCCTGATTGACCCAGGGCCATCGCACCGAATTGTGCTTTGGCGAAACGGGGCATCACCGTGGCAAGGCCCAGATTGCGAAAACGGCGCCACACAGGCGCCGTTTTACGATTACTTGCGAAGACCAAGCTTCGCGATAAGATCTGTATAACGTTGGCCATTTGAATGGCGCAGATAATCAAGCAACGAACGACGCTTATTGACCATCATCAGCAGCCCGCGGCGCGAATGATTGTCCTTCTTGTGCGTCTTGAAATGCTCGGTCAGGTTCCTGATCCGCTCGGTCAGGATTGCGACCTGAACCTCGGGGCAGCCAGTATCGCCTTCGGCGCGGCCATGTTCCTTGACAAGCACGTCCTTGCGCTCTTGCGAAATCGTCATCTTTTTTCCTTCGACATCGGGTTACAGATTAAACCCGCGCACGACGCGAACCTCACGGTCCTGAACCTCCACCAACGCGACCGGAACATGATCCAGCATCGCAAAATGGGGGCCGTCACTGGCAGCAATCCCGATCAACACCCGCCCCTGTCGGAGCAGCCCTGCCTGATCGGGGGTGAGGGGTAGAGCCGGGATGTCGTCCAGCCCCGCCCTCAAGGGCAGAAGTTTGTCTTCAAGGGCGCGCGCATGACCCAGTTCGGCCAGTTTGTCCAGCGATATCGCTTGGGAAAGGTCAAATGGCCCCGCCTTTGTCCGCCGCAGCATCGTGACATGGCCGACCGTGCCGAGCGCCTGCGCAATGTCACGCGCAAGGCTGCGGATGTAGGTGCCCTTGGAAACGTGCGCGGTGAGCGTGACGCTCTCCAACCCCTCTCCGGGACGGGGAGGGGGACCAGCGCAGCGGGCGGAGGGGGGGGTCCCCAAAAGCAACGCCGGTGGCTCGCCCCCTTCACCACTCGCGCAAGAAGCGAGCGGTCCCCCTCCCCATGCCGGGGAGGAATGGAGCGAATAAATCGTCACCGCCCGGCTTGCCAGCAGCACCGCCTCGCCCGCCCGTGCCAGATCATAAGCGCGCTCGCCATCGACCTTGAGCGCAGAATAAGCAGGCGGCACCTGATCAATCGGGCCGGTAAACTGCGGCAGCACCGCCTCGACCTGCGCGAATATTGGGCGGATGTCGCTGATCGCCACCGCCACGCCCTCGGCATCGAGCGTATCGGTCTCAACCCCGAACGTAATCGTGAAATCATACAGCTTGTCGCTATCGAGCATTCGCCCGGCAAGCTTGGTCGCTTCGCCAACCGCAACCGGCAACACGCCCGACGCGAGCGGATCAAGCGTGCCGCCATGCCCGACCTTGCATTTGCCGTAACCACCGTCGCGCAACGCGCGCTTGACCGCCGAGACGACCTGCGTCGATCCCGGACCCACCGGCTTATCGATGATTATCCAGCCATGCATTGATCAGAGGGCGCCGACGGCGAGCCGCTCCGTAAAATGCTTGCGGCACACGGCGATGTAGCGATTATTCCCGCCAATTTCGGTCTGTGCGCCGTGCGTTACCGCGCGCCCGTCCTGATCAATCCGCAGGTTCATCGTTGCCTTGCGCCCGCAGTCGCAAACCGATTTCAGCTCGATCAGCGCGTCGGCAATCGCCAGCAACCGCGCCGATCCGGGGAACAGATCGCCCCGAAAATCGGTGCGCAGACCATAAGCGAGCACCGGGATACGCTCTTTATCTGCCAACATCGCCAACTGATCGACCTGTGTCGGTGTCAGAAACTGCGCTTCATCGACCATCACACACGCAATCGGCCCATCCGCCGCCAACACGATTGCGGCCAGATCACTATCGGCGTCGAACGCAATCGCTGGACGATCAAGCCCGATCCGCGATCCGATCTGCCCCGTGCCTGACCGGGTATCGATGCCAGCGGTAAACAACACCGTGTTCATCCCACGCTCGCGATAACTGAAATCGGCTTGCAGCAGATTGGTCGATTTGCCCGCGTTCATGCTGGCATAATAAAAATAGAGCTTAGCCATCAGGCAAGCCGCTCGACGGGCACGGTGCAGTCAGGCCCGGCCTGCTCCGTCAGCTCGTGCTCGAACGATACGAATCCGTCCGTATCTCGAGCGGCGATAATGTGAATCATGTCGGTAAAATCTGCGCCTTGGCGGAAGCGATCGATTGCCCAGCCAAGTCGCTCCACCTCCTCGATTTGCACATTTTCAAGCGCGGCAAAGGCGGTGATTGCATTGGCAATCGCGGCGGACGACCAGCGATAGGCGCTTCGCAGCACCCATTCGGTTTCCATCGCGACCGACAGCGACACGAACACCCGCTGACTTTCCAGCAGCGCCACAGCGATCGGCGATTGAACGGGATCGTCGTTCGCGATGATCCGCAGCACGATGTTGGTGTCGATCGCCTTCAAGGCCTGCCGCGTTCCTCAAACATCCGATCGACGGCGAGCCTCATGTCTTCAATCGACACGGGCGGGCCGACATGAGCCGGCACACGTCGGCGAAACTCCTCGTAACTGATCCGCTCGCGTTGGGGCTCCACTGCTTCCAAAACAATCCGACGACCCTGACGGGAAACATTGAGTGTCTCGCCAGCTTTAAGTTGGAGCGAGTCGCGAATTTCCTTGGGGATGACCACCTGCCCCTTTGACGAGATTTTAGTCTGCGCGTTCATAATGGTAAGATGCGTCTTACCCGAAGGATTGTCAATCTTCGCTCGCCAAATCCCGCGCCACTTTGGGGTCGCGGAGTAGCTTGTCGATGTGGCTGCCTTCGTCAAAGCTATCATCGGCCAGAAATTTCAACTTGGCGGCATATTTGGTATTTACCCGCCGCGCGACTTCGCTTTGCAGATAGGCGGTGTTCGTGCGCAGCGCCTTGATGACAACCGCCTCATCCTTGCCGAGCAGGGGCTTTACAAAGGCGGTGGCGTGACGCAGATCGGGCGACATCCGCACCTCTGTAATCGTCACGAGATTTTTCGTGAGCGTCTCATCATGCACATCACCGCGCGCGAGGATATCAGACAAGGCATGGCGCACCTGTTCACCCACGCGCAGCAAGCGGACGGAGCGGGTTTCGGCGGTGTCAACGGGGCGTGGCATCGGCGGTTGGGTCAGTCTTCCGTGAAAAAGGTCAGGCGGTTGCCAGAGGGATCGTCGATGGTGATCTCAAAATTGCCCCATGGCGTTCGCTGCGGCACGCCGGGACGTGCGTTGCCGAACTTCTTTGCGGCAAGCCCTGCGGAATAGCCAACCACATCGTCGACTGGGATCCGCACGGCCGCGCCGGGGCTGCCATCACCATAATGTTCCGACAAGTGAAGCGTGCAGCCATCCATGGTCAGGCCCATATACAGCGGCAGATCGAGTTCAAACCGGTGTTCGAACGCCAGATCGAACCCAAGAAAATCGATATAAAACGCCTTCGCCCGTGCTTCGTCGAAACTTCGCAGGATCGGGATCGGTGCACCGAACATCGGTTGTTCCCCTTCTGCGTTTTTACAGCGTCCGCTCGCGCAGTTCGACTTCATAGGTTTCCAGGAAGTCGCCCGGCTTGATGTCGGTGTGACTGGTAAAGGTCACGCCGCATTCAAGGCCGGCGCGCACTTCGGGCACGTCATCCTTGAAACGCCGCAGCGACGCAATTTCACCGTTGTAGATGATGACATCGTTGCGCGTGATGCGTGCCTTCAACGCCTTGCGGATAAAGCCATCGACCACGAGCAGACCCGCTGCACGGCCATGCTTGCCCGCCGGGAAGACCTCCCGGATTTCGGCGCGGCCAACGACCGTTTCAAACGCTTCCGGCCCAAGCTCGCCCGCCATGCCCAGGCGGATTTCGTCGATCAGGTCATAGATGATGTCGTAATATTTCAACGCCACCTTCTGCCGCTCAGCAATCTCGCGCGCCTTGGCATTGGCGCGGACATTGAAACCGATGATCGGCGCGCCACTTGCGCCCGCCAGCGTCACATCGCTTTCAGTGATGCCGCCCACGCCCGAATGGAGGACGCGCGCGCGAATGTCCGCCGTCGAAATTTTGTTGATCGACGCGACGATGGCTTCCACTGATCCTTGCGTGTCTGCCTTTACCACCAGCGGATATTCGATCGCCTGCTTTTCCTTGAGCGCTGAGAACATCATCTCAAGGCTGGCAGGGGCAGATGTCGTCCGCTTGCTGGTCAGCACGCCCTGGCGATATTCGGCGACCTCGCGGGCGCGCGCCTCATTCTCGACGACCTGTAATGGATCACCCGCCATCGGAATGCCCGACAGGCCAAGCACCTCGACCGGCATTGCGGGCCCTGCTTCCTTGATCTGCCGACCCTTGTCATCGATCAGCGCGCGGACCTTGCCGCTTTCGGCCCCAACCACAAACACGTCACCAACGCGCAGCGTACCCCGGCTGATCAGGATCGTCGCAACAGGCCCCCTGCCCTTGTCGAGCTTGGCCTCAATCACATTGCCTTCGGCCATACGATCGGGATTGGCCTTCAGTTCAAGCAATTCGGCCTGGAGCTGGATTTTCGCGATCAGCTCATCAAGCCCGGTCCTTTTCAGCGCTGACACCTCAACGTCCTGGACATCACCCGACAGTTCTTCGACGATGACTTCATATTGCAGCAACGCCTGACGCACCTTGTTGGCGTCGGCCTCGGGCTTGTCGATCTTGTTGATCGCAACGATCATCGGCACGCCTGCGGCCTTGGTGTGGTTGATCGCCTCCACCGTCTGCGGCTTCAGGCCGTCATCAGCGGCCACCACCAGCACGACGATATCGGTCACATTGGCACCGCGCGCGCGCATTTCGGTAAAGGCCTCATGGCCTGGCGTATCGAGGAAGGTGATCTGCGACTTGTCCTTCATCGTCACCTGATAAGCGCCGATATGCTGGGTGATGCCACCGGCCTCTCCCTTGACGACATCGGTGCCGCGCAGGGCATCGAGCAGGCTCGTCTTGCCATGATCGACATGACCCATGATCGTGACAACCGGCGGCCGTGGCAGCAGGTGATCGTCGATATCCTCATCATGATCGAGCGCGATATCAATATCTGAATCGCTGACACGCGTGATGTTGTGGCCGAATTCAGTCACGAGAAGTTCGGCGGTATCCTGGTCGATTGACGCGTTGATCGTGACGGGCATGCCCATTTTAAACAACGCCTTGACGAGGTCTGCCCCCTTCTCGGCCATGCGGTTGGCGAGTTCCTGCACGATAATCGTCTCTGGCACGACAACGTCACGAACCTGCTTGACCTGGATTTCGCGCGGACCGCCGAAATGGCGCTTTTCCTTCTCGCGCGCACGTTTGAGCGCGGCGAGGCTGCGCGCGCGCGCGCCGTCACCATCGTTGAGCGCGCGGTTGACGGTCAGCTTGCCCGACTGGCGGCGATCATCGACGGTCTTGCGATCACGGGCATTGCGCGGCGGTGCTTCGGCGGGACGCTTCGATCCTGGACTCGACGGTGCTTCTGATACGGGTGCCTGCGGTGCGGCAGCACTTGCTGCGACATCAGGTTCCGCGCGGCGCGGTGGTTGCGGCCTTTCAGGACGCGCGACCGGGGTGAAACGGCGCGGCACCGGCATATTGCTGTCAAGTGCAACCTCTGTAGCAGCGTCTGCCCCGGTCGCACCGGCATCAGGATCTTTGCGGTCCTCTTGATCAGTGAACGGAAGCGCGCCTGGTTCAGCGACAAGCGGCGCTGCTTCGTCAGCTGTCGGCGCGTGTCGCGCCTCCGCTGCCCGATGGCGTTCCTCTTCGAGCGCTTCGTGACGTTCGCGCTCTTCACGCCGACGCGCTTCCTCGGTCGCATTCATCCGCGATTCGTCGGCTTCACGGAGCAGCTTGGTCTGCAACTCCTGCCGTGACAGCAGGCTGTCGCCCACCTTACGCTGCGGCGGTGGCGGCGGCGCGGCGGGTGTCGGCGCTATGGCCTCCGCCGTAACGGGCATCGGCTCGTCCAGTGCCACTGCTTCAGTCTCGCCGGGGCGACCCAAAATGCGGCGGCGCTTCACCTCCACGACCACGGTGTTTGACCGGCCATGGCTAAAGCTTTGCTTCACCTTGCCGGTTTCCACCGTGCGCTTGAGGCCCAAAGGCGCGCGCATGCCCAGTTTTGGCTTTTCGTTTTCAGTGTCGCTCATCAGGTCGCTCAAAGTCCTTGGATAATCTTGTCGGCGATGGCCGGGTGTTCAAAGTCACGGCCAGAAGTGTCACCCGTCGTGTCGGCGGCGGATGCGCTTTGCGAGGCCGTTTCGCAAGGTGCAGGAGAATGATCGGATCGAATAAAATGCATCCAGCGATCAAGCGCCTCGCTTAATCGCCGGGCAGCGCCCGCATCGGTCAACCCGATATGTACCACATTTTCGCGGCCAAGCGCCACGGACAATATAGGGCGCGCCAGCGGCAACACCAGCCCGCGCAAGCCACCGCCTTCTTCATCACGGCCAATGCGCCACGCCTGATCAAGCTTGCGGGTGCCATCCGCGCCTGCGTCGCTTGCATGCAGCAGCAAATGCAATTTGCCCGAACGCGCTGCCTTTTCAATACGTTCGCCGCCGATCACAACCGTGCCAGCGCGCGATTCGAGCCCCAATCGATCAAGAACCGCCTTTTCTAGCGCGGACTCGATCATGCCGGGCAGATCGTCAGGAAAGCGAAAATCGCCCGTCTTGAAGGCCCGCGCGAGCGCCCCCTTCAGCTTGCCCTTGGCAATCGCTGTGTCAAGCGCGCCCCGCGATACGCCAATCCACGCACCGCGCCCGGGGGCCTTGGCGCGAACATCGGGCAGCACGAGACCATCGGGGCCGAGCGCGAGCCGTACAAGATTAACACGCGCCGCCCGGTCGCCTGTCAGGATGCAGCGGCGGATTGGGTCAGCCGTCATCGCTCCCCCCTGTCGCCAGCGGGGTGGATGGCAGCGTCCAGGCCTGTCTGTCGCGCTAGCGGATCATTGTGAGGGAACCGCATGCGCGTCCTCCCTCGGTGGGATGACCACCGGTGCGGGGCGATCGGCAATCAAAATACCGCCCGCGCCGTAGTTTTCCGTGCTGACTTCCTCAATCACGATCTGCACGGCACTCGGGCTTTTCCCCAGCCGGTCGACAAGCGAGCGCGTGACATCAGCGACTATCGCTGATTTCTGCTCGCGAGTCGCTGACCCCGAAATGCAGATGCTGACAAAGGGCATCAGGCGTCATTAGCCTCGGTTGCTTCGTCCTCAAACCAGTGCGCGCGCGCGGCCATGATGATCTCATTGCCCTGTTCCTCCGACAGGCCGTATTCGGCCAGCACGCCGCCCTTATCCTCGGGACGCTTGTTCGCTTCGGTTTCGACGCGGCGGCGCTGTTCCTGGCGCTTCTTTTGCACGAGCTCGTCAGTCGCCAGATCGGCCAGATCATCAAGCGTCTTGATCCCCGCCTTGCCCAGCGTCACCAGCATCGCCTCGGTCAGATGCGGCATGGCGGCAAGCGCGTCTTCGACACCGAGCTCGCGACGCAAAAGGCGATTGGCCTCTTCGCGCCGCTCGAGCGCTTCTGCCGCGCGGTTCTGCAACTCGCCTGCAATCTCGTCGTCGAGCCCCTCAATCGATGCGATTTCATCAAGCTCGACATAGGCAACCTCTTCAAGGCTGCCAAAACCTTCAGCGACGAGCAGCTGCGAGAGCGTTTCATCGACATCCAACTCGGTCTGGAACATTTCTGACCGCTCGACGAATTCCTTCTGGCGCTTTTCGCTCGCATCGGCCTCGGTCAGGATATCGATGGCCTTGCCCGTCAACTGGCTGGCTAGACGGACATTCTGCCCGCGACGACCAATCGCTAGCGACAGCTGATCATCAGGCACGACGACCTCGATCCGGTCTTCTTCCTCGTCGATCACGACGCGGCTGACGCTGGCAGGCTGGAGCGCGTTGACGACAAAGGTTGCGGTATCAGGCGACCAGGGGATGATATCAATCTTTTCACCCTGCATTTCCTGCACGACCGCCTGAACGCGGCTGCCCTTCATGCCGACGCATGCGCCGACAGGATCGATGCTGCTGTCATGCGAAATCACGCCGATCTTGGCGCGGCTGCCGGGATCACGCGCAGCGGCCTTGATCTCGATGATGCCATCATAGATTTCAGGCACTTCCTGCGCGAACAGCTTCTTCATGAAATCAGGATGCGCGCGGCTCAGGAAAATCTGCGGCCCGCGATTTTCGCGGCGGACGTTGAGAATCAGGCTGCGGATGCGATCATTGACGCGCACCACTTCACGCGGGATTTGCGCGTCACGACGGATGACACCTTCGGCGCGGCCCAGATCAACGACGACATGGCCAAACTCGACGCGCTTGACGACTCCGGTGATGATTTCGCCAACGCGGTCCTTGAATTCCTCAAACTGACGGTCGCGCTCAGCATCACGGACCTTCTGGAAGATCACCTGCTTGGCAGCTTGCGCGGCAATCCGGCCAAATTCGATCGGCGGCAGCGGATCGACGATATAGTCACCAACGACCGCACCTGCTTGCAGCTTTTGCGACTCCTTCAAATTGACTTGCTTGAAATAATCATCAACCGCCTCGACCACTTCGACGACACGCCATAGCCGCAGATCGCCGGTCTGCGGATCAAGCTTTGCGCGGATATCATTTTCTGCGCCGTAACGCGCGCGGGCGGCGCGCTGGATCGCATCCTCCATCGCCTCGATCACGATCGCGCGATCAATCAGCTTTTCCTTCGCTACAGCGTCGGCAATGGCAATCAATTCAGCCTTGTTGGCGGATACAGCAGCGATGCCGGGGGCAGTGGCCATGATGTCAGTCCTGTTCTTCAATGTCTTGGTCAGCGCCGGTCAGCGCCATTTCGTCTTCAACTTCGTCGACACCCGCCATCGAAAGCGGCGCCGTCGCGGCGAGCAGTTTATCGGTAAAGAGCAGCTTGGCGTCTCCCACCTGATCAAAACCAATCGTCATTT
>Ga0163144_10025461_pt1 | contig 11553 bp, 8 predicted proteins | sample OliLak19BULKMAT1_FD_123175 | JGI IMG/M metagenome (GOLD analysis project Ga0163144, IMG submission 123175) | Freshwater microbial mat bacterial communities from Lake Vanda, McMurdo Dry Valleys, Antarctica - Oligotrophic Lake LV.19.BULKMAT1 | ecosystem: Environmental > Aquatic > Freshwater > Lake... | reverse complement strand
TGGCCCGAGGCCATCGCCAGCCGGACCCGACGCACGCTGATGCGCACCAAGGCGCCGATCTTCAGCAGCCTGAGCCGGATCGTGGCGCAGGTCGCGCGCGCCAGCGTCGTCGCCTGGAGTGCGCGCCGGCGCAGGCTCGCCACCAGCACATGCGCCATCGACGCGAACCACAGCCGCAGCTGGTTGGCCATCATCGTCGCCGCCGAGGTGCGGTCGGCAAACAGATCGAGCTGGCACTCCTTGATCTTGTTCTCCATCTCGCCGCGCGCGCAGTAGATGTCCTCGTAGAGCGCCCGCGCGTCATGGCGCGCCAGCGCCAGCGACGTCACCACAAAGCGCGGGTTCTCGGCGCCGTGCGTCACCTCGGCCTTCGCCACCACCCGCCGCTCCTGGCTCCAGCTGTCCAGCGTGCGATAGCGCAGCTCCTTGAACCGTCGCGCCGGCTGGCCGCTCGCCGCCGCGTCTTGCGCCGCCGCCGCCAGCTCCGCTTCGATCGTCGCCACCAAGCGCGCATTGCGCGCCAAGCCAAACACGTAGTCGACCGCGTTGGCTTCGCACCACGCCATCAGTCCGTCGCGCGCAAACCCAGAATCCGCCCGCAGCACGATGCGCGTCGCCGGCCACGACTGCCGGATCTGCCCCATCACCCGCGCCATCTCCTCTACCGCCCCCGCATTGCCATCGATATTCGCACGCCGCGGCTTCGCCACCAGAAGATGGTCGCCGCAGAACACGTAGAGCGGCAGGTAGCAGTAGCCGTCGTAAAACCCGTGGAAGAACCGCCCCTCCCGCTGCCCGTGCACCGGATCATCCGTCGCATCGAGATCCAAAACGATCTCCGCAGGCGCCTCAGCATGCGCCGCCACGAACAGATCCACGAACAGCCGCTCGATTGCCGCAGGGTCATGGCCGATCTTGTGATAGCGCGTCACCGCCCCGGCCCGCGTCAGCTCCAGACGGTTCAGCGTCGACTTCCCCGCCAGCGCTGCACAATCATCGCGAACCGACCGAAGCTTCCCGTTCACCGCCGCCAGTACAGGATCGTGGCGCAGCGCGTCGTGGTCGTTCAAATCCTCGTAGCCGAGCGCGATCCCATAAACCCGCTGGCGAACCAGCGTCGTCACCGCGTGCTCGATCAGCCCCGCGCGCCGGCCATCCGTGAAGCACCCCGCAAACCGATCCACCAGACCCAGCGCCCGGTCCGTCCGACCCAGCAGAACCGCCCCAGCGTCCGAACTCACCAACCCGCCATCGAACGCCGCCTCGATCCGACGGCCCTCAACCGTTCCAAACTCAAACAGCTCTGCGCTACACTCTGTCGGCATCGGGGAACTCCTTCGAACCGGGATAAGTTGTTCTTCGCAGAATCAATTTCCTCGATTCGAATCCCCGATGCACCAGATTCGGTGAGATATCCGGGCTAGCGCAGCGCGTCGGCGGCGCTCGGGTCCTCGATGCCGGCGGCGACGCGAACAAAGGTCGTGGCGCGCTTGCGGATCTCCGGGCTCGATGCCGCGACGCCGCCGGCGAGGCGCGCCTCGAAGAACTCGGGGGCCAGCTCCCGCAAGGCCGCGCACTCCATGCGCGCGCGCTCCAGCTCGCCGGCACCGACGCAATTCACGATCAGGCCGAAACGCGAATGCGGCAGGCGCGACAACTCGTTGACCGAGTGCCGGTGGGCCGCAGCGCCGCGCGCGTAGTCGCGCGCGGAGAAGTGCGCCCAGCCAAGCGTATTGAGGATGACGTAGCGCGCCGGGTCACGGGGGCTGAGGCGCAACGCGCGCTCGCACAACGCGATGGCCTCCTGCGGATGGCCGTCCATCGCCTGCGCATAGCCGAGAATCGCCCGCGCGAAGGCGTCGTTGGGATTGAGCTCGAGTGCGCGCTTCAGATCGGCAAGCGCCGCTTCAAACTTTCCGGAGTAGAGCAGCAGGAAACCGCGCCACAGATGCGCGACGTGGTCGCCGGAGTCGATCGCGATCGCCTTTCGCGCCGCCTCGAGCCCCTCGCGGGAAGCGACCGCGCCGAGCGTCGCCGGTCGGAAGGTGAGCTGCTGCCAGCTCGCGAAGGCGATCGCGCGCAGTGCAGCGCTGGACGCCGGATCGATGGCCAGCGCCTCGCGCGCGCACCGCAGGGCCTCGTCTCGAAGGTCATCCGCATCCGGATCCTTCAAGGTCTGCCACGCCGCACTCCAGCCGCGCATGGCGAGTTCGTAGGCGCCGAGGCTTCCGGGCCGCACCGCGTGCAGCCGCGTGAACTCCGAGGTCTCGATATGCGGCGCGATCGCCGCCACGATCGCCTGCGTCACTTCCTCCTGGACCGCGAAGATGTCCTCGAGCACGCGGTCGTATTTCTCGGCCCAGATGTGGCTGCCGGTCGTCGCGTCGATCAGCTGTGCGGTCACCCGCACGCGGTTGGCGGCGCGGCGGATGCTGCCCTCGAGCACGTAGCGCACGCCCAGCTCGCGGCCGACTTGCTTGATGTCGATGGACTTGCCCTTGTACGTGAACGACGAGTTGCGCGCGATCACGAACAGCGAGCGGAAGCGCGACAGCTCGGTGATGATGTCCTCGCTGATGCCGTCGGTGAAATATTCTTGCTCGGGATCGCCGCTCATATTGGCGAAGGGCAGCACCGCGATCGACGGCTTGTCCGGCAGCGCCAGGGGCGGCTCGGTGGGCGCTGCCCGCGCCGTCGCGGCGACGGGCGCGCCGTCCGGCGACCAGCGCCACACCGGCACCGGCCGCGCGATGTTCTTGAGCGCGATCTCGCCGGCATCCTCGAACGCGGCATCGAGGCGGTCGCGGACGTCCTCGTGGACGCGGCGCGAGATGGCGACGCCGCCCGGTTTGGCGATCTCCTGCAGGCGCGCGGCGATGTTCACCCCGTCGCCGAAGATGTCGTCGCCCTCGATGATGATGTCGCCGAGATTGACGCCGACGCGCAGCGCGATGCGGCGATCCTCGGGAGTGTCGGCGTCGCGCGCGGCCATCGCCGTCTGCAACTCGACCACGCAGCGCACCGCGTCGACCACACTCGGAAATTCCAGCAGCATCCCGTCGCCCGTGGTCTTGACGATGCGCCCGCCATGCGCGGCGATCTTCGGATCGACCAGTTCGCGGCGCAGCGCCTTGAGTGCCGCCAGCGTGCCGCTCTCGTCCTGCCCCATCAGCCGTGAGTAGCCGACCACGTCGGCCGAGACGATCGCGGCGAGGCGGCGCTGCTCCTTCATCCCACCGCTCCCCGGTTCATCGAGTTAGGCGAGCTCCGGGATCGGCGTCAGCGGCTTCTCGCCTGCGAAGTGCCGGCGCAGATTCTCGAGCACCATGTCCTCGCAATCGCGCCAGGTCTCGGCGGTGCTGCCGGCGATGTGCGGCGTGAGCACGGCGTTGTCGAGCGTGTGGAAGCCCGGATCCATTTTCGGCTCTTCGACGAAGACGTCGAGTCCGGCCCCGGCGATCGTGCGGGCCTTGAGCGCAGCCAGCAGCGCCGCCTCGTCGATGATGCTGCCGCGCGCGATATTCACCACGACGCCTTCGGGTCCCAGCGCCTCGAGCACGCGGGCATCGACGATGTGGCGCGTGCCCCCGCCGCCAGGCGTTGCCGTCACGATCACATCGGCCCAGCGCGCCAACTCGAGCACGCTGTCGAAATACCGGTAGGGTACGTCGCCGCGCGGTTTGCGGTTGTGATAGCCGATGGGCATGTCGAAGGCGGCGGCGCGCTTGGCGATCTGCATGCCGATACGTCCGAGTCCGACGATGCCGAAATTGCGTTGCGAGGCGCGATGCGCGAGGCCGCCAAGTCGCGCAGTCGGCCACTTGCCGGCGCGCACGAAACGGTCGCCCTCGGCGACGCGTCGCGCCACAGCGAGATAGAGCGCCATCGCGTGATCGGCGACGCAGATATCGGTGAGGCCTGGCGTGTTCGTGACGACCACGCCGCGCGCCTTGGCCGCGCCGATGTCGACGCGGTCATAGCCGACACCGAAGCCGGCGACCAGCTTGAGTCGTGGCATGGCGGCGATCTGATCCGACGAGATTCCGCCGCCGCCCGTCGTCACTGCCGCCGTCGCATCGCGCGCCCGTGGATCGTCGACGGCGACGAGTTCGAACATGCCCGCGAGTTGCTCGACGAAGACGTCGCGCAATCCGCCGAGATTCACGACGCGCTCAACCATTGGTCATGTGCCTCCGCAGGGAGGCGAGCATCGCGTCGATCTCCGCCTCGGTGGCGTCGAAGCGGCAGACGAAACGCGCCATGTCGATCGAGCGGCGCACGAAGCGGATGCCGTCACGCTCCATGCCATCCATCGCGTGGGCCGGAATGTTCAGGAAGATCTCGTTGGCTTCGATCGGCGCCCAGAGCTTCACACCGTTGATCTGCATCAAGCCGGCATCCATGCGCGCGGCGGCCGCATTGGCGCGCGCCGCATTCCTCAGCCAGAGATCCTGGTCGAGATAGGCGAGGAGCTGCGCCGCCGCGAAGCGGCCCTTCGACCAGACATGTCCGGCGCGTCGGATCTGCGTCGCGATGGCCGGCGCCGCCGCCTCGTCGAACACGACGATCGCATCGCACAGCAGGCCGCCATTCTTGGTCATCCCGAAGGAGAGAATATCCACGCCCGCGCGGGTCGTGAGGTCGGCTGGTTTGCAGCCGAGCCGCGCGACGGCATTGGCGAAGCGCGCGCCATCCATGTGCACTCTGAGCCCGTGCCGCTTGGCCACCGCGGTGATCGCACGCACCTCGTCGACGCTGTAGACGACACCCAGATCGGTCGCCTGCACGAGATTGACCGACGCGGGCTGCGATCGATGCATCATGCCCTTCCCGGCGCCGGCGATGGCCGCGTCGAGCGCGCCAGGATCGAGCTTGCCATGCGGCCCCGGCACGGTGACGAGCAGCGCGCCGCCGCTGAAGAAGCTGGCCGCGTTGACTTCGGAGGTCAGGATATGCGCGCGCTCGTGGCAGAACGCGGCGCCGTAGGAGGGCGTGATCGCGGCCATCGCGAGCGCATTCGCCGCCGTGCCGGTCGCCACCGCGTAGACGCGCAGTTTGGTCTCGAACAGATCGCTGAAGCGCTGCTGCAGCTCCTGCGACCACGTGTCCCCGCCATAGCCCGTCGCCGTGTCGTGATTGGCGCGCACGAGCGCTTCGATGATCTCCGGCGACGCGGCGCCGACATTGTCGCTGCGGAAATCGGGCCCGAGTTTGGCCGGACGCATATCGTTCATGGTCTCATCCCCTGGTGACGCGCCAGACCCTAACGGCGCAGGGGCGATGATGCTAGCGTCGCCGCGTTCTCGATGCAGCCCAGGGGTGGATGATGCCGACCGAACCGAAGATGTATCTCAATGGCAAGATCGTCGACTACGCGGATTGCAAGATCCACGCCTTCGCCTCGGTCGTGAAATACGGCACCGGCGTGTTCGAGGGACTACGCGGCTATTGGAACGCGGATGCCAAGCAGCTCTACATCTTTCGCTTGCGCGAGCACATGGAGCGCATCCGCTTCGGCATGAAGGCGATGCGCTACGCCGATGTTCCGTCGCTCGAAGAACTCGAACGCTCGATCATCGAGGTCAGCCGCGCCAATGCGATCCGCGCGACCACGCATTACCGCATGATCGCGTATCTCGATGGCGACGACGAACTCTCGACCACCGGCCCGACGGGAATCGTCGTCGGCGCCGTGGTGCGCGGCAGCTCGCCGCGCGTCGAGAACGGCATGGCCGCGATGATCTCCTCCTACACGCGCATCGCCGACAACGCGATGCCGCCACGCGTCAAATGCACCGCCAACTACGTCAACAACCGCGCCGCCGAACTCGAGGCCAAGGCGGGCGGCTATGACGGCGCGCTGATGCTCACGGGAGAGGGCAAGCTTTCCGAGGCCAGCGGGGCATGCTGCTTCCTCGTGCGCAACGGCAGGCTGATCACGCCTGATCTCAGCAGCGACATTCTCGAATCGATCACGCGCGAGACGGTGATCGAACTGGCCCGCACCAAGCTCGGCCTCACCGTCGAAGAGCGCCGCATCGATCGCAGCGAGATCGCCGCCAGCGACGAGATGTTCGCCTGCGGCTCGGGATGGGAGGTCGTGCCGATTCTCTCGGTCGGGCGCATCGATGTCGGCGACGGCAAGCCAGGGCCCGTCACGCGCAGCATTCAGCAGAGCTATTTCGATGTCGTCCACGGCAGGACGAATGCGCACGCGAATTGGTTGACGCCGGTATGGTGACGGAACCCGTTCCAGGTTCCCGAGGGAACCTGGAACGTCTTTTTTCTACGCGTGCTTCTTCAATGCGTCGAACAGCCGGTCGAGATCCTGCTGGTCGTTGTAGACGTGCGGGCTGATGCGCAGGCGGTCGCCGCGCAGGCTGACATGCACGCGCTCCTGCCAGAGTTTCTGCTGGATGTCAGCGGCCCAGCCATTCGGATTGGACAAGCCGATCAGGTGGCTGATCCGGCGATCGGCGCGCGGCGCGCCGAGGCCGAGTTCTGCGCCACGATCGGCGATCTGCCCGGTCATCGGCGCGAGCGTGGCGGCGATCGAGCCCATGCCCCAGCTCAGCAGCTGTTTGAGCGCGATCGTGGCCATCGGCAGCGAGACGAAATTGCTGCGCTCGCCCATGTCGAAGCGCCGGGCGCCGGGCTCGAACTCGAACACATGCTCGAACGAGCCGCCGCTGTTCGAGCGCGCGCCGTCGCGATTGAAGCCGTGGAACTCGATGCCCTGACCCTGCTGACGATGCGGCGCGACGTAGAGGAAGCCGAGCACATAGGGACAGAACAGCCACTTGTAGCCCGAGCACATGACGTAGTCGGGCTCGATGCGTGCGAGGTCGAACGGGCCGGCGCCGACGGATTGAGTCGCGTCGACGACCAGGGCGGCGCCGAATTTGCGCGCGGCCTCGCCGATCGGCACCAGGTCGATCAGGCTGCCGTCGGACCAATGGCAATTGGGCATCGCCACCACGGCCGTGCGCGCGTCGATCTGCGCCAGCACGGCGGCGGTCCAATCGCCGTCGCTCGGACGCTCGACCATCCGCACCGCGGCGCCGGCCTCGAGCGCCTGCTTGTGCCAGACGTAGAAATTCGAGGAATGCTCGTGCTGCGGTACGACCACGTTCTGGCCGCGCACGATCGGCAAATTCGCCGCCGCGATGGCGAGACCGTAGCTCGACGACGGCACGATCGCGATGTCTCCGGCGCCCGCGCCGATGATCCGCGCGAACAAGCCGCGGACCTCTTCGACTTCGTCGTAGAAGCTTTCGCGCGCGATCGTCCAGGGATGCACGCGGCGATCGATGCCGCCGATGCCGGCTTCACGCACGCGGTTCAGGAAGGGGCCGAAATACGCGCAGTTGATGTAGGCGATGTCGCGGGGGAGATCGAACAGATCGCGTTGGCAGGCAATCGTCTGGATCGTCGTGCTGTCGGGCATGGTCGAACTCCCCCGCGTTTCGTGTCGGATCAGAACTGGCCGAGATAGTCGCGCTTGCCGATCTCGACGCCGTTATGGCGCAGGATCGAGTAGGCGGCGGTGTGGTGGAAGAAGAAATTGGGCATCGCGTGGCCCAGCAGATAGCGCTGGCCCTTGAAGGTCGTCGGGTTGCCGCCGATCGGAATCGTCACGTCGCGCTCTTCCGAGCCGTCGATCTGCGCCGGCTTGAACGACTTCACGAACTCGATCGTCTTGTCGATGCGCGCGCGCAGCTCCGCGAAGCTGGCTTCCTTGTCTTCCCATTTCGGCGACTCCTGGCCGGCCAGGCGTGCGACCGGACCCTTGGCGAAATCCGAGGTGAGCTGGACCTGGCGCGTCAGCGCGAACATGTCCGGGAACAGACGCGAGTTCAGCAGGACGCTGGGGTCGATCTTCTTCGCCGTGGCGTGCGCCTCGGCCTTGTCGAGAATGACGCGCAGGCTGGTCAGCATCTGGACGAAGACGGGTACCGAGGCTTGATACATCGAGAGAGGCATGGGCGAACTCCTTCAGGGGTGACGCGCCGACAGAAGACGCGTGGTGGCGGGACTATACGCAGGGTGCTGCGCGGAATCTGCGCCGCTATTGTAGCGTCATCGCCCAGCAGCCGAACGATGCGAGGAATGCATGACCGACCCCCGACTGGAGACCCCGACGGGCAAGCGCCGTGCCCGCGCCCTGGGCATCGGATTCCAAGGGCAGCCTGGCCGATGGAACGCGATCACCGACATCCAAGGCGTCGAAGTCGGCTATCGCACGCTGATCCGCGGCGAAGGACCATTGGTCGTCGGGCGGGGCCCGGTGCGGACCGGGGTCACGGCGATCCATCCACGCGGCCGCTCTGGCGCCGGCCAACCGGTCTTCGCCGGCGTGCACAGCCTCAATGGCGCAGGTGAGATGACCGGCTTCGTGTGGATCGAGGAGGCGGGTCGCACAGAGCTGCCCATCGTCATCACCAACACCCATTCGGTCGGCCTGGCGCGCGACGCGCTGGCGAAATGGACGGTACGCAATTTCGCCGAGCGCATGGAGCGCTGGGTGCTGCCGGTCGCGGCGGAGACCTATGACGGGCATCTCAACGACATCAACGGATTCCATGTCACCGACGCGGATGTCTTCGCGGCGCTCGACACCGCCGCCGGCGGCGCGCTCGACGAGGGCAGCATCGGCGGCGGCACGGGAATGATCTGCTACGAGTTCAAAGGCGGCTCGGGCACGGCCTCGCGCCAGCTCGCACTCGGCGGTGGCGCCTATCATGTCGGCGCCTTCGTGCAGGCGAATTTCGGCAAGCGCGAGCAACTCGTGATCGCCGGCCTGCCGGTCGGACGCTGGCTCGCGGCGGATGCGCCGGGAATGCCCGACCACGGCTCGGTGATCGCGATCATCGCGACCGATCTGCCGCTGCTGCCGCATCAGTTGAAGCGATTGGCGCGTCGCGCGTCGCTCGGCATCGGCCGCAGCGGCTCGATCGCGGGGCATGGCTCGGGCGACATCTTCCTCGCCTTCTCGACCGCAAACGCGGCGTTCTTCACTGAGAAGGACGCGATGCGCAATTTGCAGGCCTGGCCCGATGAAGGCCTCAACCCGGTCTTCGAAGCGGTGATCCAGAGCGTCGACGAGGCGGTGCTCAACGCGATGGTCGCGAACCAGGGCATGCACGGCCGCGACGGCAATTTCGTGCCTGCACTCCCGCATGCGCCGATCGAGCGCTGGTGCCGCGCTCCCGCCTGAATTGCCGGCGCCGACCGGCATTCGGCTGCGTTGACTAGCGCGATCTCGCACGGAATGGTCTGAAACTCGTTCGCGCGGCCCCGCGGGTGCTGGGAATGGGGCGTGCGAGGAGGCGGGGGATGCAGACGCAGCAGGAGTCGAGAACGCTGGGGCCGCGCTACGCGGCGTTCATCAGCTACCGGCACACCGATCGCGATCGGCGTTGGGCCGAGTGGCTGCTCGAGGCGCTCGAGCGCTATCGCGTGCCGCGCCGGCTGCGCGCGCAGGGTTTCCCCGATCGCATCAGACATGTGTTTCGCGACGAGGATGAATTGCCGTCTTCGTCCGATCTCAACGATCAGATCAAGCAGGCGCTCGCCCGATCCGACTATCTGATCGTCATCTGCTCGCCCGATACGCCGTCCTCGGCGTGGGTCTGCCGCGAGATCGAGCTCTTTTGCGAGATGGGTCGCGGCGATCGCATCCTGGCCCTGCTCGTCGATGGCGAACCTGATCAGAGCTTTCCTGCGCCATTGCGGCGGCGGACGCGCCCGGTCATCGCTGCCGATGGCAGCGTTCGCACCGAGATCGATGTCGTCGAACCGCTCGCGGCCGATATCCGCCCGCGCGCCGACCGCACCGCGCGCAAGACCAAACATCTGGCATTGCTGCGCATGTTGGCGTGCTTGCTCGGCTGCAGCTTCGACGATCTGCGGCAGCGCGATCATCAGCGCCAGAAACGCCATCGGCTCTCGATCGCGGCGATGGCTGGCATGGTTCTGATCGGTCTGCTGGTCGGTGGCTGGTGGCAGTGGGACTACACTCGCCTCAAGACCGAGCATTACGCCACGTTCGTGACGCGCTTGGGCGCACCGGTGGGCATTGGACTGCTCAATGAGGACGAGCGCGCGCATCGCCGCGGCAGCCACCGCTTCGAAATGCGCCGCGGTCAGGTCGAGCGCATCGTGTCTCAGAACACCTGGGGCGTGCCGGAGATCAACGGAAGCGAAGGTTGTTTTTGGTCCGATGTCGCGGAGTGGCGCTTTCACTATCTCGCGGAGGGCGGCGTCGATCGCGTCGAGCTGCGCGGACCGAATGGTCTGTTGATGCGCGAGGAATCCTTCTCCGCCGATCTCAAAGTGGTGAAGTTCGACAAGCACGGTCGTTCCCAGGCGCAGGATGGGGGGACAAGCGTGCTCGGCCTGCTCGAGCATCGGCAAGATGTTGGGGAGCGCTCGTCGGTCACGCAACATCGGCTTGCCTATGATGCGGGCGGCTTCGTCATTGAACGACTCTACGAGGATAGTTTCGGAACCCGGCAGAGTGATCCGGCCGGGGGCTATGGCAAGCGCTATGCGGTGAACGACCTGGGCCTCGTGGTTCGCGAGCAGGAGATCGGCGTCGACGGCCGCGTCCACGTGCTGCGCAATGAGATGGCGGCGGTCCTGCGCGAGTTCGACGACCGCGGTGAGCTGCGCGCCAAAATGAATGTCGATCAGCAGGACCGACCGTTCGTCGCCTCGGGTGAGTTCGCGATCATGCGCATCGAGCGCGACGCCTGGGGGAATTCGCGACGCGAGTCGTATCTTAAACTTGCTGTCAGCGGCACCGCCGTTGCTGGCGAGCGGTTGGCGTTGACCAGGAATGGCGTCGCCGGCCACGAACTGGCGCGTGACGAGAATGGAGACGAGCGGCGGCGGTACTTTGGCGTCGACGGCAAGCCAACGCTACACAACGATGGCCATGCGAGCGTCCTGTGGAAGTTCCGGGCCGGCCGCGTATCGGAAGTCGCATTTTACGACAGCGAGGATCATCCGGCCCTGGCGCGCGGCGGCTTCCATCGCGTCGCTCTGACCTATGACGCCTAAGGCAACAACACCGAAGCAACTATGTTCGGCCTTGACTCTCAAATGATGCTGATAGTTGGTGGCTACGCGCATGTGACCGCGCAGTTCGAGAACGGTGACAACGTGGAGATCGCGTATTTTGGCGTCGACCGGAAACCGATTTTCAACAGGGATCGCTGGGCCCGCGTCAAACGCCGGTTCGAGAATGGCGAGTTGGTGGAGTGGCGCTATTTCGGAGCCGAGGGCGAGAAGGTGCTGTCAAACGAGGGGTATCATCTTGCGCGCGCCGACTATGATGGCCGCCGCAATCGCATTGCGATCAGGCTGTTCGACATCGATGGTGTGCCGGTCCGGCATCGCGATGGGCATGGGCGGGAGGATTTCGTCTACAACGCGCAGGGGCATCGCGTGGAGTTGCGGTTTTCCGACACAGCGAATCCGCCCAGGCTGAGTGTGGCCAAGCGCGGGTTCGCGGTGTTCAAGACGACCGTCGATCCTCGCGGCCAGCCG
>Ga0163144_10025460_pt1 | contig 11554 bp, 10 predicted proteins | sample OliLak19BULKMAT1_FD_123175 | JGI IMG/M metagenome (GOLD analysis project Ga0163144, IMG submission 123175) | Freshwater microbial mat bacterial communities from Lake Vanda, McMurdo Dry Valleys, Antarctica - Oligotrophic Lake LV.19.BULKMAT1 | ecosystem: Environmental > Aquatic > Freshwater >... | reverse complement strand
CACTGCCACTATACCCACCGATGGATCGATAGTACAAAATGGATAATTTTCTGCTGGTACGCCCTTTTTTGTAAGAGCGTTAAAAAGTGTAGATTTGCCCACATTTGGCAACCCCACTATTCCTATTGATAGTCCCATAATATTTTACTAATTATTTTTTTATTATTTTTGATCGTCGAATAAATCTTTGATTTCGTCTACTGGTAGCTCTTCTTTTATTTCTTTATTTATAGGAAAGGGTTTCGGCTCAACTTCTCCCATTTCTATCTTTGAGCGATAAAGATTCCATTCCATAAGCCCACCCACACCTATTAGTATTATAGCAAGAATAATCACTTTTCTAGAAAGAGGAATATTGGAAGAATTTGCTTCTGCTATAAGATCGTCAGCATCTTTTGTATTTGTATCTATTACTACATTTTCTTTTTCATCATTTTTGCCAAATATCCAATCTGTAACTTTGTTGTATACAGGGGTAAAAAAACTTTCTTTTTCAGCGACAACTACATAAGCTGGTTCGTATGCGGGCTGAGTGGAATCTATTGACTCTGTAGAATTTGTAGCATCTGAAAAATAGTTGTCAGGGACATAAGATACTTCTGATGGATAATAATTTGAATCTGTTGTTGGAATGTTTGTAGTGGGATTTATTACAGAGGTACGCAAGATACGAAGCAACTGCGTATTTTGAGTACTAGTTCCTCTGTATCTTATAATTCCTTTATCAATAGCAAGTAGTGTACGCGAAGTGAAGTCACTAGCACTGCCTATACTTTTTAGATAATCCACAATGCTTACTCCTGTGTATGGTTTTTTTATTGAGCCAATAGAGGTGTTTTCTGAAGCTACCGTACCTACTATATTTACCAGAGAAGTAACAGTAGAAGAATTTCCTGAAGCATCTGTTGCGGTCCAAATCACAATAGTTCTGCCGGGTGCAAAACTTGTTGTATTTACTGATATTGTAGGGTTTGGGTCAACATTATCTGTCACCGTTGCTCTAGCCAAAACAGGGGTTGTTAAAATTCCTGTAGCTTCAAAAGTTTGAGTTGCTGGTGGAGTTATTACTGGCGCAGTTTCATCAGTAGAAATGATATTGAAAGTATCAGCAAATACTGCAGAAGTAAGGGTAGAAAATATCAAAAAACCAGCAATCAGTGTACTACTTGCAAATTTCATTATTTTGTTACTTTTACTTGTTTTCATTAAATAAATTAACTGTTGAGAGCAAATTATTCTAATTCCTTATCAATGTCAACAAGGAGAATCTCACTATGTGCCGTTTTAGAACACAAAAAACGCCATATTCTAAAGGACATTTATTGTAAAGGACATTGTCTGATAGAGAGATATAGGACTTGTATGTGTAAATTAAATCTTTGTCCTTTAGAGAACATCCCCAGTTTTATTAAAACTGGGGATGTTTGACAAATATTTTATTTTGTATTGTATTATTTCTTTTGCATTAATTGCATCAAAGGCATTAGTTCTTCTCTGTATTTCATGATTTCACTTTTGTACTTTTCCATTACCATTGCTCCTGCGTACATCTCTTGCATTCCTCCTTTTTTCTTTTCCTCTATCTCCTTCTGAATCTTATCAAAAAGTTCCTTGACCTCCTTGTTGGATTCCAACGACTTGAGACTCTTTGCAAGCTCTGGATTCTCGTCGAGAGTCCTGGACAGAGATTCTGCCTGATCTTTGTCCATACCTTTGAACTGAAGCGCCTTTTTCATTAAAAATGATTTGAATGACATAGGTTTAAACTATAGCAAAAAAACTACTATTCTCAAATTTTCTTGAGTTCCAAACTCAGAAACATTGGAAATTCTTTGCGAGCTGTGTCTTCGGCGGATTGGCGGGGACCATGACTACTTTTCTTGTGAGATATCCACTCTTCCATAGCTGATATTGCAAATCCTTCATTTTTGAAAGCTTTCATATACCACTGTAGTGATCTATGGAAAGTATTGGTAGTGATACTTTTGTCACCTTTGAATGGAGTGAGCTGGATAGAGATAGTGACTTCTGACAGATACTTTGAGACTTTTCTAAATTGAAGGTTATTCTTCATATCATATCCCCAATCTGAGTGCTGTGGTATACGAAATGCTGGATGAAGCATTACCACTACCACCTTTCCTTTTGTATCGAGTGCTTTTGCCATACCAGACAATACTCCTGCTATATTTTTTATATTTTCAAAAGCGAGTATAGATATAATTCTATCAAACTTGCCCAATTTTAGAGTTTCAAGCTTCTGTGCGTCCGTTACTATATAAGTCTCATTTTCTTTGGCACCACTCTTGGCAATATCCACCAACTTCACTGATTGATCTATTCCTGTTACTATGGCACCACTCTTTGCCAAGATCTTTGAAAAGTATCCTTGACCACACGCTACGTCTAGCACCTTCATCCCCTTTTTCAAATCAATCATTCTCACGAGATTTGGTGCAATCACTGAGGATTGATAAGTGTCATCTTTGCCCAAATAATTGTCGTACCATTCTGCTACATTATCCCAATTTGTTTTCATAAAATTATTCTTTTTCTACTGAACATCCACCATGAAGTTTGCGGTATTTTCTACCTTGTTGAAATACTCTGATTACGTGTCTGAAAGATACAATAGATGTGAGATATCGGAAGTCTATTGCACTACGAAGTAGCCATGGTAGAAATCCTCTAATTAGGAAATTGCCACTAGAAAATATCGCCCAGTAATCTCCTATTGGTACTACAAAACTTGGTTGTTTTGGATTGTAAGCAACAGACTTTTTACCAGAAATCATTGAAGAGATTTGCTTGCCTATATATTTGCCGTTGTGTATGGCAGTCTGAGCAAGTCCGCTATATGGAGTAGATGCTCCATCTCCTACAATAAATATATGATCATCATTTGGAAGATTGAGAAATGGAGAAACTTTTACTCTTTTTCTTTCATCAAATTCTACACTTGGAATAGTCGTAAAGGCGTGATTGATACGAGTACCAGCGGTCCATATCACAGTATGAGAGTTGAGTTGCATATCTCGTAATACTACCTCTTCTATTTCTTGAGACTGTAGTGATCTATTCACAAATATATTGATACCCATTTTACGTAGCCTTGCTTCGGCTACAGTAGAAACCTTTGGTGGGAATGTCTGTAATACTCTGTTTGATGCTTCTATTAGGTCTATTGTGACCAGACTTGGGTCTATGCTGAAATTCTTGGCCAAAGAAGTGAGGTAATGTCGTAAATCCCCAGCAAGCTCTACTCCTGACGGGCCAGCACCTATTATCAATATATGTAGCATTGAAACTAGTTCTTCTTTCGATAAATTTTTTGATTTGCCAAAAAGATCACAAAAGTGCTGTTTGAGACGCAGTGCCTCCTTGACTGACTTGAAAGAAAAAGATAAATCAGGCAATCCTTTGATATTGAAATAATTGGTCTCACTTCCTAGTGCGAGCACCAAGAAATCGTAGAATATCTCCTTTCCACTCTCAAGTTTTATCACCTGCCTTTCCTGGTCTAGGCCGCTGTACGTTGCTTCTATAATTTCAACCTTGTTTTTAAAAATGACATTTAACGGGACTGAGACCTCTATTGGGATGGTTCCGATGACGAGTTTGTAGAGAGCTGGGTAATATTCGAAGTTTTTGTTTTTGGAGATTAGTGTAATTTTGACATCTGTTTTGGATCTGATGAGTGTCTTTGCTACCTCTATTCCGGCGAATCCTCCACCGACAATTACTATGTGTGGAGTCTTTTTTGTTGTTTGCATGGGGCTAGTATAACATTCTTGTGTATAATTGTAATATGGTCATGAGTCATTCGTCACAAAAGAAGACAGATCTTCGAGAACAAAATCCACTCCGCCAGCTGGCGGATGACGGAGGAAAAGAGGCTCTATTTTTGAATATGGTTGAAAGCTATCAAGATGCTATATTTCGCTTCCTATACTTCCGAGTTAGCAACCGTGCTGTTGCCCTAGATATCACCCAAGATACGTTTACAAAGACCTGGGTTTACCTAGCGGGAGGAAAGACAATAGACTACCCAGAAGCATTTTTATACAAGACTGCCAAAAACGCTCTTATTGATTATTACAAGAAGCAAAAAGCTTATTCTCTAGACATAATGATAGAATCTGGCTTCGATCCAGAAAGTAATAAAGATGTCGAGGAGATAGACAGAGCTGATGAAATACAAGAGATAAGGGAACTGCTCGAGACCTTGGATGAAGAAGATAGACACATCATCTTTCTTCGGTTCACAGAAGAAAAGCCGATAGAAGAAATAGCCATACTTTACGACAAGAGTACAAATGCTATGACCGTTCAAATACATAGGATCATAAAAAAATTGAAAGAGAAAATATAAAAACAAAATGGAAAAAAGATTACAAAAACTAAATAGCCTAAAAAATGTTTCCCTTAATGAAAATGAAAAAGGGGCTATTAGAGCACACGTTGCTTATCTTTTTGCTACCGTTCCTGTGAAAGAAAAAAATCCAATACTTTCTATATTTAGTAATGGAATACAGCACACCATCAGAATCGCTCTATCTACTTCTATGCTTGTTATACTGGTCACCGGCTCAGTAGGAGCTGTAGCTGACAATGCGCTTCCAGGAGATCCGCTCTACTCATTTAAAATAAATGTAAACGAACAAGTAAAAGGAGTATTTCTAAATACACCAGAAGATCGTATCGCTTGGCAGAAAGATAGAATAGACAACAGAGTAGCAGAAATCAAAACTCTTGCAGATTCAAAAACGTTAACCAAAAAGAAACAGATCGCAGTACAAAAAGCTATTGATACACACATAGAAAAGATTTCTAATGATTTGGACTCACTAAGTACTACCAAACCTGGAGCTGCACTAGATATTACTACAGGCCTAGAAGCAAGTTTGAAAGAAAACAAAGAAAATCTTGAGAAAAATCTAGAGCCAAAATCTGCTACTATGGCTCTTAAAAAGACAGGAATATTGCCAGTGGGAACAAAAGAAGGAAATACAGGAGTACAAGATGCTTTGATAGCAAATGAGGGTACATTACAAAAAGTATCTGATCAGGAGGTAAAAATCATAAACAAAGAAATTGATTCTATCATAACATCAGTCGACGCAACCAAGCCATCAACAACTCCAGAAACAGTAACCGAGCCAGCAACTCCACCACCAGAAGAGATTACTCCTGCCGGACCATAAAACGTTCGAGGAGTATAAACAAGCCGATAGTAATAAGCGAGAGCACACCAAAGATTATATATTTGGTGTGCTTTTGTTTTTGAGTTTTTTCTTCTTCTACTTTTGAACTATCCAAAACAATATTATCATCCATAATATCTACTGTACTTGCTTTTAAAAGTGGTGCGAAATTACTATAAGTAGTACTTGACCTTACTATTTTGATATTTTCTTTTCCACCGAAACTTGTAATCACTTCCCCATTTGGCGCCAAAATACTACCACTTGAAAAGTTTGCAGTGTTTAATGAAGACGCAGGAATAATAATAGTCGCTCTCGGAGCAATGATTGTCATCTCTGGGAAAATAGTTGTAACACTATTATTTAAAAGCTTCCAGTTGGTGAGGTCGATCTTTTTGTCACCAGGATTTTTGATTTTGAGAGCTTTGCCGTCATCAATGATACTTGCTTCTATTGTTGGATCTACTACATCAAAGACTGTACTCCCTGTCATATATGGTTTGACATCATAATCAGATCGGTAGTAAGCAAAAGATATGGTGTACTTGCCAGCGTATTGATAGGTATGAGTGATAGGCAAAAGTTCTGTTTGTTTAAGAGTAGTGCCATCTCCCATATTCCAAATGAAAATTCCTCTATTGGGATTCATGTATTCCAAAACTATAATACTTTTGAATTCATTTTGTACGTCACTATAAATAACTTTGGGTATAACAAATTCTATGTGTGGATCATCCTTTGGAGCAGTCTCAAATTTACCTCCGGACGTTTTAGTGACTGTTTGGGTATTATTTCCTCCTGCAGTATCATCACTATCATTTACATTTTCTGTGGATACAATAATACCAGCATTTAAAACTTTTGGCGTAGGGGCCGCTGTCACCCAGTTTGTACCATTCCATTGCATAGTATCTTTGGTGGTATTGTCTCCAGCTGGCCACTCTGTTTGAAAAATAAGACTGTCTACTGTGTCAGCATTTCCATCTTTTAATATCAATGATTGATAACCTGAATTTGTCAAAGCTCCAGTATATATGTAGTCTGCTGTAATATCAGGTATAGTTGTATCGTCTGTACGCTCCAACAAAAATAATCCTTTAGGGTGTATGATTTTACCAGATGGTATTGATATAGAAAGTGAGCCAGAAATACTCCAACTAGACAAATCCGCACTGGTATCAGCATCATTGTAGAGTTCTATCCATTCGTCTGTTGTACTATTTGCCGTACCCATCCATGCAATCTCAGTAATACTTACTTTTGCGTTTACATAAAACGGGGAAAACAAAAAGATGGTAAGTATTGTGAGAAAGATTTTCATATTACTCAAATATTTTTTGAATAGTATCGTGAGAAACTTCTCTATTGTTTATATTTGGATGATCACTTACTGGTGGTTTTGGTTTAATATCCAATATTTTTTCTTTGCTGACGTTTTGTAATGCAGCTCGCAGTAAATCTTTGTTTTTCTCTGTTGGACCACGTTCGGCATGCTTCACAGGACTCACTGCATGACGTAGTGGGGCTTCACCAGTAAAAGGTTCATCTTCTATGGGGTTGGCAATCCTAATATTATCTTTTGGACCATTTTCAATGTTGTCTATAAGATTTTTCAAGCTTGGAGAGACCTTGGGCTCATCTTGTGATACAGAAAAGACTTTTGCAAAAGGCTTGTGTGGTGGATTTTCTATTTTCTCTACAGGTTTTACTATTTTTTCAATTACAGGCTTTTGTGAGTGTGGTTTGAATTCCTTTTTATCCGCCAGCTGATGGACAGGTTTTTGTTCTTCACTTTGTCCAAACCATTCCCGTATATTTTTCTCTACTATTGCCTTATCAAATGCGTAAGTCTTTCTAGACCATTCTATTGCATCATTTCTAAAGTTCACCGGGGATCTCGGAATAGGGGCCAAAGTTCTCGCAGAAAAAGGCTGAGAACCAATGTCGTTGATCATGAGAGTAAGATAAATTTGTGCCATTCCTAGATTGACAAGATCGGTCTGAGTGAATTGCGGAGAGAAAACTTTCTCAAGAAGCTCAGCATCGATTGGACCTACACGAAAACTGATACTAGTACCGACGTTTCCAAGTACAGCATCACGCACCTTTTCCTCCATTTGAGCAATGTATTGGTGAGCTATAATGAGCGCGAGTTTGTATTTACGAGCTTCAGAAAGAATATCGGCAAATGTTTCGTTGGCAAAAGATTGAAATTCATCTACATAGAAATAAAAGTTGGGTAGTCCACCCATTCTACTGGCTGAGACTTCTGCTCGACTCATAGCTGCAAGATAAATCTTGGTGATGATCATACTACCAAGCAAACTAGTATTAGTATCTCCAATGCGCCCTTTTGAAAGGTTGATAACCAGGATTTTTTGCTCATCCATGATTTTGCGAATATCAAAAGTAGACTTTGATTGACCGATAATATTGCGCACTAGTGGATTGGCTGTGAATTGTCCAATTTTGTTTTGAATTGCAGGTACTGCTTCAGCCGCCATACGCTCAGTATACTTGGCAAATTCTTCTACCCAAAAAGCTTTGACTGATGAATCGGTGATATTGTCGACAACTTTTTTGCGAAAATCTTTGTCTGAAAGCATTCGGTTAACGGCTAAAAGTGTTGCGCCCGGGTATTCAAGTAATGCTAGGAGTGTGTTGGTCAAAATGTATTCCATACGAGCACTCCAGGCATCCACCCAAATCTTTTTAAAAGTACTCATAAGTCCCGAAACCACAAGGTGTCTTCGGTCGTGACCTACATCTTCCAAAACATTGAACGATATAGGGTGTTCTGTATCGAAAGGTGCGAAATAAACCACATCCTTGATCCTAGACTCTGGGATATTTTCCAAAATATTTTCTGCAAAGCTTCCGTGTGGATCAAGTACTGCAAGACCTTCACCATTGACTACATCTTGGATAGCCATATTTTCAAGAAGCGTAGACTTACCTACACCACTTTTACCTATGACATACATATGACGAGTACGATCACGACTCTTTATTCCGAAACGAGTTTTTTGATTGCGAAAGTCTGTCTCTGCAAAATATGTAATTTTGTCTGGATCATAAGGTACTGACATACCCAAATTATAGCAGATTATAGTAAAGAATATTCAAAATATTTCGTATTAAACGAAATATAGATAAGCCATTGAAACAGTGATGCAAAGTGCTCCTATGATTGCAGCGTTTTTAGAAAACTGTATTTGTTCCATCATTTTCACTTGTGGATCTGTTTCTTTCCAGAATGAGTGCATCATGATAGTAGTAGGTATTAGAAATGCCAAAAGTATAATCATTCCGTAAACCATATGAAATCCTAGCAATATTGATAGTCCACCTAATAGCATCATCGCACCACCAACTATTACCGCTTCTTTTGCCATGGGTACTTTCTTTGACATAGCATAGCCAGTCAGACCTGATAGATTCTTGAAATGGTTGTAAGCATTGTAAATAAAAAATCCTCCCAAAAGTATACGTCCCAAAATAAATACTATTCCCATATTTTTAAACTTGCCCCGCCGTAGCGGGAAATAAATGATAATGATTTGATTATACTACACAAAGAAAAAAGACCCACATTAAGTGGGTCCTCTGTTTCGCACGTTCATAAGCATTTAAGTTTTTTGGAAGAACTACTTACTTTTATTATAGCATACTTACACATTTTGTCAATCTTACTTGGATGTCCTGCTTCCAAGTATCCAAGGGCATCCCTTGGATAGATTTTGAGCGACTATTACTTTCCTTCCAGATTTATCAACGCTCTCGCCAAACGTATCTGATCATGAGAATATAAACCCTCGTAGTGCTCAAAAATTGGTGAGATTTTGGTAGTATCCAAAATTTGAAAAGTCTTTTTGATATCATCAACTTTGTTGAGAACTTTTTTGTCTATGAAATTTTCAAGATCATCTATTGTGATTTCTTTTTGTTCAGCGAGTTTTTCTATGTGATTGATAATAGTACTTTTGGTGAGTCCTCTAATCTTGGCTATTTCTTCTACACTATTACCTTCCATTATCAAACCCTTTGTTGTTTGTATTGTGTCGCTGACCTCTTTTCTTCCAATTTTTATATTTCCACCTATCACCCCACCACAAGCAACGACAAAATTGTTTTGCATCTCAGACATTTTTTCTTTTGGAATATCACTAAAAAGTATTTCTGCATTGTCGGAGAGTTGCCTAAAATTGAAATCTACTTTCAAAATATTTGGGTGCACCTGAAGAGCTTTGTCATTCATACCGAGCAAATGAAGTCCTTCTATACTACTAAGTCTGGATAATGCAACGTAGCCTTGTCCGTATTCAAAGACCTGACTCAAATCAACTACTGCACTATCCAAGGAGAGTCCTTGGCTTTTGTGTATAGTGATAGCCCAAGCAAGTCTGAGTGGAATCTGACTGATACTAGCCTTGATCTTGCCATCTTCCTCTATAACCCAATCAGAGCTCTCTACAGTGATCTGATTATCGTCTTTGGTCTCTATTATTGGATACCGAGTACCCATTTCAAATTTGATGACTTTGCCCAGAGTGCCATTCACATAACCCTTGTCTTTGTTGTTTTTGGTACACATTACGACTGCTCCAATTTTGAGATCCAATTTTTCAGGTGATAGGCATCCTTTTTTCAATGCTGCAACCATAGAGTCTTTACCCTTGGATGACATTGTAAAAGTGAAAGTTTGTCCTTCTATTTTTGAAAGATAATCTGTATTGATATTGTCTACATCTACGTTGTGAGAAAAAAGTCTTGTAACATTTTCTTCTTTTACTGAAGCTTGCTTTACTAGACGCTTCATCAAAAAATCTAGGTGTGCTTGGTTGAAACTATTTTTCCTTATTGCAGAAAGAACTTTCAAAAAGTCTTTGTCTTTCTGACGATGTTGTTCTGATAGATAACAAACAAGCGGTCTAGCTTCTGCCCAAAATTTGGATTCAAATGCAAACTTTGTATTCATGCCACCCATGGAAACAGGAGGAAGCTGAAAGAAGTCTCCTACCAAAACTATTTGCATGCCACCAAATGGTTCACTATTTTGTCGAACCTCTCTACAGATCCTATCAACCATATCAATAGTGGTCGCATCTATCATCGATATTTCATCAATAATCAAAACTTTGTTTTTTTGGATTCTTCTCGAAATATACTCTGTATTAGAAATTCTATCTATATCATAATCAGTGAGAATCTTGAGTATCCCTATACCGCTCCAAGAGTGGATGGTCTGACCATGAATATGAGTAGCTGCAATACCAGTAGAAGCAGTGATGGCTGGCTCTATACCACATGAGCGAAGGTATTTAACAAAAGCATTCACTGTATGGGTCTTGCCACTTCCTGGTTCTCCTGTTAGAAACAGATTTGCGCCAGTTTTCAATATTTTTAATGCTGTTTCTTGAGTCATAAGTGAGCATATTTTACTATACAAAATATAAAACACCCAAGAAAAAGAAACACTGCCTATGGCAGTGTTTCTTTGAATTAAACTATTTTTTCTTTTTAGAGATTTAGACTAGCGTTATTTATTTCATTAGCTTTTTTCATTGTTGCGTACCACCAGATTCCTGTTGGGTTTTTTAGATTGTAGACTGATAAAATCTCATTTCTATATTTTTCTTGGAATGCCTTGATTGCGTTTTGAGTAATTGGTCCAAAACCACCATCTATTTTTCCTTTGTATAAATCTTGAGATCTTAAGAAGTATTGAATCTTTTTAACTTCTTCTCCTCTACTACCAATCCTTAATATTGTTGAAAAATATTCATTTACTGGGATTTCTTGAGCTTCATAGAATACATCTGAAATACTAGTGACAGATGCAGTGAGATATTCTGATATCCATGAACCTAGTGATGTTTTTCTTGTACACTTAAATGAGTTGAATGTGTAATTTAGACTTACTCCTAAATTACCTGCAGCATCTACTGATTTTGCTCTTATGTAGTACATTGAACCACATAAAATATCTGGCAATGTAACATAGTGAGATGTCACTCTTGGTGATGTATCTGTCTCTACTGTGATTTTTTCAAAAGATTTAGTTAGCCCATATTCAACAATAGAAGAAGCTGGCTCATTTGTTGTCCAACTAACTAATACTGATTTTGAGTTAGTTATAGAATATGAAATAGTTGATAAAACAGGTGGCTGAGTATCTATAACAGGAGGTATTAGACTTTCCGTAGTCGCTGAAACAGATGTTGAATTTGATGAAATGTTTCCTGCAGCATCAACTGCGACTACATAGAAGATGTATGTAGTTGAAGATGCCAAACCAGTAGCAGAATAGCTTGTTCCTGTGCTGGTAGATTTTTGTATACCATCTTGAT
>Ga0163144_10025458_pt1 | contig 11554 bp, 10 predicted proteins | sample OliLak19BULKMAT1_FD_123175 | JGI IMG/M metagenome (GOLD analysis project Ga0163144, IMG submission 123175) | Freshwater microbial mat bacterial communities from Lake Vanda, McMurdo Dry Valleys, Antarctica - Oligotrophic Lake LV.19.BULKMAT1 | ecosystem: Environmental > Aquatic > Freshwater >... | reverse complement strand
GCGCCGGTGCCGCAGTATCATCGAGAGAATGCCTAATCGCCTGGCGGACGAACAGAGTCCGTATCTTCTGCAGCACGCGAACAATCCGGTCGACTGGTATCCGTGGGGAGACGCCGCGTTCGAGGCGGCGCGGGCATCAGGTCAGCCCATCTTTCTCTCCATTGGTTACGCGACCTGCCACTGGTGTCACGTCATGGAACGCGAATCGTTCGAGAGCCATGGCGTGGCGAAGGTGCTCAACGACCACTTCATTGCGATCAAGGTCGACCGCGAAGAGCGGCCGGACGTGGACCGCGTCTACATGACGTTCGTCCAAGCGACCACCGGCTCTGGCGGCTGGCCCATGAGCGTGTGGCTGACGCCGGACCTGCAGCCGTTCTTTGGCGGCACCTACTATCCCCCGACCTCGCAGTGGGGCCGGCCCGGGTTTGTCGACGTGCTGACCGAGATCAATCGCGCCTGGCGCGACGATCGGCTGAACGTCGTCAAGTCGGCTGCGGAGATCGTGACCCGGCTGCAGCAGTTGGCTCGTGGCCAGGACGATCGCCGCATCCCCGATGCGGCCGTGCTGACCAGCACCTTCCAGCAGTTTGCGCAGACCTTCGATACTCGCCGTGGTGGCTTTGGCGACGCCCCGAAGTTCCCGCGGCCCAGCGAGTTGCTGTTCCTCCTGCGTGAGTACGCGCGCACGGGCGAGACCGCTGCGCGCGAGATGGTGGTGCAGACGCTGCGCTCGATGGCGCTGGGCGGCATGCGCGATCACCTCGGCGGCGGCTTTCACCGCTACTCGGTCGACGGCAACTGGCGGGTGCCGCACTTCGAGAAGATGCTCTATGACCAGGCGCAGCTGGTGCTGGCCTACCTGGAAGCGTCGCAAGCGAGCGACGACCCGTTCTTCGCGCAGGTCGCCGAAGACACGCTGCAGTACGTGCAGCGCGACATGACCGATGCGGGTGGTGGGTTCTATTCGGCCGAGGACGCCGACAGCATTCCGCCGGGGCAGGAGCACGTGCCCGGCACGCACAAGATGGAGGGCGCGTTCTACATCTGGGGCCAGGACGAGGTCCGAGCCGCTCTGGGTGAAGACAGCCTGGTGTTCGAGGGCCGCTATGGCGTGCTGCCCAACGGCAACGCGCCCTTTGATCCACAGCAGGAGTTCGTGAACAAGAACTTGCTGCACACCGCGCAGTCGATTGCCGACCTCGCTCGAGCGAGCGGCAAGACGCCAGTGGACATTGCCGAGATCCTGCTGCGCGCCCGCAAGGTTCTGTTCGCGGTGCGCAATCGCCGGCCGCGCCCGCAGCTGGACGACAAGGTGCTGACGGCGTGGAATGGCCTGATGATCGCGGCATTCGCGCGCGCCGCGCGCGTGATCAACGGGGCCGATCCAGTGGGCGTGGCCAACGGTGATTCGGCGTCGCGATACCTGGCGAGTGCGGTGAGCGCCGCCACGTTCATCAAGCAGGTGATGTGGGACGAGGCGTCGGGGCGATTGCTGCGTCGATATCGCGCCGGCGATGCGGCGATCGAAGGCTACGCCGAAGACTATGCCTACCTGATCCTCGGCGTGTTGGAGCTGTTCCAGGCGACCGGCCGGGCAGAGTGGCTGGCTTGGGCCCGGACGCTGCAGGCGCGGCAAGACGCCTTGTTCTGGGACGGCGACCGCGGAGGGTGGTTCAGCACGACCGGCGCTGATCCCTCGGTGTTGCTCCGCATGAAAGAAGACTACGATGGCGCAGAGCCGTCACCGTCGTCCGTGTCGGCGTTGAATACCTGGACGCTGGCGCATCTCACGGGCGAGGCATCGTACAGCGAGCGGAGCGCGGCGGCGCTGGCGTCGTTTGGCGGACGGCTGTCGGATCAAGGACGTGCTGTGCCGCTGATGGCCGCGGCCTTGTCGGCGTCGGTGGCCGGCAGCGAGCAGGTGGTGATTGTCGGCCGTCGCGACGCCGTCGACACGCAGACCATGTGGCGGGCGGCGAACACGCGTTACCGGCCCTTCACCGTGATGGTGCTGGTGGATCCGGCGGAGCAGGCCGCATTGGCGATCCACATGCGGTGGGTTGGGGAGATGAGAATGATCGACGATCAGGCGACCGCCTATGTCTGCCGCGACTTTGCGTGCGCTGCGCCGACCACCGACCCGAGCGTGTTCCAGTGAGCGAATTGGTCCGCACGCAGGCCTCGCGCGACGGCGCGTGGCAGCGCCTGCAGTTGAACGCGCCGCCAGGAAACCTGCTGTCGCTTGATGTGATCCGGGCCCTGGGTCGCGTCTTGCACGACCTGGAGTCGACGCCCGGCATCAAATGGCTCACCATCGAGGGCGCCGGCGCGGAGTTCTCGTTTGGCGCGCGGATCCAGGAGCACGAGCCGGGTCTGATGGCCACCGTGCTGCCCGAAACCCATCGCGTGATGAAGCAGATTCTGGCCTTCCCGGCGCCAACAGCGGCGCTGGTGAATGGCCGATGCCTGGGCGGCGGGTTTGAGCTGGCGCTGGCCTGCGACGACATTCTCGCGACCGATTCGGCGACCTTTGGCTTGCCCGAGATTCGGCTGGCCGCCTTCCCTCCCGTCGCCGCGGCGTTGTTGCCGCTGCGGGTCGGCGCGTCGCGGGCGACCCGCGCGATCGTCACCGGCCAGTTGCAGTCGGCCGGGTACTGGCATGACGCCGGCTTGCTCTCGATGGTGGCGCCGTCGGCCAGCTTGCTCGAGGCGGCCGGCGCGTGGTTCGATGCCCACCTGTCGCCGCATTCGTCGGTGGCCTTGTCTCACGCCGTCTCGGCCGCGCGACTCACGCTGCGGACGCAGGCCGAACCCGCGCTCGACCGGGCCGAACGTGACTACCTCAGTGGCTTGCTCAAGACCGACGATGCCGCCGAGGGCGTGCAGGCGTGGCTCGAGAAGCGGGCACCGAATTGGAAGAACAGCTAACGTTGTACCAGGCGAAGGGTGGCGAACATGATTGACGTGGATGTGTGGGTGCGTGGCGCCAGCGGCGCGGTGACCCAGAAGATGAAAGGCGTTTCGGCCGACGCCGACTCGTGGACGGTCGCCGACGTGAAGGTGTTGCTGGAGCAGATGCTGAAGGCGATCGACCGGTCACGCGATCCGAACAGCGATCCGCCGGCGGTGTCGCTGCGCGGCTTCAGCTGGATTGTCAGCCCCGATCAGGGCGGTGTGCTGGTGCACCTGGAGTTGCAGTCAGGGACGGCCAGTGCCGGGCCCTTTGCGATCGACGAAACGCGCTTGTCAGACATGATCACGCGCGTGATCGGTGGTCCGCAAGAATCCCGTCTGGTGCACTGAGATGACGACGGCGGAGTTGTTGTTGGCGTTGATTGACGCCGGGTATGACAAGCCGTCGTGGCACGGCCCCAACGTTCGTGGCTCGCTCCGCGGCCTGGCGAGTGCAGCCGGGCCGGCACAATATCTGGGAACGGGTGGTGCATGCGGCGTACTGGAAGTACGACGTCCGCCGCCGGTTGAACGGGGAGCCGGACGGTGGCTTCGCGCTTGAGGGCAGCGACTTCTGGTTGCGGCCGCTGCAGGGCACCGATGCCGAATGGCGCGCTGACCTGGCGCTATTGCAAAGTGAACACGAACAGCTGGGGCAGGACCCGAGCTGTTCGATCGCGCGATCACTAGAGCACGAGCTCACGAGATTCAGGCATTGCCCACGCCGGGGTGGCGAAACTGGCAGACGCACAGGACTTAAAATCCTGCGACCGTTAAGGTCATGCGGGTTCGATCCCCGCCCCCGGCACCAAGTGTCCTTGGATATTTTGCGGATCCGCCTCCGTTTGAGGCTCGCCTTTGAAGTCGCGGGGTATTTTGAGCTCGACCCGGACGCGGCGCACGCGGTCGCGCGCGCGGTTGGCAATGCGGTGAAGGGCTGGCGGAAGATTGCTTCGCGGCGGAGTCTTTCAAAGGCCGCGCCAATTACTCCGATCCGTCCGCGCGGCCGATCTCCACAGACACCTCGCCGTCTTCGCGCGACACCCGCACGTTCCACGGGTTGCAGCACACCTCGCAGTCCTGCACGTAACTCCCGCGCACGTCGAGCTCGACGTAGATCTCAATTTCCTCGCCGCAGTACGGGCAGGTTACGAGGTGGGTGTCGTCCATCTCTCCAGAATAGCCGCACCCACATCGGTTGCGGGATGTGTTGGCCCACTTCTCGCATAGGATCGGCGCATGAGATTAGGTGGCGGTCGTCGCAGTTCCAATATTGAGGATCGCCGAGGGCTCGGTGCCGGCACCATCGGCGGCGGTGGCATCGGCATGGTCCTCATCGTGCTGGCGGTGTCGTGCCTGACTGGCACCAACCCGTTGACGTTGCTCCAGGTGGTGGAGCAGGCCAATCCGGGACAGACCCAGTCGGTGCCCGCAGGCACCCCGAGCGGCGACCCGGCGGGCGTGTTCATTGCCGACGTGCTGGGCGATACCGAAGAGACGTGGGAGCGCGTGTTCCAGGCCGCCGGCCAGTCGTACGACGCGCCGGTTCTGGTCTTGTTTGTAGACGCGGTGCAGTCGGCGTGCGGCAGCGCCTCGTCCGCCAGCGGCCCGTTCTATTGCCCGGCCGATCAGAAGGTCTATCTCGACCTGTCATTTTTCCGCCAACTGGATCAGCGGTTCGGCGCGCCGGGCGACTTTGCCCAGGCCTACGTGATCGCCCACGAAGTGGGACACCACATCCAGAACCTGCTCGGCGTGAATCGTCAGGTCGCACAGGCTCAGCAGCAGGGCAGCCAGAGCCAGGCGAATGCGCTGTCGGTGCGGATGGAGCTGCAGGCGGACTGCTTTGCCGGCGTGTGGGGACATCATGCCCAGCGCAAGGACAAGCTCGACGCCGGTGACGTCGACGAAGGGCTCGCGGCAGCCGCGGCCATCGGCGATGATCAACTGACCAAGGGCCGCGTCTCGCCCGACAGCTTCACGCACGGCACGTCGGCACAGCGCGCGCGCTGGCTGCGCCAGGGGATGTCGAGCGGCGACATGAACAGCTGCGATACGTTCCGCGCGACCTCGCTCTAAGGCCCGCCCACAGCCGAATCCGGCGACCTCGCCAGTTTCGAGGCTCGGCTCGCTGCCGATCAAAACCCGGTGAAAGTCGGCGGCCGAGGTAGAATGCGCCCAGCCCGGAGCCAACGGACCCGGGCGGAGGGACGAGTGCCAATCGAGTGGGGAATAGCGGCTGCACTATTCGGCGCGCTGTTCACGTTTAGCGTCTGGGCCTATCTCAGCCGGCAACGGCTGGCGGTTCGTGCCCGTGAACTCGACAAGTCGCTTGAGCTGCGTACGACCGAACTCGAATCGGCGCGGTTGCAGCTGCAGCGGCTCAGCACCGAGGATCCCCTCACGGCGGTCGCCAACCACGAACAGTTTCTTGAGTTTCTTGAGCGCGAGTGGCGCCGGGCTCGGCGCGATGGCTTGCCGCTGTCGCTGATCTTCATCGATCTCGATCACTTCCGCGCTTACAACCGTCAATTCGGCCGCAAGGCCGGTGACGATGTGCTGAAGCAGGTGGGGCGTTGCCTGGCCGGCCTGGTCGGGCGGCCCGGCGATTTGGTGGCCCGCTACCATCGCGACGAGTTTGCGCTGGTACTGGCGTCGACCGATGGCCCGGGTTCGTTCAAGATTTCCGAGCAGGTACGGGCGGCCATCCGCGACCTGAACCTGCCAGCGGCCAAAGACGCGCCCGATAATTTCGTCACGGCCTCGGTCTCCACCTCCACGGCCACCCCACAGCGCGAGTCGGCGTGGGAGGAATTGGACCTGATCAAGGCCGCCCGTCACGCCCTGCGCGAAGCGCGCGCGAGCGGCGGCAACCGTGTGCTACGAGCCAACCTGGGCCTGACCGGTCCGCCTGAGCTCGTCGGCGTGCGGCGGTAGCATGCGTCTCGAGCTCCCGCACTGCACGGTTCGCCGTTGGCTCCCCAGCGATCTGGATGCACTGGTCAAGCACGCCAACAATCACAACGTTTCCAGGCATCTGCGCGATCGGTTTCCGTTTCCTTACGCCATCGACCACGCGCGCAATTTCCTGGACTGGATTTGCCCGCAAGCGGCGCCGACGGTGTGGGCGATCGAAGTGGACGGCGAGGCGGCCGGCGGCATCGGCGTGGAGTTGCACAACGACGTCGAGCGTGTCTCGATTGAGGTGGGCTACTGGCTGGGCGAAACCGCGTGGGGCCGCGGGATTATGACCGAGGCGCTGCAGGCGGTCACCGCCGAGTGCTTCAAGCGCTTCGACATCACCCGCGTGTACGCGCTGCCGTTTGCCGACAATCGCGCCTCGGTGCGCGTGCTCGAAAGGGCCGGATACACCCTTGAAGGACACCTCCGCCAGAGTGCCATCAAGGACGGAACGATTCGCGACCAACTGCTCTACGCCGCCTACAAACCTCTCTGAAACAGTTCGCCCTGGTCATGTTTGCCACCGCGCTCACGGCGGCGCCGGTCGAGGATCACGGCTTGGTCGCAGCCACCAGCTGGGCGGACGAAGACAAGCGCATCCTCACGCGGTGTGAGGTGCATCTGAAGAAGTAGAATGGCAGGCGTGCCGACTGATTGTCCCGGACTCGCCGACCTCATTGCCCGCCTCGATCGGTCGGTCGAGGCGGGTGATACCGCCGCCGTCACCGCAGCCGTGAAAGCGGATCTCGAGCAGGTGCTCGGTGCGCGCGCGCTGGCGCTCCCGGCGCAATTCACCCAGGTCAGTCCCGACGCCTATGCGCGACGCCTGTTGCATCGCGATCCCGCCGGCCGCTACAGCGCCATCGTCATGACCTGGGGACCGGGGCAGGGCACCGCCGTCCACGATCACGGTGGCCTCTGGTGTGTCGAGGGCGTGGTCGACGGGGAGATCGCGGTGACGCAGTATCGCGTCGAGGCCGACGCGGACGGCTACTACCGCGTGACGCCGATTGGCGCGTTGCTCGCCGGCACCGGTTCGGCAGGCTGCCTGATCCCGCCGACCGATCATCACGTGCTGGCCAACGCCCGTCCGTCGGCCGCCTCGATCACGCTGCACATTTACGGTGGCGACCTGGACGACTGCAGGGTGTTCCTGCCAGCTACGCCCGATGGCCGCTACGCGGAAACCATGAAGTCGCTGTCGTTCAACGCATGAGCGACTACATCGACCTTCGCTTCCGGGGCAGTGATCGCGTGATCGCGACGGCGGTCCTTTCGGGTCCGGACGGGGTGACGCTGGTCGATCCCGGCCCGACCTCATGCCTGCCGGCGCTCGAAGACGGACTGCGACAGCGCGGCCTCACGCTGCGCGACGTCCGCCACCTGCTGATCACCCACATCCACCTCGATCACGCCGGCGCCACGGGGACGATCGTCGAGCGCGTGCCGTCGATCCGCGTACACGTGCACGAACGCGGCGCACCGCACATGATCGATCCCGCCAGGCTGCTGGCCAGCGCGACGCGGTTGTACGGCGACGACATGGATACGCTGTGGGGCGCGTTTCTGCCCGTGCCCGCCGCCAGTGTCAACGTCTTGCAGGGCGGCGAACGCATCGCCGCTGCGGGCACCTCGTTGCGCGTGGCCTACACGCCGGGACACGCCAGGCACCATGTGAGCTTTCTGGATGAAGTCACGGGCATGGCCTACGTTGGCGACACCGGCGGCATCCGCGTCAGTGGGGACTACCTGATTGCGCCGACACCGCCACCGGACATCGACCTCGCCGCGTGGCGCAACAGCCTGGATGCGATCGAGGCCTGGCAGCCGGTGTCGTTGTTTGTCACCCACTTTGGCGTGGTGTCTGGAGCCAAGGCCCACCTTGCCCGCTTTCGCGAGACGCTGACGATGCAGGCCGACGCGGTTCGTCAGTCGCTCACGGCCGGGACCACCGACGAAGAACGCACACGGGTGTTCGTCGAGCAGATGCGCCGCGACATCAGAACAGCCATGCCCGAGCACGAGGCCCTGGCCACGGAGCTGGCGGCGCCGTTCGACCAGCTCTGGCAAGGGCTGGCGCGTTACTGGCAGAAGCAGACAGTCTGACATCGCTATTCGCAGTTCGCCGTTCGCTGTGCTTTGAATCCTGAACAGCGAATCGCGAATCGCGAACAGCGACTCTAAACCGCGATCGCCTCCACCAGCGGCGTGTTCTCGGCCACGGCGACCTGCGCCTCCATCAGGAAACGCAACGCATAGCCTGACGGCGTGCCGGTCGATCGCCGGCAGGGCGCCACGCGCCAGACCGCCGTCAGCACGCGCCCCTCACGCAGTCGCGTCGGCAGCCCCTCGGCACCGCGCGTCGATCGTTCGACCTGCAGGTGGACGAGCCGGTGAAGCGGAATGGCAGCGCCCGCCTCGCACTCCACAAAGATGCCGCCATCGCTCACGTCGCGCGTCATCACCGAGATGAAGCGGACGGCGCCCGAGGCGTCCTTCCACGTCAACCGGGCCGGCAGCGCGAGGGCCCGGCGCTCCGACGATCGTTGAACTGCTCGGCCCGGCAGGTGTCGTTTATCAGTCACGGGAGACTCCAGGGATACGGCCACACAGAAAAACAAGGTCTTGCAATGCACGGAATCAATCCAAGAACCACGCCGAAACCGTGCAGCCTCCTGAGCCGTGAGTGGTTAGCGTCGAAAGGACGCCACAGGCGACCTCCAGCGGACAGGGTGGATAAGGTGGAGTCGGTGGGGGGTGGATACTAGCTATCCACCCATGAGCCTAACTGGCTACTTGGTATTCACGTCGGGACTGCCTTCAATCCCGAGTCGTCGCAATTTCAGATACAGACCCCGGCGGGTCAGGCCAAGTGCTCGAGCGGTTTCCGAGATGTTGCCGCGGTGCCGCGTCATCATTTCGCGAATCAGGTCGCGCTCGATCTCGTCGACGACGGAGGCAAGGGTCTGACCGCCTCGCAGCGACACGCGCGAACCGCTGGCCGATCCTGAGGACGGCGTGGCGGCAGCGGCGGTGAGGTCCGCCGACAGGTGCTCCGGGCCAATCGTGCCACCAGGCGGAGCCATCGCGACCGCGCGCTGAATCTCGTTGCGCAGCTGCCGGACGTTGCCGGGCCAGAAGTACTGCGCGAACAAGTCGAGCACCTCGGCGCTCAGCTGCATGTCGGGTTTGCTGAGCCGTTCAGAGGCTTCACGCAGGAAGTACGTGGTCAGGTGCGGAATTTCTTCGCGGCGCTGACGCAGCGGCGGTACGTGGATGCGAATGACGCTCAGACGATAGTACAGGTCCTCGCGGAACTTGCCCTCGGCCACCCGCTGTTCCAGGTCGGCGTTGGTGGCCGCCAACACGCGCACGTCCACCGGTTGCGGCCGGTTCTCGCCGACCGGCATGATCTCGCCCTGTTCCAGGAACCGCAGCAGCTTGGGCTGCACGTCGAGCGGGAGATCGCCGACTTCATCGAGGAACAGCGTGCCGCCGGTAGCGGTGCGGATCAGGCCCGGCTGATTGGAGACCGCGCCGGTGAACGAGCCTCGGCGGTGCCCAAACAACTGGCTGTCCGCCAGCTCCCGCGTCGTCGTGGTGCAGTTGTACGGCAGGAACGTCGCGGCGTTGCGCGAGGACCCGACGTGGATCGCCCGCGCGACCAGTTCCTTGCCGGTGCCGCTTTCGCCGGTGATCAGCACAGTCAGGTCGTTGCCCTGCAGACGCTGAATCTGATCGACGACCCGATGCATGGCGGCGCTCGCGCACAAGAAGCCGGGCAACAACGGTTCGAGTGGGCGCTCGGTCGTGGAGTCGACCGGCGAGGTCGGGCGATCGCGGACGCCGCACAGGTCGAAGCCCTGACGCGCCACCGCGGCCATCATGCGGACCCGTCGCAGCAGGGGATGGCCGAGTGGCCGCGGTGTGGCGATCACGACGTGACGCGGCCCATCGGGTTCGCGACCGATGGCCTCGACGATCAGGCTGCCGGCGCCATAGGCGCCGCGCTGGACGGCGAGCTTGGCCATGGCGGCGGCGCTGGCATCGGCGCCAGCAGCGGCAATCACGCGCACGTCGCCACCGGGCAACTCGGCGAACACCACGGTGACATCCGCGGTAACGGCCTCGAGCATGGTCGCCGCCAGCTCGCGGGCCAGCAGGTCGGGCATGACGGCGGCGTCGACCAGCCGGCGGACGAGCGCGTCGTCGGCATCGGCCGGCGAACCGACGTACTCGCCGGTGCCCGGTGGCTGCGATGCCGCCATCTCGGTGTGTACCTGCTCAAGATCGCGCGTCGCACCCAGAGCCTGAAACACCTGCGCGGCATATTGATAGTGACGGTCCGCGGTCGAGCGCGCGCCCGCCTTGGCGGCCAGCCGCGCCAGGGTCATCTGGCTGACGGCGGCCTGGTAGCGTTCGCCGACCAGCTCGAACACGCTCGAACTCTGTGCGATGTCGTGGTACGCCTCGGTGGTGCGGGTTTGCCGCGCGCGCAGGTCGCCGCGCAGGCGCAGGAATTCGCCCCAGGCGCCGGGCGTCGTGCGTGGATCGAGTCGCGACTCCACTTGCGACAACCGGTGTTCGGCCTCGTCGACGCGCGCGGCCGAGAGCAAGGCCTCGGCGGCAATCAGCTCGGCCTCGATCGCCTCCGCCGGCGGGGCATTGGTCGACTTGGCGATCTCGTCGGCGATGGCCAGGGCTTCGTCCGGCTGCCCCCGCCGCGTCGCGAGCCGCGCGGTGATGACACGCAGCGACCATTCGTACCAGCCGCTGGTGTTGCGCCCGTAGGCGCCATACGCTTCGGCCGCCCGCCGCAGGTACTCGGCCGCGTTTTCGTAGTCGCCGCGCATCAGCGACATCTGGGCCAGCGTGTCGTAGACCGCGCCGGTGGTCTCGTGGAACTGCATGGCGCTGCGCGTGTCGAGCGCGCGATGCAGCACGGCGTCGGCGCGATCGAGATTGCCCATGCGGACGCAAATCTGTCCCAGCGTCGCCAGCGCAATCGACAGCCCGGGACCCTGGCCCAGGCCTTCGTGGATCTTGACGGCGCGTTCGGCCAGCGCCAGTGCCTGTTCGTAGCGATGCCGAATCAGCGCGACGTTGGCTTGGTTGCCACAGACGGTGGCCAGCACATCGTCGGCCTGGAGTAGCGACGCCATGCGCTCCGCCTGCCGCAGGGCGGCGTTGGCTTCGTCGTAGCGCCCGGTCTGGGCCAGCATGACGGCCGAGAGGGAGTGGACCATCGCGAGGTGGCGCCGATCGCCGGCGGCATGCAGCGCGGCCGCCGCTTCGGCAATGTGCTCGCGCACGATCGCCATGTCGCCGACCTGCCGGTAGCAGTGGCCGAGATAGAAGTGCGCCAGGCCGATGGCGCGCGAGTCGTGGGCAATCTCGGCCTGCTTCAGGGCGCGATTGTGCAGCGCGATGGCACGCGACTGCTCGCCGCGCGCAAACGCGACCCGCCCGTGCAACCGCCAGAGGTTGGAATGCAGCACCTGGGGCAGTGGCTCGCGAATGGTATCGGGCGAGCGGCCCAGCACCGTTCCGGCCTGTGCAAGATCCCCCTGCAAGAGGTACGATTCAGCCAGCATGACCCTGATCGCAAGCTCGTCATCCCGCGTCAACGATGAGGGGG
>Ga0163144_10025456_pt1 | contig 11555 bp, 7 predicted proteins | sample OliLak19BULKMAT1_FD_123175 | JGI IMG/M metagenome (GOLD analysis project Ga0163144, IMG submission 123175) | Freshwater microbial mat bacterial communities from Lake Vanda, McMurdo Dry Valleys, Antarctica - Oligotrophic Lake LV.19.BULKMAT1 | ecosystem: Environmental > Aquatic > Freshwater > Lake... | reverse complement strand
TCGGTTACAGCCAAAGTGCTCATTTCACTCGCGATTTTAAGGAGGCTTTCGGAATCCTTCCCTATTACCAACGACTTTGGAACCGTGTGCGGAATGCTGCCTACATGATGAACCAAGATCCCGAAATTTCATATCGCTGCGGAACCCTGGCGTTAAGGGCTGTTGCTCGTGCCACAAATCCTGGAAATCCAAAAATTCATGACCTCCCGTATCTAAAATCTCCAGAGGGGGGCTTTTCCATGTTGGCTCTTTTAGAAATTGCCAATCAACGAAACCTGGGGCTAATTCCAGTCGCCCGGGTCGATACCGATGAAATTCCAGTGCCAAGTGTTATTCATTTGGCGCAACTTCATTACGCAGCAATTCTGCAGAAGCATCCTGAAAAGGAGGAGTATCTCATGGTTGATCCTACTTCTACAAGCAAACCAAGGTGGATTTCGGCAGCCGCAATTAATGAAGAGGCCAGTGGGTACTTCCTCATTCCTCAAAATTTATTGAAAGTGGGATGGATTACTCTTCGAAACGAAGATATTGCTGATATTTACGGCAAGGGATTAAATGGAGACAATCCGAACCCAAATCCCCCCTGTCCTCCGGGTAAGTGCTGCGGGCCCGGTGGTGGTGGTGGTGGTGGTGGTGGTGGAGGTGGTGGCGGATGCAATAGAGGCGAAAATGGAATGGCAGAGTGGGACGTTCTAGAACCCGAAATAACGTTGAATCTGCGGGACACCCCCCTTGAATATACGACGAGTCGCGGTACAAAGGTGGGAATAAATCTTTCTTACGTGCAATACGAAACGCGGCCGGTCGAGACCTACTCTTATTCCTTCGGTTTGGATTGGAATTCGCTCCATACCAGTTACCTCGAAGTGCTGGATTACGTCTATCCAGCCACTTATCAGGATTGGACTCAGGCCAAATTGTTTGGTCAGAACGGAGGAGAGGTAACGTTTTACAACGGCTATTCAGATCCGGACAAATTCAATCAAATGACCGTTGAGCGAACAACATCAGGAGGAAACCCGGTGTTTATTGTGCATTACGCGGATGGAGCAAAAGGCACGTACGCAAAACTATATTCGGTCGCAACCGGCATCGGTTATTTCTATTTAACTGAATACGCGGACGCTAGGAATGTTCCAACTGCCTACAGTTATTCCCTTTCTGGCTCCACAATGTTGTTGACCAATATCGCCGATGTGGATGGAAACAATATTCGCCTGACTTTTAACACCAGCTTCAATCCAGCAAGGGTGGCCTCTGCCATCAGTACCCATTTGGGAACCGTCACTTTTTCCTATGACTCAAGCGGCCGGATGACAAACATCCAGGATGTGGTTGGAATCAACAGTGGCTTTGCCTACACCAACCTGAGCGGCGATTATTTTATCCAAAGGTTGTCAACTCCCTACGGAAACACGTATTTCGAGCATCAAACGGGTGATTTATTTGGAGAAAATGCCCCAACCGACAACATCAATAGATACATTAAAGTAGTGGCTCCCGACGGCGGCACTCACCTTTACCTTTACAGGGATAATTCACAATATTTATGGAGGGCTGCGGATTATTTGTGGTGGACGGACAATGTTTACACCACCGGCGTTCCTGATGGGGTTCCAATTGATGATCAAGAAGGCTCCTATCCCTATAAGTGGTTTGGACTGTCTAATGTTAACATGGAGTTTCGAAACTCCTTTTATTGGGGTCCAAGGCAGTATTCTTTGATTGCCAACACAATTTATAACATGAGCACAAATGATTATCTACTCGCTCGGGTGCAGCACTGGGCTCATGACGAAGATAACGTAACGCGATACAATAGTGTGTCCCACGCGCTATCCTGGAAAAGAGACTTTTCTCCCGGAAGCGGAATAGTGGGCCACATGACCTGGTACGGTTATACAAACCAAGTAGGAGCAACTCAAGAAGGCGGTTCCTATAAACCGTCATGGATAGCTGAAAAGTTGCCAAATGGAGAAACTCGCTATGTTCACTACCAATACAACTCCCTCGGGCATATTATCCTGGAAAAATCCACCTACACCCTGAGCAATGGAACGGTAGGGACTCGCCAGAGGACCAATAATTACGCCGCGAATGGGATCGATTTGATCCGTGAGTATGACTACGACGGCACTCTGGTCAGGTCGAACCAATACAATGCATACCATCAAGTGACCAAAAGTGTGGAGTTTCCGGGAAATTCGGTAAGTTACACCACCCTTTACAGTTACAACGATACGACGCACCAACAGACGGGGGTCACAAGGCCTTCTGGACTGGTTGTCACCAATATCTACAATGGAAGCAACCGGCTGATTCGAACCGAAGAGGTGCAGATTTTCAAGACTAACCTGTTTGAATGGGCGGCCAGCGGCTTGTTGTCGAAGCACACCAACGAACTTGGGCTGGTTAAAACGTATTCACACGACAACCTTGCGAGAATTACCAATGTAGCCTACAGCAGCGGAGGGAATGAGGCGTTTCTATACAAATATCTCGACCTAGTTGGCGTTAAAGATCGAAACAACGCCTGGACCTGGATGGGTTATGATTCTCTGCAAAGGAAAACGTCCGAGACCAACAAAGTCGGCAAGGCCACAAGGTGGGACTATTGCGCGTGTGGTTCTGTCAATTCCATGACCGACCCCATTGGCCGGATCACATCGTATACTTACGACAATGCGGGTCGCAAGGTAAGAACCCTCCGGCCGGATGGCTCCACGGCGGAACATTTTTCTTATAATCTTTTAGGACAACTTGTGGGCTACACCAATGCTCTTGGATACAAAGTGTTTGCCTATGCCAATCAAGGGATGCAAAACGGAATTACCAATGCCGCCGGGACCGAGAACTTCATTTTTTGGAACAAAGATAACAAAAAAGAAACAGAAACTGATTCCCTCGGGGTTAGCGTAACCTTTGCTTACGACAAGCTGGGCAGGCTGATTTCAAAGACTTACCCTGATTCCGGAGTCGAAAGATTTGGATATTCTGAACGTGGCGTCGTGGCTTGGACAAATCAGTTAAATTTTGTCTCCCGTTCCTTGTATGACCAAGCCGGTAGGAAAACCTCCGAAACCAACGCGAACAGTGAGGTGATTCAATTTAAACTTGATGCGCAAGGAAATCTTACAAACCTGATCGATGGCAAAACTCAGAAAACATACTGGCGCTATGACGTGAATGGTCGGCTCACCAACAAAATTGATAACGCTGGAGCTAGCATCTTGCGATACGCCTACGATCCTAGTGGGTTTCTTACAAGTCGTTGGAGTACGGCAAAAGGGACGACGTATTACACCAACGACAGCATGGGGCGTGTCACTTATGTCAATTATCCAGCCAGCACGGACATTCAATATTCGTATGATGCGGCAGGTAAGATGACAAACATGGTTGACGCGGCAGGCACCACAGTATTTTCATTTAACACCAACGGCCTCCTCTCAAGCGAAGACGGTCCTTGGGCGAGTGACACAGTGAGTTACATCTATCGGGCTGGTTACAGAACCAACCTCACGTTAACACAGCCTAGTGGTTCGTTTACACATACGTACATCTACGACAGTTCAATGAGGGTCAAAACTAATACGGGAACGGCTGGAGAGTTTATTTACACCTACAAAAACGCATCTGGGTTTTGGACCAACATTAGCCTTGCTGGAAACGGCAAAATTGTTCGTAGTAACGATTCCAGCGGTCGAATTCTTGGTACTTGGCAAATGAACGGCGCCGGAACGTTGCTTGATTACAATGTTTACGCCTACAACACAGGGAACCAAAGAACGAAACACACACGGGGCGATGGAAGTTATTATTCTTTTCTTTACGATTCAATTGGCCAATTGAAAGTGGGCCGTGCCACTAATAGTTCTGGGGTGGTTATTGCGGCTGAAAATAGGGGGTTTGTTTACGACGCCGCTTGGAATCTCAATTATAGAACCAACAATGCGACACTGCACACGTTCGGGGTGGACTCATTGAATCAATTGACCTCCACACCCGGAGGAACAACCAGTTACGACGGAAATGGAAATTTGACTCTCGAAGATACAGCCCAAATTGGCAATGTGTTTACCGATGAGAATCAATGGAGCTCAACTACGGGCGGGGGCACGGTTTACAAATCAGAATTTGTGTATGATGGCCTGGGAAGGCGGCGCAAAACCATCGAGTACACATGGTCTGGATCAAGTTGGCTCGTTAGTTTGGAGACTAGATATGTTTACGATGGAAATCGTGTTGTTCAGGAACGCAATTCATCCAATATTCCTCAAGTAAGCTATGCGAGGGGGAATGACCTGAGCGGAACGGAAGAAGGTGCTGGAGGGATAGGTAGTTTGCTTGGAAGGTATACTTCATCGAGAACAGACTACTATCATAGCGACGGCAACGGGAACATTACCGCTTTAATGTCCTCAGGTGGAACAAATAGCGCTGGATATCGCTACGATCCTTATGGAAATCAGATTCACGCAACTGGAGCTGTTGCGACCGCAAACCTAATGCGGTTTTCGTCAAAAGAATACCATTTGACCTCCGGGACCTATTATTACCTTTACCGATTTTATGACCCTTACAATCAACGATGGCTAAATCGGGATCCGATTCAGGAAGAGGGCGGACTAAACCTTTACGGCTATGTCCGTAATGATCCACTCAACCATTTTGACCCCGATGGGCAGGCTGTTGCCGCAATTGGACCTGTTGCTAGAGGCGGATACATCGTGGGTGGAGCTATTGTTGCTTTTTCCCCATGGCTTGCCGATTATTTGGACAATGCTGCGAATGCTTGGTTTGACCTTTATGATAAAGCTAAGGATGCTTTGAAATGCGACACTAAATCTTGGCACAACGACAGCCCAAACCCAGAGAAGACTGAGAACCGTGGAGATCACAAGAATCGCTCTGACGGTAAGCGTGACCGGGATCCAAAAGACCCAGACCCACCCGCCCCTCCGGATCCTCTTCGTGGCAAATTTCCTAAAAGGCCGGAAGGCGACACCATGCCGCCGAAGGATGGTGGACCTGCTCCGATTCGAAGTGGCCGATGAATCCCGAAAAGAGAGATTTGGTTGGTGGCACTCCGCTGATGTGGAGTGCAGCGCGTGGCGATTTATCTGAGCTACGACGACTGGTAAGCGAAGGGTTAATAGTTGATGAAAAGAACGAGCATAACCAAACGGCATTGATATACGCGGCTGCTGCGGGAAAAGTCGATGCTGTTTCGCTCTTGTTATCAGCCAACGCGCAAATCGAGCACAAGGACCGGCATGGATGCACCGCTCTGATCTACGCCGCAAGTCGTGGTCACCTTAGGGTTGTCCATGAATTGCTGAATCGGGGTGCTGATATTGAGGCAAAGAATAACAACGACGTGACCGCGTTGATGGAGGCAGCCGCAAACGGCCATCGTTCCGTCGTGGAAACATTGCTTGAACGAGCGGCGAACCCTAAGGCGGAGGCAGCAAGTGGAGAGACTGCCCTCCATTTCGCGAGTCAAGAGAATTTCAAGGACATCATCGATCTCTTGCTCAACAAGTGGTCCAGCTGAGAACGTTGAGACCACGGCAGGAAAACCGGGTCGTATCTGGGTCGCGTCTTAACATTGAACAATGAGCGGAGAGAAAATGGTTCGCTTTGCTCAAAGTCAATTGACCGCGCCAGGAAAGATTTGCTCCGTTCGGAAGCCAGTGACGCGCCGGTCACTCGTGCTGCTTCCGCTTGAGTGTCTTCGCACAATGTCGTGATAGCTTATCGTTGTCCTGTGGTTCCCTCCCAGAGGGTCCCTCCCACAGGCCACCGTTGCGCGCGGCGCAGCAGAGCGTGTGGCCATCGTTCCGGCTACGGTGCTCTGGAGCAGATTGATTTTTAAATTGGAGTGCTCCTTCCGCGCCTGAGCCTCCACGATGGCCACACCCACTGCTGCGCCGTGCTCACTACGAAAAGCCATCAGACATTGTGCGAGAGCCACTCCGCTCCGCAGCCCTCGCGCCCGTCACGCCCCCGGCCTTCCTCACTGCGCATGTCCGCTTCGCGGAGAGTCAGGCGCGGGAAAGAAGGAGGATGGATTTGGCGCTCCGCGCGAGGGAACGACTCGCTCATTGCCGCGAAGGCTACTCCCTCATTGCCGGGAGAGGCTAGTTGTTGGGGGAATTAAACCCGGAAAACTGCTTGCGCAGGGCGCTTGGGAAAACCGAAACGAACGGAAAACAGCTAAAGAAAAAAGTGGCTGATTGAATTTCGAATCTGCCGCGAGCGAACGCCGCGAAAGGAAAAATCAGCGCTGGCGCGGGCAGAGAGTTGGAACCTGTCGGACGTTCGACGTTCCTTGTGACGTGCCGCGCGCGCCGGAACGGTGCGAGCCGCTAACGCGTCCCGGCACCGCGCAGCCCGCGCGCGAAAGTGAATTGGTTGGAGAGAGTTTTGGTGCGCGCGGTCTGCGGGAACTCGGAGCTGCGCTCCTCGCTTAGGAAACGTTGCTGCTCGCGCCGCGCAGATAGTTTTCCAGGAAGTCAGCGACCTTTTCCTGCTGGCGACGCGGCAGCTTGGAAGCAGTTTCGAAAAGTTGTTGGAGACGGCCTTTGGCCGCCTGCTTCTTCGGTTTGGGCGGCGTGACGCCCAGGAGTTCGTCAACGCTGACGTTGAGCGCGCCAGCCATTGCGGGCAGCACTTCGCCGCGCGGGGCTTTGCCCCAGCGCTCCCAAAACGCGATGTTTGATTGATCCACCCCAAGCTGGTCGGCCAGTTGTTGCTGGGTCAGGCCCGCAGCTTCCCGCAGTGCCATCAATTGTTTTCCATACGCAGAGCGCGGTCGTTGTGATGGTCTTCCCATAGGGGAAGACTCTAACTCACAGGTTAATAAAATAGCTTGCATGATATTAGAATACTCATAATATCTGTGCAGGTAAAAATCAAATATTCGGACTTGACGCCTTTTTTGAAATCTTGCGCCCACCCATGACTCCTGAAGAACGAACTAAACTTGTCACCCACCTGCGTGTTGCCTGGGGTGAAATCAACAAAGCTTTGGTCATTGCCGCCGGGCGTAAGGACCAGTGGCCCGAACTGGCCAAAGAACTGGACCAGATGTTAACCCGCCTGACCCGGCATCTGACCCTGGCGGAAATGATTCATCTGAAAGGCGGTGGCCAATGATCCGCGAGCTTCGCTCCCCGGAGAAAGCCCGGAAACGGTGGCAACACCTGCTCAATACTGACGGTTGCCGTGGACGCTACGACGAGAAAACCGGCGAGTGGGTTTCCTTCCGCTGACGTTATGCCCTGGCGCATCCCCGAAGAAGAAATCGAGCGCGTCAAACGCGAGACCGATCTGGTCGCGCTGGTGCAGAGCCGGGGCATCGAGTTGAAGAAACACGGTTCCAAGGACTGGAAGGGTCTCTGCCCATTCCACGACGACAAAAGCACGCCCAATCTCATCGTCTCACCGCAAAAAGGGCTGTTCCATTGCATGACCTGCGGCAAGGCGGGCAATCCGATCCAGTTCGTTCAGCATCACGACGGCGTCAGCTTCCGGCACGCCTATGACTTGTTGAGGAACGGCGGCAAAGCCGTCTTCACGCCAGCCGGTCAAAGTTCGGGGCCATTGAAAACGGCGACCATTCCGCGGTTGCCCTGTCCGCTCGATCCGGAGGCCGACGACGCGACATTGTTCGGCCAGGTGGTTGGTTACTATCATGAGCGTTTGAAATCGCTGCCGCCCGGTATCGGCGCGCGCGCCTATCTGGCCAGCCGGGGCCTGGACAATGACGAACTGATTGACCGTTTCCAAATCGGCGTGGCCGACAGATCGCTGGGCCTGCGCTTGCCGGACAAGAACCGCAAGGAGGGCGAGCGGCTGCGCGTGCGACTCACGCAGCTTGGCTTGTGGCGGACCAGCGGCCACGAGCACTTCAACGGCTGCATTACCGTGCCGTTGCGCAAGTGCGAGGCGCGAGCCGCGCAGGCTACCAACGGGCCACCGGGCGGCCAGGCGGTGAGCCTTTATGGACGCCGCTTGAATCCGGGCGAGGTCAAACATCTGTATCCCGAAGGGGCGCACCAGGGCTTGCTCAATCCAGAGGCGTGCCAATCCGCCGAAGTCATCCTGTGCGAAGCGGTGCTGGACGCGCTGACGTTTTACGCCAACGGCTTCACGAATGTGACCTGTCTCTACGGAACGCAGAGCTTCACCGATGAGTTGTGGGAGGCGTTGAAGAAAGTGCAGCGGGTGAAGCTGGCTTACGACGCCGACGACTCGGGCGAACGGGCCGTGCAGCGCGATGCGGAACGTTTTCGAGCGCACGGCGTGGAAGTCTTCCAGGTGAAGTTCCCGCACGGGATGGACGCCAACGCTTATGCGCAAAAGGTCAAACCCGCTGATAAATCGCTGGCGCTCCTGCTCAACTCGGCAGAGTGGCTGGGTGCTGGCGCACGGCCACCGGCGAAGCCGGAACCGGAGCCGCCGCCGGTGCCGCTGCTGCCACCAAACACCAAGGAAATCACCAAGGTGGCACCAGCTTTGCCTGCCGCATCATCCAATGGTGACGCGCCTGCTCCCTCTTCTTTAGTAGCTGCTTCTGTTAGCGGCTTAGAAGGGGAGACGGCTAAAAAGGAAAGTCCTTGCGGTCCGCCGCCAGTCATAGCGCCACCCGCGAACAACGGCACGTTGCCAGTTGTGCCAGCGGTTGCCGCCGTCGCGCCGCCAGGCGCATTGGGTGCAGGCACCGCCTGCTTGCAAGAGCGCGGTGATGCGTGGTTCCTGGATTTGGAAGGCCGCGAGTACCGCGTGATGGGCCTGCCAAAAACGCTTGGCACCGACGCGCTCAAGCTCGCCGTGCGCCTGCGTCTGACGGGCCAGCCCGGTGATGACCGCTTTCATTTGGATCAGCTTGATCTTTGCCGCGACCTGGAGCGCCGCCGCTTCATCGAACGAGCCGCCGAGGAAACCGGACTCACGCCCGATCTGCTCAAGCGCGATCTTGGCAAACTTTTGCTGGCGGTGGAACAGGCGCAAATCCAACTGGCCCGGCCTCAAGAAAAAGTGGCGTGCGCCCTCACCCTCACGCCGGAGGAACGGGAGGAGGCCTGGGCCTGGCTGAAAGCGCCGAACCTCATTCAACGCTTGCGCGAGGCCTTCCACCAGGCGGGGATCATCGGCGAGGAAGTCAACACGCTCGTGGCCTATCTGGCGGGCGTGTCGCGCAAACTGGAACGTCCTTTGGCCATCATCATCCAGAGCGCCAGCGCCGCCGGGAAAACCACGCTGATGGATGCTGTGCTCTCATTCTTCCCGGAAGAGGAGCGCGTCAAATACAGCGCGATGACCGGGCAGAGCCTCTATTACCTGGGCGAAACCAATCTCAAACACAAAATCCTGGCCGTGGTCGAGGAAGCCGGAGCCGAGAAAGCCAGCTACGCGCTCAAGCTCCTGCAGAGCGAAGGCGAGCTAACCATAGCCAGCACCGGCAAAGACCCGGCCACGGGTAAAATGGTGACGCAAGAATATCACGTCGAAGGGCCGGTGATGATTTTCCTGACCACCACGGCCATTGACCTGGATGAGGAGTTGCAAAATCGTTGCCTGACGCTGGCGGTGGACGAGAGCGCCGAACAGACCGGACGCATCCACCAATGGCAACGCGAGCGCCGCACACTGGCCGGACTCATTGCCAAAGAGGAACGCAAAGACCTGCTCAAAAAACTGCGCAACGCGCAACGGTTGTTGCAGGCGGTGGAAATCCTCAATCCATATGCGCCGGGCCTAACCTTCGCCACGGGCCGCACGCGCAACCGGCGCGACCACGAAAAATATCTGACGCTCATCGAGGCCATCGCGCTCTTGCAACAATACCAGCGCCAACGCGGGCAACACCTGGTCAACGGCCGCCGGGTCGAGTTTATCGAAGTCACGCTGGAGGACATTGCCCTGGCCAACGAGCTTGCGCCCGAAGTGCTGGGCCGTTCGCTCGATGAGTTGCCGCCGCAGACCCGCCGTTTGCTTGCGTGCATCCGCGAACTGCTAAAAAAGAAAGCCGCCAATGGCGGCGCAAAAGTGGGTCCAGGCTCTGCCATCTTCACCCGCAAGGAACTGCGCGAAGCCTGTGGCTGGAGCCTGACGCAAGTGCGCGTGCATCTGGAACGGCTGGTTGAGCTTGAGTATCTGGCGATCCGGCACGGGCGAACCGGCAGCCAGTTCGTTTATGAACTTTTGGTGGACGTGAACGCCGCCGAAACCATCGCCCATATCGGCTTGATTGACGTGACGCGCCTCAGCAGCACGGCCACCCATGACTACGAAAGCAACCTGGCGGGTTTTGGACCGGGGGTGGCGGGGCAAAACGGGCACCTGGCGGGGGGTGGCCAAACCGGGCCGCCACCTGTTTGTGCCAATGCTGACGGGGCTTTAGTGAACACCTGGCGGCCTGACGCAAACGCGCATCAGGAGGGGGGGCCTCAGGCCCCGCATCATAACCGTAACATCGCATCGTAATTATGGGAGGACCACGAGGCATTGCCGGGGCATTGAAGCTGGCCGAACGCGCCAAAGACAAACGCGGCGGCAACGACAAACAGCGTGATGCCTATGACCGCAACGCGCCCGACGCGCTGGGCTTGTGGCACGATGCCTATCTCCAATCGCTCTCGGCTCGCAACTACTCCCAAACCACGGTCGAACATCGGCGTTCAGCGCTCCGCATGTTCCTGGCCTGGGCCGGGGAACGCGATCTGACTCGAGCCATCCAGATCACCCGCCCGATCCTGGAGAGCCATCAACGCTGGATCTGGCTTTACCAGAAGCCCAACGGCCAGCGCCTGGGCTGGAGCAGCCAGCGCAATCATCTGACCATCCTCAAGGACTTCTTCCGGTGGATCACCCGGCAGAATGTCATCCTGCACAATCCGGCCAGCGAACTGGAGTTGCCACGGCCCGAGAAACGGTTGCCGCAGGAAGTGCTGACCCTCTCGGAAGTCCAGAAACTCCTGGCCATGCCCGACGTGGCTGATCCCCTGGGCGTGCGTGACCGGGCCATACTCGAACTCTTTTACTCAACCGGAATGCGCCGCACCGAGCTTTGCCGCCTCGATCTGGCCGACCTGAACACGGAGCGCCGCACGGTTCACGTCCGCCAGGGCAAGGGCAAAAAAGACCGCATGGTGCCGGTGGGCCTGCGGGCTATTGACTGGCTCGAACGTTATCTCAAAGAAGTGCGCCCCCGCCTGTGTCTGGACACGCGCACGCAAGCGTTGTTCCTGACCGGCTACGGCGAAGCCTTCAATCCGGATGTCCTCTCGCGCATGGTCTCCTCCTGGCTCAAACAAGCCGCGCTCAAACGCAAAGGCTGCTGCCACGTGTTGCGGCACAGTTGCGCCACACACATGCTGGAGAACGGCGCTGACATTCGCTTTATCCAACAGTTGCTCGGTCACGAGAAACTCGACACCACCGCGATCTACACCGAAGTGAGCATTAAACAACTCCAGGAAGTCCACGCCCGTTGTCATCCCTCCAGCCAGGTCGAAAGCGCGTCCAGCGCCGCGCCAGCACCC
>Ga0163144_10025455_pt1 | contig 11556 bp, 11 predicted proteins | sample OliLak19BULKMAT1_FD_123175 | JGI IMG/M metagenome (GOLD analysis project Ga0163144, IMG submission 123175) | Freshwater microbial mat bacterial communities from Lake Vanda, McMurdo Dry Valleys, Antarctica - Oligotrophic Lake LV.19.BULKMAT1 | ecosystem: Environmental > Aquatic > Freshwater >... | reverse complement strand
CGGCTTCGGCGGCTTCGGCGGCTTCGGCGGCTAGTCTAAGTAGGGCGTGTCCCTGAATGCGTAGGCCACCGTCCGGTGCGTTTGGCTGGTAGGTCAGGGTTTGTGGCGCGTGCCGAGCACGGGCGCGCCGCGGGCCATCGCCCTCGCGCGCTGCGGCAACTGCTCCTGCCCGCGCCCGCTTGCGTGGCCCGTACGACCGGGCAACCGGCAAGGAAAGCTGCGAAGCGTGGACTGGTTTCCGTCGTCGTTCGGCCGCTTCACTACTTGCGCTGAGCTAAGTGCGCGCGGACCTTGCTCGGCAGGACGCCGACGGTCTTCACCGCTGTGCGCAGCTGCGTCTCGGAGCAGCTGAACTTCTCGCACCAGTACGTCACTTCCGTGGCTTCGTTTACGTTGACGCGAGAGCGATCTTTCAAGTTATCCGGCATATCGACTCCTGGTGAGCTGGACTCGAGATGTCCGGCACTCAAGCAAGACGTCAGGGTACGCGGCTTGCGTCAAATTCGCAAAGCACATAGAAAAAACGACGGAGTGTTCGCCCTCGGTTCCGGGTCCATTCCACGTTGGCGAAGGCCACGCGCACATCGGCGCCGTTCGATGCAGCGTGTACGCACACACACTCTCCTCGCGTGCTTCAGGCTCACGCTTTCGAAGCGAGCTGGCTTTTCATCGCAGAGCTTCTCGATGCGCCTCCAAGGAGCGCTTGCCGGTCGGCGCGCAATGCTTCTAACGTATGTCGCAGAACGCCCCAAACGGCACGCACCGGTTGCCGCTCAACGCAAACCCCCGCCTTGGCCTGCGGAGGGGTCAACGAGCTTCCCCGACGGGTACCGCGTGGCAAGTGTCGTTCGCGAGGGCGAAAGAGTCGTCATCTGGAGGGCTGTTCAGGACACCGACGATGCGCCCGTGCTTCTCAAGACTCCTCGCCGCGAGCGTCCTACCGACCGCGACGTCGCTCAGTTCACTCACGAGCACGCCGTCCTGACCCGCCTCGTCGGTGCGCCGGTAGCCATGGCGTTGACGATAGAGGACACGAGAGGACGACCGTGGCTCGTCCTGGAGGATCCGGGGGGTGAGTCGCTCAATCGGATAGCGTCCCGGTTTTCGAGTGCCGGCTCGCGCGATCGCGTTGGGCGCGAGGATCGCAGGCGCGCTCGCCGAGGTGCACCGGCGTGGTGTCGTCCATCGTGACGTCAGCCCGCACCACGTGATCGTCCTCGACGACGGCAGCGTACGACTCACGGATTTTAGGAGTGCATCCCTTACGCGCATCGATAGTTCCGTGACGAGCACTCAAGGCAGCCTCGCCTACATGGCTCCCGAGAAAACGGGTCGAATGAACCGGCCGGTCGACAAGCGCGCTGACCTTTATTCTCTTGGCGTGACGCTGTACGAGCTGCTGACCGGTCGACTGCCCTTCGAGGGCAACGATCCTCTCGAGTGGTTTCACGCGCACATCGCCAAGACGCCGCTTTCACCGTCGCAGCTGGACGAACGGATCCCGGCTTCCGTCGACGCCATCGTCCTCAAGTTGCTCTCGAAACGTGCCGAGGAGCGCTACCACGGAGCCACCGGCCTGCAGCGGGATCTGGAGCGCTGCGCCGCAAACCTGGAACGCGGCCAGACGGCCGCGTTCCAGCTCGGTGCGGACGACGTTCCAGACGATTTTCGCGTTGCCCATCGCCTCTATGGCCGCGAGGTCGAGGTCGCACAATTGATTGCTGGCTTCAATCGCGCGCGGTCAGCGGGCTCCTGCGCCGTTACCTTGATCAGCGGCTACTCCGGTGTCGGTAAGTCTGCGCTTGTCGGAGAGCTCTACCAGCCCGTCGTGCGTGAGCAGGGCCGGTTCGTGTCGGGCAAGTTCGATCAGTACAAGCGCGATATTCCTTACGCGACCATCGTGCAGGCGTTTCGCGACCTGTTGCGAGGCCTGTTGACCGTCGGCGAGACCTCCCTTTCCGGTTGGCGCGACCGCCTCCGCGATGCGCTCGGCGTCAATGGCCGCCTAATCGTCGACGTGGTCCCCGAGCTCGAGACGATTGTCGGTCCTCAGCCGCCCGTGGTGGAGCTCGATCCGCACGAAGGGCAGAACCGATTCGAGCTCGTCTTCACCGCGTTCGTTCGTGTGTTCGCGCGGACCGACCACCCGCTGGTGGTCTTCCTCGATGATATGCAGTGGGCCGATGGCGCAACCCTCGGTCTGTTGAAGATGCTCGCGCGACCCGGACAAGTGCCTGATCTGCAGCTCGTCCTCGCCTTCCGTAGCAACGAGGTCGACGCGAGTCACCCGTTTCAGCTCTCCGTCGACAGCATGCGAGCGAGCGGCGTGAGCATCGACACGGTAAGCGTCCTCGATCTGGCGCCCGAGCACGTGCTGCAGCTAGTCTCTGACACTGTGTCGCGTCGTCCAGCCGAGGCCGCGTCGCTCGCCTCCATGGTCGCCACGAAGGCGGGGGGAAACCCGTTCTTCATCGGCGAGCTGTTGCAGGTGCTTCACGCGCGCGGACTCCTAGCATTCGACGCCGAGAGCCGCGGTTGGACATGGGATGAGGCCGCGATCCGGGCAACCGCCGTTGCGGACAATGTCGTCGACCTTTTGATCGATCGCATTCTCATTCTGCCTGACGAGACGCGACGAGCGCTCACGCTGGCGTCATGCTTCGGGAGTCGCTTCGATCTTAGGACGCTAGCCATGGTGCTCGACGTGTCGGTCGAGTCCGTGTGGACGGCGCTCGAGCCGGCCCTCGCAGACGGTTTCGTCGTGGCTGTTGACGATTCGCTCGGCCCGGCGCGCACCCGCTTCGTTTCCAGCACGACCTCATTCAACAAGCCGCCTACTCACTCGTGCTCGACGAACGAACTGCAATTCACCTTCGCATCGGTCGCGTGCTACGAGGCCGCTTCGTCGATGGCGCCGAGGAAGTGCTCTTCGACGCGGTGAAGCAGCTTGATCATGGGTCGTCACTAGTGACGGATGCTGCCGAACGACAGCAGTTGATCGAGCTCAATTTGCTGGCAGGTCGACGCGCGAAGGCGGCGATCGCGTGGGAGCCCGCGCGCGTCTACCTTCAGTCGGCCGCATCGCTCCTTGGTGACGACGCATGGACAACGAACTACGAGTCGACGTTCGCTGTGCTTCGCGAGCTAGCGGAGTGCGAGTTTTTGGCCAGCCAGTTCGCGGCAGCCGAGGCGAAATTCGACGAGCTCCGGCGCCGCGCCAGGTCACGCGCCGAACGCGGTGACGTCGCGAACGCGCAAGTGAGGCTGTATATCGTGATGGGTCGCTACGACGAGGCCTTGCGCCTCGGCCTCGCCGAGCTCGAGCCTTTTGGTGAACCGCTGGCGGTCACCGAAGAGCACCTCGCGGGCGCGATCACGCTAGAGCGCCAGCGCTTATCGGCAAACCTCGAAGGCGTAGACCTCCGCTCGATCGTCGACCGTCCGGTGATCACGGACCCGGAACCGCGTGCGCTCATCGTTCTGCTCACGAGCATAGCGCCGGCGGTGTACTCGCGACGACCGTCAATGTTCCCGCTGCTCGCTATGCGGACCGTGAACCTCAGTCTCGAGCATGGCAACTGCGAACACTCGTGTTTCGGCTACAGCATCTGCGCCATGGTGCTCGCCAGCATGGAGGGCGACGCGGAGGGAGCTCTGACCATGTCCGAGACTTCGATCGCGCTCAACCAACGCTTCCGTGACCCCAAGCTCCGCGGCAGCGTTCTGCACATCCATGCCAATCACATCGTCTTCTGGCGCCGTCCTTACGCCGAGGCGAGCTTGCTGCAGGAGCAGGCCTACGTCGCTGCCATGGAGGTAGGCGACATTGCGATCGCGGCGTACGTCAGCTCTATGGGCGGCTGGCTGTGCCTGGCCCGAGGGCAAGCGTTGAGCGTCACCGAGGGCGCGCTCGCGGGTTTCGAAGATCTCGCTCGTGGCTCTCATCACGTCGCTGCGCAGCTCGCCGTGCAGTGCCAACGACAATTTGTGCGCGCGCTCGCCGGCCTCACGAAGAGTCCTCTCGCGTTGTCTGACGACCAGTTCGATGCGGACGCAGCGCGGGCTCGGATGGCGAATGCCGGCTTCGACACCGGCCTCGTCATGCATGACCTCCTTTGCGCGATGCTGGCGTGGCATCACGGCGAGTATGCTGTTGCGGAGACGTGGCTCGCGCGGGGATCGGCGAGTTTGCCGGCAGCGTCATCGCTGCCGCTCGAAACGACCTGGGCACTTTTTGACGCGCTCACCGCAGCGGCGCTCTGCGATGCCGCGCCTCTTGCGGCGCGGGCGGCGCTCGTGGAGCGGGTCGAGCGAGCCGAGGCGAAGCTGCGAGCCTGGGCACGCGATTGCGCGGAGAACTTTGGGGCCGCGCACGCCCTCGTCGCCGCGGAGCTGGCGCGCCTTTCAGGAGCGCGCCGCGGAAGCGTTCTGTGGCTACGAGTCGGCCGCCGATGCCGCTCGAAAGGCTGGCCTCCTCCCGCTCGAGAGCATCGCAGCCAGGCTCGCGCTCAAGCTGAGTTGCTCGAGCGGCTTTGATCGAGCGACACGTTCGTGGCTTGGGGACCACCACGACGCAAACACCCAGTGGGGAGCCACGGCGTTGCTGAGCAAGACCGAAGCGTCGACCGCCGAGGCGCGAGTCCATTCGGCAGGTATGGCTGGAGCGTTCTCGAAGCATCCCGAGCAGCTCGACGTGCTCACGGCGATCAAGGCGTCTCAGGCGCTATCGCGCGAGACTACGGTGGACGGACTCACGCAGGCGCTGCTCCGAGTGGTCCTCGAGCACGCAGGTGCGCAGCGGGCCGTCCTGCTGCTTGTCCAAGCAGGCGTGCTCCGACCGGAAGGGGGGGCTTCGATAGAGGGGGAAACAACCCAAGAGCTGCCCGAGTCGATCGTGCGCTACGTCGAACGCACCTGCAAGGCCATCGTCTTGGCGGACGCAAGCACGGATCCGACGTTCGGTGAGGATGCCTACTTCGTCCAAGTGCGCGGGCGCTCGGTCTTGTGCCTGCCGATCCTCGTGCATTCGCGCATAGTGGGAGTGCTCTATCTCGAGAACAACCTGTTGAGCGACGCATTCTCGCCGAAACGACTCGCGTTACTCGAGGTCGTGTCAGCGCAGCTTGCGATTTCGCTGGAGAACGCGAAACTCTACGAGGAGCGACGAGAGCGGGCCGAGCAAATCGCTCGCCAGGAAGCGACCACCGCCACGGCGGTCCTGGAGAGGAGCAGGCTCGCCGCGCTCTTCGAGCAGGCGCCGGCGGCCATTTCGATTCTCAGCGGCCCCGATCATGTCATCACCCTCGCTAACTCCAGTTACCAACACATGTCCGGCGGCCGGGCCCTCATGGGGCTGACGGTCCGCGAAGCGTTTCCCGAGGTGGCCGGGCAGGGATACTTCGAGCTGCTGGATCGCGTCTTCGAGACCGGAGAACCGTTCCAGGCTCGAGACGCGTTGGTGAGGTTCCCATGGGGTGGAAGGTGCGCTCCAGGACGGTTTCTTCGACTTTGTCTACCAACCCTTTCGGGACACCGACCAGGCCGTGAAAGGGATCATGATTCTTGCGTTCGAGGTCACGGATAGGGTCCGAGCGCTTCATGCCCTTCAGGACAGCGAGCAGCGGCTGCGGCTGGCGATCGAGGCGAGCGCCATCGGCGACTGGGAGATGGACCTGGACAGCGGAGCGCTCGCACGTTCCGGTAAGTTCGACGAGATCTTCGGCTACCAAACATCACCTGCCGGCTGGAGCTACGACCAGCTCCTCGAGCACGTCATCCCCGAAGAACGGGCTGCCTTCGACGGTGGTGAGGCTAGTGGACGATCTGCTGGACGTCTCGCGCATCACGAGTGGAAAGGTCGAGTTGAAGCGTGAGCCTGTAGAACTCGCCGAGATCGTGGCAAAGGCGATCGAGCTGGCGAGTCCGCTGCTCGAGCAACGCCGGCATGAGCTCACCGTCACGGTTCCGCATCATGGGCTCGCGACCTTCGGCGATCTGACGCGGCTCGCGCAGGTCGTCTCGAACTTGCTCGCGAACGCCGCCAAGTACACCGAACCGGGCGGACGAGTCACCATCGCCGCCGAGCGCGTCGCCGAGAGCATCGAGGTCCGTGTTCGCGACACGGGAATCGGCATCGCGCCCGAGATGCTCCCGAAAGTGTTTGACCTCTTCGCGCAAGAGACGCAGGCGCTGTCGCGCTCACAGGGCGGGCTCGGGCTTGGACTAGCGATCGTGCGGAGCTTGGTCGGGTTGCACGGAGGTACGGTGTCGGCCCGAAGCGAAGGGCTGGGACGCGGCACGGAGTTCACCATCCGATTGCCGCCGATCGATCTGGCGATGTCGGCCGCAGCTGCGGTCACCGTTCCGGCGCCTGGGCTTGCGCTGCGCACTGGCAACGGCGGCTCACAGGTCCTGGTCGTCGACGACAACCAGGACGCAGCGGAGATGCTGGCAGAGGTGCTCATGGACTGGGGGTACACGGTGCGGGTTGCTCATGACGGACCCACGGCGCTCCGGCTCGTAGCGGAATTCACGCCTGAAATCGCGCTCCTCGACATTGGCCTCCCGGTCATGGATGGCTACGAGCTGGCGCGCTTGCTAAAGGAGAATCCGAGCTTTCAGCGGACTCATCTCGTCGCCCTGACCGGCTATGGGCAAGAGACAGATCGCCAGCGGTCTGCGGCGGCCGGTTTCGACGCGCACTTGGTGAAGCCGATCGACATGACCACTCTCCAAACGATGATGAGCGGCTGGTCTCAAAGGGTCGCACCGTCGTTTTCGGGCTGAGTCAATAAAGTTTGACCCAGGATGATGTGCTGGCGAAGCCGGCCGGCGAAGTCAAGAGGACCAAGCGGCAGGAGGAGCGCGCTAGAACGGTCCGGTTATCCGTGTGCTTTCCATACTCCAGGTGCAAACACGCTCGCCCGCGTCGTCACACACTTTGCGCTCGTTAGTGATGCTGAGCCTCGAGCCGAGGTCGAGCGTAATGGTCGTTTCGCCAAACTGGCAGGCATTGCGATCGCCGTCGCTGGCGTAGGCTTGCCCTTCCCGAATGTAGACGTCGTAGCTCTGGGAAATTCTGAGGTTGTCCGCAAGCTGCGGGAACCAAAGGTAGCCCGACTCGCCATCTTGCTGGGTGAAGCCGAGTACCCCCGTGAAACGGGCGGCCGTGACTCCGCAGCTATCCTCCGTGACGACCGCCTCGAAGCTGTACAGCCCGTTGGTGGGCCGGCACTGCCGACGTGCATCCGAAATGGGAGGGATGCCCCAAAGCGGATACATGCCGAAGTCATCGCAGCTCGGCGTGGAGAAGCTCTCGAAGTACTCCCCGAGCCGTTGAAGGGAACAATTCGGCTCGATGCGGAAGTAATAGATGAGCAGCTCGCTCGACGAGCGTCGAAGAGCCACACCGCCGGTAGTCCCCTCCGGCAGCGGGAAGAAGTGGATCAGCCTTTCGAAGCAGCGGTCCGGATCAGGGGACATGCCCGCGCAAGCCGCCAGCTCGTAGCCATCGACCAGGCGAGAGTAACCGAGCACGAGGTCTAGCTCATCGACTGTTGCTAACGCCTCCTCGAGCGTCCAGCCGTGCTCGCAGATCTCGAACGCAGCCGAGGGCGCCTCCGCTGACCAGTCGTAGTCCACCCAGCCCGGAGCTTCGACCGGCGACCCCGTACCACCCTTGGTCGCGATCGGAATAGGCCGAAACCCTAGCGACTGAGCTCCTGCGGTGGACGAGGCGGCGCCCGCGCCTGCCGCGCTGCCGCCGGTCGCCGCGGTCGCACCAACCCCGCTCGGCTGCCCCCCGGGCTGCGCGTCCGCGGTCGAGTCCCCGTGATAGCGCCCGCCGCAGGCCAAGACGGCCGCGGACACAAGGCAGAGACACCCGCGCAACAGGACCACGCCCGCATTGTAGCAGCCCAAGCCCCATCGGACCAGAGCTAGAGCTTCTCTAGCTTGGCGAGCGGGACTAGGGATGCGCGAGTAGAGCCGAAAGTCGCCGTTTGCGAATCCGCCCCGCGCATCGCTCGCGAACACGAAGCCCTATGCCACGACGTTGGGGACGCGCGTGACGTGGCGCGCGTGCTCCAGCCTGAGCGTCGGGCTGGCTAGAGCTGGCTAGAACGACCAACCCAGGTTCAAATTCAGGAGCGGGATGAAGGCACTCTGCTCCTCCTGAGCACTGTTGCCGACGCTATCCGAGGCTTGCGCCTGCACCACCGCGTACTGGAACCCGCCTTGAGCAAAGAACGTGAAGCCACCGTTCGTGAGCAACTTATAGCCGATGAATGGGCCGAGTGCGACACCGCCCGCATCTGCCGTGATCTCGCGGCCGTCGAAATTCTCAGTGCTTACCTTGATCCAGAGCAGCTCGGCGCCGAGCTGCAGGCTCGAAAAGTCGCGCAGCGGGTAACCAGTGAGCTGAAGCCCGAGCACGTAGGCTGCGAACTTCTCGTCGTCGATCACGGGATCGGTCGATTCCGCCTTGATGCTGCCAATGCCGCCGATCGCCGCCACACTGAAGTGAGACGTGACCATCGCCTCTATCTGGAGCTCGAAGATAGGGCTCAAGAGATGCAGCGGCGAAAACGTGATCGAGACGCGCTGGCTGGGCTTGAGCTGCTTCCCGACTCCCTCCGGCAGCGACGGCTCCGTGTAACCCGGAGCGGGAGCCGCGGCGGCGGGAGCCACCTTCGACGGCGCTGGCGGTGGCGCGGGCTCCACGCTCGCGGGCGGCGAGGAGGGCTCCGGCGGCGGTAGCGGCGCGGCATGGGGCGGTGGCTCGGTCGGCGCGGGAAAGCTTGCGGACCCCGGAGCCTGGGCCGCTGCGTGCGCGCTCCAGATCATGAAACAACCAATCGCCCCGATTCGGCCCGATTCCCTAACCATGAACCGACGCTAGCAAGCTCGACGCCTTTCGCCAAGAGCGGGCCGGCGAGCTCAGCTCGAGTAGCGGTTATAGGCAGTTAGTGCCGCCTTTTGCGTTTCGAGGCAAGCTCGACGAGATACTCGCGAACCGCGTAGCCGTGTGTAGTCCGTGCGATCATCCAGCGCTACGGACCCTAACCCATGCGTGGAGGGCCCCGCTCGTAACTCCGCCGCCAGAAACTATCGCCGCGATCTAGCTAGCTCGTGTGGGGAAGTTGCCAGGCGCCGTCGGCGAAGACGACTTCGTCGTCGAGCAGGACCCGATCAGTCACCACGAACGTATCCACGTGGTAACGCACCTCGCGAGGGTTGAGGTGCGGCTTCTTGTAGACGCCGTGGCGTGCGCCCAGGGACAGGTGGACGCCGCAAACGCGCTCGAATGCCCCAACGTCGGAGACGCGCCGATCTCGCGAGAATGCGCGATTCATGCCGAAGCCGAGCTCCCGGAGCCACACAGCGCCTTCGTCGGCTCGGATGGCGCTCAGAACCCGCTCAAACTCGGCGCTGGAGTTGAGCGCCTCGATCACTCGGCCGCGTTCGACCAGCAGCGTGATCGGCGCTGCTGGCACGTTGAGACGGAACGACGTGTCGGCGAAGGCGTAGATGTTGACGCGACCGTTGACGCACTCGAGATCGCGCGCTTCGGTGAACACTTCTCCGATCGGAAACTGGCTGCCAGTATTCTTGAGCCCGGCGAAATGGCCGATGTTCAGCTTTGCCAACTCGAGCGGAGAATCGAAGAGCAAGGTCTCCCCCTGGCTCTCGATTCGAGCTGAGCGCGCGGCGTCCATGCGCGCCTTCAAGGCGTGGCCAACCCCTCGGTAATAATCCGGGTCGTAGGCCAGCGCGGCGACGTAGTGCTCGAGCTCGTTGGCATGCATTCGCTCGAGGTTGGAATGCTCGATAACCTTGACGTTCCTGCGAAAGAGCTCCACCCGCGTGCGGAACTCCGGCAACCGAAACACCGACGACTGAATCAGTACGGCGAGGTCGCCCTCGTTTAGCTCCAGACACGCCGCTTTGACGGCTTCGGGCGCCACTTGGTCGAACGAAATGACGCGTGCCCGGGGCAGGCACTCAGCGTAGGCACCAGCCAGGAGTCGCGACAACTCGCAGCGATCATCTGCGATCAACAGCGCGGCCTGCTCGCCAGCGTGCTCCATCGCGATCGTGAGCGTGTCCATCACGTTCCGTGCTGCTGCCGAGGTGAGCGCGCTCATGGTGGGCTTCTATCACACGGCCGAGCTTGCCTTGCGGTCTCGTAACCGCGCGGTACGCGCACGGCCCGTTCAACGCGCTGACGCCACGTCCTTGTAGGCCGTCTCGAGACCCGCCTCGTTGATCACGGCCTGGGCAGCGGCAGGCCAATTCCTATCGGGGACGACCGTGTTGTTCATCACGGCGTCGTTGGTGCCGTCGAGCCTGGGGTTATCGGTGACCGAGAAGTTACCGACATAGCTGTTGTCGTGGATCGACGGCGTCCACACGAATAACCAGCGGTCGATCCTCATCCACGACATTGCCGCTCCACGTCGTAAAGCCGGTTCCCTCGTCGGGATACAGGCCGTTACCGTTGCCGCCGTCGAGCAGGTAGTTGCGCTCGATCTTCGAGCTCGGCTGCGGCCCCAAGAAGTAGATGCCGCCGCCGTCCTTCAAGTGGACCATGAACGAATCGATGCGATTGCCGATGACGACGTTATCCTTCGCAATCGTCATCGGATAGTAATCTCAGCCCCAGCCGACCGACACCGCACTGTACGGCGTGCGCAAGATCGTGTTGTGCTCGATCCGCGTGCCTTGGGTAATTCCTACCAAAATCGCCGGCGAGTCCAAGTACTCGACGCCGATGTCGGCAATGAAGTTGTTAGCGATCACGTTCCCCTTCACCGTCTGTTCGGGCGCAGGTAGCGGCTCGTCGACGTGGCCGATGGTGACGCCGCGCCCCGAGATGTCCCGAAAGTGATTGCCGATGACTACGTTGTCTTGACTCCCGTCATCCACGTCGATGCCACCCGAGCCGAGGTGGACGAACTGGTTGCGTTCGAAGCGCACAGCGTGGGCCCCAATCAAGCTCGAGCCTCCCGAGGGGGTGCCGCCGCAGCCTGCGACAGCCACGCACAAGGTCAACGTAAGGCAGGCGTTTTTCATGAATGCCTAGTGCCACGAGCTAAAGATCTGTTAGTGCCTTTCCAGTTCATCATCGCGATGGTCGCCAACGCGCTCAACCAGCGTATGGCTCAAAGCAGCGCAAAGGACCAGGCAGACCGCGCAAACCGAACGACATCCGCGATCCGTGACGATCTGCGGCGGCCGCGCTAGTCTGACGGGATGGGAGCCAGGGAGCGAAACGGGTTGAAGGCGCGATTGGCCGTGTTGGCAGGGCTTTCGCCCCTGTTGTGCGCTCTACCCGCGCGGGCCGAGCCATTTCAGACGGGGGGCGGCGGCGTGTTTCTCGGTTATGTCCCGGGTGACGGTGGGGGCTTCGAATGGGGCGTCGAGGCTTTGCAACGCGCCACTTTAAACATTACCCCGAGTGCGGAGATTCGGAGCGCCATGGCTTTGGTCCGCTGCTTCGCCTCTCGATGGTCAAGCTGTCACGGTTCGAGCTGACAGGGGCGTTGCACGGCGGCG
>Ga0163144_10025453_pt1 | contig 11557 bp, 11 predicted proteins | sample OliLak19BULKMAT1_FD_123175 | JGI IMG/M metagenome (GOLD analysis project Ga0163144, IMG submission 123175) | Freshwater microbial mat bacterial communities from Lake Vanda, McMurdo Dry Valleys, Antarctica - Oligotrophic Lake LV.19.BULKMAT1 | ecosystem: Environmental > Aquatic > Freshwater >... | reverse complement strand
GTCAAGCGTCAGCCAGGGGTGATTCCGACACGCGGAGGTTAACTGTTGACGCAAAAACAACCCTTCATACAATCACCCGTGACGAGGATACTCGCCACGAGTGGTCAAAGTTTCCATGCCTTACGAGGACAAACTAGCTAGTACTAGTTAGCTTCGAGTATCAAACCGCCAAAGCCGTCTGTTCCCAATACGCTTGCAGCGCCGCCAACATTCACTCCCAACCGTGGCGTACCAGTCGCCAATACGATGGTTGCGGAGTCAAGCGAAATTGCCCCAGCAGCATTAGGCACTGTTTCGATGAGCTTGCCGCTAATGATTGGACCATTGTCGTCGGTATGAGCTCCTGGCAGAATTGTTGCTACAGCCGAGATCAAATCGCTGGTCTTATGACCGAACACCGACACGGCAGCGGCACAAATCAGTGCCACGCCGGCGATGATCAAACCGTACTCGACCAGGCCTTGGCCCTTCTTGTTGCTAAAAAACTTACGCATGTTTGTTTTCCTTTCGAGAAAACGAGTAACTAAAAAACTTTTTGCCGCCTGACCATAAGGTTCCGCATGACCAGTGCAGGCGTGTGCGGCGGCGACGAACAATCCGCACACGATGTTTTGTTTTCTGCAACCCTCCCACCGGGAGGGTCGCGAGGAACGAGCGGGGAGGGAATGGCCCCTCTCCTCGCTAATGCTCGACTCTCCCTAAGGGAGAGTGACCCCAATGGGAAAGTAAATGGCGAATCGTGGTTCTAAACTTAAGTTAAGGAGCCCCACCGCACGGGCACAGCCGATCGGGTATGGTCGGACCTTTGACTAACCGCACCGCGCACGACGGGACGTATGGTTGATGAAGTCCGGGGTGGGGGTTAGGAAATGCAATTCCAAAGTCACCGTGCGCAGACTAGAAAGGCTGGATGCCTATCCGACGCGCAAATGCGAACTGAGATGCTTACGCTACGACCGGAGGTCCACGCGGCTGCGGGATCGTAATAGAGGCTTCGACCGGAAAACGGTCGGCACGAGAAATTGCGAGCTCACACAGGCACTCCTGCACGAGCGGCAACTCAAAATTCCAGACCAAACCCACTGGATTCGCCAAAGAATGGCAGATACCGCAATGTTCCGAATCATGCAACGGAACCGCCGGGGATTTCTCGTTTTGAGCCCCCCGACTCTTCTCACCTCGAACCATGCTATCCGACTGGTGAATATCGGTCGGAAGGTGGTGGCAGCCGTGCGAACAAGCTTCTGAAGAATCCTTCTCTAAGCCCACTTGTTGACTATGAGAGTGGCCGTCGCAAGAGGCCACATGCAGCAACGCGGGCAACTGCCCAAAAGCAATTACGCAGCATAGTAAGCTCGATAGAAGTGCCCGGAACGGCGAAGTCATCGACAATATTCGATTCAGAAAGTTAATGGGAACGGTTGCAAAGTGGTCCGACCAAAGATCAATGCAAGTTCTACGATGACTCGTCGATGTCGGTTCGTCAAGTCGGCACAAAGAAATTTCCGCTCGCGCAAAAAGACGTCAGCGAACCGTATAGCTTAACATTTCAGGTGTTCGATTCCTAGCCGATGGCACCATCTCAGCCTGATCTGGGGTTGGCGAATAACTCGTGTTTGCATGTCGGGCTGGAATTGCTACAGTCCGAATAGATGCACGCTCGCCATTCAGCGGGATTGCGTATAGCTAGTCCTTTGTCCAGATTAAGAATTGGGGTTGCCGTGTTTCGGAGCGCGGACGTCCTGTCCGCAAAAACAGGAAGAATGCGAGCGAGACGCCTGCGGTCCGCACCAAAAATCTAAGCTGTGACAATGCATGAAAAGATTGGGACGGAGTCTTACGATTCGATAAACGGAAGGGACGAATGATGTCGAGAAAGTTTTTGACGGCGGCTCTTATTCTTATGGGCCTAAACATGGGTATGTCGGAAGCCTCCGCAGCGGAGAAACTTCCACCGCAAATTCAGGCTGGTGAGCACCGCTTGATTCTCAATGGTTCGGGCGTACGGACGAAGACGTTTCTCGAGCTCTATGTTGCGGGTTTGTACCTGACCAAACCCACTAGCAACTCAGCCGCAATCATTGCAGCGGATGAGCCTATGGCACTGCGAATCAAAATCACTTCGGGCTTTGTAAGTCAGAGCAGCCTTGTTGAATCGCTCGAAGAGGGCTTCAAAAATACTACTGGTGGAGATACTCGCGAAATTCGTAAGGAGATCGAGCAGTTTCGAGAGTGCTTTAAGGATGAAATCAAGAAGGGAGATGTGTTCGATATGGTCTATCTCCCGCAGCACGGTGTCATTGTGAATAAGAATGGCAAGTTCAAGGGTGCTATCGCAGGGGCGAAATTCAAGCAAGCGCTCTTCAGTATCTGGCTATCGGACAAGCCCGCGGACAGCGTGCTCAGGCAGGCTCTGCTGACTCCCGCTAAGGTGCGATAGCTCGATGAGCCACCGAAATCGAAACGCTAATGCGTTCCGCTACGGACGGCAATCCAGCGGAACAAAAACTGTGCATCGAAACGCGGTGTCAATGTTAACTTTTTAGCGGCCCAGTTTTACGCTAACAATGTGCCGTCGGAGAGCTGCAATAGGTTCTTGATGGCTTGGATGAGTGCAGGATGGTCGTCGCGCCAGGTTACTTCGGAACTGATCTTGGTGGCGAGGTTTTTTAGTTGGCAAGCGCCGGCGTCTAACTCTTGGCTGCCCGCGATGAGTGCCAATTGGAAGCCGCGTTGGTCGGCGTATTTAAGCTGAGCGGCGAGCTTCCGGGGCTCGGGATATAATTCTGCGCCGATGCCGGCGCTGCGAATGATCTGGGCTAGTTGCAAGTAATCCTGCAAGCGGTCTTTATCAAAGTAAACGATCAGAATGGGAGCTGGTGTGCGCACCGGCTCGATCATCTTTAGCGTTTCCATCGCAGCCAGCAGGCGATCTAGGCCAAGCGAGGCGCCGATTCCGGGCAGATGTTGTTTGGTATAAAGTTCGGCGAGGTTGTCGTAACGACCGCCGGAACAAATACTCCCGATGCTTGGTAGATCGCCTAGGAATGTTTCGAAGATAACGCCGGTGTAGTAATCCAAGCCGCGGGCGATAGAAACGTCCAACTGAAAACGTTCAGCAGGTACATTGCAGGTCTGCATCGCGCGCACAATTTGCCGCAGGCGATCAACGCCCGCTTCGCCAAGTTCGTTGCCGGCGACGAGAGGGTCCAACTGAGTCAGCGTTTCGTCGACGGCGCCTTTGATTTCGGCAAGTTGCAATACCTGCTGGGCTTGATGAGCGGATAGGCCAGCGACTTCCTGCATCTCAGTGGCTACTGCGTCGCGTCCGATCTTGGCAAGTTTGTCGAGCGAACGGAGTACCGGAACGGTCTTTTCGGTCAGTTCCAATTTGGCCAAAACGCCGCTGAGGACTTGGCGGTTGTTGATGCGGATGGAAAAGTTCTTGATGCCGATTTCAAGCAGCAACTCGTGGATCACCAAGCCGGTTTCAATGTCGGCTACCACTGACTCGGTACCGATCGTATCAAAATCGCATTGCACGAACTCGCGATAGCGACCCGCTTGAGGGCTTTCACCGCGCCAGACAGGAGCGATGTGATATCTCTTGAAAGGAGTGCCGAGTTGATTGATATGCTGGGCGGCGAAGCGTGCGAGGGGGACGGTCAAGTCGAAGCGCATGCCGACTTGTCGACCGCCATGGTCTTCGAAACGATAGAGTTGACGATCGGTCTCTTCGCTGCCTTTGCCGGTCAGAATCTCCAGATATTCAAGAACTGGCGTGTCGATCGGACTAAAGCCGTAGCGGCGGTAAACGCGGCGGGCGGTTTCCATAATCCGCTCGCGCGGCATCATGACTTCGGGCAAGTAATCTCGAAAGCCCTTCAGCGTCCTCGGTTGAATCAGTCCACTCATCGGTGCAGTTTGCATTTGGAGGTTGTTAAGCGTTGACTGGTTGAAGTGAGCGAAGTCAACTTCATCACCACTTTAAACCGAACTGATCACCGCCAGTTGGACGCGTGAAGCCGCCTTTGAGTGGTCCGCGGTGCTTGGGCACAACCGGCTCGCGAGTTGTGTCTTCGGCTTCCTCTGGTTCAGGTGCTTGTTCTTTAACTGGAGCAGCTTGAGCCGCTTTCAGACTAAGGCTGATGCGTTGCTTATCAGGTTCGACCGACAAGACTTTCACATCGACTTCTTGACCTTCCTGCACCACATTCGAGACGCGATGGACGCGATGATGAGCGAGTTCAGACAAGTGCACTAAGCCCTCGATGCCGGTTGCTAAGCGAACAAACGCACCGAACTCAGCGATGCGGGTGACGCTCCCTTTGACGAGCGAGCCGACTGGAAAGCGGGCTTCAATATCGGTCCACGGATGATCTTGTAACGAGCGGTAAGACAGCGCGATCTTGCCGGTGATTGGATCGATTTTGTCGACTCGAACCTGGATCTTCTGTCCCTCAGTCAAAATTTCGCTCGGGTGTTTGACGCGCTCGTAGGAGAGTTGGCTGATGTGCAGCAGACCGTCGAGTCCACCGATATCGACGAACGCACCAAAGTCCATGATCTTGCGAACGACACCATCGACGGCTGCGCCGATTTCCAGAGCGGCCAAGCGTTGCTGCTTCTTTTCTTCTTTATCGCGTTCGAGCACAGCGCGGCGCGACAGAACCAAATTGCCGCGGCGCGGATTGACTTCCGTTACTACGCAAAGCGCCTTTTGACCGATGAACTCAGCGGTGTTCTCGACACGATACTCGGCAATTTGGCTGATCGGAATAAAGCCTTCGATGCTGCCAACCTTGCATTCGAGTCCGCCCGTGTTTGCGCCGGTGATCATCACTTCAATGATCTCACCTTCACGTAAATCGGACCAATCGGAGACACTGATTGCGTTGCCTGGGTTGGTTAGTTCGTAGAGACCTTCTTGCGGAAGGTAGCCGCGAACGATGACATCCATCTGAGCACCGATTTCGGGCAGAGTGTCTTCGAATTGCAGTTTCGGGATCATGCCTTCGTTCGGACCACCGAGCGTCAGGAAGACGTGTTCGCCGTGAACCTTTACGACAGTCGCTGAAACGCGTTGGCCTTCTTCGAGAATGGCGGACAATTGCAGCATATCGTCACCGATCAGCAGCTTGTCGAGGTCGTCGCCTTCGAGAGCAGCGTTGATCTCGGCTTCGAGGTCTTGTGACAGCGGTTGACGAATCGATGGCACCGCGACTTTGGAAGCGAAGCTGATGGGTTCGCTTTGAGCGGAGTTGTCACGGCGAGGACCGCGTTTGTCGCGGCGATCGTCGCGAGATTTTTTGCGATCACCGGCAGGAGCTTCGCCAGCTTCAGCCGTTCCGCCGTCGGTGGTAGTCGATGAAGGAGCGCTAGCGGCTACCACTTCATGGCGATCACGGCGCGGCGGTCGCTCGGTTGGCTTGGCGGTTTGTTCTTGGCTCTTACGCAGCTCGCGAATTCGAGCCAGACTGATCGGCCCGGCAGGTTCCGAGGCGGACGCAGGTTCCTGATTGGACACTGGTTCCTGAACCGACACAGGTTCCTGAACCGACACAGGGGCAGAAGTGGATTCCGTGGGCGCATGAGCTTCTTGAGCTTGAGCCGCTGGTGGAACGACATCCGATTCTTGCGGGTCCGACATGAAATTAATACCTGACAAAGGAAAGTAGGGAATAGGATGAGGAGGTTTCGAACTATATTCTAACCGCACAGGATGATGTTCCGAGGGCCAATAGTCTAAACTTGTCCTACGTTCCTTCCAACGCCACAGAATCCCGTTACGCTTTTGCGGCCAAATTCGACGTTCGGAGCGATTCCCCCCGAGCTGGGTTGAAGGGTGCTTTATGGATTTCGACGATCAGCCCGATTCGCCTTTCTTTCAAGAGTCCGCATCAACGCCAGCCAAACCTGCACGTGGTCAATCTGCTTCGGCTCAATCTGCACCGGCTGTGATCGACGATCCGCCGGTTGTTGTTTTTCAAAGCGAATTCGAAGATCCGCTTGCGCAACTGTGGAGTCGCATGTACGGGACACTCAGTGAACCGGCCTACGGAGCTCAGCGAGTGTTCGACCTGTTTACATTGATGGCAATCACTCTCGCTTTCGGTCTGCTGTTCGGAGCCATGAAAGCGCTAGACGCAATTCCTGAAGTATTTTTTGGAGTCACGACGTTCGTTACTTTCGTCGGGATTGGGCAAATGCTTTTATTCGGCGGCAACAGTCCGCGGCTTGCGTCACTGGTCGGCGGTCCGATCGCGTTGGCGCTGACCATGGTTTCGCTGGCCTTCTGGTATGGGCAAGGAGCTTTTTGGGCCGCGCTCTGCTCGCTGATTCTCGGAATACCGGCTGGCTATTTGGCTGGCGGCATGGTGGCTGGTGTGTTCCTGATCGCCGACTCACTTCGCGACCAGTTTTCGCGACCGGTAGTCGAAAGTGAAAAGAATTTTTGGGACGATGCTGAATAAGAGGTGTAGCGTTTAGTAGGGCTGCTCTAACGCGCTGCATAAAAATTCCATGAGTGGTCTCGCCGCTCGGACCCTTGCGATGATCAAGTCGATCAGTTCCTTTTTCTGAACTTGCGCGGCGGTCAAGTTGGCTCCGCCGATGAAGCTGCGTCGACGTAGTTCATCGATCATCGGATGATCTTTCGCATAGCCTCGCGGCGCACTTTTCAAACGATCGTCGAATAGCGAATAAAGCGAGCTGAACTTTTTGTTCGAGATCGCTTTCGTGTACTCCGTTGGATTGGCCACAACATGTTCGCGAATTTGCTTGAGCGGCTCGGCAGCCGGTTTCCAAATCCCGGCGCCGACAAAGCACTCGTCGAGAGCGATGTGAAAATAGATCCCCGGAGCATGGACATCTTTGCCCGCGGTGTGACGAAACTGAATGCCGATATTGGTTTTGTAAGGAGTCTTATCGTTCGAGAATCGCGTGTCTTTGTAGATGCGCATCAGCGAACCGCCCATTTTCTTGGCTTCCACTCGCAACAGCGGCGCCACTTTCCCCATCGGTTTCTCCAGTTGTCGAATCAGTTCGAGCGATGGTTCGAGAAAACTCTTTTCGTAACGCAGCTTGTTTTCTGCAAACCATTCCCGAGTATTATTTTTCGAAAGGTCGGCGAGGAACTTCAGCGTATCTTTGGGGAAGCCGTTAAATGCGTTCATGTTGGGGCAGTTCTGGTTCGTGCGGAAAGACATGCTTGAACAAAGCGGTGCTGATGAATGCAGCAAAACTTGGATCAATAGCATACACACGTCGCAGCCAACTGATCAGCTACCGGCAGCGTCTCACTGAGGAGTTGCGTTGCGTTGGTAGGGGACGTGCATGGCTGGAACCTTATCGTGTTGATCGGCGGCCATTCTGATAAACGATTGGTCGAGTTGATTTTGAAGTTGTAGCGCGCCGGGATTTCCCGGTTCATGCTGAAGGACTCGCCCCAAGCAAAGCCGCGCTTCCGCCAAGTCGCCGCAATCGTGCTGCACTGATGCAAGTTCGAGCAACAAGCCGCTGTGCGTTTCACCAGCATGTTGACTAGCTAGACGGAAATATCGCTTGGCTTCTGAGTCCTCGCCCATGTCAGCGAGAGCTTGACCTTTGAGTAACCAAGCGCGCGGCGGAACTTGCTCCGGAGCGTGGTGATCTTCCAGGTGATCGAGTGTCGCGAGAGCACGCTGAGGTCGACCTAACTGACGATAAATCTCGGCCAAAGCTACTTGAACTTGCGGCGCTTCAGAGCGATAGATCAATGATCGATGGTAGCAATCGAGTGCTTCTTGCAGTTGCCGTTGTTGCCGGAGCACATCCCCTTTCAGGGCCCAAGCGCCCGCGTGCTGGCGCTGGATACGCAAAGCCGATTCGGCCTGTTCAGCGGCTCGCAGCAGTTCGTCTTGTTCCAAGTACATTTGGCCGAGTCGCACCACGAGGTCAGGATTTCCGCCACTGGTTGCGACCGCTTTCGTCATGTGCTCTACAGCAGTGTGGCGCTGACCGCGTTGCCAGAGGACTTCGGCGTAACCCGACTGAGCTCGTTCGTCCACCGGGCTTTGACGGATCGCTTCGCCGAACAGCGATTCAGCGTCGCTGTATTTCTGTTGCTGCAGCGCTTCAGCACCGCGCAGAGATAACTGCCTGGCTGAGCCCTGTTCGCGAGTTTGGCGATGATTTCGTATCGCGCGGCAACCGACTAGGCACTGGAGGCAAATGACGATGCACGCCAAGCGATAGCAGCAACCTCGGAGGCCCAAGACCTCGTGGGCTTGCTCAGTTCGAATTAGGAGATTCGCTGCGTTCAAACGCTCACCAGCATCCAATGTTGAGAGGAGTCCGTTAGAGCCATTCGATTCGGTGATGATTCGGTGATGATTCGGTGATTCTGGACGCTCCCGCGAAACGCGAGGCTCCGCTAAAATAACGGCTTTAACACTAGCAGACGTAGCCGCGCGGCGCGAAGACCAAATGGCACGCTTGCTAGCAACGATCCCGTTTCTTGAGTTTTTCTTATGCCTTTGCAATATGATGGTCTCGGCGTCTCCGTGATGTACCCCGACGGCTGGAAGATCGAGGAAGATGCAAGCGACCAGGACAGCATCAGTTTCGAAAGTCCACTGGGGGCTTTCATGACGATCACTCGCTATCCGACGCTTAACTTTTCCGATGCAGTTGAAAACGCCCATCAAGTAATGTTGGCCGAGTATGACGAAGTTGAATCAGAAGAATTCACGCGCACGATCGCTGAGCGAGAATTTAAAGGGACGTCACTGCGGTTCGTTTATCTCGATTTCTTGATTGTTGCCGAATTGTTTAGTTTCCCGTTGGCCGGCAGTATCTATTTGGTGCAGGTTCAAGGCGAGGATCGCGACCTTGAAAAACTCCAGCCGGTATTTCACGCGATGCTAACTTCTCTGTTCCAAAAGTCGGAGAGCTTTAGCCGCTGACTCTGACGCAACTTGTTTTTAAGGCAGCGGGCTTAGCAAGGGTCTGAAGCACGACGCAGTAACGCTCCGTGAGTTCGACGAGCTTCTTCAGTTGCGAGTCTTCGGCGGTTGAATCGATCGTAAATTCTAAGTGCAGTGAAGTGATTCCGATCGGAACACTCTTGTCGATTCCTAGGGTGCCGCGAAAGTCCATCTCTGCTTGCGCGGTGACACTTGCAGAACGAATTTCGATTCCCATTGCCGTAGCTACGGCGGACAGTGTGACGCCGCTGCAAGCGACGAGAGCTTGTAGCAGCATATCGCCAGAACAAGCTTGTGCACCTGAGCCGCCGGCGGCTGGATGGAGGCCCGCGTCGACTTGCCCGAGCGACGAGTCGACCAAGCAAGTCAGTTGCGAAGCGAGAACTTTTCCGCTGGCGTACATCACGACTTTCGCCGAGCTCGGTTCGTCGCGATAACGTTGCTTGATCGGTGTTTGGAGCGCGCGGAGTTGATCTGCATCCATGGGCAACTGACTTTCGCCGGCTGGGGGACTGTTAGCGATTGGTGGTTGGCTGCGGCCGTGCAGCAGTATTTGGAGGTGGAACCGCGGCTGCGCCGGACTGTGTCGTTTGCTCGAGGAAATTGTCGATTTGAGCGGATTGCAAGATCGTGTCGAGTTGGTTTTGCATCGCCACTCGCAACTTCTTCTCTAGCAGTTCTTTTTGCAGTTCAGGACGAACCGCTTCGAAATCTTTTACCAGCGGACTGGTCTCGCCTTGCTTGTACAGCACAACATACTGATCATTCAGAGCGATCACACCGGAGATCTCGCCAGGCTGCAAATCGAATGCGGCCTTTTCCAACGTTGGTTGGCCACTGTGGCGACGGATGGCTGGTACTTTACCGAAGTTGCTGCGCGAAACAGTTTCGACGGAGTACTTCGCGGCCAGTTCACCGAAAGGTTGTTCGCCAAGATTCTTGCGAGCCTGCTGCCACACATCTTCTGCTGTGCGTTGATTGCTGAGCACGATGGCCAGCACTTCGGCGCGCGGTCCAAAGTTGGCTTCGAAACCCTTTTGCAAGTCTTCGGCTGTGACTTGAACCGTGTCTTGAACGAGTTTCTTCAGTGCTACGCTTGGCCACACGGCATCTTGGATGTACAGATCGATTGTCGCACCCTCTTCTTCGAGAATGCTCTTGAGCCACGAGTCGGTGTCAGGCGTTCCGTCGGGTTTCAAGTAGCCCATCGAGTCGGCGGCGCGAGCAACTTCGAAGTCGATGTCGGTTTGAGTGATCTGTTTGTTCGCGCTGGTCAGAGCGGAAGAAAGGAGCACTCGATTGATTTCGCCTTTCAGAATTGGACGACCGTGACGCAGGATGCATTCAGCGCCAAGTTGTTCCAACGGAATCGGTTCGCGATTCAGATAGCCAGCCACGCCAGGGTATTTGGCTTCGAGTTCGCGGTTGCCGAGCACAGTGATCAGTTCGCTCTTTTTCTGCAGAGCTGCAAAAATCTCGTTAGCGGATTGACCAACGCGTTGATCTCGCAGTTGCTCTTCGATGCGCTGTTGAATCGCAGGGAGCATTTGCGGATTCGGTGGCGTGGCAGCGAGTTGACGAACACATTGCAGCATGACATGCATTTCGCCAACTTGAAACACAGGTGAAATTTGGTTCGGTTGCAGTTGGAAGGCAATTTTCTCCAGTTGGTCATCACCACTGTTACGGCGGATCGGAGGAAGCAGACCTTCAACGCTGGCACTGGCCGCGTCTTCGCTTTGTTCTTTAGCCAAGCGGCGGAAGGTTTCGGGAGCGGCAGACGCAGCGGCGTGCAGTTGGGTTGCTTTATCGCCTTGGCTGACCGCGATCATTCGAACTTGAACTTTAGGACCATACTCGGCTTGCATAATCGCATCGATCTCTTGCGGCGAGACCTTGATCTTGTCTGAAGCCAAGGCGCGGAGAGCCAACATGGGCCACACGATTTCGCTCGAGTATTGCTCCGGTGTAATGTCTCGTTCTTTTTCCATCGCTTCCAAAAACAGTTTGGTGCTCAGCCCGAACTTGTTGGATGTGCGAGCGATTTCGTTGTTCACGTCGGCTTGCGTGATGTTGATACCCTGAGCCTTGCAAGCTTGTAGGATCAAGTATTTGTTGAGCAGGTTGTCGAGGACGACTGGACCGAAACGGCGCATGCTTTCTTGCGCGAGTTTATCGCGAGTGATGGTTTGCCCATTCACAACAGCGACTACTTTTGGAATTTTCTCCATCGGAGAGGCTGGCGCGGCGGGAGCCGCAGCGGCTTTGGCTTGAGCGGGTGCTGTTGCTCTGGCTTGCGCGAAAGCAACTTGGGGTGTGGCGATGAAGCTCAGAGCCAGCGCAATTTGATGGGCTTTGGGGAAAGCGCCGAGGCGGGAAAGTTCGAATGCCATTTCAGAGGTTCTCCATAACCAACTAGTGATTCGTTTCACTTGCCCTGGGTGACAAATGAACGCCAACTCCGTTCTGATACAAAGTGCAATCTTAAAGCATTTGCAAGTTTGACTACAAGACGAATCGTTGGCTCGATAAACGTGCACTAGGTTGTTAGGGAGCTCGCAAGCGTTTAGGCGAGTGAACAAAGAGCGGTT
>Ga0163144_10025451_pt1 | contig 11557 bp, 9 predicted proteins | sample OliLak19BULKMAT1_FD_123175 | JGI IMG/M metagenome (GOLD analysis project Ga0163144, IMG submission 123175) | Freshwater microbial mat bacterial communities from Lake Vanda, McMurdo Dry Valleys, Antarctica - Oligotrophic Lake LV.19.BULKMAT1 | ecosystem: Environmental > Aquatic > Freshwater > Lake... | reverse complement strand
CACCGGGCAGGCGGGTCCCTCCTTTATAATCTTAAGACCCATGAAATATTGGATCTTCCAGAACAATCAGGTCTTGGGACCGTACGAGCCCGACGAGATGGGAAAGATCTCGGTGTTTTCTCCCGAGAGCCTCGTCTGCCCGGAAGGGCGCCGCGGGACGAGCATGGGCGATTGGCAGCGCGCGGGGATGGTCCCCGACCTTTCGCTGGCCCTCGTCCGCGCGAGCGCGAGCACGGGCGGCAAGACGTCCACCCTCTCGATCGCGGGCCTGCCGCCGGAGCCGACGCTGAAGGATCTCGCTCAGCTCGGCAGCATCCAGGAGAAGGTCGCCTCGCTTGAGGACGTAGTGCTCCAGCTTCAGGAAGGGCTGCGCGCCAAGGACGCGGAGCTCGATTCCGTGCACCAGGAGCTCGCCGGCAAGAGCCGCGAGGCCACGGAGATCCGCAACGAGGCCGTCTCGCGCCAGCGCGAGGCCGATGAGCTCCGGCGCCAGCTGTCCGGGCTCGAGGAACGCCTGACGACCGTGCGCTCGATGAGCGAGACGCTCGACAAGGCCGTTGAGGAGGAGAAGCGCGTCGAGCAGGATGTGGAAAAGCAGGGCCGGACCTTGACCGATCTCGCGAAGGACGTGTCGGAGCTTCGCCGCCAGCTCGCGGAGTCGAAGTCCCGCCCGCCCGATCTATCGGCGGGGGGCTTCCCCGTATCGAAGCCGCTCCCCGCGGTCCAAGACATCTCCAAGCCCGCGCAGTCGGCGCCGTCCGCGCCGCCCTCCGCCTCTCCGGTCCCGGTCCCGCTCACGATCGACGCGCCGCCGAAGGCGGACCCGATCCCGTCGTTCGACTCATCGATGCCGTCCATGCCCGAATCCGCCCCGTCCCCGAGCTTCGACCCGATGTCCTACGGAGGCCCTTCCGCCGGCTCGCTCGCGCCCGACCCGGCGCCGTCGCCCATGCCCGAGCCCGAGCCCGAGTCCGTCGGCGTCCTTGCGCCTCCTCCGCCGCCGCCCGCGAAAGGCAAGAAGGCCTTGCTGATCGGGGCCGTCGCCGGCCTCGCCGCGCTGGGGGGCCTCGCCGTCATGGGGGGCTACGTGCCCGGCATGCGCAAACCCAAGGCCCCGCCCGAGGTGGTCGAGGCGGCGCCGCTTCCGGCGCCGGAGCCCGTCGAGATCGCGCCGCCGCCTCCCGATCCGCGCCAGCTCGCCGTCGAGTTCGCGAAGTCCTGGCCGCTGCCCGGAGACCGCACGCTCGAGAGGGCGCTCGAGGACCTGGCACCTTCCGCCGGCAACCTCTCGCCCTGGATGGCCGACCCGCTCGCGGGCAGCCGCATGCAGGTCAATTACTTCGCGCGCAGCTCCGCGCCCGGCGCGCCCACGATCGCCTACGAGTTCGAGGTGGATCTCGAGGGCCGCACGCTCATCGGCCGCAACGCCGCGGCGAAGTCGGTGCTGACGGGAAAGGCGGCCGCGCCGCCCGCGCCGCCCAAGCCGAAGCCCGTCAAGGTCAAGCCCAAGCCCCCGGTCGCCAAGGCTCCCGAAACGGACGATCTCGACTCGATGCTCGGAGACGCCGCCCCGAAGAAAGGGGCGCGCGCCGAGCCGTTCGGCGAGGGCACGACGATGACGGATACCGGAGACGCGCCGCCCGACGAAGGCATCAACGAGCCCGGCGAGGAGCAGCCGCGCAAGGCGAAGCCGGGACGGCGCGCGGCCAAGGCGGCGAAGCCGGCCAAGCCGGCGCCGGCGGCCGACGAAGCTCTGCTGGACGACCTGTTAATGGAGTAACATGGACCTAGTCCCCGGACTCAAGCAGCTCGAAGGCCAGCTCGGCATCACCGCCGACCGCATCAGCGGCGTCAAGGCGAAGCTCGAGGACCTGTTGTTCCGCGCCCAGAAGATCTCCGCTTCGGAGAAGAACGGGATGAAGAACAACGACACGATGTACGGGTACGATCTCCAAAATTTCCGGAGGGACCTGCGCACGTTCGGCATGGATCTCTCGGCTCTTCCCGGGCTGCTGGCGGGCATCGAGCGCACGGCCGAGTACGACATGAACGCGGCCCGGTTCGCGACGGGCGTCATGCGGGCGTCCTCGCGGGTGGCCAACGCGATGAAGATGCTGCACGACATGTCCTTGCTGGCCCACCAGCATATCCGCACCAACGATCATAAGATCCTCGCCTGGTACATCGCGCAGGAGATCGAGGAGATGGGCCAGAAATGCATGGGCCTGCCCGCGACGGCCAACAAGATCGTGATCCTGACCTCGACCCCTCCGGCCGGGGCTCCTCCAGCGGCCGCGCCGGGAACGCCTCCCGCCGCGGGCTGAGGCCCATGGATCTCCTGCTTCGCCTTCTCGAGCGCCGCGTCATCATTGGGCTCGCGGCCCTGCTGGCGATTTTCGTGGTCGTGGAGCGCTGGGGCGGCTACGCGCAGGGCCGCGCGGACCTCATGATGCATCCGCCGGCCGACGTGAGCTCGCCGCTCTCCGCGGACATCATCAAGACGTCCGAGGCGCGCGAGTCGGCGAAGCTTAAGGGCCTGCACCGCGCGGTCAGCGCCGAGATCGCGGCCGCGAAGGCCAACGGGTTCGCCGTCGAGAAATTCCAGCGCCTCGCCGACAGCGCCCTCGGGCTCGACACGCCGGCCTACCGCTCCGCGGCCGTCGAGCGCTTAAACAAGCTGCGCCTCGCGATCCCGCAGAAGAAGGAAGCCTTCCGCCCCGCCGCGGCCGACGACCTCAACCCCGACCTGTTCGACAGCCCCCGCCCGAAGCGCAAGGCGTCGCGATGAGGCTGCGTCTCGCGCCGGCCCTGTGCGTCGTGGCGCTCCTCGCGGGGGCGCGGGCCGCGCGCGCCGCCGCCGACGCCGCGGAGGCGGTCGCCACGGCGCGCGGCGCGTTCCTCGCCGGACGCTATGATGACGCCGAAAGCGCGTGGCGCTACCTGTCCGAGCTCGGCGTCGCCGCGCCCGAGCCGGAGGCCAATCTCGCCCTGACCTTGCGCGACAAGGGCCAGCTCGAGCCCGCCACGGCCCAGTGGCTGAAGGCCTCCCTGCTCGAGGGCGCCGACGGCTTCTCGTGGAACCAGCGCGCGTGGTCCTACCTCGCCACGGGCCGCCAGCGCGAGGCGCGCGAGGCGTTCACGCGCGCGCTCGACCGCTCATCGACGACGGCGACGCAGGCCGAGGCGAACATCGGGCTCGGCCTCTCATTCATCATCGACGCGAAGCCGAAGGCGGCCGAGGCGCCGCTACGCCGCGCGGGGCTGGCCGGGCCCTACGCGATCTCGCTGTCCGCGCAGCTCACGGCCGAGGCCGCGAACATGAGCGGCGACCGGCAGACCGCCCTGACCTACCTGCGCCAAGCCGTCGAGATCGACCCCGCCAACAACGAGGCGCTGCGCGGCCTCGCGCGGGCGCTGGCCGACGCGGGGGACAACCGGGCCGCGTGGCGCGCCTACAAAAAGGTCCTCTCGCTCGACCCGAAGGACGCCGAAGCGCGGAAGCTTTACGAGAAGAACGGCCGCTACATCACCGGCGATCTCGACGCCGCCGCCGGCGTGCGGCGCGTCGCGCGTCCCGTGCTCGACCCCGACCGGACGGATCCGCCGCTCCCGCAGTCGCCGCGCCCCGTCCGGGTGGGCCTCTACGGCGCGCCCGACGGGCGCCCGGCGGTTCTCACGCGCGCCTACGTGATGACGAACAGCTCCTTCAAGGTCGCCTCGGTCTCGCACGGCACGCTGCGCGACAACGGCCGCCCGTTCGACCAATGGGAGATCGATTTCCGTCCCGAGAACGGCCTCGTGGAGGTCCGCGACGCCGCGAGGAACCTTCTGTTCACCTCGAAGACGCCGTTCTCGTTCGTGCCCGACGCGAAAGCCGGCTCCGTCCTGATCAAGACCGCGACGGTCACCGACCAGGTGGGCGTAGATCCCGGCGACCGCGAGGTCCGCGGCGCGGTCGAGGTGGTGCCCAACCCGTGGGGCTTCCGGCTCGTGCAGGTCGCCCCTGTCGAGCACTACCTGATCGGCGTCGTCTCGCTCGTGATGCCGATCGACAGCCCTCCGCAGGCTCTGCGCGCGCAGGCCGTCGTCTCGCGGACCGCGGCGTACTGGGCCTCGGAGAATCGAGACGAAACGCTCGAGCGCTGCGACCTGCTCGACGACGACTCCACGCAGCGCACGATCGGCGTGAGCGGTGAGATGGCCTCCGCGGCGCAAGCCGTCGCCGACACCGAGGGCCTGTTCCTCGCGCTCAAGGGCCGCGCGGCGCGCGTGCCCCAGCACAACGACAGCGGCGGCACGACGGAGGACGGGCCGGAGACCGGGGAGGCGGGGCTCGAGCATATCGTCTCGGTGCAGGATTCCGCCCGGCCCTCCATCCCCTGGCGCACGCCGATCCAGCTCGAGCGCTACACGCACGAGGCGCCGCCCGACGGCCTCTTCAGCGAGGCCGCGGCCGTCGCGACGCCGAACTCCACGCGCTGGGTGCGCGTCCTCGACGCCCGTGAGCTGCGCCTGCGCATGGAGCGCCGCAAGGACCTCGGCGTGATTCGCGGCCTGCGGATCGCGGGTCGCACCGCGACGGGCCGCGTGCGCGCGATCGAGGTGATCGCCGCGGACGGCAGCGCGACCTACACCGGGCGCAAGGAGATCGAGGAGCTGCTCGGGCCCAACTCGCTGCGCTCGACGCTCTTCACCTTGCAGCCCCTCATGAACGGCAAGAAGCTCGAACGCGTCGTCGTCTGGGGCGCGGGCACCGGGTCGGGCCTGGGCTTCCCGCGCACGGGGGCCCTCGGCCAGGCGAGCCTGGGCGTCGGCTGGCGCGAGATCGTGCGCCACTATTTCCCGCGCCTCGAGGTGAAGGACTTCCTGCATCCCGACGCGCCGAAGGCGCCGGCCGGAGTCGGGCCGTACCGGCGCACGCGCGATTTCCACAAACAGAAGCAGAAGCCGAAGAAGAACAAGTAGAATCGAGGCTTGATGCGAGCCAAAGTCGTGCACCTCGTCACGCGCCTCGACCTGGGCGGGGCCCAGCAAAACACGCTGTACACGGTCCGCGGCCTGGACCGCGCCCGCTTCGAGCCCGTCCTCGTCTGCGGGCGGGGGGGCATGCTCGACGCGGAAGCCTCCGCCGATCCGTCGTTCCGGACGATCTACGTCGATTCTCTGCTCCGCAGCATTTCTCCAATCCAGGACCTCCTCGCATTGCTCGAGCTGACCAAGCTCCTGCTCGCCGAAAAGCCCGAGATCCTTCATACGCACAGCTCCAAGGCGGGAATCCTGGGCCGCCTCGCCGCGGCGCTCGCGGGAGTGCCGCACGTCGTGCATACGTACCACGGCTTCGGCTTTCACGACCGGCAGCCCCCGCTCGTCAAAGCCCTGTACGTTCTCCTCGAGCGTCTTTGCGCGCGCTTCACCGACGTTCTCGTCTTCGTCTCCAGGTCGAACGTCGCCTACGCCGCCGCGCACGGCATCACGCGCCCCGAGGACGCGGTGCTGATCCGCTCCGGCGTCGCGCTCGCCGGCCTGCCCGCTCCCGTGGACGCCGCGAAGCTCAAGATGTCCGCGGGCGTCGGCATGCATAAGCCCGTCGTCATCTCGATCGGGAATCTCAAGCCCCAAAAGAACGCCGGCGACTTCGTGTCGGCGGCCAAGCTCGTCGCGGCCGGCTCTCCCGAGGCGCGCTTCGTCTTCATCGGCGACGGCCCGCAGCGCGGCGCGCTCGAGGCCAAGGCCTTCACGGCCGGCCTCGAGGGCAAGGTCCTCTTCCTCGGCTGGCGCCGCGATGCCGCGCAGTGGCTCGCGGCCGCCGACGTGTTCGTGATGACCTCCCTCTGGGAGGGCCTGCCGCGCGCGCTCGTCGAGGCGATGCGCAGCGGGCTTCCGTCCGTGTGCTACGCGACCGACGGCGTCACCGACCTGATCCAGGACGGCGTGAACGGCTATCTCGTGGAGCCCGGCGACCACGCGGCCCTGGCCGCGCGCGTGAGCGAGCTTCTAAACGACGCGCCGCGGCGCAAGGCGCTCGGCGACGCGGCCGCCGCCTCGATCGGCCCCGAGTTCGACATCGACGGCATGGTGCGGTCCCAGGAGGCGCTCTATGAGCGTCTCCTTCGGTAAGCCCCTCGGCGTCTTCCTGCAGGGCGGCGGCGCGCTCGGGGCGTGGCAGGCTGCCGTGCTCGAGGTCCTCGCGGCCCGCGGCGTCCGCTTCGACGCGGTCATGGGCTTCAGCATCGGCGCGGTCAACGGCTCGGCGATCGCCTTCGACCGTCTGCCCGACGCGATGGCCCGCTGGCGCGCGCTGACCGGCGGCGCGCTTCGCCTGAGCCCGAAGCTCCTCCCGCTCTCGCTTTGCTCGATCGAGCCGCTGCGCGCGTTCTTCGAGGCCGCCCGCGACGAGGCGGCCGCCAAGGCCGCCCTGCGCTCCGAGTTCACGATCGTCACCGCCTGCCCCGCGGAGGGAGCGCCGATCAACGCCCGCTTCACGCCGGGAGGGCTCGACGGCTGGGACGGCCCGCTCGTCGAGCACGCCGCGGCGTCCTGCGCGATCCCCCTCGTCTTCCCGCCCGTGGACATCGACTACCGCGGCCGCATGCGCCGCCTGATCGACGGCGGCGTCCCCATGCGGGCCCCGCTCGACTTCTCGCCGCTCGCGCGCTGCGCGGACGTGCTGGTCGTCGAGATGGTGCGCGCCGACGAGCTCGACCGCGTCTACTGGACGCCCTGGCGCGACCTGGACCGCCGCTGCCGCGAGGCGTCCCGCGGCCTCGTGGACGAAGGGCTCGAGCCCCTGCTGCGCTCGGAGCATCCGCCGCGCGTGCATCGCCTGGCGCCCTCCGTCGCGCTCGAGCCCATGATGCTGGACTTCCGGGCCGCCGGCATCGCCAGGATGCTCGCCCAGGGCGCCGCGGACGCCGAGGCCTTTCTCGCGTCGCCCGATTCGCATCGCGTCCGCTGAAAATTGCTTTAATGACGGCGCGATGGACATCTCGCGACGTTCCTTCATCAAGTGGGTGATCGCCGGGGCCGCGTCGGCTTCCCCGTTCGGCTGCGCCCCCGCGGGCAAGGGCAAGCCCTCCGGCCCGCCCGCCGCCCGCCTCGGCTCCGAGAGCAATAAGGTCTGCCACGACGTGCGCGACGGCCTCATGACGGCCTTTCCGCCTCCCTCCCGCTCCGTCGACGTCGTCGTCATCGGCGGCGGCCCTTCCGGCCTCGCCGCCGCCGAGCGCTGCTTCGGCTCCGATTTCCTGCTCCTCGAAAAAGAGCCTCACATGGGCGGCAACGCCTGGGCGGAGACCTGGGAAGGGCTCGACTACTGCACCGGCTCCGCCTGGATGTCCTTCGACAACCCCGAGGTCCGCAAGCTGTTCCAACGCTGGAAGCTCGACCTCCCCGTCATCAAGGGCAACGACAGCGCCCACTGGGACGGCAAATGGATCAAGGACTTCTGGAACAGCGACCCCGATTTCCCGAGCTACGCTCAGCTTCCCTATCCCAAATCCGTCCAGGACGACTTTCGCCGCTTCATCCGCGAGACCAAGAAGCTCGACCGCGCCGGCGACGCCGAGAAGCTCGACGCCCTGGCCTTCTCCGACCTGTTCGCCGGCTACGACGGGCGCGTCCAGCAGTACTGGGACTACTTCGGCCCGTCGAACTGGGGCGCGCAGACGCAGGACACCTCCGCGCTCATCGGCCTGACCGCCGTCCACGAGTGGGCGCCGTGCGCGCGCAACACCTACGAGGGCGGCCTCGGCATGGTCACGCGCAAGGTGTTCGCCGGCTTCCCCGAGGACCAGAAGAAGCGCTTCATCACGGGCGCCGCGGCCTTCGGCGTGCGCCGCGACGGCAAGAAGGTGAACGTCTCCTTCATAAAGGACGGGCGGCCCGAGACCGTGTCGGCCAAGAGCGTCGTCATGTGCGTGCCCAAGTTCATCGCGCGCCACCTCCTGACCGACCTCCCCGAGGACCAGGCGAAGGCGATGTCCAAGATGCGCTACGCCCCTTACCTCGTCTATAATTTCTGCTTCGACAAGGTCGTCTGGAACCTCAACTACGACAACTGGGCCATCGGCGCGAAGCACTTCACCGACTTCATCCCGGCGGACTGGGTGACCCACGCGGACGGGGGGGACTTGAGCCGCAAGCAGGTCATCACCGTCTACGCGCCCAAGACCGAGGCCGCGCGCGCCGACCTGCTCGACGACGAGGAGGTCCTGGCCGAGGCCCACGCGACCGGCAACGAGCTCTGCGGCCAATTCTTCCCGAGCTGGGTGGAACACCTGTCCGAGGTCCGCGTCTTCCGCCGCGGCCACCCGATGCCCATGTCCGCGCCCGGCTCCTTCTCGCGCCTGCAGCCCGCCACCCGGCGCGATCTGCCGCCCGTCTATTTTTCGCACTCGGACAGCTCCGGCACCGTGTCCGATTTGTATGAAGCCGCGCTCGAAGCCATCAAGGCGGCGGCCAAAGCGTTGCTACACGTGTAGGCTTAACGGTCTTATTTCAGTCACAAAAGAGAGGAATCACATGGCCAAGTACACCGTCCCCGCGGAAGGCGCAAAGATCGGCTACGAGAACGGCAAGCTCTCCGTTCCGAACAACCCCATCATCCCCTATTTCCCCGGCGACGGAACCGGGCTCGACCTCTGGAAGGCCACTAAAATTGTTTTGGACGGCGCCGTGGAGAAGGCCTACGCGGGCAAGCGCAAGATCGCGTGGATGGAGGTCTACGCCGGCCTCACCGCGCTCAAGAACTACGACAAGGACACCGTCCTCCCCGAGGAGACCGTCGCGGCGTTCAAGGAATACCGCGTCGGCCTGAAGGGCCCGCTTACCACGCCCGCCGGCTCCTTCAAGTTCGTCTGCCTCGACTGCGCCGCCGAGCTCATGGACCGCCCGGCCGCCTGCCCGAAGTGCAAGTCCGAGTGGATCACGCCCCGCTTCCGCTCCGTCAACGTCGGCCTGCGCCAGAAGCTCGACCTGTACGCCTGCGTGCGCCCCGTGCGCTGGTTTAAAGGAGTGCCGTGCCCGGTTAAAAACCCCGAGAAGCTCGACATCGTGATCTTCCGTGAGAACACCGAGGACATCTACGCCGGTATCGAGTACCAGCAGGGCTCGCCCGAGATGAAGAAGGTCTACGACTTCCTGACCAAAGAGATGGGCGCCAAGATTCCTTTCCCCGACAGCGGCCTCGGCATCAAGCCGATCTCGAAAACCGGCTCGCAGCGCCTCATCCGCATGGCCATTAAGTACGCGATCGCGCACAAGAAGCCTTCCGTCACGATGGTCCACAAGGGGAACATCCAGAAGTTCACCGAAGGCGCCTTCCGTGACTGGGGCTACGAGCTCGCCAAGGCCGAGTTCCGCGACCACATCGTCACCGAGGCCGAGCTGTGGGACGACCTCGACGGGAAGATGCCGGCCGGCAAGATCCTGCTCAAGGATCGCATCGCCGACCAGACCTTCCAGCAGCTGCTGCTGCGCCCCGACGAGTACTCGGTCCTCGCGACCACGAACCTCAACGGCGACTACCTGTCCGACGCGGCGGTGGCCCAGGTGGGCGGCCTCGGCATCGGACCCGGCGCCAACATCGGCGACGGCTGCGCGATCTTCGAGGCGACGCACGGCACGGCTCCGAAGTACACGAACAAGGACATGGTCAACCCGGGCTCGCTCATCCTCTCGGGCGTCATGATGCTCGAGCACATGGGCTGGCAGGAAGCGGCCGACCTCATCATCAAGGGCCTCGAGGCGACGATCCAGGCGAAGACCGTCACCTACGACTTCGAGCGCCAGATGGCGGGTGCCACGAAGATCAAGTGCTCGGAGTTCGGCCAGGCGATCGTGAAGAACATGGGGGGCACGCCGGTCGCCGCGTAAACGTTCCTAAAAAAGAAGGCCGGCGCTCGCAAGAGCGCCGGCCTTTCTTTTTTAGTCCTCGGTTTCATTCGCGAGCTTCTCGAGCATCACGAGCCAGCCGGCCCGGGGGGAAGATGGCCATTCTCACCGTCGAGAACTCGTCGGAATACTTGGGGACCTTGAACTTGAAGGCGAGCTTTCGGCCCGGCTCGAGCTCGAGGAACTCCCCGATGTGCTCGACGTCCTGCCCGTCGCGGCGGTCCGTGAAGACGAACTTCCCGCCGACGCGCGGCTCGATCTCGACGCGGACCATCTCGCCCGTGGGCGTGGCGAAGAGCCACTTGCTCGCGTTCGAGGGGATGAGCCAGGCGTCATAGATGCGCTGGGCGGGGGCCTCGATGAATTTGGTCACCGTGATGGGGACGGTCGCTTTGTCCATGCAAGCATTGAACCATAACAGCTGCGGCATGCAACTTTTCGAGGTCCTCAATCGTATAAAGGGGAATGGAAACCAGGTACCACTTGACATTATGTGCCTTATATGGCACACTCTGAATGAGTCCATTTCCACTACGCCTGTTCATGACGCCGGAGTTCGTCGATTGGCGGGAATCTCTCGATGTTCTCCAAGCTGGTCGGCTGAAAGGCCGCCTCGAAAGGCTAGCCTACGGCCATTTCGGCGACTCGCGAAGTCTCGGAGCTGGGCTATTTGAACTTCGCTGGCGAAGCGGCATGCGCGTATACTTCACGCGCAGGCGAATAGGCGATATCGACACGTTCGTGCTTCATGGCGGATTCAAGGGGACCCAAAATGCCGATATCGAGAAAGCGCGGGACATCCAAACGCGATACGAGAGAGGACTCCGTGATGGAAGCTCGGATGCTTAAAATGGGCCTGACCCGATTTGACCCCCGCGCGGAAGCGCAAGATCATGCTCGCCTTTTTGATTCCGTAATGGGCTGCCTGGCAGAAGGGGACCACGAATCCGCTCAGGAAATCCTGGTCTTCGGCCTGAAATATATGAATCGTACGCGCGTTGTGAAGCGGTATCACATTCCCCGAAGAACGCTGTACAACCTCATTAGCTTCAAGAGTGTCCCGACGCTCGAGCTGGTGGCCAAGGTCTGCTATGCGCTCAAACAGGAAGCGGTTCTTGCGCAAAAGGTAGATTCAGCGGGTAAAAACGGTAGAATCTCTTCGCATGTCCGCAAAGCCCTACCTCTCGGCGCTCATCCCCGTTTATAACGAAGAGGAGAACCTTCCCGCCCTCGGGGAAGAGGTCTCCGCGGCGCTCAACGCCATCGGAAAGCCTTACGAGGTCATCCTCGTCGACGACGGCTCGAAGGACCGCTCGTTCGAGGAGATCCAGAAGCTCGTCAAGAAGTACCCCGGTTTCAAGGCGGTCCGCTTCGCGCGCAACGCGGGCCAGACGGCCGCGATGCTCGCCGGCATCCAGCACGCCGCGGGCGAGCTCATCGTCTGCCTCGACGCCGACATGCAGAACGACGCGCGCGACGTGCCCAAGCTGATCGCCAAGCTCAACGAGGGCTACGACTGCGTCTCCGGCTGGCGCAAGGACCGGCAGGACCGTTTCCTCGACCGCAAGCTGCCGTCCATGATCGCCAACGGGATGATCTCGAAGGTCACGGGCGTGCACCTGCACGACTACGGCTGCACGCTCAAGCTCTACAAGGCCGAGTTCCT
>Ga0163144_10025448_pt1 | contig 11558 bp, 11 predicted proteins | sample OliLak19BULKMAT1_FD_123175 | JGI IMG/M metagenome (GOLD analysis project Ga0163144, IMG submission 123175) | Freshwater microbial mat bacterial communities from Lake Vanda, McMurdo Dry Valleys, Antarctica - Oligotrophic Lake LV.19.BULKMAT1 | ecosystem: Environmental > Aquatic > Freshwater >... | reverse complement strand
GCTGGCCCAGATGCGCCAGCGCAGGGCGCCGCGATGAAAGCTCCGGCAAGACTGCAGTCCCTCATCGACGAAGGCCTGATCGACAGCGTGCAGCGCCAGTTGATGAGCGGCAAGGAGGCGATGGTCTTCGTGGTGCGCTGCGGCGACGAGACACGCTGCGCCAAGGTCTACAAGGAAGCCACGCACCGCAGCTTCCGCCAGGCCGTCGACTACACGGAAAACCGCAAGGTGAAGAACAGCCGGCAGGCGCGCGCGATGGCCAAGGGCACGCGCTTCGGCCGCCAGGCGCAGGAGGCCGCCTGGCAGAGCGCCGAGGTCGATGCGCTGTACCGCCTGGCGGCCGCCGGCGTGCGTGTGCCGCACCCTTACAACTTCCACGACGGCGTGCTGCTGATGGAACTGGTGGCCGACGAACACGGTGACGCCGCGCCGCGCCTGAACGACGTCGCCTACACACCCGAGATGGCGCGCGCCCACCATGCCGCGCTGCTGCGCGAAGTGGTGCGCATGCTGTGCGCGGGCGTCGTGCATGGCGACCTGTCGGAGTTCAACATCCTGCTGGCGGCCGATGGCCCGGTCATCATCGACCTGCCGCAGGCGGTGGACGCAGCGGGCAACAACCACGCACCGCGCATGCTGATGCGCGATGTGGACAACCTGCGTGATTTCTTCGGACGCCATGCGCCCGAGATCCTGCCCACTGAATACGGCCCCGAGATCTGGGACCTGTACCGGCGCGGCCTGCTGCACGTCGACACGCCGCTGACCGGCCGCTTCAAGCGCCAGGCCGGCAACGTCGACCTCGACAGCGTGCTGCGCGAGATCGACGACGCCCGGGCGGAAGATGCAGCCCGAAGGCTGCGCATGGCGGGCGGCTGAAATCGGGCTGACTGCGGGCTGACTCCGGGCTGAACCCGGCGCGCCGCGGCCTACTTCACCGTCACCATGATGGTCTGGCTTAGCGCCTTGCCGTAACTCTGGTGGGCGCCATTGGCGAACTGCGCGGTCAGCTTGTAGGTGCCCGGCGGCAGCGTGACCTCGGCCTCGGTCTGGCCCTTGCCGAAGTGCATGTGGCCGTCGGTGAACGGCACGACCGTGCCGGCGGGAATGGCGTCGAGGTTGATCAGCAGGTGGTGGTGCCCTGTGTCGGCCAGCAAGGTGCCGGCGGGCGCCACCATCATGCCCTTGATGCCGAAACGCAGCTTGAACGGGCTGCTGACCACGGCGCCGTCGGCCGGCTCGACGATGCTGACGTTCTGCATGGGCTCGTTCTTCGAGGCGCAGCCGGCCAGCAGCAGCAGGGTGCCGGCCGCGGCGGCGGCGGCCTGGAGAATGGTGCGAGAAAAGATGCTGCGGGAAATCGTGTGGTTCATCGTCGGTGCTCCGTGCTGCGCGCTGGCCGTGCGGGGAATGCCGGCCGACTTGGCGAGCCGCTAGCTTCGCACAGGTTTCGGGTTTGCGCGTCAGGGCAAGTGTGCAGCGGCCGCCTGCGATGGATGACCACCTGTCACCGCCCCGGCCAGCGCAGCAGCCCGGTGTGCCAGCCCGGTGCCGAGCAGGATGACCGCGCAGCCGGCAAGCATGGCCAGGGTGGGTTGCTCGCCGCTGATCAGCGCGCCCCAGAGCATCGCGAACACCGGCACCAGGAAAGCCGCCGCGATGGCGTTCGACGGCCCGGCGCTGGCGATCAGCCGTAAGTACAGCACGCAGGCCGCGCCGGTGCAGAAGACCGCCAGTGCCGCAGCCATCGCCCGGGCGGCGGGACCCCGGTTGACGGCCGGGGTCTTGTGCCCGGTCTCAGCCCCTAGCGCGAATACCGGAGTGCGCAGCACGAAGGCACACGTGCGCAGGAAGGAGGCGCCCCAGATGACTGCCAGCAGCGCCAGCTCGGGCAGATTGCGCGGGGTGTCATGCAAGGGCTACCATGGCACCCTCGAGCTTCAGCAGCGCCTGCTTGCGTGGCAGTCCGCCGGCATAACCCGTCAGGCTGCCGTCACGGCCCACCACGCGGTGGCAGGGCACGATGATCGACAGCGGATTGCGGCCCACCGCCGCGCCCACCGCACGCACGGCGGCCGGCCGGCCGATCTGCGCCGCCAATTCGCCGTAGGTCGACAGCTGACCGGCGTCGATGCGCCGCAGCTGCGCCCACACGGCCTGCTGGAACGGCGTGCCGCCGGCGTCCAGCGCCACCTCGAATGGCGTCGAGCCGTCGCGCCAGTAGGCCTGCAACTCGCGCAGCGCCTGTGCGATATGCGGCTGCAATGCATCTTCAGACACGGCCAGCGCGCCGGGGTGGTGCGCCTGGCCGTCGAACCAGAGGCCTGCCAGGCCGTCGGCGGTGGCGGCCAGGCACATCGGGCCGAGCGGGGATTCGACGTGGATCTGGGCGATCAGCGGGTGAGTGTTCTTCATGTCGTCGTTTCCGGTTGTGAAGCAGGCCGGCGTTCCGCGGTTTCCAGGCCTTGCCAGAGGCGCATCACGGCATAGGCGCGCCACGGCCGCCAGGGTTCGGCCAGCGCGGTGATCTCTTTCGGTGAACGTGTGCCGAGCGCGTTCATCAGCCCGATGTCGCTGGCCGGCCAGGCATCGGGCCAGGCCAGCGCGCGCATCGCGATCACCTGCGCCGTCCAGTCGCCGATGCCGGGCAGGGCACGCAGCGCGTCCAGCGTGGTCTGCAGCGGCGCGGCCTGGTGCAGTTCGATCTCACCCGCCGCCACCGCGCCGGCCAGCGCCTGCAGGGCGCCGACACGCTGGCGCACGATGCCCAGCCTGCCGATCACCTCGGGATCGGCAGCGGCCAGCACCTGCGCGCCGGGGAATACATGGGTCAGCGCCGGGTAGGGCGTGGCGACCGGCGTGCCGAAACGGTCCACCAGGCGCTGCACCAGGGTGCGCGCGGCCTTCACGGTGACCTGCTGGCCGAGCACCACGCGCACGGCGGTCTCGAAGCCGCAGAACGAACCCGGCAGGCGCAGCCCCGGGCGCGGCGGCAATGGCAGCAGGGCCAGCACGGGGTCGATCGATGCGGGGTCGGCATCGAGGTCGAAGGCCAGCCGCACGCGCTGCAGCACGGCGCCGAGCACCGGCGCCAGGCTCGGCGATGTCGTCACATGCAGCTCGTTGCGCTCGGGCTTGAAGCGGCAGGCCAGCCAGCCGGCCAGCGGCTCGCCGCGGTGCAGCCAGCCCACCGTGCGCCGAAATTCGCCGCCGCTGAGCTCTTCCACGCCGCGCAGTTCACGGCGCGCGAAGAAGCCGAGCATGGCCTCGGTGTCGTAGGGCGGGCGGTAGGCCAGGCGCAGGGTCGGCGTGTTCTGGGTGCCGCCAGCGGCGCTGGCCAGCGAACCCGCGCGCCGCAGCTGCGTCGGATTGAGCCGGTAATGTTCGACGAATGCGGCGTTGAACCGCCGCAGGCTGCCAAAGCCGCTGGCGAGAGCGACCTGCGTCACCGGCTGTGCGGTGTCGGTCAGCAACTGCTTGGCCAGCAGCAGGCGCTGCGTGCCCAGGTAGTCGCTCGGCGCCACGCCATGGGTGGCCTGGAAGATGCGCCGCAGGTGGCGGTCGGTGACGCCCAGGCGGGCGGCCAGCGCGGGCAGCGCGGTGGCCTGGCCGCTGTGCACCGCATGTTCGATCCAGCGCGCCGCAGCATCCGCCAGCGCGCGCGACGAGTCCGTGTGCGACAGCCCGGGGGCGATCTCGGGCCGGCATTTCAGGCAGGGTCGGAAGGCGGCTGCCTCTGCCAGCGCGCGGCTCGTGAAGAAGCGGCAGTTTTCGCGCCTTGGCGTGCGCACCCGGCACACCGGCCGGCAATAGACGCCGGTGGAGGTGACGCCGACGAACAGCCGGCCGTCGAAGCGCGCGTCACGGGCGGCGAGTGCGAGATAGGCGGCGTCGGTGTCGAGGTCCATCGGGCCATGATAGGCGCCGGGCTGGCGTCGACTCGCCGTTTTCGGACCTGTCGTCCGGCGTCCTACATCGCCCTGAAAAGATGCACATAGGCCCGGCTCACCGGCAGCTCGGTGGCGTGGCCCCTGACGCGCAGGAACAGGCGGCTCAGTTCGTCGCGCCGGGTGCCGGCCAGATGCGCCAGGTTGACCAGCGTGGCGCGGTGCACCTGCTGGAAGAGGGCAGGGTCGAGCTGCTGTGCCAGCTCCGCGATCGGGCTGCGGATCAGGAACTCGGCGCTGGCCGTCTGCACGCAGGTGTATTTCTCGTCGGCGCGAAAGAAAAGCACGTCCCGCACGTTGATCTGGTGCGTGAGTTCGCCGATGCTGGCGCGCACCCAGCGCAGGTACGGCGCACTCGCCACGCTGGCGGTGGTGGGCGCCAGGCGCCGCAGCGCGGCCAGCAGGCGGGCGTCGCCGTCGTCCGCCGCGGCGGGCGCAGCGGACGACGGGGCCAGAGAACGCCGGATACGTTCCACGGTGCGCTGCAGCCGCTCGCTGCCGACCGGCTTGAGCACATAGTCGATGGCCTCGCTCTCGAAAGCGCTGACCGCGTATTCGTCAAAGGCAGTGACGAACACGACGCGGGTGTGGCCCTCGATGCCCTGGGCCACCTCCAGCCCGGTCAGGCCGGGCATCTGGATGTCGAGAAAGGCCAGGTCGGGCTGCAACGCGGTGATGCGCTCGGCTGCCTCCAGGCCATGTCGTGCGATGTGCACGACCTGCAATTCCGGCCACAACGTGGCGAGCTGCGCGGCCAGCGCGCGCGCCAGCGCGGGTTCGTCGTCGGCAATCAGGGCCGTGGTCACAGGCTCGCTCCGGGGTTCGGCAGGGTGATGCGCGCCAGTGTGCCGGCATCGGTGGCAGTCAGTTCCAGCGTGGCCTCGCCGCCGTAGCGCCCCTGCAGGCGCTGGCGGATGTTGCTCAGCGCCATGCCGGCGCCGGCGCGGTTGCCGCGCCGGGGCGGGGCGCCAAGGCCGCGGCCGTTGTCCAGCACTTCCAGCACCAGCTGGTCGCCCGCCACCCGTGCCCGCACGTTCACCGTGCCGCCTTCCAGCGTGGGCTCCAGCCCGTGGTGGACGGCGTTTTCCACCAGCGGCTGCAGCAGCAACGGCGGCAAAGGCATACGTTGAGAGGCCTCGTCGGCTTCGATGCTGAACGTCAGCCGGTCTTCCATGCGCGACTGCAGCAGCAGCAGGTAGGCGCGCGCCAGTTCCAGCTCTTGCGACAGCGGCACCTCGTCGTGCCGCAGGGTGCTCAATGAAGCACGCAGGTAGTCGGTGAAGGCCTGCAGCATGGCCTTGGCGCGGGGTGGGCTTTCGTCGATCAAGGAGATCACACCGGCCAGCGTGTTGAAGAGGAAGTGCGGTTCGATCTGGCCTTGCAGCAGGCGAAGCTGCGCTTCGGTGGCGCGCTTTTCGGCCTGCACCTGGCGTGTCTTGATGGCGAAAAACTGGTACAGCACGGTGCTGATCAGCAGCGAAAGCAGGAGGCTGCCGACGATGGTGTTCGGGTCGCTCAGGCGGAACCAGCCCGGCCCGTCCTGGTCCACCAGCCAACTGCCCAGGGGCCAGCCTATGGCCGTGCCCAGCAGGGGCACGGCCGAGAAAAACACGGCGCGCATGGGCCCACTGAAGGCTCTGATGCGGGCGGCGCCGACCAGCGGCACGATCAGCCTGAACATGGCATGGATGCTGAAACCGATGCACAGCGACACCACCAGGTTGATGCCGTACCACTCCCCCCAGCCGCGCCAGTTGCGCCAGGCGCCCGTGCCTCCGGCGAAGAGCGCGAAGCCGATCACCGTGAAGGCCGCCGCGATGGCCATGCAGAAGAGCAGGGTCCAGAGCAAGTGCAGCCATTCCGGACCGACGCGGCGCAGGTCGGACGAGACCCAGGAACGCCAGGAGGCAGCGAGGTAGGGGCGGGTGAATGTCATGCGGTGCAGTGTAGGCAGCGGGCCACCCGGCCGGCCAGCGCAAGCCGATGAACGGCGACCCGGGCTCTCGGCTCGACAGTCCGGGCGACGAACGGCATGGGCGCAGGGTGCCTCACACCGCTGCCTACAATCCCGGCAACCCCTCTTCAGGCAGCACGCATGCAGATCCACGCCTCCGTCTTCAAGGCCTACGACATCCGTGGTGTCGTCGGCCAGACCATCGACGAGACATTCGCCGAGCATCTGGGCCGCGCTTTCGGCAGCGAGGCGCGCGCCGCCGGCGAGCGCGCGGTGGCGGTCGGCCGCGACGGCCGGGTCTCCGGCCCCGGGCTGAGCGCGGCGCTGATCCGCGGCCTGATGTCCACCGGCCTCGACGTCGTCGACCTCGGCCCGGTTACCACGCCGATGCTGTATTACGTGGCCGCCACACGCGGCGCGCACAAGTGCAGCAGCGGCATCCAGGTCACGGGCAGCCACAACCCGAAGGACTACAACGGTTTCAAGATGGTGCTGGCCGGCCGCGCCATCCATGGCGAGGACATCCAGCGCCTGCGCCGCCGCATGGAGGCCGAGGACTACGTGGTGAGGCGCGGCCGCGCCTCACGCATGGACATCGGCCCCGAGTACGCCCACCGCATCACCAGCGACTGCCGGCTGGCGCGCCCGCTGAAGATCGTCGTCGACTCCGGCAACGGCATCCCGGGCGCCAGCGCACCGGCCATCCTGCGCGCGCTGGGTTGCGACGTGGTCGACATCTACAGCCGCGTCGACGGCGACTTTCCGAACCACCACCCCGACCCCAGCAAACCCGAGAACCTGGCCGACCTGATCAGGATCGTGCATGCCACCGACGCCGACCTCGGCCTGGCCTTCGACGGCGACGGCGACCGCCTGGGCGTCGTCACCAAGGGCGGCAACGTCATTTACCCGGACCGCCAGATCATGCTGTTCGCGCGCGACATCCTCTCGCGCCACCCGGGCGGCACCATCATCTATGACGTCAAGTGTTCGCAGCGCCTGCCTGTGGTCATCCGCCAGGCCGGCGGCGTGCCGCTGCTCTGGAAGACCGGCCACTCGCTGATCAAGGCCAAGCTGAAGGAAACCGGCGCGCCTTTCGCCGGCGAGATGAGCGGCCACATCTTCTTCGGCGAACGCTGGTATGGCTTCGACGACGCCACCTACACGGCCGCCCGGTTGCTTGAAATCCTGTCCCGCCACGACGACCCCGGCGCCGTGCTCGACGCATTGCCCACCAGCTTCAACACGCCCGAACTGAACGTGCCCTGCGCCGAGGGCGAACACCATGCCGTGGTGGCCGAACTGCAGGCCCGCGTGGCCGATGGCCGGCTGGTCTTCGAAGGCGGCGAGGTCGGCCTGATCGACGGCCTGCGTGTCGACTTCGGCGACGGCTTCGGCCTCGTGCGGGCTTCCAACACCACGCCGGTGCTGGTGCTGCGTTTCGAGGGCCACACGGCCGAAGCGCTGGCGAGCATCGAGGCGCACTTCATGGGCGCGCTGCGCGATGTGAAGCCCGATGCGCAGGTGGCGCTCGCCGCGCATTGAGCGCCCACGCCGCACGCCCGCTCCGCGGCCGGCACGTCTTGCGAGTGCGTTGCCGATGAAGGCGGTGCTGGCGCGTTTCGCCTATTCCACGCTGCTGCGGATCGCCACGCCGCTGTACTTCCTGCGGCTGTGGCGGCGCGGCCGGCGCGAGCCGCTGTACCGCAGCGCCTGGGGCGAACGGCTGGGCTTCGGCAGCGACCCGCAGATGACAGGGCGGCTGTGGATCCATGCCGTATCGCTGGGTGAAACACGCGCTGCCGCCGCCTTGATCGACGCCCTGCGCAGGCACCGCCCCGCGCTGCGCGTGCTGCTCACCCACGGCACGGCCACCGGGCGTGAGGCCGGCGCGCGGCTGCTGTGCGCCGGTGACGCGCAGGCCTGGCTGCCCTACGACACGCCGGGCGCGGTGCGCCGTTTCCTCGTTCACCACCAGCCCGTGCTGGGCGTGCTGATGGAAACCGAGATCTGGCCCAACCTGCTGTTCGCCGCACAGGCGCGCCACTTGCCGATGGTGCTGGCCAACGCCAGGCTGAGCGAAAAGAGCCAGGCCAGGGGGCTGCGGCTGAAGACCCTGCTGGGGCCGGCTGCGAACTCGCTCACGCTGGTGCTGGCGCAGACCTCCGACGACGCGCGCCGCCTCGGCGCGGCCGGCGCCCCGGCCGTGAAGGTGGAGGGCAACCTGAAGTTCGACATGACGCCCAACCCCAAGCTGGTGGCGCGCGGCCTGCAGTGGCGACAGATGCTGTCGCGCCCGGTGGTGCTGGCCGCCAGCACGCGTGAAGGCGAGGAGGAGCCGCTGCTCGCCGCCTGGCGCAGCCTGCCGGCGCCGCGCCCCTTGTTGGTGCTGGTGCCGCGCCATCCGCAGCGTTTCGACGCCGTGGCCGCAACGATCTCGCAGGCCGGGCTGTCTTTCGAGCGGCGCAGCGGCTGGGCCGACACACCGCCGGTCGACGCGGCATCCGCTGATGTCTGGCTGGGCGACTCGATCGGCGAGATGCCGCTCTACTACGGCATGGCCGACGCCGCGCTGCTCGGCGGCAGCTTCGCCCGCCTGGGCGGACAGAACCTGATCGAGGCCGCGGCCTGCGGCTGCCCGCTCGTGATGGGCCCGCACACCTTCAACTTCGCTGAAGCCGCGCGGTTGGCGCTGGCCGCCGGCGCCGCGCAGCGCGCCAGTGATATCGACGATGGCGTGGCACGCGCCGTCGCGCTGGCCAGCGACCCGAGGCGCAAGGTCTGGGTGGACAACGCGCTGGTCTTCACGGCCGCACACCGCGGCGCTGCCGAACGCATGGCCGTGCAGGTCGAGGCGTTGATCTACACGGTCAGTTGCCGGCCGGGCGAGTGAGCGGGCGAGTGACGGGGAGAGTGACGGGGCGAGTGAGTGCGGGCGGGGTCGCGGTGCGCCGGTGGTGTCAGCGTGGCGCCTGCGCCTCGACCCGGATCGCCGAGTACCACGCCGCCAGGTTGGCGATGTCGTCGTCGTTCAGGCCCTTGGCGATGACGTTCATGATCTCGTGATGGCGGGTGCCGCTGCGGTAGTCGCGCAGTTTCGTCAACAGGTAGATCTCCGGGTGGCCGGCGATGTTGGGCGCGTCGGGCCGCACCGACAGCCCGAGCTGGCCATGGCACACCATGCACATCTGCGACTTCACGCGGCCGGCCTCGACATCACCGGCCCAGGCCGGTTTGGCCAGCAGCATGCCGCAGGCGGCGAGCAGCGCCGGAACGAGGGTGGTGTGGAACATTCTGGAAGGATGATTCATGGGCCAGCATAAAAAAGCCCGTCACGCGGCTGCGAACGGGCTCGTTGAAAAGCAGCCACACGGGGCCGGGCGACCAGCGGCCCGCCCCGTGTGGCACAGCACTTACGGCGCGCGGTAGCTCACCCGGTAGATGGCACCGGCGAAGTCGTCGCTGATCAGCAGCGAGCCGTCCTTCATCTGCGCCACGTCGACCGGCCGGCCACGATAGAGGCCGGTGTCCTTGTCGAGGAAGCCGTCGGCGAAGACCTCGCTCTTGTCGGCCGAGCCGTCGGCCTTCATCGACACGAAGTCGATCAAGCCGCCGCTGGCCTTGGTGCGGTTCCAGGAACCGTGCGCCGCCACGAAGGCGCCGCCCTGGTACTTGGCCGGGAACATCTTGCCGTTGTAGAAGGTCATGCCGAGCTGCGCCTGGTGCGCCGGGAACTCGATCTGCGGCTTGGTCCAGGCCGCCGGTGGCTTCATGTCCTTCAGGTCGGGCGCGGCGGCCGTGCCTGCGATCTGCGTGTTGTTGCCGTGGATGAACGGGTAGCCGAAGTGCTCGCCACCGGCTTTCGTGATGCGGTTGAGCTCACCCGGCGGGATCTCGTCGCCCATGCCGTCGGTCTGGTTGTCGGTGAACCAGACGGTCTTGTCCTTCGGGTTGATGTCCATGCCGACCGAGTTGCGCACTCCGCGGGCGACCACCTCGCGGCCCGTGCCGTCGAAGGCGTTCATCTTGACCATGCCGCCGATGCCCAGTTGTTCGTACAGCGCCACTTTCTCGCGCGGTTGCACGTTGTAGGGCTGGCCGAGGGTGATGTAGAGATTTTGATTCGCGTCGACCCGGCAGGTGCGGGCGCCGTGGTTGTAGCTCTCTTCTTCGACCGGCACCAGCTTGCCCTGCGGCACGACCTCGATCACCGCGACGTCCGGGCCTTCGTAGAAGAACTCGGCGGCCGGGAAGTTCAGCACGCGGTTGTGCTCGGCGACGATCAGGAAGCCGTCTTTCGTCCAGCACACGCCATTCGGATTGGTGAACTTCAGGCTCGGGGCGAACGACTTCACCTCGTCGGCCACGCCGTCGCTGTTGCGGTCTGTCACCGCCCAGACGGTGGTCTTGCGGGTGCCGACGAACAGCATGTTGGTGCTGGGCGCAACGGCCATGTGGCGGGCATCGGGCACGATGGCATAGAGCTCGATCTTGAAACCCGGCGGCAGGTTGACCTTCTTCAGGTTTTCCTTGATGGCATCGGCGTTCTTGCCGGCCTGCGGTATGACCGGGATGTTCAGGTCGGTGGTCGCGACCTTCATCTGCTTGAGCTTCTCGATGTTCGGCTGTGCGCTGGCCGGCAATGCGGCGGCGCAGGTCAGCGCTGCCATGACGGCAAGCCGCGAGGGAAGCAGACGGGGGGTGTGCATGATCGATCTCCGGGATGGTTGTGGTGAGAACTTCGCCGCCGCAACGAGCACGGGGCGCAGCGGTCAAAATGCAATGTGCGTACCAGTGCGGGAACACCCTGAGCCGAAGCATCCGGGCATGGCCCGGACCGGGCCAGGGGTGGATTCGACTGTTCACAAACGTTGCCACTGCATCGGCAACTGTCCAGAAACTGGGCAGTTGCCCTGCGGGCACTGCGCTGCTACCGTCGTTCCCTTCGTTGGGATGAATTGCGGAACGTGAGCCGACAACGATCGGCGCCGAGGAGACAAGATGATTGCCAGCCATGAGCGACAGTTGGAGCACGCGCGTGCCGTGCGGGCGCGCGGAAACGCCCTGCCACCGGAAGGTTTGCCGCCCGTCAATATTCTCGACAGCTGGGTGCGCTGCATGCACGCCGGGCTGGACGCAGCGGCCGCACCCAGCGTGCCGGTGGTCCTCGCCAGCGACCTGGCGCAACGCCGCGAACGATCGCAGTTCGTGCGCCGGCTCGCCCAGGCGCAGCTCGAGACGCTGTCGCAGCAGATCGCCGGCTCCAACTTCCTGCTCGCCTTTGCCGATGTCGAAGGCGTCATCCTCGACCTCTATGCCGACAACCGGTTTTCCATGAGCGGCAGCGATGCAGGCATCGTGGCGGGCAGCCGCTGGGGCGAAGGGATCTGCGGCACGAACGGGCTGGGCACCGCGCTTGCCACCGGGCAGCCGGTGGCGGTCACCGGGATGGAGCACTACATGCTGCAGCTCGGTGACATTTCCTGCACCGCCGCGCCGGTGCGCGACGCCCGGGGCGATGTGGTCGGCGTGCTCGACGCATCCTCCTATTTCGAGTCTCGCCAGCGCCACACCCAGGCGCTGGTGCAGATGGCGGCCACCCACATCGAGCATGGTCTGCTGGTGCACCAGATGCGCTCGCAGTTCGTGCTCGCCAT
>Ga0163144_10025447_pt1 | contig 11558 bp, 6 predicted proteins | sample OliLak19BULKMAT1_FD_123175 | JGI IMG/M metagenome (GOLD analysis project Ga0163144, IMG submission 123175) | Freshwater microbial mat bacterial communities from Lake Vanda, McMurdo Dry Valleys, Antarctica - Oligotrophic Lake LV.19.BULKMAT1 | ecosystem: Environmental > Aquatic > Freshwater > Lake... | reverse complement strand
GTAGCCGCGTGCCTCGATGAGCTTGTCGAAGGCAGCAAGCAGCGGTTCTTCGAGTGAGATGCTCACACGAGCGAGATCGGCCATGAGTCACTCCTTCTTTGGATCGACCTTCGGCTCGTCCTTCGGCTTCTCCGGTTCTTTCTTCGGCTCCGCCTTCGGCAGTTCCTTCTTTGGCTCGGCTTCCTTCTTCCCAACCACAAGGAACCCGCTGCGATCGCGGTTCAAGTTGGCCGTGTCCTTCTCGCTCAACACCACGACTTCCCTCCGATCCTTTCCTTCGGGACGAGCGTAGACTCGCTTGGCTTCGTCGATGCGACCGAGCAGCAACGTTCGTTTTTGTCCGCTCTGGGTTGTCACCGTGACTTTTTTCTGTGCCGGGTCCAGGCCGTAGAGTTTGCCGAAATCCATGCCTGCGTGTTCGATGAATCGCTCGGCTTTCAGGCCCGCGAACGCATCGAGGTACTCGGTCACGGCTTCTTGGCCGAAGCGTTCACCTGGGTTCAACGGGTCCATCCAGCCGATTGGCCCCTTCATCAACTTGAAGGAGCCTGGGCCTTGCGGCGTCTCGACTTCGATCGTGGTTGCTTGAGCGACATCGAGCTGCTCCCACAATATTCGCTTGCGGTATTCGGCCGATAGCTTTGCGGTCAGTGCCATATCCAGAAGGACAACGATGTCCCCCTTGTCCAGCTTTGCATACGCCCGGAAGCCTGGCTTCTCCTTGCCGGGCTCGCCGATCTTTTCGCGTGAGCCGACGAGCAGGTTCAGCACTTCCTTGTCGCCGTTAAAGAGCTTCCAGCGTTCAGGGCTTTCAAGCCCATACGTTTTCAAATCCGCAGGCTTCTCGGCAACGATCTCTTCCGCACGCAGCCGAGCCAGCCCGTCGTGCAATTCACGGAGAGCCTCGTCCTCGGCATCGGTTTCGAGTGGCTCTTTCAGTTTCCAGTTGCCGCCTGCTTTCAGGAAAGTGACGTCCTTGCCGTTCCGCGTGACGACGATCTTGTCTGCCGTCAGGAAATTCGCCAGGGCTCGATCGCGGAATTTGATCGGCTCCGCCAGCAGTTTCTTGGCGATGTTTCCGGAAATTGCGACGACAGTCGTGGCTCCCTCGGCCTGGGCGAAACGATCGCCTTCGGGCTTCATGGCATCCACCGGCGAACCGATCTTGAGCGCTTTCTCGATTGTCTTGGCCCCCTTGCCGATCAGTTCCAGCTTCACGATCGCGGTAGGCTTGTCGAGTCCATACTTGGCGAGATCCTTGCCTTCAACATCGACGACGCGGTCGGCACGCAAGGCCCCGAGACGATCCGAGAGTTCTTCCAAACCTTGCACGTCGGCTACCATCTTGGCCGGTTTGGTCACGGACCAGTTGGTTCCTTCGAGCAAGGCCTCGAACTCTTGGCCGCCCATGCTTCGACGGATGGCTTGCAGATCAATCGGGTCGAACTTAAAGATGGTCCGCTCGACGAGATCGAGCTTGCCCTTGCTCAGATCGCGGGTCACGGTGACCGGCAACACAGCCACGCCTTTGCCACCATCGACGCGGACATAGCGGTCATTTGGTGTTCCTTCGACGACCTTGCCGAGTTCCAGCTTGTGAGGAAGTGGACCCGCGAGTACGCCCAGCGATTGCGGTTTCGAATTGGCATCCAAACCGTACTTGGCCCAATCGACGGCATCGCCATAATCCGCGAACTTGAGAGCGTTCAGGTTCGAGATGACTCGCAACAGGTTATCGACCGTGAGTCGATCGACGGGGAACTTCGCACCGACGGGCACCCACTCGGTACCTTCCTTCTTGAGCGTCAGCGGACCATCAGGCCCGGTGAGATCGAGTTGCGTCACGGTCGTAGGTGGAACGCTCAACAGCTTCTTGCTGAGCAATTCGAGTGCGGGTTTATCGAGATCCTTGAACGCGGCTTCTGGAATGACGAACACCGCCGGCTCGCCTTCACCTGCAAGCTTGGCGAAGCGGGTCTTGCCTTCATTCTCCGGCTTGCCGACGAGCAAAGTCCGTTCCTTCGTTTCTTCCTTCGGCTCGTCGCCTGGCTTATTCACCTTGCGTTCAGTGAGAGTGAACTTCACGGCGAGAACCGGTTTGTCGAGTCCATACTCGGCAAGATTGGTGGCTGCGTGTGCCGCGAACTTGTCGGCCTTCATGGCGGAAAGCGCGCTGGTCATCGGCAACACGGCTCCCTCATCGGCGGCTGCATCAAACGGGGCCGTGACCTTCCACTTGCTCGCTTCTTGCTTGAGAACGTAGGCCGGGTCGGCACCGCGTTGAATCTGCACGGTCTTCAGGCCATCGCCGGAACCGTTCCAGAGTTGCAACGGCAACAAGGCCAGGGAACCGCCTGTCAATGCATCGGCAATTTCCTTCTTGATCGCGAACACACTGGGCGAGCCATCAAGCTTGGCGAAAACTTCGGGCTTGCCGTCGCGGGCCTTGCCGATGGTGAGCGTTCGCGGTGCCATCGGCTTGGGGCCGGCGAAATTGAGAGTCACGGTCGCCGTCGGCTTCTCCATCCCGAAGGCACCTTGCGTGGCCTTCAGGATTTCTTCGCCGAGGCCGCCGAGGAGAGTGCGAATGGCGTTCGTCTCGGCCGCACTTGGCGGATCGTACACGTATTCGGTTGCTTCGAGAGAACCGAGATCCTTCAGCAAGGTGCGCGACTTCTCGGTTTCTGTTTCCGCCTTCACGGGTTCCGTGAGAACGAATGTCGTCGCGGTCGCGCCGAGGTTTTCCTGCAATCGAAATCGTTCTTTTTCACTTTGCACAACGATCGCCTCGACGCGATCGTCCCCGAGGTCGAAGAGCTTGAGGCCTCGATAGGCACGCGGATGTCGGGCGACGACCGCATACGCGGCGTCCTCAATGATGTTCAGGCGATTCGACCCAGGCACCATGACGAACATTTTCTTGCCGACCAAATCTTGACGGCCGATGGCGATCGTTCGTTCGGGAACCTCAGCCTTCGGGTCAGACGAGATCTTCACGATGGTGGCCTGATCGGGGGTCAAACCCGCGGCTGCCAGGTCGGCAATGCCGAGACTTCCCGTAAGCATGTGCAACGCCGGCCGATCGATAACATCGTTCGCCTTCGCGGACAATCGTTCGATCGGTTCGAGCAAGTCAGTAACCTGCTTCGCATCCGCCAGGCTCTTGAATGGCACTGTCAGATCCCAGCGGTCCTTGCGACCGGCATCGGACTCGGCCTTCGGATCCCCCTTGGTTTTGTGGAGTTCCAAGGTTTGACCGGCTCGCGTGATCGTGACGTCGAGAACCTGATCCGTTTCGAACCGAGCGGGACTTGGGTCGCGGAGCTGGCTGAACGCGGGGCCAGGCGGATCGACCTTGGCCAGCGGATCGGCCTTCGCTTCAAGGAAGACCTCGGCCAGCTTGTCCCCTTTCACTTCGAAGATGAGCGGGTTGTCGGCAAGTTTGGCGAAGTAGTATTTCTCCTCGATGATCTTCGGCGGCTGCGGCGGAGCCATGGGGAATGGCGGCGGCGGAGCTGGTTCCGTGCGGACATTCATACGAGTCGTTTGACCGAGCAAGAGCGTGCGCGTCGTTCCATTGGCAAGCGTAATGGTGATCCGATTGGCAGGAGTCTTCAGGCCCGCGATCTCCAGGAAAGGGCCGTCGGGCTGGAAGATGCTTTCGACAACACCGCCGATGACACTCGAGAACGCACCAACGGTGTCCTTGTCGAAAACAAACTGCTCGACCCACAGATCGGGGATGGTCGCGAGAATCGCTTTCAGCTTGGCGGGATCGGCCCGGTCTTGAACGGGTTCGGTAATTCGCCAGGCCTCGGCCACATGATTGGCCAGAACGACGGCATCTCCGGCGGGCTTGTCAATCGGCGGCTTCGGCTTCGGTGTGGCGGCGATGCGTTTCAGAACATACTTGCCTTGCGGCCCTTGAATGCTGATCTCCGAAACGGCATCGCCCAGAATAAAATGCGACAGAGCCTCCTGGGACGTCCGTGAATTATCGGCCACCTTGACGCGTGTGGCATCCGGGAAGAGTTGCCGTTTGCGATAGAACTCGGATGATCGGCGCAGTACAGGCAACACGTCGGAACCGAGGCGTAGCAATTCCATCTCCTCGCCGACGCGCACGAAAGCGGGGCGAGTAAACGGGTTTTCTCCGGCTTCGAGAGGTGCCTCCCCGAACGCGAGTGAAACGGTTTCTCCCTTGGAGACAACTTCGACAATCACCGGATTCTGGGAAGGAGCGAGGCCGTATCCTTTCAGGTACACGCTGCCCTGTTCATCTTTCCCCAATGGCACTGGCTGAAACCGCGACTCCAAACTGCTGAGTATGGCGACAAGTTCTTCAACCTCGTTCCGCCGAGCCGGCCAGTTGCCCGGCAATTCGAGCGGCTTGCCCGCCTGGGCCGCCGTGAACTTCACCGGCGCAGCCCCCGGCACATTCACGGTGATGGATGTGATCTCGCCCGGCACGATCTTCTTCAAAATCGGCGCAGTATTTCCCTTGGCCTCCGGCAAAGGCTCGGGAGCCAGCCCAACCTTGGGAGCCAAGTCCGGCCCCTTCCAGATGAGGGCCGCGGCCGCCAAGGCGAGGACGAGAAGGGCAATGGTGGATTTTAGGTTCATGGTGTAGAGGACTCGATGCAGCTTCAAGAGTTCAATTCGGACCCATCTCTTACGAATAGAAACTGGGACGTACAAGATGCCTGACACTCGTCTGGCCGCCGGCGATTAGAAAATAAACATCCAGAACAGGAACTCGCATTTTTCTATCCACACAGAACGCCTGCATGGTTTCAATCACGGATCGTCTGGCTCCATCAGATTCGTCAGTCGGCGGAATAATTCCAAGCCCAGCAGCCGCTTTCATTACAACGGAATCGGGCTTTGCGCATGGAAACCCTAGTGCCATAAGCAGGTGGCAAAGTGTGGTTTGCTTGTCTGCGAAACTCTTTCACGCCACCGTCCGATCAACTCTCATCTGTCCATGGAATATCCCGTCGATCTCATTCGCCCTAAAAATTGCCACGAAGTCTTCGCGATCCAAAGCCCTCACGATTACGCCCAGCGAATCTCGTTCCCCCGCAACCGTGGCAGGGATATGTTTGATGGCGTGCCCCTTTACTGTCACTACTCGACCGCCATGCATGAGGATCGTGAATTCCTTGGTCGAACTACCGACCGACCAGTCGTCCACGAACTCCGTTAAACTGAGAGGCCTGACGGGTTCCCCTCGGTGGACTACCATCCCGGCCGGAACCTCGGCCTCATCAACGTACTCGCCAACGAGTCGGCAGCCGATTTCCACCTTAGTTGCGAATGCCATGATCGTTCCTTATTTCATGACCAACGCCTGTTGGGCAAGGTTCTGACCATTGTACCATACCTGGATCCAATAGAGGCCAGCCTGAGCGAACAGACAATTCCGAATCCGAAACGAAAGAGCCAGGACTTCGAGTGGGTCACGAGATAGCGGGACGGTGCGAGTCCGGTTTCGGTAAACCACGTCTGCGGAATCGCCATGCTGGATCTCAATTCGAAGATCACCCGGACCTCTGCAAGACGTCAGTTGGACGAAAACACAAAGCTCCTCATAAAGCAGCGGGTATGCAGGCTCCTCGATCGAACGGATCGAACTCATAACTCCAACGAGAGTGATCCGCAAGGGGTTGTCAGGGTTGACAACAACATCCTCGCACAGAATCACGTGACGAACAATTGGCTGAAGTTCGTTCATCTGATCTCCTACCGCACCCGGCGCACGATCCACACGATCAATCCCAGGTACAAGAACAAAGCAGGTAACCCCAAAAACGGCCCGTATTTCCACGAGAAGCTTTCTCGTTCGTCGCGCTGGATTCTTGGATAAGTCCACTCTGCTTCGGTCTTCGGCAGGCGGTCGTCGCGTTTCAATAGCCAGTTGCAAGTGTGCAACAGCAGTTGCTCGTGGGCCGGGCTGAGTTGCTTGCCGCTGAACAGTCCGCCCTGACCAATCACGACGAGGCGGCCACTTGCCCGTTTCGTTTGTGCCGCGATCTCCTTGGTTTCCTTGTCGGGGTCCACTGCGGCGCGGGCCGTCAGGCATGCGGCCAGAATACCGGGATCTAGCCGGGTCAAAATGCTCGCGGCCTTGCGGGCGTCCGTGTAGGTGTCGTCGTACCATTCGACTGGCATCGTCGATTCGATGGCGACCGCCACGGAGAACGGGCCACGGCGTTCCTCATCGCGGGTTCCCTTCTTCGCGTCACCGAACGGCGTGGCTTCATAGCGTGGTCTACGGACCGTGAATTCACGAGGGCTGATCTGCCGTCTGATAAGGAACGGTTGTTCCTCGTTCCATGCCGCGGCCGTAGTCATCATGAAGTCGGCTGCAAACTTCGATCGCTCGCCAACCCCTGGCGCGAGGTAAATGGGTCGTGGATGGCGCAGACGTATTTCCAGCCGCTGATCGGCACTGCGCGATGTTGCGGCCATGGCCTTCGCAATCGGATTCTTGGCCTTGTTCGAAGGGGGGTCCAGAAACACCACGGGAGGAATCTCGGAGGGAGCCCCGCCGAGCATGTTGCCCGCCGCACGAGCCGCGAAGCCTTTCGATTCCACGTCGAAAACGATCGTCTGGCGGCCCAGTTCGATGCCGCGATCGGTGAGCAGTTTTTCGAAATCATCGAGCGGCTCGAAGCTCGGCGGGGCGTTCTCCTCGTTGTTCGGTCCAAGACATGCCAGGATCGGCTTGCCTTGCTTGAGGTAGTCTTTCAGAACCTCCACCTGCGGCAACGACAGCTTGTACAGCGACGAAGTAATCGATTGGCCCGCGGACGTGTTGATCAGCGTGTGGCGAGGAATGATTAGCAGATCGCAACCGGCGAGGAGCCGAGTCATCTTGGTTTTCACGTCGCCGACCTGACGATCCTCGAATGCCCGCTCGTTTTTCATCAGAGCCTGGACTTCGGTTTCGGTCTCCTTGCGATCCTTCTCCAACTCGACGAATCGCTCTTCCACTTGCTCTAACGCCTTGGAGGCTGCTTGAACCCTAGATTGGCGGAACTCCTCGGTAATTTCTCTTCGCAGGCGGACGGGTGCCTTCTCCTTCAACTGATCGACGGTGCTTTCCTTGAACAGTTTGTAGAACTCCTCGATCTCGCGTTTCTCCTCGCGCAAGCCGCGAAGATCCTCTTCGATGCTCTTGAGTTCCGCTTCCAGCCGTTCAAACTTTGTCTCGTCCTTGTTGTAAGCGGCGGGCTTGGGCTCTTCGTTCGGCGGCCAACTCTTGAGCAACACATCGACAACTTCGAAGCCGTAATTCTCAAGCGTCTTGCGCAGGCCGTAGGTCGTGTACTGTTCCTGCCAACCTTCGCTCAGGTCCGACGATAATGCCTCGTGAATGAGGAGCAGCCCGATTTTCGGCCGTTTCTCTTCGATCGCCAACACGCGGCGAGCAAAGGCTTCGACGCCTTGCGGTCGCAGCACGAGATTGCCACGCGCCTTGCCGTCGAGTCCGGGGTTCGCTTCCTTCGAGGCACTTTTATCGAGTTGGTAAAACTCGTTGAAGCTCAGGCGGGGGATGTTCCCCGAGTAGGCGTAGAACTTGTCCGAGTCCTTGATGGCTTGCGTGTAAACTCGGCTCCCCTTTGCAGCCCGCTTCGTGGCTTCGTCGGCTGGAATCTCGACCACGCGATCGTCGGGGTAGAAGAAAATGCTGTTCTCCGGGGCCGCGTTGATCGCTTCCTTCAGGCCAGGCCGACGGGCGGTCTCGGCGTCCAGTTTCGTGTCGTAGCCGTCTTCTTCCACATCCAACGCGATCACATTGAATTGCGGACCAAAGAGTCGAAGCTGATTGACGAGGTCGTGGACCTTGTCCACAACTTTGCGCTCGGCCGCGTAGTCGTACACATCGGGCTTGGGTGAAAGCTGACCAAAGGTCTTGTGTTGTTGAAGCACGACTATGGTCGTTTTGCCCTTGAGATGCTTCATTTCTAATGCAACGGTCTCCGGCAGCGTGAAGTCCTGATTGCGTGTGAAATCCCAACGTTTGAAGTAGTTGAAGCCGAGGACATTCACGCCAACAAAGACGGCCAAGGCCAACACAACTTGGAGCATGGAGTTCGCACCGGAAACGGAGCGTTGGCCTGACCCACCGAGCCAGGAGATCGATTCGACGATGATCCAGAGAACGGTGACCACCCCGCCGATCGCCAGAAGCGTTGCCGCAATCATGGCCGCGCCGCTGCCTTCGCTGATGGCGGAACGAAGGTTCTCAAACGTCAATTGCCGGCCGATGGACAGGAATACGAACAGTCCGGCGAGGGCCGCGAAGAAACCAGTCAGGCCGATGATGCGCCCGAACAGGCGAGACCGTGCGCCCCAGCCGAGATTGTGTCGTGTGTCGGTTTTCATGTCGTCGAATCCACCTTTAGTCGTTGCTTGATGCCCGGTGTAGGGTGGGCGTAGGCTTTGCGGAACCCACCAGACGCCGCGAGGGACATGGTGGGTTCCGCAAAGCCTACACCCACCCTACGGGACATTTATTCACAAGCTTTCCATGTGCCGACTACTATCTTCTCTGCGATTCCACACTTCGGACCGTCAGGAACAAGAATGCCAATCCCGTGCTGAGGTAGAACACCAGGTGCCGTGTATCCAGCACTCCGCGAGTAAAATCGTTGGCGAAGTGATGGGGTACCGCGAGAAAGGATACCGTTTGATACCACCAGCCATTTGGGTCGAGAGCCGGCAATAGTTTCATGGCCCCGATGACTGGTAAGCCAAGTGTGATCGAGATGATGGCCGCGATCATTTGCCCTTTCACCAAACTACTCACGAACATGCCGAGACTGAGAAACATCACGCCAATGGACACGACCCCGATGTAGGAGGTCAACACCGGCCATGGGTCGATCCCGGCCGTCAGCCAAAGGATGTGATTCGCATCGTGCTTGTAGTGAAAGCAGCCGCCCACGCTTGCGACGATTGCACCCAGGACAGCGATCAAGAATCCACGTCCCACCCAACCACAGGGCATTACCAGTAGGCCAATAACACCCACGCCCATCCCGGCCGCAAAAACGATCGAATACGGCGTCCAAGCCGTCAAATCCCAGGTTGCCTTGAGGTCCATGAGAGTTGGCAGGTAGACCAACGTTGGCAGCCACATGAGCAGGTAAAAAGCAAAACAGGCTACGAACTTGGCGAAAACGATTTGCCAGTCCCGAATTGGGGCCGTCATCAGCGTTTCCATCGTGCCTGTACTGCGTTCTTCGGCAAACAAGCGCATCGTGAGCAGAGGCGGGATGAACAGGAAGACCAACCAAAACGTGGGTATCTCCATAGTCTGGCTGGCCGTGCCGAGGATCACCTCCATGGGGTACTCGGTGCCACGAGGCCCATTTTTGGTGAGTGCCTCGAACGTCTCGAAGTACAGGTAGCCGGTCCCGAGGAGGAACACGGTGAGCACGACGTAAGCGATCGGCGACAAGAAGTATGCCGTGAATTCGCGTCGGATTAGGCTAAGGGTCGGTCGCATCTTACATCTCTGTTCAGTTCTTGGCACTTCAGGAAGAGTGAGGAGCAGGGAGTCAAGAGTGAGGAGTAAGAATCTCTCAATACTCCTTTCTCATTACTTTCTCAGTCCACGGCACCGGTGATCTCGACGAAAATATCTTCCAGGCTTTTGCCCCGATGCATCGATCGCACGCCTTCAAGCGTGCCCTGGGCGGCGACCTTGCCTTGATGGATGATGATGACCGAATCGCAAGTCATTTCGACTTCGGGCAAAATGTGCGTCGAGAGCAAAACCGTGTGCTCGCTGCCGAGTTCCTTGATTAGCTTGCGGGTCTCGCGAATCTGCGTCGGATCGAGTCCGACCGTAGGTTCGTCGAGAACGAGCACCGGCGGGTTCGCGATCAGTGAATCGGCCAGGCCAACTCGCTGGCGATAGCCCTTGGAGAGCGTGCCGATAAGTTGCCGGCGCACATCGCGAAGCCAACAGCGATCGACGACATACGCCAGCCGGCGATTCGTATCTCGGCCGCTAAGCCCTTTTAGGCCGCCACGAAAGCGGAGATATTCCTCCACCCGCATCTCGGTGTAGAGGGGACAGCCTTCTGAAAGGTAACCAATGCGACGACGAGCGGATATCGGATCTCGAAAGACATCCTTGCCATCGATCGAGGCCCGACCAGAGGTGGCCGTCAGGTAGCCAGTGAGGATGCGCATGGTCGTCGATTTCCCGGCCCCATTGGGCCCTAGGAAACCAACAACCTGTCCGCGTGCGACATCGAACGAGACATCGCGGACGGCGGCGTAATCGCCGTAATATTTGGTCAGGTTCTCGACGTGAATCATGGGATTGCAGATCGTGGTGTGTGTCGTCGAAAACAAAAGTCCGACTGTATGAATTAGCCAGTTTGCGCAAGCGCGGCAAGGTTCGGACGTAACAGTTGGCCGTCACATTTCACGTTCCTGGTCCGTCATTCCTCCCGAAATCCGCATCTTGCCTGCTCAGAAAACCCCTTTCCCAATCTCCCCGAATTCTCATCAATGTCGGCGCAACCGGGGAACCGATAGAACGGGAACGATCCTCGGGGTACTTCGACCGCGTGTGGCTGCGCGAGTCCGGCTATCCCATGGAGGGGAGCGATGCGATCACGGATGTTTTGGCTCGTTGCTGTTGCGATCACGGCTGGATTCATGCTGGAAACAGCCGCCCTATTTGCTCAGGACGCCCCCTCCACGCGCCGAACCGCTTCCCCGCCTTTGCCATCCGAGCCGCCGTCGGCCACTCCAGCCCAGGTGCCCGCTGTTCCTTTGCCAGCCGAAGCAATGCACGCCCCGTCGGTTTTGTTACCGGATCCTATAACCGAAGTTCCCGGTGAGCTGCCGCGATACTACGGGTCGTCGGCTCCCTTCTCGGCCCGAATCGGACTAAACATTTACGACGAGCCCGAGCCAGAAGCCTTCGAGATCTTCCACCGGAACTTTGCGATTCGAGCCCCGAGCCAGGTCGATCAAGCCGTGCCCGTGGACGTGTTCCGCGTGCGACTCGACAATCAATATCGCATGAACCACCCGGATCGTGCCGAGTATTTCTGGCCTAAGAATGGTGTCTTCACCTACTTCCTGGGTCACGATAACGCCAAGGGGCCGATCCAGGCCGAGTCGCGTGTCGATGCCATCGACGTGAGTTTCTATGCGGAAGCGATGCTTTCCTACCACGTCTCGATGTGGACCAACGTGCCATTTCGCAGTGTGAATCCGGAGATCAACCAGAACGAGTCCGGTATCGGCGATGTCAGCGTCGGCTTGAAATGGGCCTTCATTCTCGAGCCCAACCGAGCGGTGAGCCTTCAGGTCGCGGGCATCTTTCCATCGGGCGAAGGCATTCGGGGATTGGGTGCCGAGAACTACTACGTTCAACCAGGCATCATGTGGCAGGAAGCCCTCACGGAAAACCTGACCCTCTACATGGACGTTCACGATCGAATGCCGGTCAATCCTCGAAGCGACTTCACGGGCCATGTGCTTCGTTATGGTGCGGGCCTGAGCTATTTGCTCGATCTGGGCAG
>Ga0163144_10025446_pt1 | contig 11558 bp, 13 predicted proteins | sample OliLak19BULKMAT1_FD_123175 | JGI IMG/M metagenome (GOLD analysis project Ga0163144, IMG submission 123175) | Freshwater microbial mat bacterial communities from Lake Vanda, McMurdo Dry Valleys, Antarctica - Oligotrophic Lake LV.19.BULKMAT1 | ecosystem: Environmental > Aquatic > Freshwater >... | reverse complement strand
TCGTGGGTCCTTGTTCAGCCGCGGTCCAGGCCGTCCGATGCCAGATAGCCGCCGTCCACGGGGATGCAGATACCGGTCACGTGGTCGGAGGCTCGCGATGCGAGATACACGCAGGTGCCGACCAGATCCGTCGTTTCGCCGAGACGTCCACTGGGCGTGCGGCGCTTCAACGCCTGCTCGAACGGCGTACCGATCAGCTCGGCGGTCATCTCGGTGATGTAGTATCCGGGCGCGATCGCGTTCACCTGGATACCATGGGGTGCAAGTTCAACGGCATTCACGCGCGTGAGCGCGACCAGCCCGCTCTTCGATACCGTGTAGGGCACCTGCAGCCCTTTGCTCGGCGCGGTGAGTCCATAGACGGAAGCGATGTTGACGATTTTTCCCGAGCCGTGCGACTTCATGATGCGTGCTGCATGCTTGGTGCAGAGGAACGGCCCGGTCAGGTTGATCTTCATCACCTCGTCCCACGCCGAGCGTTCCAGCTCCATCACGGACTTGCGATTCACCGTCCCGGCGTTGTTCACCAGGATGTCGAGGCGGCCCCAGCGTTCGGCTACGCCCGCGATCGTGCGCTCGACCGAATCTTCGTCGCCAACGTCCAGTTCGAAGGCGGCCGAATCGTTACCGAGCTCCGCCAGCACGGCCGCGTTGCGATCGGCCCGCCGCGCGCCGATCGCAACGCGGGCGCCGGCATCCCGCAGCGCCAGGGCGAGCGTGCGGCCGATGCCGGCATTGCCGCCGGTCACCAGCGCGACCCGCCCTTCCAGGGAGAACAGCGCGTCGGGCATCCCCGCTTCAGGCGGGGAAGCGGGTCAGGGTGAACCCCGGCCCGACGTAGGTCCGATCCCAGCTCGGCAGCTTCTCGACCCGTTCCGTCATCCAGCGCTTGACGTTCGGATGCGGGTCCAGCGGCAGCTTTTGCAGGTCGTGCATGTGCATCGGCGCAGCGACCGCGATGTCGGCGATGGTGGGATTCGAACCGGCGATCCAGGGGCTGTTGGCAAGGCGCTCATCGAGGATGCTCGCGAGCTTGTGGAACTGGGCTGACTGGGCCTCCAGGACGGCAGGGTCGGGCTCCGCGCTCAGCAGCGGCTTCACGCAGTTCTCGACCAGATAGACATAGCAGCTCGGGAACCAGCTCGACGACTCCCATAGCAGCCATCGATTGATATCCGCACGGGTCCGCAGGTCGGTCGGATAGCTGGCACTGTTGCCGGTCTTGTCGGCTGCGTACTGGAGAATCGCATTCGATTCCCAAAGCACGAAATCGCCGTCGACGAGGCAGGGCAGCGAGGCATTCGGGTTGAGCGCGCAATAGTCCGCCGACTTCTGCTCGGACTTGAAATAGTCCACGTGTACCCGCTCGTAGTTCACGCCTAGTAGATCGAAGCCGGCGATGACTTTCCGGCAGTTCACGGTGATAGGGTCCGCGTACAGTTTCATGGTGCCTCCTCCCAGGTTTTAGCTTTTTGTGGGCGCTGTCGCCGGCAACGTTCCCGGCGCGCGCCGTAAAAGTCTACGGATTGACCCCCCGGTGCGCATCTGTTGGAATGCGAACGCATTGTTTCCGGTCCGTTGACAGTGGCAATCTCCACCGACATGCTCGAAGCCTTTGTGAAGGTGGCCAACCATCTGAGCGTAAGTGCGGCCGCGGCCGACCTCGGGATCGGCAAGGGCGTCGTCAGCAAGAGAGTCGCCCAACTCGAGCGAGCCGTGAAGGCGACGCTCTTCAGTCGCAGCACACGCCGGGTCGCCCTGACCCCGGCCGGCGAAATCTATCTGGAATTCGCTCGCAGCGCGCTCAGGGCGATCCATTCGGCAGACGAGCAATTGCTCTCGCTGTGCTCGAATCTGTCCGGCCTCATCCGCCTCACCGCGCCCGTTTCCTGGGGCCAGCGCGTATTGGCGAAACTGCTGCCGGATTTCCTGGCCACCCACCCCGGTATCGACATCGAGTTGCTGCTCGAAGACCGGATCATGGACATCGCCTACGAACGGGTCGATATCGCGCTGCGATTCACTGCGACGCGCGCCCATGATCTGGTAGCCATCCCGGTCGCGCGCATCGCCTGGGTCGTGATCGCCGCGCCGGACTACCTCGCCGCGGCCGGCGAACCGCTGGACCCGGAGGAACTCTCTGAACGCCCCTGCATGTGCTACTGGCGTGAGATTTCCGATGAAGCGTGGAGTTTCGTCCGCAGCGATCGTTCGGCGGCGATCCGTGTCCGCAGCCGCTTCCGGGCCAACAATCCCGAGGCGGTCGCCGACGCCGCCCGCTCGGGTTTGGGCATCGCCCTGCTCCCCGAATACGTGTGCGAGCCCGATCTGGCAGCGGGGCGCCTGGTCCGCATCCTCCGGGACTGGTCGCCGGTCACGAAGTTCGGAAACCAGATCAGCGCCGTCGCCGCACCCGACCGGATGCGCTTTTCACGCAACCAGTCGTTCCTGAGCTTCCTGAAGGACCGTCTGGAGCCTGTTCACACCTAGAACGGACCGGGGGGGGCCCAGCCAGCCTCAGAACACATTCCACCACGGCTTGCCGGCCTTGGTTTCGGCCAGCAGTCTGCTTTCGGGGAAGTTGAGCTCGAGCAGCCGCTCCGAATCTCTCTGCAGGTCGGTGAGGCCCATCGCCTGGTAGGCTTGAACCAGCACGATGAAGGCTCGCTCCAGCGCGGGCGCCCGCGGGTAAATCGTGATGGCGTATTGCGCCCGGTTGACGGTGGCCACGTACGCGCGCCGCCGGTAGTAGTACTCGGCGACCTTCACCTCGTAGGACGCGAGCGCGTTGACGAGGTATTGCATGCGCTTGATGGCGTCCGGGGTGTAGCGACCCTCGGGGAAGCGCGTCACGAGTTCGTTGAGTGACTCGAACGACTCGCGCATCGCCTGGGGATCGCGCTCGGTCATGTCCTGATCCGAGAATTTCGCGATCAGCCCGAGATCCTCGTTGAACGTGACCAGGCCCTTCAGGTAGTAGGCGTAGTCGACATTGGGATGGTTCGGGTACAGCTTGATGAAACGATCGCACGCAGCGATCGCGGACGCCTTCTCGCGCTCCTTGAAATAGGCGTAAGCGATCTCGAGCTGTGCCTGCTGCGCGTAGCGGCCGTAGGGAAAGCGCGAGTCGAGCTTCTCGTAGTAGCCGATCGCTTTCTTGTAGTTGCCGTTGTTGAGTTCCGACTTGGACTCGGTATAGAGCTTGTCGACGGTCCAGGTCTTCGTTTCGTCCTTGCTCGGGCCGCTCTTGCAGGCGCCGAGCGCGGCGGCCAGCAGCACGACGACGATTACCGCTACACTTCTTCTCATGTCATTCGCCGGAAAGGAGCGGGCGGATTATAGCGCAGCCCCTTCGCGCGACCCGCTCGCAGCAGTCATTCCCGTGGACTTTGCGGGAGACCGGCTCGATCAGGCGCTCTCCCGGCTCTTCCCCGCCTACTCGCGCACCCGCCTGCAGGCGTGGATCGATGCCGGACGCGTGAGGGTCGACGGTGCGACGGCCGAATCGAAGCGGAAGGTGTGGGGTGGCGAGCGGATCACACTAGTGCCCGAGCCGAGCGCCCGGGAGACGAGCTTTGCGCCCGAAGCGATCCCGCTCGAGATCGTGCACGAGGACGCCCACCTGCTGGTCGTCGACAAACCGGCGGGCCTGGTCGTGCATCCCGGCAGCGGCAACTGGGCGGGGACGATGTTGAATGCACTGCTCGCGCACGCGCCGGACTCGAGCCAGATTCCGCGTGCGGGCATCGTCCACCGGCTGGACAAGGACACGAGCGGACTGCTCGTGGTCGCGAAGACGCTCGAAGCGCAGACCTCGCTGGTGCGCCAGTTGCAGGCGCACACCGTGAGCCGCCGCTACCTCGCCCTGGTGTCCGGCTCGACATCGGAGACGGGCCAGGTCGAAGCCGCCATCGGCCGCCACCCGATCCATCGGACGCGCATGGCGGTCGTCGCTGCGGGAAAACCTGCACTGACCCACTACCGCGCCCTGCGCCGGGGCGAGCATTGGACGCTGCTCGAATGCCGCCTAGAGACCGGGCGCACGCATCAGATCCGTGTTCACCTGGATTCCATAGGTCACCCGCTGCTGGGCGATCCGGTCTACGGTTCGCGCCGTCTGCCCGCCGCACTCGCCGCCCGAATCGGGGATTTCGCACGCCAGGCCCTGCATGCCTGGCGACTCGAGCTGGTGCATCCCGGCACGCACGCCGCCGTCGCCTGGGAGGCTCCGGCCCCGGCCGATTTCCAGTCGCTGCTCGAACGGCTGGAAGCGGTATGAGCGCAGTGCCGCCCGCCTGGATCGTACCGGACTGGCCGGTACCGGAACGAATCCGCGCATTGGTCACGACCCGCGCAGGCGGCGTCAGCATCGGTGCCTACGCCGGACTCAATCTGGGTATCGCCGTCGGAGACGATCCCGAGCCCGTCGCCGAGAATCGATCGCGACTGCAACGACACCTGCCCGGAGAGCCGCGCTGGCTGAAACAGGTTCACGGCGTGCGGGTCATCGATGCCGGTGCCGTGTCGGCGCCCGTGGAAGCCGATGCCGCGGTGACCCGCGCAGCGAACGTCGTCTGCGCGATCCAGATGGCAGACTGCATGCCGGTACTGCTCGGGGCGCGCGACGGATCGGTAGTCGGTGCCGCCCATGCGGGCTGGCGCGGCCTCGCAGCCGGGGTGGTCGAGCGCACCGTTGCAGCGATGAGCGTCGCTCCGTCGGAAGTCATCGCATGGCTCGGACCTGCGATCGGTCCGGAAGCGTTCGAGGTCGGCGCTGACGTGCGCGATGTTTTCGTGGCCGACGACATCGCGTGCGAACCGGCATTCCAGCGGATCCGGGAAGGCAAATGGCTCGCCGATCTGTTCGCACTCGCCCGCGTCAGGTTGCAGCGGGCCGGAGTGGACGCAATCTTCGGCGGTGGCCTGAGTACCTTCGGCGATCCGGTGCGTTTCTACTCGCACCGCCGCGACCAGGTCACCGGACGCATGGCCGCGCTCGTCTGGATAGCGGGGTAACGCGCGCCTGCGACCGACGCTAACGCTATACTGTTGCGTTTTCATCGGCCATGAATTCCGTGCAGGCCCTCGTCTGGATCGTCGTTGCGTGTGTCGCGGGTGGAGTGTTGTCGGTTCTGCTCGCGGCGTTGCTCTCCCTGGGTGCCACTGCCGCACGCGTCCCATTGCTGGTGAGCTTCGCGGTCGGCGCTCTGCTGGGTGCGGTATTCCTCGAGATCCTGCCCTACGCCTTCGAGCAGGCGTCCAGCATCCAGGCGGTGACGGGCACGATGCTGGGCGGCATCCTCGCCTTCTTCGTCCTGGAAAAGCTGGTGCTCTGGCGGCACTGCCACGTGAAGGACTGCGAGGCGCACGACCCGCACGATGGCGGGCACGATCACTTCCGCAGCGGCAGCCTGATCCTGATCGGAGACACCTTTCACAATTTCGTGGACGGCATCCTGATCGCGGCTGCGTTTCTCGCCGATTTCCAGCTGGGGCTGGTGGCCTCGCTGGCCATCATCACCCACGAGATTCCGCAGGAGCTATCCAACTTCGTGATCCTGCTGCACTCCGGCTTCTCGCGCCGCAAGGCCCTGCTCTACAACCTGCTGTCGGGGCTCGCCATGGTATTGGGCGGCGTGATCGGCTACGGCGCGCTGACCCCGTTGACCAGTCTCGTGCCGTCACTGGTCGCGATCGCTGCGGCGAGCATGCTCTACGTCGCCGTCGCCGACCTGATCCCCGGTTTGCACAGGCGCGCGGGACTCATGTCCACCGTGCACCAGACGCTGTTGATCGGGCTCGGCGTGGCTTCCATCTGGATCGTCGGGCGGCTCGCCGGTCACTGATCGTCGCAGTGCTGCCGCGCGGCGGCGCCTCGGGCCGCCGAACAGCCAAAGCAACAAGGCAAGCGGTCCGAGGCCGTAGAAGAAGAATGTCATGACGCCCGCCACGAGATTGGGCTCGGTGGCAGCCATGAGCACGGTGACGTACAGCCAGGCGATCGCGACGATGTGCATGGGTTCGGCCGTTCGATCGACCTTGACCGGTTGAAGCGGAGGCCAACAGAATTCGGGCCGACCCAACGTCCGTCGATCCCGATGTCCGCCGACCCCGCATTGTCGCTGCAGCAGTTCCTGGAAGCCAACGCGGCGGCCCTGCGGGGGCTCACGCAACCAGCCGGTGAGGGTTTGCCGGGTGCAGCGACATTCGCGCATGCCTGGGCGCGAACGCTCGAAAAATCGCCCGAACGCCTCGTGGCATTGCAGCGCGAACTGTACGAACGTCAGGCGGCGCTCTGGCTCCACGCGCTCGCATCGCCGGCCCTTGCCGATGGCGCAAGACCGATCGACGCCGAATTGCCGTTCTTCGTGTTGATCGCAGATCAGCACCGGCTGCTGGCAGAGTGGGCGCAGCGCCTGCCCGATGCCCTCGAACTCGACCCCCCGGAGCGCCGCAGATTCGCCTTCGTCCTGCGTCAATGGGCCGAGGCGTCAGCCCCATCGAATTTCCTGACGTCCAATCCGGGGGCGATCCGCGCGGCGATGCAAAGCGGTGGCGCGACGCTGATGCGCGGCCTCGAAAACCTTCGCGCGGATCTCGCACAAGGCAGGATCTCGATGAGCGATGCGACCGCCTTCGAGGTCGGGCGCAACCTGGCGGTCACACCGGGTGCGGTCGTGTTCGAGACATCATTCGTGCAATTGATCCAGTACGCGCCTTCCACAGAGCAAGTGCATGGGCGTCCGCTGCTGATCGTGCCGCCATTCATCAACAAGTACTACATCCTCGACCTCCGGCCGGACAACTCCTTCGTGCGCCACGCGCTCGATCAAGGCCAGCAGGTGTTCATGATGTCGTGGCGCAACGTGCCGCCGGAGCTGGGCGGCGCCACCTGGGAGGACTATCTCGAACAAGGCGTGTTCGCCGCACTCGATGCCGCGCTCGAGATCACGCATGCACGCAATGCCAACGTCCTGGGTTTCTGCGTCGGCGGTACGCTGTCTGCTTGTGCCGTGGCCATCGAGGCGGCTCGCGGCGGCAAGCGCATAGCCAACCTCTCCCTCCTGGCGAGCCTGCTCGACTTCACCGACCCCGGCGAGATCTCGGTGTACATCGACGAAGCCGCAGTGGAACGTCGCGAGCGCGAGTTCGCGGACGGCGGCATGATGCCCGGCGCCCAACTCGCCCAGGCATTCGCGAGCCTGCGAGCGCGCGACCTGATCTGGCACTACGTCGAACACAACTACCTGCTCGGTGAAACCCCGCGGGCGTTCGACCTCCTGCACTGGAACAGCGACAGCGCCAACCTGCCCGGCCGGCTCTACGCCTGGTATCTGAGGCACGCGTACCTGAGCAACGACCTGAAGGATCCCGGTGCGGTCACGCTCTGCGGACAACCGATCGATTTCAGCAGGATCGCTATTCCGCACTACGTGCTGGCGGCAAAGGACGATCACATCGTTCCCTGGACCTCAGCCTACCGTTCCATGCAACTGCTGGGCGGCGATCAGCGTTTCGTCCTGGCGGAAAGCGGCCACATCGCGGGCGTGATCAATCCGGCCAGTCTCGGGCGGCGCGGCTGGTGGGACAATCCCGCGCAGCCCGAATCCTCGGAGACCTGGTTCGAAACGGCGCAACACCATCGCGGCAGTTGGTGGCACGATTGGAGCGCGTGGATGAACAGGCGATCCGGTCGATTGGTCGATGCGCCGGCAAGCCTCGGCAGCCGGAAGCATCCGGTGCTGGAGGCGGCCCCGGGACGCTACGTGACGGAACCGGCGCCGAAAGAGGCGATCCGCACATGAGTCGAAGAGCCGGTACTACAACTCGAAACTGAAAGCGGGAGGAGATAACAATGGCAAAGCGCATCGTGATGGTCACCGGCGGCATGGGCGGCCTGGGCGAATCGATCTGCACCAAGATGGCCGACGCAGGCTATCAGGTGGTGGTGACCTATTCGCCTTCCAACAAGACCGCGCCCGACTGGCTCGAGGTGATGAAAACACGCGGGTATGCGTTCCACGCCGTGCCGTGCGACGTCGGCGACTTCGATTCGTGCGCAGGCGCAATCGCCCAGATCGAGAAGGACGTCGGTCCGGTCGATGTGCTGGTCAACAACGCCGGCATCACCAGGGACATGACATTCAAGAAGATGACCAAGGCAGACTGGGACGCGGTAATCCGCACCAATCTCGATAGTTGTTTCAACATGACCAAGCAGGTGATGGACGGCATGGTGGAGCGCGGTTGGGGGCGGGTCATCAACGTCTCATCGGTCAACGGGCAAAAAGGCGCATTCGGTCAGACCAACTATTCGGCGGCAAAGGCCGGCATGCATGGTTTCACCAAGGCGCTGTCTCTCGAAGTCGCCCGGAAGGGCGTGACCGTGAACACCATCTCGCCCGGCTACATCGGCACCAAGATGGTGACGGCGATTCCGCAGGACATCCTCGACTCGAAGATCCTGCCCCAGATCCCGCTCGGACGCCTCGGCAAGCCCGAGGAAGTGGCGGGCCTCATCATCTATCTCGCATCGGATGAGGCTGCGTTCGTGACCGGCGCCAACATCTCGATCAACGGCGGCCAGCACATGCAGTGACGGCCGTGATTGCACATCGCACATTCGGCAAGCACCAAAAAAAACCCCGGTAGTTGCCTACCGGGGTTGAACCCTTATCTTTCGATAAAGGGGGAGGAGACTTCAGCTTGCGCGTTTGCGCGGAGACGCCTTGGTTGCCACTGCGCCCATCGGGGAAGCCTCGAGGCTCGCCCCGGCATATTCGGTGAACTGCTTCGCTGCCTGATCCACTGCACCCATCGCCGTGGTGGCGGAGGTCATCGCCGATTTCACTACCGTCAGAACGCTCTGTCCGCCCGGCACCGGAGACTGCGAGATCGATTTTTCGATCGTTTCGAGAAGTTCGCGCTGCAGGGCCGGGCCGCTGCCATCCACGAACTTTTCCACATGCTGCTGTGCTTCCTGCGTTATCGAAACGTAATTCCGCGAATACCCGAGAAGTTTCTCCGTGGCGTCTTGCGACCACTTCGAAGTCAAGGCAAATAGCTCGCCAGCATCTTTCACGGCCACCGCCCGGCGCGCCAGCTCGAACGATTCGTACATCGACGCCTTGCCCGTTTCGAGCTGCAACTGCGCCAGATCCTCATCGGCAGCCACCGCGGCCTCGGCCGAGGCTATCCCGAAACCCAGACCGGTATTGTTCACTGCGGCAAAGAAATTTTGAGCGGTTTGCATTCGTAATCCATTGGTGCAGTGTGGACTTTTTCAGATTCGACATCTCTTTCGAAGAGACGTTAATGCAATGCACAAGACCGATGGTATGCACCCGAATTGCCTCTGTCAACAATTTTTTTGCGCGCCGCACCATCCTTCAGTTACAGTGATTTATCAACGGTTTGACGATCGTTGCCGACGGAAGCGACGGGACTTCGAACGTCCGCCCCGTCACAGGAAAGCCCAACATCATGAGAGGCCCGCCAATGGCAGAGGAAATGCGCCTGATCAAGAAGTATCCGAACCGCCGCCTCTACGACACGGCCACCAGCAGTTACATCACGCTCACTGACGTAAAAGCGCTGGTTCTGGAACAAGTACAGTTCAAGGTCGTCGATGCCAAGAGCAGTGAAGACCTGACGCGCAGCATCCTGCTTCAGATCATCCTGGAAGAAGAATCGGCGGGCTCGCCGATGTTCTCTTCCGACATGCTCTCGCAAATCATCCGTTTTTACGGCAATGCCATGCAAGGGATGATGGGGAACTACCTCGAGAAGAACATCCAGACGTTCATGGAGATCCAGCGCAAGCTCCAGGAACAGTCGCTCGCAAAGTTCGGCGACAGCCCAATGGGTGGCGCCGACGCGTGGAGCCAGTTCATCAAGATGCAGGGCCCCGCGATCCAGGGAGTGATGGGGAGTTATCTGGAGCAGAGCGCCAGCACCTTCGTCGAGATGCAGCAGCAGCTCCAGAAGCAGGCGCGCAACATGTTCACCGGTTTCCCGTTCGCTCCCTTCGCCGGCGCAAACGCCGCGGCCGAGCCCCCGGAACCCGCCAGCACGACGACGACGGGCACCAAGAAATCCTGACGGCATCCCTGGAAGGCCTCGTCCCGTGACGGCTCGCACCCGCGCCCGTCCGGCGCCCGCACCGAAAGTCGGCTTCGTCTCCCTCGGCTGCCCCAAGGCACTGGTCGATTCGGAGCACATCCTCACGCGCCTGCGCTCGGAGGGTTACGACATCGCGCCGACGTACGCCGACGCCGACCTCGTAGTCGTCAACACCTGCGGCTTCATCGGCTCGGCGATCGACGAATCGCTCGAGGCGATCGGCGAAGCGCTGCACGAGAACGGCAAGGTCATCGTCACCGGCTGCCTCGGTGCGAAGGGCTCTGTAGTGATGGACGCACATCCATCGGTGCTCGCGGTGACCGGTCCGCATGCCACCGAGGAGGTGATGGACCACGTCCATCTGCACCTGCCGAAGCCGCACGATCCGTTCACCGACCTCGTGCCACCGCAGGGCATCAAGCTCACGCCGAAGCACTATGCCTATCTCAAAATCTCGGAAGGCTGCAATCACCGGTGCACCTTCTGCATCATTCCAGCGATGCGGGGCGACCTCGTGAGCCGGCCCGTCGGTGACGTGCTCCAGGAGGCCGAGCACCTCGTCCAAGCGGGTGTGAAGGAATTGCTGGTGATCTCGCAGGACACCAGTGCCTACGGCGTCGACGTGAAATACCGCACCGGTTTCTGGAAGGGCCGACCGGTCAAGACGCGCATGACCGAGATGGTCCGCGCGATGGGTGAGCTCGGCGTCTGGGTGCGGCTTCACTACGTCTATCCCTATCCGCACGTCGACGAAGTCGTGCCCCTGATGGCCGAGGGCAAGCTGCTGCCGTACCTCGACGTGCCCTTCCAGCACGCAAGCCCACGCATCCTGAAGCTCATGAAGCGCCCGGCCAGCGCCGAGAACAATCTCGCGCGCATTCGGGCTTGGCGCGAAATCTGTCCGGATATCACGATCCGCTCGACCTTCATCGCCGGTTTTCCCGGCGAGACCGAGGCCGAGTTCGGGGAACTCCTCGAGTTCCTCGAAGAAGCCGAACTCGATCGCGTCGGCTGCTTCGCGTATTCGCCGGTCGAGGGCGCGGCGGCGAACGAATTGCCCGACGCCGTTCCGGATGAAGTGCGGCAGGAACGCCGTGCGCGATTCATGCGGACACAGGAAAAGATCTCGACGCGGCGCCTCGCGCGCAAGGTCGGGAAAGAGCTCGCCGTGCTCGTGGATAGCGTGGAGGGCAATCACGCCAAGGCGCGCAGCGCAGCGGATGCACCAGAGATCGACGGTATCGTCTACGTCGAGAATGCACGCTGGCTCAAGCCCGGCCAGTTCGCGCAGGTGCGCATCACCGGGGCCGACGAGCACGATCTGTTCGCCGAGGCATGGGGGACCTGAAGATATGTGGCTCCCCCACGCTCTCTGCGTTCGCTGCCCCCGACGGGGGCGCTCAGTGCGCTTGGGGCGGCCCGGCACGCACTGAATG
>Ga0163144_10025441_pt1 | contig 11559 bp, 8 predicted proteins | sample OliLak19BULKMAT1_FD_123175 | JGI IMG/M metagenome (GOLD analysis project Ga0163144, IMG submission 123175) | Freshwater microbial mat bacterial communities from Lake Vanda, McMurdo Dry Valleys, Antarctica - Oligotrophic Lake LV.19.BULKMAT1 | ecosystem: Environmental > Aquatic > Freshwater > Lake... | reverse complement strand
CTAGTACCAGCAGACACGGAAAAGATTTAGGCCTCGAAATATTTGAAAACCCGGTGTTCTCAATAATTCATGCATTTTTAGCGTTTTGGGCCGCGCTGACCAGTCAAGGGCTACGTAGGACCAGGTAAAAGTACTACTGCAGCGCTCCTACTGGTACCGACAGAAGTTCAGAAGGCCCAGATCCTTCACGGGCGAGAAGCCATCACCCCGCCCGCTCATCGCTTTGCCTCTGCCGACATCAAGACAGTATCATTTAGTAGCAGCTAAAAAGCACACCAACATCTCGCTCAGTTGTCTTACACCAGCTGACTTCGAAAGAGTTCGAAACTTTCTTGTTGCCCCAACAGAGATTGACTGAAATTCGTCATGGCGACGTCGAAAGATGTAAGTTGTGTTTCGCTTCGTGTTGCCTTGCCCCAAGAGCCACCCATCTCTGTTTTTGTCGGCCAACCTCTCACTCAACTTTTTCCTGTATTGTGTCTCGCTTCTGTCTCCCTTGTCTCGCCCTGGATTTTTCATATTAATTAATGCATGGACTCGATTCATATTGATCATTTGATTCATCCAGTGCAAAGCAAAGGCAGCCTCCGCCTTTCAATCGGGCAACTGGGATGAATCTGTACAGCACTACGGCGAAGCAATTGCCTTGGACCCCAACGACCCTTCGACGCACGCTAATCGGTCTGCAGCCTACCTCAAAGCTGGCCACCACAACGAAGCTCTGCAAGATGCACAACGTTGTCGCAAATTGGATCCAAACATCAGCATGGGGTACTTGCGAGAAGCTGCTGTTTTGTATTCGCAACGACAATACAAAGACGCAATGGTTCCCCTACAGGAGGGCTTGGCTGCTTGTAACGACGACCAAAAGCAGTCGCTCGAGCACGCCTTGTTGGGGTCACGACGAGCGTTGGTCTTGCAAAAAAATCCAGCTGCCAAGGCTGCCTCCAAACTAGCTGCTTCCTTGCAGGCGGCGCAATTTCGAAAGTCCAATGCCCTAGCATCCACTGACATTACGCAACGCAACTTGCAAGAACGCAAAGCTGGGCCGTTGTATCAAGTGGCGCTGGAAAATAAGCAAGAGGTCTTGACCAAATTGCCCCAACTCGAATCCGAAGAGGAAATTTCCAATGTCCTCTTTTTCTTTCTCTTGGATCCGCAGGGCCATGGGACAGTTCCTCTCGCGGAGCTGTATACCTTGTGCCAAGCCCAATCGGGGGCTCTCGACGTCAAACACCTAGTCAAGGAAGGAGAAGAACCTCTGTTGACAAGCGACACGTTTGCCAAAACCATGCAACAATTAGCAGCTGCCATGAATACCACCGTCCGAGGATTCTCGGAATTTATTATTCACCAAATCACAGCGGTATCGTCGTCGAGCCTGCTATCCCCTCCAGAATCAGCGCCAGCAAGCGACACTGCAGAAACAGCGGATGCGAAGCTTCTCGCTGCTAAAGAAAGGCGCCTCACATGCCTTTTTACGATTTTAGAGGCCGACGGAGACGATACCATCTCCTTTTTTGATTTGGCGTGTGGAATTTATGCCTGGGCGCGTGATAAAAAAGACCCCAGTCTCCAGTCACAAACCAAATTGCTGTTGCTCATTGACCCCAAGGATACGCGCCGATTGAACTACGACCAATTTGGAAAAATTATCTTGTCCTTGTCGTCAACGTGGAACGAATCATTAGAAGATGTGTTGGATGATTTGGTCCTAGCCTTTGCATCTCCCTCAGGGGCCGAGATTTCCGAAGAAGTCTTGCAAGAAATTATTGTGGGTGGTGGCGGCGATGGCAGTAGTGAAGCAAACTCCAAATTGGATGCACTCACCTACGCTCGTAGCAAGCAGTTGTTTGAATTGTGGGATCGCAACGGCGACGGAGCTATTGATTTTGCCGAACTATTGACAGGTAATTATTTGCAGTACCATTTTGTGTTTTATGATTGAGCTTGGACAGAAAGTCCTCTTCAGTTCATGCTCGAGTCAATAATCATTGAATGTTTATGGAATGGATGCCATCTCCCTCACGCACGCCCCTACACATTTTCTTTCCGTCTTACTACAATACGGCAAAGGTTTGCGCCGTTACCAGCACGCATCGGCGGCCAGCAACATTGACGGAAGTACTGCGTCGGCCAATCAGCAAGCGGAAAAAATGGCGCTCATGATCATAGGACACGATGAAGACAATAACCAAACCCTTGATCCCGAAGAATTTGCCATTGCCATGATGGACTATGCCAAAGGTATCGGAACGGATTTGCATCAATTGATTGATTTCATGGTTGTCGTGGCGCAAAAGTCAGATGAAGACGATTCCTTTGAACGAGCTTACTCCGAAGCTACTCTCACTGCGGCGAGTCACCAAAAGACAGGAAAGGCCTTCCGTCACAATTCACTGCTCATGACAATTTCGGATATTGATGAAGACAGCGAGGAGGAATCTGAAGAGGAGGAGGACTGAGCACATTTGACTGGCAGTCGTGCTTTTTATTCTCGGGGATCGGGTGCCATTTTTTTTCTGTTCGAAGATGAATGAAGACAGGTTATTTTGTGTGTTGTATTTATATTGGGATTAGCACACTAAGCACCTCGGTTTTTACATGAATGAATAGCGTTTCACCCTTGTGGCTGGTAGACTAGTTAGCAAGAAGAAAGTGGCCGCATGGTGATTTGTGTCATTGTTGCACGAATGTAATTGTGATACAGTCATGTCTGCCACAAGGCATTGCAGCCTACACTGCTTAGCTAGCTAGATAGTTTCGACTTTATTGCTTTGTATAACACCTCAAGTTAGGCATTTTATAGTGATAATATACACGAGTAAGGATAGACGGAGTATGTTCTGATCAACGAAGTCAGCTCTCTCTTGCTTTTTGTGCGTGCAGCTGTGCAAAGAGCATGGCCATAGGTTTAGTTCATCGAACATCTGAAGCTGAAAGGAACTAAAAACTAACTGGATAATGGTTTTGGCAAGATGCCCACCTAGTACTTGCTTGCCAGCAAGTAGCATAGCTATCGATAATACTTCAACTATTGCTTCCTAGCTAGTAGCTACTAGGAGGAGCTTGACTACTCTACTAGACTACCTGATCTAATGTAGTAGACTACTACAGATTTGTTCGCCGAATGCTTTCGTTCGCCAATTTTGGTTCCCGTTCCCGCCGCCGTGACACTCGAAAGCAAATGGAATCGGAACTCGAAAAGTGAAAATGTTTTCAATAGAGGAGCACTCGTTGATAATTCTTGCCCAGGGGCTTTTCAGTCAACAGTTCAGAGTGGACGAAGAGTCATTAATTTTACTTAAACATCAGTGCAACGTCAGAAAAATGTCCAAGAAGTTGGCCAATAGAAAGTACTGAAGTAGAAACGTTAGAAAACCTTACTATCAGCAAGTAGTACTACTAGCTAGCTAGTAGATGTCAGAAAGTAATGATACCCACAGAAAGTCAGCAAATTACTCCAGTATAGTACTCTAGCTAGTAGTACCCGGTGTAGCGCCAACATACCGTAGTACGGTAGTGTTACCGTACATGTTCTATCGAGGGCTCTGAACCCAAAGAGACGGCATCTTGAACCTACTACGGTACGTCGTAGTACTCCAAATGCAAGAGGAAGAGGCAAGCAAAACGGAGGTTTGTCTTTTGAGACAGAGCTTATCGCTTGGCAACCAACAGCTATCTAGCTAGCTAGTACAGTAGCTGCAGAAGCTTGTTTAGTGCTGCGCATTTGCATTCTGCACAATCACACTACTAGCACACTAAGACTTTTCCAGCAGCACCATCGTCATCCTCTTCCTTCGCATTTGTTTGGTTGAACAATTGTTGAGGAGGAACCACTAATAATTGACTGAATGAGTCGGTATCGTTTGCCTCTTGTGGCTTTCGTCGTCAGCTTGTCCAGTGTATTCCTCTGCGCTCTCCTCCTCTCTGGGGACCACTTCCACCAAGCCGAGGCTCATTATAGCGGTAGTAGTAGTAGTAGTAAAGGAGGAGTCGACGTTCTATCAGCAACAACAACAGCAGCAGCATCCACTTTGTCGTCGTCTTCCTCTGAGATGAAGTTCTCTTCCACCAACACCCACATTGGTGGCGGTATCGCCTTTACCAAAGCGTCTCGTCGCTCCTCCGGCTCGGCCATTGAACTTGACAGTAGTGGTACTAGCACTACCAAGAGAGCAGCCTCTTCCCGCTCTGCCTCGACCAGAAAGATGCTGGACCATGACAACTCGAAACCTTTAAGGCGTGCCACTGTATCGGGTCCCGCGGGCAGCAATAGCACGAATACGACGACTGGCAAAAAAGCCGAAAAGCGTGCGTCCGCGACCGATACCATGAACAAGGTGGTCATGTCCACCGTCATGGCACCGGCACTCGTAGCGGGAAAGATGGTCCACATGGTGGCCGATGCTGGCAGTGCCGCCGTCGGTGCGGGTAGCAAAGCCAGCAATGCCGTCGTGGACGCCTCGAACAAAGCTTCCGAAAATAGTCGCAAAGTCTTCAAGGGCGCCGCCAAGGGATTTATGAATGTCGTCAATCGAGGCTATTGGAGCAAATATTATAAAAATAGGAGTAGCGCGCACAAGAGCAATTGGGAAGAAGGCATTGAAATCATCGACGAATTGCTCGATGTCCACTCGGAAACCTACAAGACCATGACCAAAGAACAACGCAAGAAATTATCCAAAGTCAAGACCATGCTCTTGAAGAGTCCCACCAGTTCCTTGTCCCCGGGAGCTGGTGGGACGCTCCATCATGTGCCCAAGGAATTGTTGCGGCAATCGGGAACCTCCCATGCTTCGGGTGGAGGTGGCAAACATCATCCGTCCTCGTCTCTCTTCAATCCTAGGGTGAGTACCAATTCGACCACGAGCAGTAATTTTCATCGTCGGCAGTCCTCCAATTTTATTCTACAAGAATTTGCCGGCATTGAAGATCCCATGGCCTTGCTCTTGGATTGCATGTCGGAACAGGACGAAGATAATTCCGAAGAAACGTTTACGGAAATGGAGGAGGAATTGTCCAGTAGTAACCATCATACTACGAGTACGAGTCTTGTGGTGACCGATGAGGAAGACAATGAGGATGTCACTAACCATGAGTCCTTTACGTCTCATGGAGACTCCCAACAGCAACTGCAGCCCCTGAAACGGAAGGACGCACCGCCCACACCTTCCACCGCGAAGAATGCTGTGGAACATGTCGATGATACTGGCAACGCTACTACCACTTCTTCGGATCTTCATGACAACGAGTATTATCTTCCTCTGGAATTTATCAATCTATCGCGAGAATCACAATTGGAATTGGTCGAATTGTTGTCTTGGGAATCCCTCCAACGGTGGGATTTTGATGTCTTTCATCTAAACGAGGTGACCAATGGTCATCCATTATTTTTTCTGGGATGGGCTATTTTGGGGTCACCGCATGCTAGACATGCCATGATGAAGCATTTGGGGTTGCAGCTCATGGAAAATACTAATACTAGCACTACTACTGCTACTAGCAGCTTTCGTAGTAGTATCAGTGGTAAGAGCAGCAAGAACAAGAGCAACAACAACCACAATAATAATGGAGGAGGAGGATTATTGGAAAACGGAGGATATACCTTTATGGAAACCTTCAAAATTCCGTCCGAGAAATTGTGCAATTATATTCGAGTGATTGAAGCGGAATATCACAGTGATAACCCCTACCACAATGCCGTACATGCAGCCGATGTTATGCAAACACTCCACAGTCTCATTCAAAAGTCCAAAGATGAACCATTCATGAAAGATTGCTCCCAAGAGAATGTTTTTGCCATTTTACTGTCGGCCCTGGTGCACGATGTGGACCACCCGGGAAAGACCAATTCCTTTCAAATCAATCTCAAATCGGAACTCTCCGTCATGTACAATGACACGTCAGTCTTGGAGAACTGGCACCTGGCCCATGCTTTTGCCAGACTCTTGGATGTCGATTTGAAGCAACAGTCCGCTGCCGGTGACAACAAAAATCTAGTCAACCAGGTGCTAGAAGCTAGGAAAAATGGTGAGGGATTTCCCGAGTCGAAAAACAACTTTCTTTGCAACACGACGAGTGAACAATTCAGTGCCATTCGGAAACGAGTCATTGAAGCAGTCCTTCATACGGATATGAAACGTCATTTTGAAATGGTCAATGGTGTCAGAGGCATGCTCATTCAACAGGACGATTCGACCGGGAGCCCCAAGATCAAGGCGCAAGAGCGATCCTGGAATATTCTTGTGTTTATGATGCATATGTGCGATATTTCCAATCAAGCCAAGGCTGCTCCACTCTTTGAGCGATGGACGCATCTATGCCTGGAAGAATTCTTTGCTCAGGGCGACGAGGAGGTTGCCTTGGGCCTCCCCATTTCTCTGCTCTGTGATCGAAAAACCACGCGAGTGGCGGAATCGCAAGTTGGATTTATTCAATTTGTGGTGGAGCCGGCCTTTGAGGTGTTGGGAGATGTCGTCCCGTTTGTTCAAAAAACCATTCTTCCCATTGTTCGTCGCAACCTTGACTACTGGTCGCAACGGACGGAGGAAGAGAACAGCAGCAACGACAGCTCGTAAAACAAAGCAAAACGGGATGCGCTAACAGTCATGATGGACTTCTGTCAAAATAGAAAATTATGCTCTTTGTTGTCTTAGTAAATTAATACCACCTTGTATACGATATTCCCAAATCGCCAAGCGGCCTACCAAATAATTTGTGTTCGCACATTGTGAATCACGACAATCGCTCAAAGCGGATGAGTCTGTCCTGACGGTACCAGCCTATCCTTGCGAATGTATGGGCCTATTCACTGATCTTTTGCTCAGGAGGGCGCTGGACTTGCAGAAACTCTGAGCAATGCATCGCCTTTCGTAACATCCGTGCGATAGTAAAGGACGTAAATAAGGTAGCTGGTCCCTGTTGCGGCGGCGCAAACAATTTTGAGTCAATTTTTGCAGTGTCGAATGAATCTACGCAATCTAATCCACGGATGCCGTACCTTCAGATGACTGAAAAGTTGTACTCCGCGTTTCTCTTTCGAAATTGCAGAACAGCTCTTCGCAAGTACCTTCAAGAACCGTTATTCGCGCAGCATCGTCGGGGCTTTCGACGGTCACTGTGAATTCTTCCCCTGTTCCTTCGAGGGCATAAAAGAAGCCAGAACGATCTTGGCTATTGTATACACTAATACAATCGCCTTCCTCTATCTCGGGGTCTTCAGTGGCGAACTCCATTTGTACTGTGATATTTACCTCGCCGCCTGTCCCGATTTCAATGGGCTGTGCATAGGGACAAAAGTCATGGGCTAGGTTGTCTGGTATTTCCTGTATGTTGAGGGCAAAGGAGCCTGATAAAAGCCAGAGACAATTTGGTTCAGTTTGCTTCCGCATGTGATACAGTTAGGTCTTCTTGTGGCACTAATAAACCATACTGAACCGATACAACGACAGCACCGAAACAGGAATAAAAAACAATCACACCTTACCCGTCTCGGAAGCACCATAGACCAATACATAGTAGGGCATACCCAATTCTGATTCAAAGGCTACAGCAGATTGCTTTGAACAAAAGTCGTCATTGCCATCAACACATTCCAGATCATCACAAGCACCATTGCTTGCTTTGAAGACACTAATCTGCGTATCCAGGACGGTCCCTTGGCAGGTGTCCACCTTGATCAAGTTCCCAGTTCCTATTATATCGTACCACACACCTGGCTGTGATGGCGCAGTTGCTTTTCCGCACGAGAGGATGTTGCTGTCAACCGTAGCGCCCTCCGTAGAGCCGGAAATCGACCCCCCGCTGGTTGAAACAGGCCCAAACGACGTTAAACAGTCGTCGTTAGTCAAAACGGTCATAGCAACGGCGGTGCCAAAATCTTCATTGGCATCAAGGGTCAGCAGTATCAAATACTCTGTACCCGCGACACTGGTAAACGAGACGTTGAGACAACTTCCGCCTCGACTGTATTCCAAACCACTGGCGCATTGCCTCGGACTTCCGGGACAACTGTCAAGATCGGTGAGAACTGAGAATAAAGGGGGGGGGGGGCATAGGGGCGGAAGTCATGTAAGTAGACAGACCATGGAATGTTGTGCAGCCAGGCCTCGGGCTTACCTTGAATTGTAGGCGTTGCGGTTGTTCGCTCGTCGCATGTCGACAAAGTCACAGGCCCAGCCCCTTGCAATTTGTACCAGCGACCCGGTGCTGAGTAGGCCCCGCCAAACTCGCAATCAATTATGATTTGCATGACTACCTCCTGACCGACGGCGTCATCCGTGTACTTTTTTTGTTGAGGTAGAAAAATGTTAGACGTCTGGCCAGTCGCATTTTCTGGCATGGTGGGTATCCATGTCCCCTCATTGGCGTTTTGTGGTGAGTTTGTTGGGGACTCATTCTCTGGGCTGGATGTTGGGGGCGCAGCAGATGTTTCATCGTCTGGTGGACTTGGACTGATTGTCCAATCATCCGGAGGTGTTGGTATAAAAGTGTCGACAGCCCATAAGTTTTCTATGAACACTGATTCACCAATAGAAATGAGCAGAGCATCTTCACAATAATTGTTATCAGGAGCCTCGGATGGTGAAGAGGTTGGAAGTTTAGATGGAGACGGGCTCGGCAAGGCAGAAGGCTGGGGACTTGATGTGGGCGACGCGGAGGGTTTTGAGGACGGTGAGGCGCTTGGTGAAGCCGACGGGGCAGGGCTGGTTGTTGGGAAGAGAGAGGGCTGAACACTCGGAGCGGAAGAGATGGTAGGTGCAGGTGTGATGATAACCAGCGTGGAAGATCCAGATCGGCTGGAGGCAGTGCCAAGCACACTCCCAAGAATGACCGCCACCAGTAACAGTACAGCCAAGAGGCAAAGGCACAGGTTTCGCCGCCGCCTCTGCCTCGCTTTGATGGGGTCATCAAAATCTTCCACCAACACTGCAGCTTCTGCATCGACCATCATTTCCTGCATCACCCGTTTACGCGTATCATCCTCAAATTGTGCTCTCTCCGCCTCTGTCATGTTGTGCTCTCCCGCATCCTCCACTAAAGTCGCCTCTACAAGGAAACCACTCTCGTCAGGTTGTTCCAGATCCTTGTCTGCATTGTCTTCCTCGTCTACCCCGTCCCCGTCTATGAACATTTCATCATGAAAAGGTTCCACAGTCTGTAACTCTACGTGACGTATATGCACCCTTTCCATTTCAGTATTCCCGCTGTTGTTCAATTGATTGCTAGCATCGTCACCCGCGTCTCCTTTCATTCCAGCAAAATCGTGTTTGCTACTCAATGCTTGGGAGGCTTCCCCGTGGTTCCCATCCTGCTCCATTGTTGTTTGTTCTTCGCTGGTGGTAACCGATGAAACGGCACCTGCTTGGACCGCTTTGCTGGCCAAGCGGCCTCCACTGCGGTTGGCAATACCTTGCTTTTGACTCATAATGGCATGGTCGTCGTCATCGTTGGACCCTCTCTTATTCGTAGGCAGATTGTTTACAGCTGGTGGCGATGCATTCCTTTGGAACAAATCATCCGGCTCACTAGGAGTTCCTACCACCCTGGCGTTTCCACTACTACCAGTGGTCTCCACAAAAGACGTTCTTGCTTTTTGAAAGCCATCCATTTTCGTGGTTCCTTTCTTGGCTGGCAAGCGACCGGACGATGGCACAGCCCCCGGTCGGGAAGCTACTGCTGCTTTGGATATGACACCAGTACCACCACCACTTTTTGTTTTTCGGGACAAATTGGACGCCAGTCCCCTTCGTTTTATGGGTGTGATCGAATCTACGCTTTTCCTAGTAGAAGTAGCAGCAGCTTTCGACCGTCGGGCCCTTCTTGGGAGTATGGAAGACTTTACGGGGGGTCTACCAGCGACTGGTTTTCCTTGCAAGGTTAAGGATGATGACGACTGTGCCAACGAAGGAGGCTCTGCCAAGACTTCCGCACTACTACTAGCTTTCGCAAGACGGTCCTGCTTACTGGCAACTGCAGTGGAGCCTCTTTTGGTTGTTGTAGCCGATGGTGCTGCTGCCAAGCATACCGTTGGCTCTGCTGGCGATAGTGGTCTATCCTCACCATCCTTGCGAGTAGGAGTCGCACCACTCACCACGGATACAAAACCCGGTTTCGTCGCCCTCACAGAGGCTCTTGCCCTAGCTTTGCTGTTTTTTAAATCCTCCATCTTGTTGGAGTTGCCGTCTTTAAAGTAGTCCGCTTCCCTCTCGATTTTCCTCGAGAGCTGCCACCTTCCAAAAGCTGTTCATAAAGAATGGTGTTAACCTTGATCTTTTTGTTTCAGCCCATCGACAAAAGCTCTAGACTTTACACAGAAGATGAAGAGGAACGGATCAAGGATTTTTGCCGGGTGAAATCGCAGAAGAGAGGAAGAAAGGAGTACTGCAACTCTACTACTAGCTAGTAGCTACAAATACATGACATTGTATTCCAGCTGCTGTGATAATCAAATGTTTCCTTGCTTCCGCGTTGGTACTTGTAGAGTCAAGATCGAGGACGGCAAGTGCGAATTATTCAAACCGTTAGACCTAGCTAGTAGTAGCTAGCTAGTTAATAGCTTGCTACCATACTTAACTAGCTAACTAGCTAGCTAGCCAGGAGAGCGGTAACCAGGTGATAGGGTTTAGCCGCGACAGTTGTGTGAAGTTGGAAGAAGCGTCAGAAAGTCAGGTGGTGCAGAGTCGACGATGTGCGTCTGAATGGTTTTAGAAAGTGTTCGTCGCGGAGCGCAGCAACTTCAGTTGCTTCCGTGCTTAGATTTCTAGTAGCTAGTATAAGTAACCAGCTACCAGGTACCTAGCAACAGGTAGGTAGCTCGAGTGAGTCAGTCTCTCCTTCAAAGCCCTCGCCAGCAACTATCTAAATGTGCAACTATTGATGTGCAGTAAATGAAGCGGCTAGTAGGCTAAGTAGGTAGCTACTGACCCGTGGCCTACCCAAGCACCATCATGGTGCGGCGTCACTCAGTCCTCAACGAAATATCTCCTCCGTCCTCTACGCTTGAGGGAGCGACGAAGCTTCCAAGGCAGTGCTACTATGCAGCCGAAGGAGATCCAAACGTACGGTATTTATCTGTGCTAGTAAACCGCCCTGTTTGAAATTTTTAAAAAAATACGACGTCCTTGCGAAGTACGAAAGAAACATTACCGAACATACACAAAAAGCGGCTGGAGATCCAGCTTAGGAAGTTACGGCTCGTCCCATCCTCAGCGAGAGCCCAGGAAATGGGCATTCAGTTTGTAACTTCGAGCTACACATCTAAGCCCGACACTCCCAACCAAACCGCACGAAACTCCCCGGCCTGAATGTTTACCTCAGCTACTACTTGCTAGTAGCAGACTAGCAGTAGTAGCACAGCTTGCGCCACACCGACCAGTTCTACTAGCTGGCTATCTGCTCTACTGCTCTACTAGAGTTAGGAGCTAGTAATTTGCCTCTACTACTTACTACAGTAGCTATGTCGTAGTAGTAGCCGTCCGAGCTAGTTAACTACCCTTCAGTTGTACTGCGGTAGTTCATACCAGGTACTGCATCATGACACATGAAGTGGGAGCT
>Ga0163144_10025439_pt1 | contig 11559 bp, 11 predicted proteins | sample OliLak19BULKMAT1_FD_123175 | JGI IMG/M metagenome (GOLD analysis project Ga0163144, IMG submission 123175) | Freshwater microbial mat bacterial communities from Lake Vanda, McMurdo Dry Valleys, Antarctica - Oligotrophic Lake LV.19.BULKMAT1 | ecosystem: Environmental > Aquatic > Freshwater >... | reverse complement strand
TTAATTACTTGTATATCAAGGTTTTAAAATTTACTTATTTGCAACAAAGACATACCTATCCCATAGAAACTACTATTTTCAACTGTACACAACAACAGATATTATAGGTCAAATTCATCCTACCAATTTTCGCTTTAGCCCTAGCAATTCCAATAGTTCGGATAATTGAACCATGCATACTGTTTTCAACAAACCCAAACACATGCTCTACTCTTGCTCGTGTTTTTGACTCGTGTCTATTATTGGCCTTTTGTTCATCTGGCAGAGGGTTGTTGCGGCAGCCCTTCTCATTTAACTTGCTGATTACCTCTTTATTTTTGTAATCTTTTTCCTGTTCTTCACCAGTATAAGTTTTACGATCGGGAACTTTGTCGCTTTTGTTTAAACCCAGAAAACGTTTAAAGCTTGCCCTGTCAATTATTTTATATTCCAATTTATTGTCAGAGAGGTTGTATAAGCTTTGAAATAGTCCTACTTTAACACTTTAAGTTTTTCCTCTGTAATATCTATTTATATCGCCCTGTTGATTACGATGTCTGGTGTATAGTTTTTCTTCAAAACGCGATGGTTCTTGCACTCGTATAAAATTATCAACAATAGCATCTCTTTTATCTCGGTAAAATAGAAGGGGTAGTTCTTCTATATATTCTTTCTTTTCCATCGTAAAAAAAATGCTAAAGCCATTCTACCTAATGTAATATGATGATTCAAAGCCAGCCATCCTCTTACCTGCAAAAAGCAGAAACAGAGAGTATTCAAAATTTCCGAATATACGATCGTGTGAAAGAAAACCTATGTAACATAGTTTGGATTCTAATTCATTCTTATTCATTCATAGAATTAGCCAATTCATATTTATAACAACTTCAATAATTTTCTCATATTTACAATTATATAAGCTGATTTTTTACCGTAAAAAGTACAAATAATAAATACTTTTAAAACACCCTTGAATTTTAAAAAATATATTCATACTTTTGCAGCCCTTAAATAATATTTAAAAACGTTACAGGTAATGGACGCACTGTCATACAAAACCATATCAGCAAATAAAGCCACCGTTAATAAGCGTTGGTTCGTTGTGGATGCCGAAGGAAAAACCTTGGGGCGTCTAAGCTCATCAATCGCCAAAGTAATCCGTGGCAAGAACAAACCAGATTTTACGCCTCACGTAGATTGTGGTGACAATGTTATTGTTGTTAATGCTGAAAAAATTGCATTAAGTCGCGATAAAATGACCACCAAAGAATACGTAACCTACTCTGGATATCCAGGAGGTCAGCGTATGACAAGCGCACGTGATTTGTTAGCAAAGAAGCCAGAAGCACTTGTTGAAAAAGCAGTAAGAGGGATGTTACCAAAAAACAAATTAGGTCGTGCTATTTTCCACAACCTGCATGTTTTCGCTGGATCTACACATCCACACCAAGCTCAAAAACCAGAAATTTTAGAATTTTAAAAAATATAGATGGAAGTTTTAAACACATCAGGAAGACGAAAAACAGCCGTAGCAAGGGTTTACCTTACTCCAGGCTCCGGTAAAATCAATATTAACGGTCGCGACATTGTCTCTTATTTCCCTTCAACGGCTCAGCTTTATGATGTTAATCTACCTTTTACTATTTGTAATTGTGTAGGTCAATATGATGTAAAAGCAAATATTGATGGTGGTGGATACCACGGTCAGGCAGAAGCCTTGAGACTTGGTATTGCTAAAGCACTTGTTTTAGTTGATGCTGAAACAAATAAACCACTTTTGCGCGCCAACGGTTTAATGACTCGCGATTCAAGAATGGTTGAACGTAAAAAACCAGGACAAAAGAAAGCAAGAAAGAAATTCCAGTTCAGCAAACGTTAATTATCTAAAGAATTCATGTCAAATCTTAATACAAAAGAATTATTGGAAGCAGGTGTACATTTTGGACACCTTACCAGAAAGTGGAACCCTAAAATGGCTCCTTATATTTTAATGGAAGAAAATGGTATTCACCTTATTGATTTAAATAAAACCATTTCAAAGCTTGAAGACGCCAAATCTGCCATTAAAAATATAGTAAAATCAGGCAAAAAAGTATTGTTTGTTGCCACTAAAAAACAAGCAAAAGAATTGGTAATGGAAGAAGCAAAGCGTGTAAATATGCCATTTGTAACCGAACGTTGGTTAGGTGGTATGCTTACCAATTTTGCAACTGTGCGCAAGTCCATCAAAAAAATGCAAAATTTTGAGAAAATGTCTCAAGATGGTACTTACCAAAACATTTCTAAGCGTGAACGATTAATGATTGATCGTGAAAAAATTAAATTAGAAAAATTATTGGGTGGTATTTCTGATCTTAACAGATTACCATCTGCCTTGTTTATCGTTGATTCAAAGCGCGAACACCTAGCAGTTTCTGAAGCACAACGTCTAAATATCCCAATATTTGCCATTGTTGATACCAACAGCGATCCATCAAAAGTAGATTATCCAATTCCTGCGAACGATGATGCTGCAAAGTCTATTTATCTAATTACCCGAGAATTTTCTGATGCCGTTATTGAAGGTATGCAAGAGCGTAAAGTAGAAAAAACAGACAAAGAAGAAGAAAAAACAGAAGTTAAAGCAGAAGAAACCAATTAATACCAATGATTACAGCGTCAGCAGTTAATGAATTAAGAAAAGCCACAGGTGCCGGTATGATGGATTGCAAAAATGCTTTGCAAGAAACCAACGGAGATATGGAACAAGCCATTGATTTTTTAAGAAAGAAAGGTGCTAAAGTTTCCGCAAGTCGTGCAGATAGAGATGCAGCAGAAGGTGCAGTTATTGCCCTTGCATCAAGTGATAAAAAAACAGGAGTTGTTGTTAGATTAAATTGTGAAACAGATTTCGTTGCTAAAAATGCCGATTTCGTAGCTTTCGCAAAACAAATTGCAGAAATAGCACTCGAAAAAAGACCAACTTCAATTGAAGAGCTTAAAAGTTTATCTATTGATGGTATTTCAATTAGCGAAAGAATTCTTGATTATATTGGTAAAATTGGTGAAAAAATTGATATCACCGTTTACAATCTTGTAGAAGGAAAACTTGTTGTACCATACATTCATGGAGAAAACAGGATAGGTGTTTTAGTAGCTTTATCTGCTAATAATGAAACTATCGAAGCTGCTGCAAGAGACGTTGCTATGCAAATAGCTGCCATGTCGCCAGTTGCGCTTGATAAAAATGATGTCCCTCAAAGTATTATTGATCGTGAAATAGAGATTGGTAAGGCTCAAGCTTTGGCAGAAGGAAAACCAGAGGCTATGCTTGAAAAAATCGCTCTGGGTAAATTAAATAAATTTTACAAAGATTCAACCCTATTGAATCAGGACTTCGTAAAAGACAGTTCTAAAACTATAAGTCAAATGTTAAACGACATTGAAAAAGGACTTACCGTGAATGTGTTTAAACGGGTTCAATTAGGATCATAATTTTAAGAAAAAGAGAAACTTTAAGTTTCTCTTTTTTTTTGTTTAATGATTAAATTTTTTACTTTTATTTGTTGGACTGTGAGAATGCAATATTTTAATCTATAATTTACCTCCCATGAAATATAATAGAATTTTACTTAAACTTAGCGGTGAAGCCCTTCTGGGTAAAAAGGAATTTGGTATTGACTCCGATGTATTGGAACAATACGCACTCGAGATAAAAAGAGTTACCGATACAGGTGTTCAGGTTGCTATTGTCATTGGAGGAGGAAATATTTTTAGAGGGGTTCAAGGTGTGCAGAATGGATTAGTTGATAGAGCGCAGGGAGATTATATGGGTATGCTTGCAACGGTGATAAATGCCATGGCTCTTCAAGGTGCTCTTGAAAAATATGGTCTTAAAACCAGATTGCTATCAGCTATCAAAATGGAACAGATTTGCGAACCTTTCATTCGCCGCCGTGCCATACGACATTTAGAAAAAGGCAGAGTCGTAATATTTGGTGCAGGAACCGGAAGTCCTTATTTTACAACGGATTCTGCCGCATCATTAAGAGCTGTAGAAATAGAAGCTGATGTAATTTTGAAAGGAACCAGAGTGGATGGAATATACACTGCAGACCCTGAAAAGGATCCTACAGCCGAAAAATTTGATACCATTACTTTTTCTGAAGTTTATAAACGTGGTTTGAGTGTGATGGATCTTACAGCAATCACACTTTGTCAGGAAAACAATTTGCCAATTATAGTTTTCGATATGAATAGAGTTGGAAATTTATTAGAATTAGTTCATGGCAAATCTATCGGAACGCTTGTTGAGGGTTAAATCTTTTTAATAAAAAGAAGAATTCCCAAAACAACAAAAATACACCCCGAGGTGTAATTTATAATTCTAATTACTTTATCGCTTATTCTTTTTCCTATATAATTTGCCAAAACGCTTATTATGACTTCTATTCCGAAAATTGTGGATATTGCTCCAACAAAGAAATAGACGGATTGAATGGTTGAATAACCATTAGCACCCTTCAAATAAGTTTGAATTCCCAGCCAAGCCAAAAAATTTATGGGGTTAAGGAAATTCAAAAGAAAACCTTTCGAAATAAAAAAAAGACTTCCCTTGCGTTTTAACTCCCCAAACTCATTTTTAATAGGATGTTGTGGGAAAAACTGATAGATTCCAAGGCCTAAGAGTAAAATTCCTCCTGAATATTTAATAATATTTTTATATTCTCCAATTTCATCGATATACTGTGATCCAAAAAGGATAATGGAGGTTAGAAAAATATCGCAAAGCACCACACCAAGTGCAATATCCAAACCCTTCCTAAAACCATGGTTTATACTGTTTTGGATCAGTGCAAAAAATACAGTTCCAAAACCAAATCCAAGAAAAATACCTGCGCCTATTCCTGATATAAAAGGTAAAAAAATATTATCCAAAACTACCGCAACAATGTAACTGTTCCTGAATACTTGTACAACTTATCTACAAAACTGGTAACTTGTACTTCGTATACATAAACATCCATTTGGCAGGGTGCGCTTTGATAATTACCGTCCCAAGCATCCTCAAGTTTGTCTGATTCGAACAGTCTTTCGCCCCAACGGTTGAAAACAATCAGGTGATAGGTTTTGTAACCACTTGCCTGTATCTGAAACTTATCATTTTTTACTGGTCCTGCACCACCCGGTGTGAAGGCATTAGGAATGTAAACCAAAATGTCTGGACCAACAATTACCATTTTAGAAACGGTATCTCTACATCCATGATTGGTTTCCACTATTAAAGAAACCCAATATGAGTTTGTATCACTGTTGTAAAAATATTCAGGATTAAGGAGTGTTGACGTGTCTGTATTCGAATTTAAATCCCCAAAATCCCACATATTCTTTGTTATCTTGCTTGCCAAAGTATTTACCACTATACTATTATTGGTAAACCTGAAGCGCGGTAAGGCGGATGTAGTCTTATTGTTTGGATTCGGTGTAAATTCTGCGGTAGGTATAGGATAAACATTAATTGGCAAAGTGATGCTTGTGTCACATCCTTCAGCACTAGTAATGAGCAGACTTACATTGCTGTTTCCAACTTTTGTAAAAGTGTGGGTAGGGTTTTGAACCACATCGTTGCCACCATCACCAAAATTCCATTTATAGGTTGCCTTGCTTGCATCTACACCATTGAGCATAGTCGTTACAAAATTAACGGTATGAGGTACACAACCATCAGGGTCACTCACATTTATATTGGCACGTGGAATAGGATTGATGGTGAGTATAATTGATTTTTGATCAAATGGACAAACTCTTTCCGCTTCGGTGTATGCCGAAATCAGAATAGTAGTTGTACTATCACCGCGTGGTCTAATCGTATAGGTTGCAGGATTGTTGTTACTTGATTGTAAATTGCCCTCGAAATTGGCTATTAATACATCAGCACTTTGGTACCAAGTTATCTTGGAAGTATGAGCATAGCTTGCTTTGAGCGAAATATTCATCAGATTACTTCTGCAATAACTCGTGTCGTTGGTCAAAATATCTATGGTAGGCTTGCTTTGAACATAAACCTGTAAACTTTTTGCAGTATCACATTTTGTAGTTGGGTTTACATAAGTATAAGTTAAGGTTAACCATTTATCCATTTCAGAAGGTGGAACAAGGCTAGGTTTGAATTTTCCGCCACCTAATATTCCGGGAACTGAGCTATTAGATGTCCATAGTCCACCTGCGGGGTTAGCATTAAGGGTAACATCTGCATCTATTTCGCAATATTTGCTTGCATTATTATTCGGGCTAATGTTTATATTTACATTAGGCAATGGATTTATCCGAATAAGGGTATCTCGTTTAATGTAGCAGCCGCTCGACCAATCTGTGTATCTCAATTTATATAACCCAGGGCCAAGTATTGTACTTAATTTTTTAGTATCCAAGGTGTCTCCGTTGTTTTTATCCAAGCCAATTTGTAGCAGTGCTTTAGGTTTTGTTAATCCCGCACTATCAACTACAGACCAAACACCGGATATTGGCTTGGTATTGCTAATGGTTGTTAAATTAACGATGCCTTTATCAATGCACAAATCTGGAAAACCACTAAACGAAATGGTTGGGACTTTTACAATGTAAAACCATGCTGAATCCCTATTAAAACATCCTTCACCATCCTGAACAGTAATCTCAAGCTGAATAGAATCTTTGCTGCTTGTACCTAAATTCATCACGGTATTGCTCACAATCAAAGAAAAATCATAGTTTAAACTTGGGTCGTCATCTGGCACTATATCATTAACTGTACAAAGGCCACCACCTGTTTTGGCAATGGTTTTCAACAACCTGAACTTTACATCTGTCATTGAATTCAAATTGTTTGGTGCTTTGATATAAGTTGGTTTGAGTTTTACTTTTATGGCATTTTGACAGATAGTTCCTCCATCAAATCTCAATCCTGGTAATGGGTTGATTGTAAAACGGGTACTATCAACATTAACACATGAAGTAGTGGGTTCGGTATAAGTATAAATAAGCGTAAAAATACCAGCTTTTTTAGGATTACAAGCAGAAGGGGTGAGGAAGGTGTTTCCGCTCACAAAACTTGGATTTTGTCTGCAACTCCAAACTCCTCCGGTTGGACTTCCAAAAAGTGAACTGCCAAGGCTAATGTTGCCATAATCACAACAATACTTTTGTGGTGTAGCCATTGTAATCAATGGTAAGGGGTTCACTTTGATATTAATGGTATCGAAACCATAGCATTTAAGCGTATCCTCTTGCACCATTAATTCCAAGAGATAATTATTCGAATTCTGGATTTTGAAAGTGAACTGTTGTTTTGTACTGATTACAGGCGGTGTCTTTTGAGAGCCTTTATACCATCTGTATGTACCTTTTTTCTTATTACCAAATGTATCAAGTCCGGATGCCTTTAACACCAGGTCATCGTTATAACATCTAATCTGGTCTGGCCCTGCACTCGGAAACAAAGTATCATTTACCAATAAATTCATGGTGTCGGTATAGTTACAACCTAAACTGTCTGAGACAGTAACAGTGTAGAGGCCTCTTTTGGCAATTCGGCTAAAAGTATCCTTTGAGTGATCAATACCATAATATTGCCAATTCCACAAAAGAGTATCACCTTGCTGAAGGGTATCTCCCTTGACAGGATCAATCCAATAAGCAAATTTTGCATTTGGGGTAATTGTAACACTGTCGTACCAACAAATTCTAATATCTGGACCCATATCAACTTTGGGGTTGGGTTTTAGAAAAATATTAACCGTGTCATAAGCAGTACATTTATTTTTATCTGAAATTTCAACCCTGAATGAGCTGTCTCCTGCTCGCATAGCGACATCTAAATAGGATAAGGTGTCGTTGGAGTTATGAGAAGGGCTAAACCATTTGTACTTAAAAGACGGAACGCCATTGGCAACTTTGGCACCTAAGCGCAGGGTGGTACCGGCACATACGAAAGTGTCAGGGCCTAAGGATAGGTTTACTTCTAATAAAGGTGGGACAACAAGCGTGTCAAAATAATCCGTTGGACAGTTAACGCCATTATTTATTTGATGATGGATAATATATTGACCACCTTTTCTAAATTGTATGGTATCTTTTTGCAGTTTTGATTTTACTCCATTATTACCCTTAAAATAGTAATGTGTTCTGGTTAGTGGCTGATTTTTGATATCAGAAACTTCCCAAAGGAAAGCAGGTGGGGCTTTAAATCCAGAGAAGAGTTCGCTCCTAAAAACATACTTGCCACAAATTAAAGTGTCAATTCTTCGCGCTGCCTCAGCTATAGGCTTTACTATTATTGAGAATGAGCGCGTAGTTAGTGCACTTTTTGGACAATTATCATCGATTGCGGTGGCTGTAAAGGAGTAGGGTAGATCACTGGCTTGGCCTTTCTTCGGCGTCCAACAAAAAGTAGCGGTTTTTTCTCTTGCTTTTTGGTTTTTAATGGTAAAAGTTGCTCCTGGAATTCCTCTATTCCAAGTAAGTGTAACCGTGTCGGGAGGTGGTGTTTTTGCTGGTGGCGGCGGCACAAAAGGTTTGTCTTCTGTGGTTATGTCAAAGCATAGTTGGGTGCCAGCGCAAACGCTATATTTATACACTTTATTTGTAATTTTGGGAGGATTGTTTCCTGGGCAATTTTGAACTATAAATTGCATATCCCGCCGGGTAATACCAATATTTTCATACTTCCCATTTTTATCCTTTCTCCATTCATCAATTTGCATTACAACGACGGCCTGCTGACTACAATCTGTTGGTGTGAAAATTAAATCACCTGTTTCAGGATCTAAGAATATACCAATTGGAGGATCAACATTTGGATTAGATTTTGATTTATCTGTCCAGCCACTTGGATAATATGGTGTGAGTGGAAATCCACCAGAGAAACCACCAGTGTAATTTGATTTTGCGCCAGCACTAGAATAAGCAGTTACAAGTGAATAAGACAAAGAATCATAGTTAACTGTATCAACTGCACCATTGTTAAAAAAGTAAGGTTGATTGCAACAGAGAATAGCAACTGGATCGTTGGTTAATTGAGGTGATGTATTACAAGGTTTTTTACAGGCGTCAATCTCAAGATATGTCATAAATCCTCCTGAAGGGCCGGTTGTAATATAAGCGCTTCTGCAGCAAATATTGTCAGTTGCTATCGAAAATCTGCAACAACCTGCCTTCATCGCTTTTCTAAGATCGAGCGTACCTTCGAAGGTGTGTTTTTCGATACCAAAAGGATAAGATCCATTGCAAGGTTGCGCACATTTACTAAGCTCCTTTTTGCAGGTTTTGGTAATATCGATGATACCTGTTCTTGTCATTGAAATGGTACCCACCCTTGAATTGGTTGACATGCATGTAAAACTAAGTTGAGAGGGAACAGTACTCGAACTCGCGCAATCTTCGTTTGTACCACATTTAGGACTCTGACCTAAAACGTAACAGCCGCGACAATCCCTGTAAAAATTACAAATAATTGTAAAAATACTGTCGTTCGTTTTTGAGCATCTATAGGTAATATCGGTGCCCATAATATGATCCGCATTGGCCGAAAATCCGAAAAAAAGCAGAAATAATATGCTAAGACTAAGTAGAAAATTTTTCATTCTATGACATTTTGTTATAAGACGCATTCATAATTATTTTGGTTGCACTAGGAAACCTAAATTCGGGGCAATTTAGAGAATAATTATCATAAAAATATGCTCAAAATAAAATGTGAAATTTTATTCACATCACTGTTGAATTTAAGTAGTTTTATAAATTCAACTTTGAGAAGTTAATTTAGGTTATTTTTTAACGTAACTAGGCAGCTTTTAAAGACATACTGGAAGAGTTTTGATGAAAAAAGCAACGCAGTTGGTGCCCAAAATAAATGTAAGATTATGAATAAATTGATTTTTAGCAGATTCTAAGATTACAAAAAAAATTGTACGTTTGTAGAATGAGCGGAAAACGGACAGATAAACTGTCACGACAAATTCAACGTGACCTGAGCGAAATATTCAATACATTATCATCAAAACTTTTTGAAAATGCCTTTATTACCATTATGGAAGTAAGGATATCGGCAGATTTAGGGATTGCTAAAGTTTACATTGGTATTATGAACTATCCCAAAAAGCAGGAATTACTTGAACTTATTCAATTTCATACACCACAAATTAGAAAGGTTTTGAGTGATAAAATTAGAAATCAGGTAAGAAAAATTCCGAATCTTCAATTTTATCTTGATACAACCTTGGACAATGCAGAACATATTGAGAAATTGCTTCAAAAAATAAAGCTCGATGAACAACAGTAATTTAAATAACCGCTGAGAAATAAAATTAATTTTTACTTTTAAAGAATAATTTCAGCTCCTTCAGTTTAATACGATGCGGTTAGCGTTCATTTTTGCATTACGTTATATTTTTTCAAAGAAGAAAACGAATGCCATCAATATTATTTCTGCCATAACTACATTGGCATTTGCTACTGGAGCTGCCTCAATGATTATCGTTTTATCAGCACTCAACGGGTTTGAAACGACCCTTTCATCCTTATTTACAGCCTTTGACCCTTCGCTAAAAATAGAGACCATAAAAGGGAAAGTATTCAATGTTGATTCTCTAAAATATGAAGAAATAGTTAGAACAAATGGGGTTGCTTATGTTTCAAAAGTAGTTGAAGACAACGCCGTAGTAAAATATGGAGAATCACAAGAAATTGCCATTATTAAAGGTGTATCGGATAATTATAATAGGGTTACTCAAATTGACAGTACCATTGTTGAGGGGAAATTCCTCCTTGGCGATGATGAAATAAGTGGCGGGATTTTTGGTTATGAACTGGCCGGAAAACTGGGACTTAATTTAGATAATCCCCTTACCTTCGTTACCATTTATGTACCCAAAAAAGGTGAACTTCAAGACCTCAATCCTGAACAAAATCTGGTCATAGACAGGGTTTTACCCACAGGTAAATTTTTTGTGCAAGAAGAAATTGATAGCAAATATCTCATAGTACCTCTCAAATTTGCAAGAAGATTATTCGGGTATAAGAGTGAAATATCAGCCATTGAAATATCCGTTAAACCAGATGTGAAAATATCGGATATAAAGAAAAGATTATCAAAAATATTAGGCAAAGGTTTTACTATCAAAGATCAATATCAACAAAAGGAAAGTATTTATAAAATATTTGAAAGTGAAAAATTGGCAACATTTACCATCCTCAGTTTTATTTTACTGATTGCTGCCTTTAATATGGCAGGTGCATTAACCATGTTGATCATTGAAAAAGAAAAGGATATTTTAATTCTTAAAAATATTGGAATGACCAACAAAACCCTCAGATCAATTTTCTTAGCAGCAGGGTTCATAATTTCGGCTATTGGCTGCCTCTTAGGATTATTAGTTGGAGGAATAATTTGTTGGCTACAATTAAAATATGGATTTTTGAGTATCGAAAACAGTGTGGTTGATGCGTATCCGGTTGCTTTAAAAAGCCTCGATTTTGTGATGGTTCTTTCGATTTCTTTGTTCATTGGACTGTTAACCGCGTTGATACCGACAAGGAGGATTTGAGAATGTTAGAATGTTAGAT